>Ga0210400_10000939_pt1 | contig 29968 bp, 34 predicted proteins | sample IncBWH26MmetaG_FD_155456 | JGI IMG/M metagenome (GOLD analysis project Ga0210400, IMG submission 155456) | Forest soil microbial communities from Barre Woods Harvard Forest LTER site, Petersham, Massachusetts, United States - Inc-BW-H-26-M | ecosystem: Environmental > Terrestrial > Soil >... | reverse complement strand
GTCTCGCAATATTGTGAGGAGATCGAAATGTCGGCCCGCGACAACGGCATCCTGCCCGCCGAAGCTCTCCTCGCCGAACTCGAGAGTGAGGTGGCGGCTGCTACCGTCGACCTGAGCGCGTTGGTGAGAGCCGATGAGGGCGCGGCCTAGCCGTCAACCGCGCCCTCTTAGCGCTAAATTCATCAAACCCATCAATAATCTGCGCGCGGCGTCTTTGCCGTTCGGTTCACGCCAGGACCATCCGATCATCGCGTGCGACGTCGTTGGAGCTGCCGATGCATGAGACCAGGCTGCTTGTTACTGCGTCGATTCTTGTCGTCGATGACGATCCTGTCGTGCGTTCGTTGATGCGGGCGACCCTGGAGCGCGACGGCTTCACGGTCATCGAGGCGCGAGATGGGGTGGAGGCTTGCCGCCTTTACGAGGAACATCACCCCGATCTGCTCCTGGTCGATCTCGTGATGCCGCATATGGATGGGTTTGAGCTGTGCCGCGTGCTGCGCGGTCGCGCCGAATCCGCCTATGTGCCGATCGTGGTCGCGACCAGCCTCGATGACGTGCCGTCAATCGCCCGCGCCTACGATGCCGGCGCGACGGATTTCATCCCGAAGCCGTTGAATTGGCTCGTCCTCAACCACCGCGTCCGCTACATCCTGCGTGCGAGCCGCGCTTTCGAGGAGCTGCGCCGCAACCAGGACCGGCTGATCGCCGCAAAGGAAGCGGCGGAGGCGGCCAACCGCGCGAAATCCGAGTTTCTGGCCAATATGAGCCACGAACTGCGGACGCCGCTCAACGCGATCATCGGTTTTTCGGGCATGATGAGCGACCGCATGTTCGGGCCGCTTAATGAGAGGTACGCCGAGTACGCCAACATAATTGGCGACAGCGGGCGTCACTTGGTGGCGATCATCACCGACATCCTCGATCTGGCCAAGGCCGATGCCGATCGGCTGCTGCTGACCGAAGAGCAGGTCGAAATCGCCGAGATCGTCGAACTCGGCTCGAAGATCATCGAGGACATGGCGCGCCGCGCACAAATCGAGTTCGTCAGCGAAATAAACAAGCCGCTGCCGGCGATGATCGGAGATCCCGCCAAGCTGACGCAGATCCTCGTCAATCTGCTGTCCAACGCGGTCAAGTTCACGGCGCCGGGCGGCACGGTGCGGCTGACAATCGAGCAGCCCCTTTACCAGGGCATCACCTTTCGGGTCGAGGACACCGGCATCGGCATGTCGCCCGATCAGATACCGATAGCGCTAGCGCCGTTTGGGCAAATCGGCAACAGCCTCACCCGACAGCATGACGGCGTAGGCCTCGGATTGCCGCTGACCAAGCGGCTGGTCGAATTGCATGGCGGCACGATCGAGATCGACAGCGAACCCGGCAAGGGAACGATCGCGAGCGTGCACCTGCCGGAAGAGCGTCTGTGCCGAACCGAGCGCGCGCTGGCGGTATGATTTCAACTGGCCGCATACGGATTATCGCCCTTGCGCAGCATCATGCGGATCGGCGTCCCCGGCAGGTCGAAATCCTGGCGCAGCGCATTCACCAGATAGCGGCGGTAGGATTCCGGGAGCTCGCCCGGTTTCGACGCGAACAACGCAAAGCTCGGTGGTCGGGTATTGACCTGCGTCATATAGCGCAGCCGTAAGCGGCGCGCCCCAGCCAGCGGCGGCGGATGGTGCTCCTGGATCATCGCCAGCCAGCGATTGAGGGCGGCGGTTGGCACCCGTGTGTTCCAAACGGCATCGGCCGCAAACACCGCCTCCATCAGCCTGTCGAGGCCGGAGCCCGTCAACCCCGATACCGGCACGACGGCCACTCCCTGCAGCTGCGCCAGCGTCGTTTCGAGACGTTCCCGCACCCGCTTCAGGGTCTCGTCGCGATTGCTGACGACGTCCCATTTATTGAGCGCCAGCACCAGCGCCCGCCCCTCCTCGGCGACCAGATTGGCGATGCTCAAATCCTGACGTTCGAGCGGCTGCAGCGCGTCCAGCACAAGGATCACGGTGCCGGCAAACCCGACCGCGCGGCGCGTATCGGCGGTCGACAGCCGCTCGAGCCGGTCGTCGATCCGCGAACGGCGCCGCAACCCGGCGGTGTCGACCAGCCGGATGGCGCGCCCGTGCCAAGACCAATCGATCGAGATCGCGTCGCGGGTGATGCCAGGCTCCGGGCCGGTTAGCATTCGATCCTCGCCGAGGAGCCGGTTGACCAATGTCGATTTGCCGACATTTGGGCGCCCGACGATCGCGAGTTGCAGCGGCTTGTCTTCCGGCACTTCAGCTGGAACGCCGTCCATTTCCGCCTCGACCGCGTAAGGCCGCAACCGTTCGTAGAGGTCTCCAAATCCCTCGCCGTGTTGCGCCGAGATCGCTACCGGATCGCCGAGGCCGAGCGCATAGGCTTCGTCGAGCTGGGCGAGCGCCTGCCGCCCTTCAGCCTTGTTCGCGACCAGCACGACCGGCTTGCCGCTGCGGCGCAGCCAGCGAGCGAAATGACGGTCGAGCGGCGTCAGGCCGGCGCGCGCGTCGATCAACAGCAGGGCGACATCGGCGTGCCCGAGCGCGCTCTCGGTCTGCGCCCGCATGCGGCCGCCGAGCGTTTCGGACGCCGCCTCCTCGAGCCCGGCCGTATCGATCAGGCGAAATTTGAGATCGGCGACGCGGCCTTCGCCCTCGCGGCGGTCGCGGGTGACGCCGGGCGTGTCGTCGACCAGCGCCAATGGCCGTCCGGCGAGCCGGTTGAACAGCGTCGATTTGCCGACATTCGGCCGCCCGATGATCGCGACCGTGAAACTCATCTGGGATCGCTCCGCGCTGAGGATCAGCGATACGCGGAGAGATTTGCGTCGTCGGTCAGCAAGTAAAGGGTATTGCCGGCGATGACCGGGCCGAGAAACCCGCCGGCCGACATCGATTGACTGCCGAACGGCTCGCCGGTCTGGGGCGACAGCGACACCGCCTCGCCCAGCGAGGAGAGAACGATCAGCCGGTTGCCACCGAGCACCGGCCCGGCCCAGCGGATCGGATCGGATTTCGCCTTTTCGTCCTCAAACCGCGGCAGCTGATGCACCCAGCGCACCTTGCCGTCCTTGCGGCTAAGGCACACCAGGGCATTGTCGTTCGCCAGCACGAAAACATAGTCGCCGGCGACCCACGGGCTGTGGCTGCTGGCGATGTCCTGTTCCCAGACGCGGTCGCCGCTGCGCAGATCGATCGCGGCCATGCGCCCGCTATGGCTGACAGCGAAGACCCGGCCGCGGTCGATGACCGGGCGGCCGCGGATATCGGCGAGGCCCGAGACCGCATTGACGCTTCGCGTCGAGGCGAGGCTGTCCGACCAGGCGGCGCGGCCGTTCTCGACCCGCAACGCGAACAGCTCGCCCGAAGTATAGGCGGCGATCACAATCTCGCCCTCTACCGCTGGGCTGGCACCGCCGAGCAATCCCGCCGGCTCCGGGATGCCGGCATGCGACCACAGCTTTCGCCCGTCCTCGGTCGATAACGCATTGAGCTCGTTCTCGATCGTGACGGCAAAGACGCGGCCATCCGCGACAGTCGGCGCGCTGTGCAGCGGAGCCGCGACATTCTGACGCCAGATTACCTTGCCGTCGGCCGGATCGAGCGCGAGCACTTGGGCGTATCCGGTCGAAACGTAAAGCCGGCCGTTCCAAAACGATGGCCCGCCGCCGAACGCGTTGCCGCGCAGCTCTTCGGGCTTCAGATCGACCTGCCAGATCCGGCTGCCATTGCCGGCGTCGAGCGCGCTGATCTGGACGCCGCCATCCATCGCGAACACTCGGCCATGGGCAACGACCGGCTGCGACAGCACCCGAGTGCGCCGCCCGGCGCCGGCGCCGATGCCGGTATCCCAGACGCGCGCGAACTTGTCCGGCAAGGCAGGATGGCCCATCGCATGAGCCGGATTGCCGCCGGGCTGCGGCCAGTCCGCGTTGGTCGCGGGCGGCGGCAATGTCACCGGCACGCTGGCAAGCTGCGGGTCGGGATCGAATTGCGTGTCGAGGCCGAGCACCGAGATGCGCTCGCCGGCCAGCGGCTGCTTCTTGTCCTGAAACCAGTCGCAGGCGGCCGGCGCCAATGACAACAGGAGCGCGGCGAAATCACGACGGTTCATCGCGCGGCGGCCCCAGGAAAAATGTGCTGCTAGTGTGCGAGAGCTGCCGCCATTTCGGCGGCTCGCGCGCGCAGCCGCTGCGGCGCGGACTGGTCGTCGGCGAGTGTCTTGTAGGTGTCGAGCGCACCGTTGCGGTCGCCGCTCTTCAGGTTTGCCGCAGCGGTCAACTCGAGTGCGCTGGCGCGCCACGGGTTGCCGTTTTCGGTCAGCCGTTGCAGGCGCTCGATGGCGATCTTCGGATCCCCATCCGGCAGGCCGTGCATCACCGACAGCAGAACCGCCAGATCGCGGAATTCGCGATCGATGCCGGACGAGCCGGCCAGGTTGTCATAGGCGGCGATCGCCGCTTTGCGGTCGCCGCTTTTGGCCAGCAGCTCGGCCTCCTCGAACGAGGCGAGCAGGCCATAACCGCCGCCCTCCTGGGCAAGCGACGAAAACAGCCTAGCGGCATCAGCGTTCTTGCCCTCCCGGACCAGCGCCAGAGCGGCCGAATAGCGTCCCGATTGGGCACGCCGCTCCGAAGCCTGGTGCTCGCGCCAAGCGACGATCGCGCCGGCGATCGCTACGGCGAGCACGACGACGATCAGCACGTATTTGCCGTACCGCGACCAGAGCTTGAGGAGGTTGTCGCGACGCAGCTCCTCGTCGATTTCGCGGAAGATATCGCTCACAGAAGCCCCAGCGGCCTTGATCGAAGGGCGGCTACCATATCCGCTCGCTCGGGGTGACGCAAACCGCGCCCTCCCGCGCATCGGGAGGGCGGCAACCGGTCGCACGGGCTTATCGCGCTATGCCCCAGACACTCCTGCGAGAGGCTGGACGCTCGGCCAGAAATGGTCAAAATTATGACAGTAGCCACTTATGACAGCAGCCACGGTCGGCGATGATCGGCAACAATGCGACGGTGCTGCCACTCAGGGATTATCGAGGCGGGCGCCGCACGCTGTACTTCACGCGCTCCGAGCTGAACCAGCTGCTCGGGCTCTACAGCCGCAATGTCGCGCGCGGCATATGGCGCGATTATGCGATCGATCACCGCGACGGGCAGGCGCTCTTTTCCGTGTTCCGCCACACCCATGAAAGTCCCGCCTACACGATCGTCAAGGCGGCATTGTCGGCGGCACAACCCGCTGAATTCATCGTACTCAGCGGCCGCCAGCGGCTGCGGGTTGCGCGCAGCCTCGGCGACGCCCTCGACTTTTTCGGCGCGAAGCTGTCGCTGGTCCCGGCCGAACCCCGCTAAGGGTCCCCCGGCCTTAGGCGCGGCGACGCGGCAACATGCGCTCGAAGACGCCGTCGCGACGGATCAGCCCGTGCATCAGCGCGGCCGCGACATGCAGCCCGACCAGAGCGTAAATGAGAAATTGCCCGGCGAGGTGCACGCCATTCGCGATCTGCGATAATCTTGGGCTCTCGGATATCAGCGACGGGAGGGCGACGATCCCGAAGAAGCTGACCACATGCCCGGCCGCCGCGGCGTTGATGTAACCGCTCAACGGCTGCAGCACAAAAAACACGTATAGCAGCAGGTGCGTGGAGTGGGCCGCCCATACCTCGATAGCCGCGAGGCTCGAGGGAAGTGGCGGCGGCGGGTGAGACAGGCGCCACCAGCCGCGAAACAAGATCACCGCGATGATCAGCAGCCCGAACGAGCGGTGCAGCATCAGCAGCAGCTCGCGCGATCCGCTCTCGCGCGCCGCGCCGGGGATCGCCCAGCCAAGCACGACGACAATGACGGCGAACCCGGCCACCAGCCAGTGCAAGGCGCGCGCGACCGGATCGTAGACCCCTTGCGACACGCGGCCGGATCCAACGCGCGGCGCGGTGATGCGAGACAACCGACTATGCCGGAAACGAGACCTCGACCTGGCCGAGTGGTCCATACCCGGCCCGTATCGTCACGCCCGGCTCGGTAAACACCATGCCGGTATGGGTGCCGGTCGTCACAAAGGTGCCGGCCGGCATGCCGCCGCGCTGTTTGGCAACATGGTTCACGAGCTCGACGAGAAGTCCGATCGGATCGCCGGCTCGCAACCCGGTGCACTCCGCGAACGGCTTGCCGTTGGCGGTGACCGCGATCGGCGGATGCACGAGGTCCAACCCCTGCCAGCCGGAAGCCGCGGCGCCGTACACCAGGGCGCCATTGGAGAAATTGTCGGCGAGGACCTGCAGCCGGTCGAGCGAGCGGAAATCCTGATAGCGTGAATCGACAACCTCGATCGTTGGATGCAGCGACACGGCGGCCAGCACCTCGTCGCGGCTATAGGGCTTGCCCCGCTGCGCCAGGGCTTGATCGACACGAAATCCGATCTCGCATTCGATGCCGAGCAGGTGGAAACCGCGCGCCGGCAGCCGCGCCGGGCTCGCATGCACAGCCGAAGCGTAGATCGGCGCGCAGAAGACCCCGCCCTCAGGCGAAAAGCCCACTTTCCAGCCGCCTACACGCTCGCCAAGCCGGCGCAGCACCGCTTCCTGGATGCCGTAGGAATCCGCCTCCGATTGCGGCCGCGCCGAGCCAGGCAGCGCGGCAATCGCTTGTCCCCGGCGCGCTTCGGCGAGCGCACCCGCCGCCGCCTCGATATTCTCTGGGCTCATCTGATCCTCCCGATATGGCTTGATCTATGCCGCGTCGAGCGCGCCGAGAAATTCGAGCGCCGCGGCAACGCCACCGCCGCGATGCGGGATGCCGGCGCGGTGCAGCCCCATCTCGACCCCGCACAAGGTGCCGCACAGCATCAAATCGTTGAAATGGCCAAGATGGCCGATGCGGAAGATCTTACCCTTCATCTTGCCGAGCCCGGTGCCGAGCGACATGTCGAAGCCGTCGAGAATGATGTCGCGCACCCGGTCGGCGTCATACCCGTCGGGCACCAATACCGCGGTGAGCGAGTTTGAGTATTCGCGCGGCTCGGCGCACAGCACTTCGAGGCCCCAGCCGGTGACGGCGCGGCGCGTCGCCTCGCCGTGCCGGGCATGGCGCGTGAAGACGGCGTCGAGCCCCTCCTCGTCGAGCAGCATCTTCAGCGCCTCGCGCAACCCGAACAGCAGGTTGGTCGCCGGTGTGTACGGGAAAAATCCGGTCTGCCCAGTCTCCTGCATCGCCTGCCAATCCCAATAGGAACGCGTGAATTTCGCGCTCTTCGACGCGGCGAGCGCCTTGTCCGAGACGGCGTTGAAGCCGAGCCCGGGCGGCAGCATCAACCCTTTCTGCGACCCCGCCACGGTGACATCGACGCCCCACTCGTCATGGCGGTAATCGATCGAGGCGAGCGAGGAGATCGTGTCGACCATCAGGAGTGCGGGATGCTTCGCCTGGTCGATCGCCGCGCGGATCTCCGGGATGCGGCAGGTGACCCCGGTCGAAGTCTCGTTATGCACAACGCACACCGCCTTGACCCGTTGTTCGCGATCACCGGCGAGCTTCTCGGCGACCTGCGCCGGATCGACGCCATGTCGCCAATCGCCTGGGACGAATTCGATATCGAGCCCAAGCCGGGTCGCCATCTGCCGCCACAACGTCGCGAAATGGCCGGTTTCGAACATCAGCACCCGGTCGCCCGGCGACAGCGTGTTGACGAGCGCCGCCTCCCATGCGCCGGTGCCGGAAGAGGGGTAGACGACGACCGTGCCTTTGGTCTGGAACACTCGCCTCATGCCGGCGACGATCTCCTTGCCGAGATCGGCGAACTCCGGGCCGCGGTGATCGATCGTCGGAAAGGCGATGGCATGCAAGACCCGGTCGGGCACGTTGGTCGGCCCGGGGATCTGCAGGAAATGGCGGCCGGTATGGCCGGGCGGCTGATTTTTCATCGATATTCGTTCCTGGGACGCTCCAACAGGGGGCCAGCCAGTGTGGCCGGGAAACGGCAGCGCGACAAGCCGGGCGCCATGCCGCTGCGTCGCCGCCGGCATCGCGCGATCGCTGAGAGCTGCCGGTGCCCCGCAATGAACCGAGCTTGCGGCAGGCGCACACCCGGCCACGCGCGGCGTTTACCCAGCAGGATTCAGCGCTTCGGAGGATGTGCATGATGCGTATTCGCAGCAAGATTTTCCCGGTCGTGCTCGCCCTGGCAGGTTTGGCCGCCCCGGCTCTGGCCGACAGCGTCGCGGTCGCCACGGGCTCGGACGGCACCGTCGTCGTCAACGGCAAGCCCTGTCGCGTGGTCACGACCAAGGACGAATCGAACAGCACGACCGTGACCACCGGCCCCGGTGGGCTCAGCGGCAGCACGACCGTGTCGCCGGGCGGCGGTTCGTCGGTCACGATATCGCCCGGCAACGGTGGCTCTTCTTCGGTCGCCGTCGGCAGCAGCTCCAGCAGCGGCAGCGGCGCCAGCTCGTCGGCCGCGGCCGGTTCGGATTGCGTGATCTATCGTCCGGAGAAGAACAAGAAATAAGCGAAACCTTGCCGCACCTCGCCAGGATTTCGGGATCAGAACGAGCAGGCGCGTCTGATAGGCGCGCCTGCTGTCGTTTGCGGCTATTGGCCGAGGTTGACCGAGCTGCCGGTCGTCGATTTAACCGGCGGGCCACCCGGCTCGTGCGCCATCGATTTGCTGCGGCTCGACAGCGCGCCCTGTCGGTCATGGGTGACGGTATGCGACTTGCTCCAGACCCCACCCGGTTGGTGCGCCTGGTCCATCGACTGCCCGCTCAGATTGCGGTTGCCGTGGACTCCGCTGTGACTCATCACGTGACCGTTTACGGCGGCTGCGCTGCCGCCGGTAGCGAGGCTCGAGGACGAATTCGTCGGCGTCGTCGACTGGGCGCCGAGGCCGAGCGAGGAAGCCGACGTGCCGCCGGCCGCCGCGCTGCCGCCCGTCCCGACGACCCCGTTGGAGCCGCTCCCCCCGACCGAGCCGGCGCCCGTGCCGATCGTGGAAGAGGATTGGGCAAACCCGGCCGCCGCACTGCCCACCAGCAAAGCTGCCGCGGCAACGGTCATCGCAAATCGACTAATCATATCCTGCTCCTAAAAAACGGAATCGCGATGCAAGAAGAACGGCAATCGTGTCGCCGATTCCTCCGCTTGCAATCGCAACGCGCCCAACGCTTCGGCACATCGCATAACAGGAGAGAGTGGGGAAACCGATGTCTCGACGACTGTTTAGCTCGATGACATAGCGGTCCATCCAATCGGCCGATCATTGGGCAAATCGGAGAGCCTTGGGGTTTCGGGGCGGGATCGCGGTCTTTCCTTGGCGACGCCTAGATCAGAATCAACGCAGGAGAAGACGGTATGTGGAACAAGATCAGGATTACCGCGATGGTAGCGACGCTGCTTACTGGCACCGCCGCGATCGCCTATTCGCAGTCGAGTTCGACGATCGGCGCGGGCGGCAGCACCGCCGGCGGCGGCTCGACCAGTACAACGTTCGGTACGGGTGGTAGCGCGGCCGGCGGCGGGACCGGCACCGGGTCGGCCAGCACCCTCGGCCTCGGTGGCGCGACCGCCGGCGGCGGCAGCACCAGCACCTCGCTCGGCACCGGCGGCAGCGCGGCCGGCACCGGCGGTAAGAGCGGCAGCGATTCGGCCAGCACCCTTGGCCTCGGCGGCAGCACCGCCGGCAAGGGCAGCACCAGCACCTCCCTCGGCACCGGCGGCAGCGCGGCTGGGACCGGTACGCGCTCCGGCACGAGCAGCACGCTGGGCACCGGCGGATCGACTGCCGGAAGCGACCGCGAGCGCTCGGGTTCGTCGACCGGAACGACGCTTGGCACCGGCGGCAGCTCGGCCCGCATGGGCCAGGATATGGACAACCGCGATATGCGCGGTCGGGGCCACCGCCGGCACCACGGGAATCGCGACCGCGACTAATCCCGCGGCTAACGGTGCTACAGGACCGGGCGCCCCGCGGCGCCCGGTTTCTTTTTGGCGGTCCTCAGAACGGTGGTCGCAGCGGCACCTCGATCGGAGCGCAGTTACGCCGTCCTGCCATCAGGCAATCCTCGATTCGCGTCGTCCGGCCGATTTCGCGCATCAGCACGATGCCAGCGATCGCCAGAACGAGGATAATGATAAAGCCCATCAGGGCCGCGGTGCGGCGCTCGGCGTCTTCTTCGTTCTCACGGCTGCGGCGTGACATCCGGGCAGCCCCGCGACGATGCGAGTGCGGCGTGCAGATTAGCTCCCCGGGCGTGCCGGGTCACGCCGTTTAGGGGAGGGCATTTATCGCGGGGTATTTACGGCCGTTCCGCGACCGAGCCGACGACCGGCGTCCAGGACGGCGGATCGCTCGCCGGAAAACTTTCCTCGGAAGCCTCCAGTACCGGATCCCTGCGGCGCGCGCGGTGGCGCCGCCGCGGCGTTGCTTGTTCCACGCTGCCGATCCCGAGCTTTTCGTAAACGCCGCAATGGCCGGTGATCGCCCGCGCCAGCAGCACGGCCCCACCGGTCGCCGCGGCAATCCGGCCGGTGGTGGGCCGCGAGAGAGCGCGCCCGATCAGCACCGCCCCGGCAACGAACGAGCCGATGCGTTCGCCTGTGCCGACATTGATCCCGGTCTGGCCGCTGGTTGCGTTCGCCGCCATCGCTCTCTCCGCGCGCTTAATCTGCCGAAAGACCCAACATTGCCGGTTAAGAGCGGTTCCGCGCCGCGCAGCCGAGCGCCCGGGATAACTGCCGAACCCTCGCCACAGTTTGCGGCATAATGTGGATCGCGCGGCGGGGGGTTGCTGCGCCGGAGGGGGGATGGCAATGCGACCGGTGAGCGGCTGCGGCGGCAGCCAGCCGCGCGGCCGATGAGTGATCGGCCGCTGCGCGTCGATCCGGCCGAACGGATTGGCGCGGCGATTCCGGCAGCACGTCGCCGCCGAAGGGCGCCGCGGCAAATCCGCCGGCCGCGCGGCGCACGTCGAACGCGGCGCCTGTTCCGCGGCATCGTCAAATTCGCCGTCCTTCTTGTGATGTGGGGCGCGATCCTGGGTGGCGGCACGCTCGGCTATTTCGCCCTGACGCTGCCCGACACCAGCCAGCTCGGTGTCTCGCAGCGCCGCCCGACCATCACGGTCCTGGCCGAGGACGGCAGCGCATTGGCCAATCTCGGCGATCTGTTCGGCGAGCCGCTGACCCTCAAACAGATGTCGCCATTTCTGCCGCAGGCGGTGATCGCGACCGAGGACCGCCGTTTCTACAGCCATTTCGGGATCGATCCGATCGGCATGATGCGCGCCGCGGTCGTTGATCTGCGCGCCCGGCATATCGTCCAGGGCGGCAGCACGATCACCCAGCAGCTCGCCAAGATCCTGTTTCTAACGCCGGAACGCAGCCTGTCCCGCAAGATCCGCGAAACGCTGCTAGCCTTGTGGCTCGAGCGTCGCTTCGCGAAGGACCAGATCCTCGAGATCTACCTCAACCGCGTCTATCTCGGCGCCGGCACCTACGGCGTCGATGCCGCTGCCCACCGCTATTTCGGCAAGTCCGCGGCTAAGCTCACACTGTTCGAAAGCGCCGTGATCGCTGGCCTGTTGAAAGCGCCGACCCGCTTTAGCCCGGCGAACGGCCGCGACAAAGCGGTGGCGCGCGCCGCCCAGGTCCTCGACAACATGGTCGGGGCCGGGTTCATCGGTACTGCCGACGCGATCGCCGCTGAAAGGCAGGGCAGCGCTCTCGCCGTGGTCGGGCGCCCAGGCTCACGCTATTTCGCCGATTGGGTCGCCGATCAGATCCGCGAATTCGCCGGCGCCGGCGATCGCGACGTGACGATCCGCACGACGCTCGATCCGCGGCTGCAAGCGGCGGCCGAGGCGGCGATCGCCGACGTGCTCGTCCGCTCTGGGGCAAAGAACGCGGTCAGCCAGGGCGCGCTGGTGGCGTTGTCGCCCGATGGCGCGGTGCGCGCCATGGTGGGCGGCCGGGACTACGGCCAGAGCCAGTTCAACCGCGCCACCCAGGCGCAACGCCAGCCCGGCTCAGCATTCAAGCCGTTCGTCTACCTGGCCGGCCTCGAAGCCGGGCTGCGGCCCTCCGACCATTTTCTCGACGCGCCGATCCGAGTCGGCGACTGGCAGCCGCACAACTACACGAACCGTTACCAGGGCGACATGACGATGGCCGAAGGTTTGGCGCAATCGATTAACACGATCGCGGTTCAGGTGGCCGAGCGCGCCGGCATCGCCCGGGTGATCGCGACCGCGAACCGGCTCGGCATCACCTCCGACCTCGCCAAGGACGCGAGCATCGCGCTCGGCACCAATGAGGTGAATCTGCTGGAGCTGGTGTCCGCGTACGCGCCCTTTTCCAACGGCGGAATCGGGGTGCTGGCCTATGGCATCAGCGAGATCCGCGACAGCGAGGGCCGGGCTGTCTATCGCCGCGCCGGTTCTGGGCCTGGCCCGGTGGTCGCGCCGGAGCTGGTCGGCATGATGACCGATATGCTGACCGGCGTTGTTGGCCACGGCACCGGCAAAGCCGCGGCCTTACCGCGGCCTATCGCCGGCAAGACCGGCACGACCCAGGAATACCGCGACGCGTGGTTCATTGGCTATACCGCCGACCTGATCGCCGGCGTATGGCTCGGCAATGACGACAACACGCCGATGAACCGCGTGACCGGCGGTTCATTGCCGGCCCTCGCGTGGCGCAATTTCATGCTCGCCGCGACCAGTGGCGTGCCGGCCAAACCGTTGCCGAGCGCCCCGCCATCCGAGGAATCGTCGCTCGACAAGCTGTTCGGCTGGCTGGCCTCACCAACCGCCTCCGACAGGCCGCTGCCGGTCGAGGGCTGGCGCTACCCCGCCTCCGACTCGAAGAATTGAGGGCCTTCACTCGCCTAGCCTGACGCGTAATTTCACTTTCGCACCTACGAGCCACCGAATCGGGTCAGTACCGACTTATATTTCACTAGCGATGAGCGCCTACCCCGCTGAGTTGGAGGAGCATGTTCGGCTGGCCGACGGCCTTGAGGTGTTCCTGAGGCCGATCCGCCCCGAGGACGGCGAATTGTTGCGCGACCTCGTCGCCAATATGTCGCCGGAGGATCGCCGGCTACGCTTCTTCATCCCGTTGCGACAATTGTCCCCCGAGCTGGTCTGGAGGCTAAGCCATGTCGACTACCAGCACGACATCGCGCTGCTCGCGTTGGCGGCCAACAGCGGCAGCATTCTCGGCGTGGTTCGTCTTGCCGGCGACGATCATGGCGCGGAGTTCGCCATCGCGCTGCGCAGCGATGTGAAGGGTCACGGGCTCGGCTGGCTGCTGATGCACCGCATGCTCGACTTGGCAGCACGACTCGGCGTTGCCGAAGTGCACGGTGTGGTGCTGCGCGAAAATACGCGCATGATGAAAATGTGCCGCGAGATGGGGTTTGCGATCGGGACCGAACCGAGCGATCCGACCGCAGTGGGCGTACGCCGAAGCGTCACGCCACAAAACAACCCATCCCTCTCCCCACCCGGGGGAGAGGGACAGGGGTAGAGAATCGACGCCCTTAGCGCAGCGGCGAGAACTCCGCCGGCACGACGAACATGTTCTCCTGCTTGACGAACTGGCCGCGGGTGGCTGGCGGCCAGGCACCGGTGGCGCGCGCCTGATCGCGGATCGCGAACCGCTCGGCGGCGTCCTTATAGGCCCACACGTGGATCCACTGGTTGAGCCCGCCGAGTTCGGTGTGGCCGCAGAAAGCGAGCGGCGACAATTTGGTGCGCCCCTCAATCCGCTCGGCCCATTTTTCAATGACGGTCGGGGCCGCGCCCGGCAGCATCGTATAGGTGCGGATCTCATACAAATTGCCGAGCCGGCGCTCCTCGAGCTTCGGCGAGAACGGTGCCGGGATGATGATCTTGCTTTCCATCTCCTCGAGGAATTCCTGGACCTTCGGCGGCCAGCCCGGCAGCTTCATCGCTTCGCCGCGCAACCGGGTGCGCTCGCCGAGATTCTCATAGGGCCAGCAATGAATGATCCGGTTCAGCGGGCCGACCTCGGTGTGAAAGAAGGCACCGAGCGGGGAGACTTTGACGCGGTCGCGCAACGCCTCGCCGAACCGCTTCTCGACTTCCGGGGTCGAACCCGGCTTCAGCCGGTAGGTGCGCATCTCGATGATCATGACGTTTCCTCCAAGCGTGAGTGACGGTCCATACTAGCGAGAGACACCCCCCACCGCACAGCCCCGCTCACGGCAGGTGTGCCAGCCGCTCGGTCAGCAGCGCGTAAAACCCGTCAGCGTCGATCTTTGTCATGATCCGGGCATTGGGCCGCCGGCCGCTGATGCCGCGCCAGTCGACGACGGTCATGCCGAGGGTCAACGGGCTCTGCGTCTCGACCGCGACATTGGCTTCGACGCCCTCGAACAGCTCGGGGGCAAGCAGATAGGCGATGACGCAGGGATCATGCAGCGCATAGGGAGGTCGCTTCCTGCGACCACGCTTTGTCGGCTGTGGTGGGCTCATCAGCACGGCAGCGGCCTCGCCGCAGCGATTGCCGAGCGCCCGTACCCGGCCGATCCGCTCCGGCGTGCTCAGCACCTGATGGGTGAGGTCGAGCGGGATCATCGTGATGGGCGCGCCGCTGTCGAACACCAGCGCCGCGGCGAAGGGATCGGCGTGCATGTTGAACTCGGCGGCCGGCGTTGTATTGCCTAGCGCATGGGACGCGCCGCCCATCACTACCAGCTCGGCCATTTGTCTAGCGATCTCAGGCGCCTTGACGAGCGCCGTCGCGATGTTCGTCAGCGGCCCCAAGGCGCATACCGTGATGCTGCGCGGCGCCGCCGCGCGCAATGTCTCGATCAGGAAATCGACGCCGTGTTCCGGCCGCAACGGGACTCGGGGCGACGGCAATTCCAGTTGCCCCAAGCCGCCCCCGCCATGGGCGTGCTCGGCGGTAATATGGCCGGGGCTCATGGATCGTGGGCAACCGGCATGGACCGGAATATCGGGCCGTCTCGCTAGTTCCAGAATGGCGCGTGCATTGCGCTCGGTCAGCCGCAGCGGCAAATTGCCGGCAACCGTGACAAGTCCGTGCAATTCGAGCTCTGACGATCCCAGGGTCAACAAGATCGCCACCGCGTCGTCGGTGCCGGGATCGGTGTCGATGATGATCGGGCGCGCCATCGCGTCGCGGCTATCGAGCTGCTGCTTTATCGGCGGACGCTAGCAAAACCGGGCCGCCGCGCCCAGCCGGGCTTGACGGCGGCCGGGAACTAAACTAGAACAGCGCAACTGTTTTGGGTTTGTTCCCGGCTTTTCGGCCGGGGCGGGAGACATTTGATGCTGACCAGAAAACAGCACGAGCTGTTGATGTTCATCAATCAGAGGCTGGCTTCGACCGGCGTTGCGCCGTCTTTCGACGAGATGAAGGACGCTCTGCGACTGCGTTCCAAATCGGGGATCCATCGCCTGATCAGCGGGCTCGAGGAGCGCGGTTTCATCCGCCGATTGCCGCACCGCGCCCGCGCGTTGGAGGTCGTCAAACTGCCGGGCGAAAGCGCCGCGCCGTCGACCGGCGAGCGCAGCCGGTTTTCACCCACCGTCATTCGCGGCGATTTCGCCGCCGCCCTTCCCGGCGCGCCGGTCGTCGCCGCCGAGACGGCCGCGGCCGACCTGCCCCTCTATGGCCGCATCGCCGCCGGCACGCCGATCGAGGCGTTGCGCGACCAGAACACGACCGTCGCGGTCCCCGGCAGCCTGCTCGGGCGCGGCCGCGAGCATTACGCGCTCGAGGTCGCCGGCGACAGCATGGTCGATGCCGGCATATACGATGGCGACACGGTGATCATCGAACGCGCCGATACGGCGGATAACGGCGCTATCGTCGTCGCGCTGGTCGACAATGAGGAAGTGACCTTGAAGCGATTGCGCCGGCGCGGCGCCTCGATCGCGCTCGAGCCCGCCAACCAGGCCTATGAGACGCGCATCTTCGGTCCCGACCGTGTCAAGGTGCAGGGCCGGCTCGTCGGGCTGCTGCGCCGCTATCAATAAATAAAAAGCGGTCCATTTGGTTTCTGCCGCGCGGGTTTAACCACCCGCCGCTTGCAGCTACAGGCTTAGCGGCTGTCGCGCCACGAAGCTCTGCACGTCGTCTTCCGCAAAGATACCGCCGATTCATCGGCCGATCCGTCAATCGAGCGGCGCTTTGCCCAAAATCCGCGCACGCCTTTACCGATTATTTGTGGAATCGCTGAGAAACTCAACCAGTCGACTAATCTGACGCCGTCACGCCCGTACGGGTGTTTTATGCACGCGATGCCGGTTCTCTCGCTCCGTCGCTTGGCGGAGAGCGGGTGTTGCTGGAAATCGCGATCCGCAAGGGGCCGCGCAACATTGTCGCTCATGACAGCCATGCGCTTGAACCTGTCTGAGCTGTCATCAACTAGGCGCGATCGCCGCCCCTGCATTGATCGAGTCAAAACGGGGATTTGGAATGAACATCGGCAAAACATCAAAACGGATGCTGACGCTGACCAGCGCGGCGCTGTGCCTCGGTCTGATCGCGGCAGCTCCGCAGGCGCAGGCCGCTGGCGGCGACACCGTGCGCGGCTTCTACGACACGCTGCTCGCCAATATGCGCAGCGGCCCATCGCTCGGCGCTCACGGCCGCTATGCCCAGATCGAGCCGGTGATCCGCCGCGCCTTCGACATACCCTTCATGACCCGGCTCGCGGTCGGCCCGGAATGGGCCAACCTCAGCGAAGCGCAACGCCAGCAGGTCTCGCAGGCTTTCGAGCGTTACGTAGCGGCGGTTTATGCCGAGCGCTTCGACAGTTATGCCGGCGAGAAGCTGCAGGTGACCGGGGAGCAATCCTCGGCCGGCGGCACGATCATCACCAGCCAGATCGTCAAGTCGAGCGGAGAGCCGGTTAACATCAACTATCTGATGCGCCAGAATGGCGGTGGATGGCAGATCGCCGACGTCTATCTGAACGGCACGATCAGCGAATTGGCGACGCGTCGCTCGGAATTCGCCGCGATCCTGCGCACCCGCGGCATCGACGGGCTGATTGCGATGCTGAACACCAAGGCCAATACCCTCTCTGCCCGCGCGTCCTAGCGCTGGCATCCGTACAAACTGACCACCTGACATGCGTCATGGCCGGGCTCGACCCGGCCATGACGATTGAAGCGGTCGACGTGAGCCCTCTATCCTGTTCCGGCTAGCGGAAAGAACGCACGGGAGTAGAGAGCCATGATCCACGTCATCGCCATCATCACCGCCAAGCCCGGCAAGCGCGAAGAGGTGCTGGCGGCATTCCGCGCCAACATGCCCGCGGTACATGCCGAGCAGGGCTGCATCGAATACGGGCCCGCCGCCGACGCCGAAGGCGGTCCCGGCGCCAAATACGGACCGGACACCTTTGTCGTGATCGAGAAATGGGAGAGCCTCGACCATCTGAAGGCGCATGCCGCCTCGCCGCATATGGCGGCCTATGGCACCAAGACGCGCGACCTCTTAGCCAACCGCGAGATCCACGTCCTCTCCCCCGCCGCGTAAAATTATTCACAATGAGGCCGGTGAAACAGTGAGGATAACGAGCTTTCAGCGCTCGCGGGCTTCTGCGCGGAGTTGGAGCTATCGTTGTCCCGGCGAATGCCGGGAGCCACTCGTCAACTGCACGGAAGGTGGAACCGCCGCCGACACCGGCGTTCGCCGGGACGACAATGTTCTTTTTTCTTCTCGCCGCCTCATTGTCTCATTGTGAAATTCACCGGATGTGCAGCACCGCCTTGCCAGTGAATTCGCGGTCGATCAGGCGGCGGGCGATTATGCCGATCTCGCTCCACGGCGCCTCGATTGCGATCTGCGGCTGCAATTTCTTCGCCGCGATCAGTTCGGCGAGCAGTCCCAATCCGATCCCGGCGCGCTCGACGCTCATCAATTCGTGGAACAGCGTGAGCCCGTAGAGTTTCACCCCACCGGTGCCGAAGAACGCGCGGCTCTCGAACGTCGCGGTGCTCGCTTCCGACACGCCGAAGGTGACGCAAGTGCCGTTCGGCTGCAGCATGCCCAGCGCCGCGCTCAACGCCGAGCCGCCGAGCGAATCGAGGATCAGCCAGAACGGCCCGTGAGGCTTCGCCGCATCGAGATCGCGGCCGAGCACGACGCGGTCGCCGTACCACTCCGCGACCGCAGCGCGGTGCTCCTCGCGCCGCACATGGCCCCACACCAGCGCGCCCGCCGCGGCGGCGAGCTGGCAGGCGAGATGCCCGACGCCTCCCGAGGCGTCGTCGACCAGCACCTTGCGCCCGAGCAGCAGCCCGCCCTGACGCAGCGCATGCAATGCTGTCAGCCCGGCGACCGGCAAGGTCGCGGCCTCGGCATCGCTGACCGCATCTGGCAATACCGCGACCGCGTGGCTGCGGCAATTGACCCGCTCGGCCCATGCACCCGACGGCAACAGGCCGACGACGCGAGTGCCCGCCTTGGGGCCGCTGCCGTCGGCTGCTTCGGTCTCGACGACCCCGGCAAAATCCCAGCCCGGCCGCCACCCCGGCTCGGCAACCTGCAAGGCCCGGCGGGTCTCGCCCCGATTCAGCGAGATCGCGGTAACCCGCACGCCGACTTCGTCGCGGTCGGGGTAGCGCAATTCGACCGCCTTCACCGCCAGCTTCCCCTGCGCAGCGGGATCGACGACAACGGCACGGATGGTCTGGGGCATGCGCGTTCTCCTCCGATCAGCCGGGATCCCGCAAAACCGGCTCGCGCGTCACAACAACCTCGCCCGACGCCGTCAGCCGCACGAGGTTGACGGTGTGCACATATTCCGGCGAGCCCGAGTAATAGGCCGGCACCGCGCCATTTCCGACCTGCGCGGCGCGGTCCCAATGCCCGAGCGCGAGGTAATCGGCCGCGGTCGCAGCGATCATCGCGTCGCTGATGAGCCAGGACGGGCGCAGCGGGTTGGCCCAGGTCTCGGGCGGCTCGTAATGGCCGTGCCCCATCGCGACATGCCAGCGCATCGCGCGCGGCGGCGGGTCGCGCAGCGGCACCATGTCATGATAGTCGCGATGTGCGTTGCCCCAGATCTCTAGTTCGTATTCCGGAAACGGCACCGCCCGGTCATGCGTCATGCCGAGAATGCGAAGGTTCGGAATCGCGGCGAACCTGCCACGGGCATACACGGAATCCGAATTTACCGGATCGTGGTTGCCGGGAAGGATCACGACCGGCAGCCCGGCCGCAGCCAGCGCCTCGCCGGCACGGTCGATCGTCGCCGTCGTGACCATGTGGTTGTCGAAGGTGTCGCCGGCGAGCAGCACGATATCGGCGCCGAATTCGCGCGCGGTCGTCAGCACGGCGCGCAGCCCGGCCGCGCCGTCGCCGTCGTGCATCGCGGCTATGCGGTCATCGTCGACATGCAGATCCGAGCTGTGGACGAGGATCAGGTCCCGCCCGTTTTCTTTTTGCAGTTGCTGCACTCACGTCCTCTCGAAATCGATGCGTTCGGTAACCGGCAGGCCGTAGAGATAGCGGCGCAGGCAGTCGAGGCCGAGTTCGACGGCCCCGAGCCTGACCCATTCGCGGCCGCCGAGGATGCGCGAACGGCGTGAGGCGACATCATTCTCGGTCGCGATCGCGATGCAGATCGAGCCGCCGAAATCGATCCGGTCGGGGCCGTCATCGAGATCGATCATCACCGCCAACGCATGGCTGGCGCCGCTCTGCCGGCGCGCCGCGCTGGCCGCCGCCTCGGCGGCTTCACGTGTGATTTCCGTCGACACGGTCAGAGCGAGCGCGTCCCACAATTCACCGATGTCGCGCGCGACGAGGCCGCGGCGGAATACATCCTCGGCGCCGGGCAACGGAGCGATGCGCGCCGCGATCTGGCCGCCGGTGAAGGTCTCGACGACCGTCAGCGAACCTTGCTCTTTGTTGAGCGCCTTCAGGATCACGCCCTCGAGCGTGGCCTCATCCTCGGCGAGGATGAAATTGCCGAGCCGCTTGCGGACCTCCGCGACGACCGGCGCGAGCTTCGCCTCGATATCCGCCTCGTCGGCGCCGCGCACTGTCAACTTGGTCTCGATCTGCGGGTAATGGGCGCGGAAGCCGAGCTTGGCGCTGCCGTCCGGCACCAGGTCCTCGACACCCTGCAGCAGCGCGTCGACATGCGATTCGCCGAGCCCATACGAATGGAACCGCTTCAAGCGGATCGCGGTCTGGGTGCCGCTGCGCGCCAGCAGGCGCGGGATGATCTGCTCCTCCAGCATGCGGCGCAGCTCGCGCGGCACGCCGGGGGTGAAGAAAAAACGTGCCTTGCCGATATCCATCGCAAAGCCGCAGGCCGTGCCGATCGGGTTGTCGAGGATCTCGGCAGTCTGCGGCAGCATCGCCTGCTTGCGGTTGTTCGACGACATGACGCGGCTACGACGCTGGAAAAACGCCTCCATTGTGGTCAGCCACTCTTCGCTGAGCACCAGATCGACCCCGGCGGCGCGTGCCGCGATTTCTTGCGACAGATCGTCGACGGTCGGCCCGAGCCCGCCATTGACGATAACCGCATCGGCGCGCTCGCCGGCGTGCCGGAAAGCCGCCAGCAAAGTGTCGCGGTCGTCGCCGACCGTCGTGCCCCAGCACACCGACAGCCCGACGTCCTCGAGCTTCTGGCTGATGTAGCTGAAATTGGTGTTGACGATCTTGCCGGTCAGCACCTCGTCGCCGGTGCAGATGATCTCGATCAGCATTTGGATCACGCCATGAAATTGAGGCGCAGCCCCGGTTCCGGCCACTCCATCGCCGCGAGCTGTCCCGAGGCCGACAATGTGATGTAGGCAGTGCGCAGATCGGGGCCACCGAAGCAGATGTTGGTCGGGTAGACGTCCGGCATCTTGACCTGGCGCACGACCTGCCCGCCCGGCGAGATCACCGTGATGTAACCGGTGACCAGGGTCGCGACGCAGATATTGCCGGACGCCTCGACTGCAAGGCTGTCGAAGCGCTGAAAGCCGGGCAGCCCGCAAACCAGCCTGCCGCCGTAGGGCGCCGGGAACGGCTCGTGCTTCACCTTGCCGGGCTCGACGATGTCGAACGCGAACAGGCGCGAGCTTTCGGTATCGGCGACGTAGACGGTCCGCTCGTCGGGCGACAGGCCGATCCCGTTCGGCGTCAGCATCGGGTAGACCAACTCGATGACCCTGGACCCATCCGGCAGCGCGTAATAGAGACCGCCATTGTCGCGCTGGTGCGCGTACCTCTTGCCGAGGTCGGTGAAGTAGAATCCGCCCTGATTGTCGAACACGATGTCGTTCGGCGCCGACAGTTTGTGGCCGTTGCATTCACTGTAGAGGGTTCGCGTCTCGCCGGTTTTCGGATCGATGCGCTGGATCGAGCCGCTTTTGTAATCGGGTGCCGGGCCGGTTGACAGGAAGCTGGGGGTCGTCTGATAGACGGCGCCGCCATTGTTGCAGACATAGAGGGCGCCATCCGGGCCGGTCGCGACGCCGTTCGGCCCGCCGCCAGCCTTGCCGATCTCGGTCTTGCTGCCGTCGGGCGCGACCCGGGTCACCTTCTTGCCGGAAATCTCGCCGAGGATCACCGAGCCGTCGGCCATCCATACCGGCCCCTCCGGAAAGCCGAGATCGCTCGCCAGGATTTTGATATCGGGCATTGGCGTTCCTCCCCCGGCTCAGGAATTGACCTGGCGCATGATCGCCGCCCAGCGATCGAGGCGCGGCAATGTCGCATCGGCCCCTTCGGCCGGCAGCATCGCCACCCAGCGGACGACGCCCATGTCGCGATAGCGCTTCAGCAGGTCGACATCCTCGCCGCCGCCCATCAGGGTGATCGGCACGTCCTCGAATTTGCGCCCGGCTTCGGCCAGCATCGCCTTGAACTTCGCCAGGTAGTCGTTGATGTCGCCATAGGGCGCGCGCCCGGCAATCGGCGCCCAGCCGTTACCGTAGCGCACCGCGCGCCGCGCCGCGTGCGGGAAGGCGCCGCCGACGATCACCGGCAGCGGGCTCTGCGCCGGTTTCGGCCAGGCCATCATCGGCGGAAAATCGACGATGTCGCCGTGGTATTCCGGCTTTGGCTTGGTCCAGATCTCGCGCATCGCCTCGACCTGCTCGCGCATCTTCTTGAAGCGCGTCGCGTAGACGGTGCCGTGATCCTCCATCTCATCCTGGTTCCAGCCGCCGCCAATACCGAACAGAAAACGGCCGCCCGACACCTGGTCTAACGAGGCAACAGTCTTAGCGAGCTGAATCGTGTCGCGCTGGATCACGAGGCAGACCCCTGTGGCGAGTTTGAGCTTCTTCGTCACGCCCGCCGCGATGCTCAACGAGACGAAGGGGTCCATCGCGTCGTAATAGGGTTTCGGCAACTCACCGCCACCTGGGAACGGCGTCTTACGGCTCAACGGGATGTGCGAATGCTCGGGTGCCCAGAGCGACTCGAAGCCGCGCGCCTCCATCGCCTGCGCCATCGCACCCACCGGCATCGCGTAGTCCGTCATGAACATCAAGACGCCGAAATCCATCGCTCTGCTCCTCATTGTTGGGCCTAACGCGTTGACCGAGCTTAGCCGCTATCGAACCGGCCATGCCAGTTGGATTCGCCACGGCCGCGCAAGCGCGCGGGACCGATCGGCCCGTCCAGTATTCAGCGCTTAAGGGGATCTCACGACTTTGTTGCGGTTTAACTATGAATAAGGAGTGATTTGTAAACGGAGCGAGGCGCAGTATCGCTGCCTTCGCGCTTGGGGAGGACAGAGAGTGGCTGGCGTCGACCTAACCCTATTGGGTCATACCGCCTTTCTCCGGAAATACGCCATCGAGCTGCGCGCACTCGCCCGCCGGTGCGCGCCGAAAATCGCGGGCCGGCTCTATCAGATCGCGGCCCAGCTGGAGGCGGATGCGGACCAGCTGGAGAAGGTGGCTCGAGGGAACGGCTAATCGTTCAATCCGGCCCTAGGGCTCCGGAACTGATAGCTCGCCCCAGCCGGTGGCACGGGCGATGCGCAGCGCGATGACCGGCATACCGGCGAGGTTCATCGCGCGATATTGCGGGTAGCGCGTCCTGAGCAGCTCCTGCCCATGATCATGTTCCGGGCCGGCTTCGAGGATCTCGGCGGTCCCGCGCAGCATGACCCAGCCGAGGCGGCGCCAATCCTCGTCGTAATGGTCGACGATGAACGCCGCCGGCGGATTTTCGAGAATGTTGCGTACCCGTTTCAGCGGCATGTCGCGCCGCTTCGGCTTCTCGTCGACCGTGATGTAGAGCGTGTTCTCAGCTACGGCATAGCACACCGGGATGACGTGCGGCGCCCCGCTGCGGTCGGCCGTAGCGAGATGGCCGACCCGGCTCGTGTCGAGAAAGCGGCGCTGCGGTCGGTCAAGTTTGCTAGGAAGCATCGCGGGAGTTTGCCAGATGCCGGGCCGGTTGCCTATCGCTTCGGCGGGGTCGTACGATACCCGCAACCGCCCGCGGAGACGCCCCCATGGCCCAAACAGCCGCCGAGACAGCTGCCGTTACCCTCAGCCCCGAGACGGTGCTGGCGCAGATGAAGCAGAACGGCGTCACCGACATCGTCTGGCTGCCCGACAGCGAGACCAATTGGCTCTACCTGCTGATGCAGGCCGAGCCGTCACTGCGCCTCGTCGGGGTCAGCCGCGAGGGCCACGCCTGCTCGATCGCCGCCGGACTTTTCGCCGGCGGCCGGAAGCCGATGATCCTGATCCAGAACACCGGCATGATGGAATCCGGCGATTCGATCCGCGGCTGGCTGTTGAGCCTGAACATCCCGGTCGTGATGATGGTCGGCTATCGCGGCTGGACCCGTCACGGCGTCACGACCGACACCGCAGCCACCTACACCGAGCGGTTCCTGATGGCGTTCGGCCTTAATTATTACCTCGTCGAAAGCGATGCTGACGCCGCCCGCATCACCACCGCCTTCGAGGAGGCCGAGCGCACCCGGCGGCCGGTCGCCGTGCTGGTCGGCGACGAATATCACGGCTTCAACCGCTAGACCGGGGACCCGCACATGATGCGCATTGCCGAAGCGCTCGAAGCCTTCCGCCCTCATCGCGGCGACGCACTCGTCGTGCCGGGCCGCGGCGGCCGCTACTGGGTCGAGCAGACCACGAGCCCCAATCTCGACGCGCCGCTCGGAGACCCGGCGATGGGTGGGCATGCCGGTTTCGGCCTTGGGCTCGCCCTGGCCCGCCCGGAACGCACGACAGTACTGTTCGATTCCGAGGGCGACATCCTGATGAGCCTCGGCATGTTGGCGACGATCGCCGAGCAGATGCCGGCGAATTTCTATCATTTCCTGCTAGACAATGAGTGCTACGCGACGACCGGCGGCCAGCCCGTCCCGAACGCAAAGAAAATCGCCTATGACAAGCTGGCGCTCGCCTCAGGCTACCCGCGCGCCCATGCCTTCGAGGAGATCGGCGACCTCACGCGCGAATTGCCGGCGATCCTCGGCCGCCCCGGCCCGGTTTTCGTCTGGCTGAAGGTCTATCCGGAGGTCGAGAACGAGCCGATCGGCCGGCGCAGTCGGTGGCAGACCCGCAGCCGCGAGCAGGTGCTGAAAGACCTGCGTGGCGGATTGGGACTCGAATGATGAAGGCCAACGGCGGGACGGTCGACGCCGGCAGTTTCGACTACATCGTCACCGGCGCCGGCTCGGCCGGCTGCGCCGTCGCCGCCCGTCTCAGCGAGAGCGGCCGCTATCGCGTGTTGCTGCTCGAGGCCGGCGGTAAGGACAGCTATTTCTGGATCCACGTGCCGGTCGGCTACAGCCGGCTCTTCGCCAATCCGCGCGTCAACTGGATGTTCGAAAGCGAGCCCGAGCCGGAGCTCGGAGGCCGCAGCATGTACCAGCCGCGCGGCAAGGTATTGGGCGGCACCAGCTCGATCAACGGCATGGTCTACATGCGCGGCAACCCCGCCGATTACGATTTGTGGCGGCAGCGCGGCTGTACGGGCTGGGATTGGGACAGCGTGTTGCCGTACTTCAAGAAGGCCGAGGACCAGGAACGCGGTCCCAACGCGACGCATGGGGTCGGCGGACCGCTGCGCGTCTCCGATCAGCCGATCCGCTGGGAATTGGCCGACGCCTTCATCGCCGCCGCGGTCGAGGCCGGTCTCCCGGCGAACAACGATTTCAACGATGGCGAGCAGGAAGGCGCCGGGCCGTTCCAGAGCACGACCAACCGCAAGCGGCGCTGGAGCACCGCCCGCGCCTATCTGACCGAGGCGCGCCGGCGGCCGAATCTGGCGATCCGAACCAACTCGCATGCGACGCGAATCACGATTGAGAACGGCCGGGCGAGCGGCGTCGAATTCCTGTGCGACGGCGTCCCGCATATGGCCCGCGCGCAAGGCGAGGTCATCGTCTGCGGCGGCGTCTATGGTTCGCCGCAGCTCTTGCAATTGTCGGGGCTCGGGCCGGCCGAGATGCTGCAGCAACACGGCGTTCCGGTGGTACGCGATCTGCCTGCGGTCGGGGCGGATCTGCAGGACCATTTCTATGTTCGCCTGGCCTTCCGCTGCACCAAGCCGGTGACCTTGAACGACATCGCCAACAACCCGGTCAAGAAGCTGATTGCGGGTATGCAATACGTGCTGTTTCAGAAGGGACCGCTGACCAGCAACGGCATCTGCGCAGGCGGCTTCGCGCGCAGCGACCCGCGGCTCGACCGCCCCGACATCCAGCTCAATTTCAGTGTCTGGAGCTTTGCCGACCGCAACCGCATGGGCGCGGTGCCGCACCCGTTTCCCGGCTTTACGATCAGCGCCGTGCACCTCAGGCCCGAGGCGCGCGGCACGGTCCAGCTGAAGAGTTCCGACCCGCTGGCTGCGCCGTCGATCCGCTTCAACTTCCTGAAGACGCGCTACGACATCGACGCGCTGACTGCCGGCCTGCGGCTGGCGCGCACGATCACGCGGCAGCCGGCGCTCGCCTCTTATGTCGCCGAGGAGCTGGTGCCCGGAGCCGACATCGACAGCGACGCCGAGTTCGAGGCCGCGATCCGCCGGCACGGGATCTCGAACCTGCACCCGGTCGGCACCTGCCGCATGGGCGCCGATGAGGCGGCAGTGTGCGACCCGCGGCTGCGGGTCAACGGTGTTGGCGGTCTGCGCGTCGTCGACGCCTCGATCATGCCCTCGGTCCCGGCCGGCAACACGAATGCGCCGTCGATCATGATCGGCGAGAAGGCCTCCGACATGATCCTCGAGGACGCCCGCGCCGCCTGAATGGCGCTGCTTCCTCGGACCGCGTCGGCCTCTATGGCTTGCCGCATCTGTTCATTCAAATTTAACTATATTCAACGGAAAATAGAGCCGCTCGCAGAAGGAGAGAGTCTGCAATGGGGCAGGCCGTCGGCGGATTGCGACGCATCTTCGATAGCTGGGCCGGCTGGCGCGCCCGATGGCTCGACGCAAGCGTCCGCGCCACCCGCGATCGGCACATCGCCGAACGTGCCGCCGCGCTGTCCGCCAGGAACGATCAGCTAAGTCGGCGGATCGAGGAATTGGAGGCGGCCAAGCTGCAAGCGGAGGCCGCCAGCAAGGCCAAATCGGATTTCCTCGCCAGTATGAGCCACGAGCTCCGCACCCCGCTCAACGCGATCATCGGCTTTTCGGATCTAATGCAGTCGGAGGTGCTCGGTCCAATCGGCAGCGATACATATCGCGGCTATGTTTCGGACATCCATTTCAGCGGCTGTCATCTGTTGGAAATCATCAACGACATCCTCGACGTCGTGCGGCATGAATCCGGCAAGATGGAGCTAAAGGAAGATACGGTCCCGGTCGAGGATTTGATTGCCGACGCGCTGCGGCTGGTCACCCCACAGGCACGCGAGGCCAAGGTGCACCTCAATTGGCGCCCGGCAACGACGGCTTTGCCCGGGCTCTATTGCGACCGGGTGCGGGTTCGCCAGATCTTGCTGAACGTTCTGTCCAACGCGGTCAAATTCACCGAGCCGGGCGGTAGCATCGAGATCAAGACCGAGGTGACCAGCGGTTTGGAGCTGATCGTCAGGGATACCGGCATCGGCATCAGGCCTGAGGATATCGCGCGGATTCTGACCCCCTTCGGTCAGGTGGCCTCGGTCTATTCGCGCAACCATCAGGGCGCCGGGCTCGGGCTGACCTTGACCAAAGCCCTGATCGAGCGCCATGGCGGCCATCTAAGCCTCTACAGCTCGCCCGGTCTCGGCACCACGGTGCGGCTGTCTTTCCCGGTCGACCGGCTGGTCGAGCGCCAGGTTGAGCGCAACCCGGCGATCGGGCTCGGCGTCGTCGACTGATCTGCTTCGATCGTGCCTGTGGTTAACCGGGTTTGGGTTCGAGTTCCTTGGCCAGTTCCTCGTATTCGCGGGCGATTTTGGTCAGCCTGTCACGGAACGTGCCGTTCTGTTCGCGTTCCGCCAGGGCACGGGTCTGCGCGGCGTAATCCCGGTAGTGCACCGCGCGCTCGGGCGGCGGTTTCAACAGCCCCCGGTCGTCCCCGGCTATAGCTTCCCCTGACCCGCCATCGTCCGGGGTCAGTGCGTCGACCATGTGGCACCGTCCAACTTGGAAACGAGCCAGTGGCGAGGATTGTTCCTGGTTCGGCCAAGCGGGCGGCGCCAACGCGGCGCTCGCCGGCTTGCCATCGCTTGTGATAGCCCTGTGCCGCGCGACGCACCATATACTCGCGCGGCAGACCACGGAGGGTTGTCGTGCTGCACGGCCGGCGCATTCTGCTGATCATTTCGGGCGGCATCGCCGCCTATAAGAGCCTCGAACTGATCCGCCGCCTGCGCGATCAGGGCGCGGCGGTGCGCTGCGTGATGACCGAGGCGGCGAGCCATTTTATCACGCCGCTGTCGGTCGCCTCGCTCAGCGAGGACAAGGTTTATGGCGATCTGTGGTCGCTGACCGACGAGAGCGAGATGGGGCACATCCGCCTATCGCGGGAAGCCGATCTTCTCGTCGTCGCACCGGCGACTGCCAATCTGATCGCGCGGATGGCAGCCGGCATCGCCAACGACCTCGCCTCCACGACCTTGCTCGCCTCCGACAAGCCGGTGCTGATCGCGCCGGCGATGAACGCGATCATGTGGGCCCATCCCGCGACGCAGGCCAATCTGGCGACCTTGGCGTCGCGCGGAATCGGCCGCATCGGACCCGCCGCCGGCGACCTCGCCTGCGGCGAAATCGGGTTCGGCCGCATGTCCGAGCCCGCCGAGATCGTCGCCGAGATCGTGCGTTTTCTGGCGAAGGACCAGCGCCTCAGCGGCCATCGCGCACTGGTCACCAGCGGCCCGACCCGCGAACCGATCGACCCGGTGCGCTACATCTCGAACCATTCCTCCGGCAAGCAGGGCCACGCGATTGCCGCGGCGCTTGCCGCGCTCGGCGCCGAGACAGTACTGATCTCGGGGCCCACAAGCGAGCCGACCCCGGCCGGGGTCAAGCTGATCGCGGTCGAGACCGCGGCCGAGATGCTGTTGGCGAGCGAGGGCGCCCTGCCGGTCGACGTCGCGGTCATGGCAGCGGCGGTGTCCGACTGGCGGATCGCTAGCGCGAGCGCGCAGAAGCTGAAAAAGAACGGCAAGGGCCCGCCGAACCTGCGCCTCGTCGAAAACCCCGACATCCTCGCCAGCATCGCCGCGCGTGGCAACGACCGGCCGGCGCTCGTCATCGGGTTTGCCGCCGAGACCGAGAACATCGTCGCCAATGCCCAAGCCAAGCGCCAGCGCAAGGGGTGCGACTGGATCCTCGCCAACGACGTGTCGCCTGGCACCGGCACCTTCGGCGGCGAGCGCAACACGGTGCACCTGGTCGACGGTCAAACGGTGGAGGACTGGCCGGCGATGACCAAGCGTGAAGTCGCCGAGCGGCTGGCCGAGCGCATCGCTGTGGCGCTCGCCCCGGACACGGCCACCGCACCGGCGTCGCCACGCGTCCCCGGCGCCGGGCATTAGCCGCACAGGCCATGGACCTAAAGGTCGAGCTGAAGATCCTCGACCCGCGCCTGCCGGGCTGGAATTTCCCGCATTACGGTTCGGAGCTCGCCGCCGGTCTCGACCTACATGCCTGCATCGACACGCCCCTGATGCTGCGGCCGCAAGCGCCGGCCGTGCTGATCTCGGCTGGCATCGCGTTTCGGATCGGCGACCCGGAGTGGTGCGCGCTGGTATTGCCGCGCTCGGGGCTCGGCCATCGCGAGGGGCTGGTGCTGGGCAATGCGGTCGGTTTGATCGACCCCGATTACGAGGGGACGTGCCTGGTCTCGGCGTGGAACCGCAACCCCCTGCGTTCGGAGGATCCCGAAGAAGGCATCCTGATCAAACCTGGCGACCGCATCGCCCAGCTGGTGTTTACCCGGATCGCGCGGCCACATTTCGCGGTGGTGACCGAATTTTCCCAATCCTGCAGGCGCCAGGCAGGCGGCTTCGGCTCCACCGGAATCTGATCGGCCGCGTTGCCGAAAAGCTCGTTCGGGGCCACATCTCACGGCATCGGCACTACCGGACCGCACAGCCATGGAACTCAGCGAAGAGCAATTCCAGCGATATGCCCGCCACCTGATCCTCGACGAGGTCGGCGAGGAGGGCCAAGAGAAGCTGCTGCAATCACGCGTGCTGGTGGTCGGTGCGGGCGGGCTCGGCTCGCCGATGCTGTTGTACCTGGCCGCGGCCGGGGTCGGGACGATCGGCATCGTCGACAACGACCGGGTCGATCTGACCAATCTGCAGCGCCAGATCGTGCACGCCACCGAGCGGGTCGGCGATCTCAAGGTCGACAGCGCCCGCGCCAGCCTGGCCGCCATGAATGACGGCATCCGCATCGAAACGCACCCGACCCGGCTCGGCCCGGACAATGCGGCAGAGCTGATCGCCGGCTACGATCTCGTCGCCGACGGCAGCGACAATTTCGCGACGCCTTACCTTTTGACCG
>Ga0210400_10000938_pt1 | contig 30006 bp, 22 predicted proteins | sample IncBWH26MmetaG_FD_155456 | JGI IMG/M metagenome (GOLD analysis project Ga0210400, IMG submission 155456) | Forest soil microbial communities from Barre Woods Harvard Forest LTER site, Petersham, Massachusetts, United States - Inc-BW-H-26-M | ecosystem: Environmental > Terrestrial > Soil >... | reverse complement strand
TGGGCGACCAGTTCCACACTTCGGGACCGTGTTTGACGTCGCGGTTGTCGTTGATGCGGAAGTCGCGGCCGGTGACGATGGGAACGCCAAGGGTGGCGAAATAGTTGGGGCTGATGGAGTTCATGTAGGGTTCGGCGTGCTCGTCGGGCTTGGCAGGAGTGAAGCCTTCGACAGACATGCTGCTGTCCCATTCGTTGTCTTCGAGAATGCGCATGGCGGCGAGGCCGACGGATCGAACTCCGGGAATGGAGGCGAGGGCGTCGGACAACTGAGGATAGAAGACCTTCAAGCGTTCGGGAGTGTAGCCGTTGAGCGAAGGGTCGATTTGGAAACCGACGAGCCTTTCTGGGGAAAAGCCGGGACCGAGATTGCGGAGGTTGGCGAGACTGCGGACGAAGAGTCCGGCGCCTACCAGGAGGAGAAGAGAAAGCGTGACTTGGGCGATGACGAGGGCTTTTCTTAGGCGATGGTGGCCGCCGCCGCCAACTACCGCGCCAGCTTGATCTTTCAATGTTCCGGCGATATTGGGCTTGGTGGTTTGGAGAGCAGGGACGAGGCCGAAGATGACGCCGGTGAAGACAGTGACGGCAAGGTTGAAGAGAAGAATACGAAGATCGGGGGCGCTGGAAATGTTCATGCCGCCGGAATCGGAGGGCAAGTAGATTTTCATAAGGGCGCGGTCGGCCCAAAAGGCAAAGGCTAGACCGGCGAGCCCACCCAGCGCGGAAAGAGAAAGACTCTCGATCAAAAGCTGGCTGATGATGCGCGGGCGGGTGGCACCCATGGCCAAACGAACGGCGATTTCCTTGACGCGGCTGGAGCCGCGGACGAGCATGAGATTGGCGAGATTGGCGCAAGCAATCAGCAGAACGGCGCCGGTGGTGGCCATCAAAACCCAGAGGGGCGTGGTGAGCTGGCGGCGCGTGTAGGAACGGCCCTGGGAGCCGGGCAAGACGTCGATCCAGCACTTGAGGAATTCGTCGCGGTCGTACTTCGAGGCGTGAGCGAAGGCGGCCTGCTGCACCTCCATTTCGAGCATGGAGTGCATGAAGGGCTGGAGGGCGGCCTTGGCTTGCTGCTGCGAGACGCCGGGCTTCAGGCGGCCGAAGGTGTTCACCCAACGATTGCGGCGCTCCGTCAGCATGTCTACTGGATTGCCGACGTTAACCTGCGCCTGCATCATGACGGGGATGAAGATTTTCGGGGAGAAGCCGAGTTCCACGCCGTCGAAACCTGCCTGGGCCACGCCGACGACCGTCATCTTGTAATTGTTGAGCGTGAGCGTTTTACCGACGATTTGGGGATCGCTGGCAAAACGGGCTTTCCAAAAGTTGTAGTTGAGGACAACGTAGGGATGGCCCATGGGAACGATATCGTCCTCGGGAGTGAGCAAGCGGCCCATGGCCGGGATGACGCCGAGAGTGGAAAAGTAGGTGCCGGAAACCAATTCCACCGAAACGCGTTCGGCTTGCTGGCCGAAGGAGAGGCTGGCGGCGTTGGGAAAGCGGCAGAACATATCGGAGAAGACTTGGTTGTGCTCGCGGAAATCGCGAAACATGGGATGGGAGATGGCATTGCCGCCCCAGTTGCTGCCGTAGTGGCGGCCCATCATGGTAAGAAGGACGAGTTGCTGGGGATCCTTGACGGGGAGGAGACGGAGGAGGACCTGGTCGAGAAGGGTGAAGATGGCGGTGTTGGCGCCGATGCCGAGAGCCAGGGTGAGGACGGCCACGGCGGTGAAGCCCGGAGTGCGGGCGAGCATGCGGAAGGTGTACTTGAGGTCGCGAAGGATGGCGTCAAGCCAGCCGAGGAAGGTGAGGCGGCGTGTGGCGGCGTTGGCGGTTGTGGCGGTATCGGTCACAGGAATCCCCCAGGCTGCTGGAGGTAAAGACGAAGAAAGTTGGGAAAAGTTTGATGAAATTTAGAGCGGGGGTAGCGAGAAAAAGGTTGAGTTGCGGCCGAATGGGAGGACCGATGCCAAGATCGGTTTGAGGTCCTTCGCGGCAAACCCATCCGGAGCGCAAAGGGCGCGCTTCGCTCAGGATGACAGGCAAAGACGAGGCGAAGACCTTAGCGATTGCGCGTCACGAGTTGGCGGAAGGAACCTAGTCGGCGCTGGTGGCGGCCACGCGCTGAACGTCAAGGCCTTCGGCTTGTTGCTGAAAGAAGGCGGCGACGCGGTCGATGATTTCGTTCAAGGGAGTGCGGGGACGGAAGCCGGTGAGGGTCTGGAGCTTATCGACGGAGGGGACGCGGCGCATCATGTCCTCGAAGCCGGGCTCGTAGGCCTGATCGTAGGGGACGTACTCGATGGGAGAGGAGCTGGCGGTGCGGTCTTTGACCCTGCGAGCGAGATCTTCGATGGTGATTTCCTCGGTGCTGCCGACGTTGGTGACTTCGCCGATGGAACGATCGGTGTCCATGAGGCGAATGAGACTTTCGACGGTGTCGCGCACATCGCAGAAACAGCGGGATTGCTTGCCGCTCCCGTAGATGCTGATGGCGGTGTTATCGAGGGCGGACTTGACGAAATTGGGGAGGACCATGCCGTAGCGGCCGGTTTGGCGCGGGCCAACGGTATTGAACAAGCGAACGACAATGACGGGAAGCTTTTTTTCCTTCCAGTAGGAGAGCGCGAGAAATTCATCGAGGGCCTTGGAGGCGGCGTAGCTCCAGCGGCCTTTGGTGGTAGGGCCGAGAACGAGGTCGGCATCTTCGTGGAAGGGCACGTTGGTGTTCTTGCCATAGACCTCGGAGGTGGAAGCGGTTAGAACGAGTTTCTTTTTTTTGCAGGCGGCTTCTAGGATGAGTTGCGTGCCGTTTACGTTTGTCTCGATGGTCTTGACGGGGCTTTCGACGATGAGCTTGACGCCGACAGCGGCGGCGAGATGGACGATGACATCGGCATCATCGACAAGTTCGGCGAGCAACTGGCGATTTTCAATGTTGTCGAGGTGATATTGCATGCGCTCGGAAGATTTGAGGTGGCGAATGTTTTCGACGCTGCCGGTGGAAAGGTTATCGAGCAAAACGACGCGGTCGCCGCGGTCGAGCAAGCGCTCCGCGAGATGTGAACCGATAAAACCGGCGCCGCCGGTGATAAGATAACGCAAAGGGCCTCCTTAAAGGGCCTGGGAATCATCGTCGTCATCGCGGCCGTGAGACACGCGTTGGGCGATGGCTTCGGAATCTTCCTGGTGCGGAACGTCCGCGGCTTCTTGCGGACCATATCCATACGAGTACGGATAATAGCGGTAAGAATAGTAGTAGTCCGGGGCGCCGGAATCGACGGCATTGAGAACGACGCCGAGGATGCGGCACTTCACGCTGGAGAGAAGTTCGCGCGTGCGAGTGAAAGCCTCCTTGGGCGTTTCGCCGCTGCGAACGACGAGAAGCACGCCGTCGGCCTGCACGGAAAGAATTACGGCGTCGGTGGCGGCCATGACGGGAGGAGAATCGATGACGATAAACTTGAACTTGGTGCGCAGCTCGGCGATGGCATCGGCGAGTTTGTGGGAAGAGAGCAGGTCCGCGGGATTCGGGGGAAGCGGTCCGGTGGGAATGGCGACGAGATTGGGAATAGCGGGGTGGGGAATGGAGACCAGGTCAAGACTGGAAACGCCGGCGAGATAGGAACTGAGGCCGGCATATTTTCCGCTGGCCAAATTGAGGAGGCGGCCGACGCCGGGTTTGCGGAGATCGCCATCGACAAGCACGGTTTTATCCCCGAGCTGCGCGAGGGTGACGGCAAGGTTGGCGGCAGCAGTGGTCTTGCCTTCACGCGGGAGAGCGCTGGTGACCAAAATGACTTGAGGCGGATGATCGGCCTGCGAGAGGAGAATGGAAGTGCGCAAGGCGCGAAAGGCTTCCGACATCTGCGACTTGGGCAGGTGCTGAGCAACCAGCTCGATGCGCTTGTCATGGCCGTTGGAAGCAAAGCTTTGCAAAAGGCCGGGGCGCTTGCCGTTGCCGTTAGCGGCGGCGAACTGGGGTACGACGGCGAGGGAAGGAAGACGTGAGAGCGTTTCGACATCGTCGGGAGTCTTGACGGTGTTGTCGAGGTACTCGCGCATGAGAGCCAGGCCGATGCCGCCGACCAAGCCGACAAGAAAGGCCAGAGCCACGTTGCGGGTCTTGGCGGGACGCACCGGTGTGGAGGGAATCATGGCGGGATCCACAACGCGGATGTTGGAGGAACGCAATCCCTGGGAAATGGCGGTTTCCTTCAACTTGGTCATGAGACCTTCGTAAAGAGACTTGTTGGCCTCGGCCTCGCGCTTGAGGATGTTGTATTCCACAAGTCTTCCCGACATCTGGTTGTTTTCGGCCTTCTGCTGGTCGAGAGCCTGGGTGAGGAGGGTTTCGCGCTGTCGCGCTTCTTGATAGCCACTTTCGAGAACGTCCAAAATTTTCTGCTTTTCCTTTTCGATGGACTGATCAAACTCCGTGAGCTGAGCATGAAGGCGCTGGACCCTGGGGAAATTGGGACCATACTGGCTCACGGCGTCGTTGTATTGGGAAGTGGCGTCGGCGCGCTTCCGCAGCAAATCGGCGAGGCCGGAATTGCCCTGAACTTCTGGTACGGCGTCGAGATTGCCGGACTTGGCAAACTGATAGAGAGATTCCTTGCGCATGCGTTCGCTTTGCGCTTCAGTCAACTGCTTGTTGACGTCGGAGAGCCGCTGGGTGGTGATGTTCTGTTTGTCGTCGAGAGTCCATATCTGGTTTTGCCGCTCGTAGGCAATTCGGGCGTCCTCGGAGCGCTGCACCCGGATTTTCAACTCGCCGAGCTGGTCGGCAAGCCAGGTGGAGGCTTGAGTGGTAGCTTCGTACTTGCTGCGGAAATTCTGCTCGATGTAGGAGGTGATGTGGGCGTTGACGATGCGGGCGGCGAGCTGGGGATCCGTGGATTCAAAACTTACGTCCATCAGGCGGCTGTTGGGGACGCGCTTGACACTAAGACTTCCCAAGAACCCGGCGAGTTCGGGAGGACGTTTCTGGTTGGCGAGACTGCCGCTGGCGATAGCTTCGGAGGGCCCATTGGGCGAAGCAAATTCCGGGCGGGAGGATAGATTGTTGTTGCGAATGGTTTGGAGGGCCAGGGTTTCGCTGGTGAGGATTTTGGATTGCGTCTCGATGTAATTCTCGAGATCCAACATGTAGTCGTAGGAATCGGTGCCCGCGAAAGGAAGGATGTTGGCGTTCTCGCGGTCAATCTCAACGCGCGCAGTGGCCTGGTAGACGGGCTGCATGCGGAAAGTGGCGATGGCTACGATGGTGACGACGGCAAGCATAAAGGAGAGAATCAGCCACTGGTGCTTGCGGAGAATGAGCAGGTAGTCGTACAGGTGAGGTTCCCGCGGAGAAAGCTCAAAGGAAGGAACGCGGGACGACAAGGAAACCAGCTCGACGGCACCATTGGAGCCATTTTCACGGGGCACGAGTTTGTTTTCGTCAGTCATGTTTAGTGGTAGGCCACGCGATAGAGAGCGACTCCAGAACCCAGCGCGATTCCGAATTCCAGGGCCCTGAGCATGGCTTGCCTGCCCGGGCTGTTGGGCACGTACAAAATGTCGCTGGGCTGAAGCTGAATATCTTCCGCCTTGCGCTGCATCACCTTCTTGAGATCAATGGCAACTTCATGTTGCTGACCCTGAGCGTCCTTCCTGACAATGACGGCATGGTCGCCTTTGGCCGTGGAGCTCAAGCCGCCGGCGAGAGCCAGGATTTTCAAGACGGTCATCTGCCCGCGGTCATTGGCCAGCACGAAACCACCGGGCCTGCTCACCGCGCCCAGAAGGTAAACAATTCCGGAGTGAGGGACGGTAACAATATCTCCGGCCTGGAGAATGATGTTGTTGGTGGCGTCGCCGGTTTCCATCAGATCGTTGAGGTTGATCGTGATGGTATTGCGCAGGGGAGGCGGTTCAGCTGGCGCCGGCGAATTCGCGGGGGAATTGGGAACCGCAGCCTGGGAGGCGGCGGTCTGCTGCGTTGAGCCCTCGCGGGCGGAACCCTTCGAGGCCAATGGAGGCGCAGGATCTTCCGGGCCGATCGGGGGAGGCTCCGATGGGTCGGAAGCCGGATCGGAGGCCGGGTCCTGCGCGGGACGATTTACGATTACGGCGTCGCCGGCGTCATTGGCAACGCCGCCGGCCTCGGCCAAAACTTCGAGAAGGGTGACGGGGCGGTCGGCTTGGTAAACCATGGCATGTCCGACGGCGCCGACGACGGTGATGGGTTTACTTTTTCTTTCTTTCACGCTGAGGCTGACTTCGGCGTGAGAAACCAGCCCCTTGGATTCCAGAACTTCGGCGATCTTTTGTTCGGCCTGGACTTCCGTCAGTCCGGCGACGTGCAAGCGAACGGGTACGAGGGGGATGCCGATGGAACCGGTCTGGCTGACGCGCACATCACGGCTGAGTTCCTTGACGTCGAAAACTTCGAGTGCCAGAAGATCGCCATTGCCGATGACATAGTCGTGGGGCATGAGCCGCGCCGAGGCAGACATCGCGCGTATGCGATCGTTGACCTGCTGCGGCGTCTCGAGAACGGCCTGTTGAGCGCGGCTGGATGGCGCCAGAACCAGTATCACGAGCAGGGCAGTCGGAACAAAATACGACACCAACGCACCCAGTCTGGCTGGCTGCATGAGAATAGATGACCCCCGGCGTGATTATACAGCCAGAACACCAAATTCCGTCAGTGATTTCCGCGAATCCGCTGGCGGGAGCTTTGGGGAGTGGAGGGCGGAGGGGCCGATTGGATTTCGGAGGTAGCCAGGTGGGCCATCAGAAAAAAAAGGAGCGCGTTGGAGGGGATGTGCAGGTTGAAATCGACGAGGCTGTGCACAAGGAAGCCAGTGCAAGCCACCAAGCCGGAGAGTTGCAAGGTCCCGGGAAAGGAATGATTGAGGTGGCGCAATTTTTTCAAGGCTTCGCGGAACAAGACGCCGAGAAACCAGGCACAGCAGAGGCCGCCGAGAAGCCCGGTTTCGGCAAGGGCCTCGAGGTAATCGTTGTGCGAGTGGTTGACGATTTTCCCATCGTAGAGTGATTCGTAAGGGGGATAAACGAGCGGCAACGTGCCGAGACCCGTTCCGGTGAGGGCGTGGTGGAGGAAGATCTGCCAGGTGTCACGGCGCATGGAGGCGCGCTTGCCAGCGGTAGCTTCGAGCGTCTGCAACGAAGAAAAACGCTGCAAGAGCTGTCCAACGCCAAGCCAGGAAACCATCAGCACGGCCAAGAGAAGGACGGCGGCGCCGGCAAACAATTGCTTCCCCGCGGCGCGGCGCAGAATCATCACCAGCGCCAGGACCGCCAACTCGACACCGAAACTCACGATGCCTCCGCGGGAGGCGGAGAGGAAGAGCGCGCCGATGGGAACCACCGCAAATAAACCCACGACAGGCCACCGTTCCCGCCGCACTCTGCCGAGAACGAGGGGAACGAGGGCAAGGGGGAGAATTAACTCAATGAATCCGGCGAAGTGATTGCGGTTCACGTAAGGCCCAAAGGGAATTCCGCCGAAATGCATTTCGCGGAACCAGTAGAGTTTTCCGTTGAAGGTGAGGTGCTGGAGAATGCCGAAGATGCTGATCAAAAAGCCAAAAAACATTCCGAACCAAACGAAGCCGCGCCAGTCCTGAAGGGTGCGGAAAGCCTGCACGGAAAGAAAGAGGAGGAGCAGGTCGGAGATGAGAAGCAGGAGTTCCAGGCGGGTGGCGTAGGAAGAAGCAGTGCCATGAAAAAACCATTGGCCGCAAACGATCAGGGAAAATGCCGCAAGCGGCGGGAGAAGGGGAGAATAAACAATTTGTTCCTGGCGCGTGAAATAAACCCACAAGGCCCAGGCGAGAAAGAGCAATCCGGCGCCGGTCTCAAAGACGGCGCGGGCCCAGTCTTCGACACCACCGTGCGCGGCAACGGCAAACACGGCCATGGCGCAGATTCCGAAGCGCAGGGACCTCATGGTTTGGGACGCTCCGCGGGTTGCGGAACCAGCGCGACGTCATCCACCCAGGCCGTTCCTTGAATTTTGCCCTGGGCTTCGTCGCTGGGAAAACGGACCAGGCAAACTTGCAATTGGTGAACGTCTTTCCCCGAAGTCCAAGGCAAATCGATGAGCGTCCATGGCGCAGTGCCATGAAGTTCCGGCGTGAGAGCAGAGGAAGTGTCCCGCGTTCCGAGCGAATGCAACTGGAAGCGGATCCCCTGGTCCGTGCCGAGCGACCTGGTCTTGACCCACGCCGAGAAACGATAGGCGGTGGAAGGCCGGACGGGAACGTAGTGACAGACGCCCGCGAAATTGAGGTTGGATTTTCCGTCGAAGATCAGGCGCAAGGAACGATTGCCAGAGTGTTTCTCCTGCGTATCGAAGCCAATCTGCACGTCGCCGATTCCCCCGGAAAGAAGCCAGGAAAAGCCGCCGCCAGCGACGCCGGATTCGAATCCACCGTCCCACAAGACCGAGCCTGGCGGACTCTGCAGATCAGCAAGACCCGAAAAAAGGACCGCCTGGTCCCAGACGCGGCCGGCTTCGGTGATGCGAGATTCCGTTAATAGGGCGCCGACCAGGGAAAATGAGTCGTACAAGGAAATGCGGGGACGAAGAGAAGCAAGGCGGTCCCAGACTTTGAGGGCATTCCCGGTATGACCATCGGCAATTTGGTCGCGAATCACGTCTATGTAGGCCTCGGCGACAGGCGGCAGGACGCGATCGAGCGCTGTTTCGATGCTGGAACCGGCGCGGAGAGAGCGGGAGAAAGCTTCGGCGGCGCGCGTGGGGTCGGCTTCTACGGCGTGGCGCATTTCGGTGAAGGCCGGATCGAGTTCTCCCTGCCGCAACAGGAAATTGCCGTATCGCCAGGAGACCTCGGCGGAAAGCGGATAGACGGTCTTGGCGTGCAGGAAAGCGTCACGCGCGGGGAGCAGATTGGATTCCGATTCGTACGCGGTGGCGAGATCCAGCCAGATTTCAGACGAAAGCGGATTCAACGACAGAGCGGAAAGGTAGAAGCGAATCGCGCGCTGGGCGTCGGGATCTTCGAGGTTGTACTGCCAATAGCGACCGAGAAAATACCAATTGCGCGGGTCAGCGGGCTCGAGGCGCACGGCGCGTTCCAGCGATGCGGCAGTCTGCAAAGCAGCGTAATGGACTGCCAGCGCATTGCGGATGCTGAAGTAGGAAAGGATGAAAGCGATAGCGAAAGAGACAACGACAACTGCTGCGCGCTGCGCGTTACTGGAAAGACGAAGAATCACTCTTCGGTACTGTGCCTAGAGCGCTTCGGAGTTGCAAGACAATTGTCGCTTGTGACCGCAAACGGGAAATTCTCGTTGAAGAGGAGAAGGAAACTCAGCTAAAGTATTGACAAGGGAGTGTCCCTGCGACCCCGCGCTTGAGGCACGTCCAAGAAACCGTCTCAGCAATCTAAAGTTGTTATGCTGAGTTTCGAAGCGAAGATGTAGGTAACCAAGTCAGCCGTCATCATTCTGGAAGAGGAATAAAATGCGCAACTCTGGGAGTCTAAGACATCCTGCGGTTCGCTTGGGATTGTGGTTTGCAAGTATGGCGGTGGCGATACTGCTCACCGGTTCGCCTCGTGCAACTGGTCAGTCAGAGTTGGCGAGGGTGGGATTGCCCCAGGACTGGAGTCATCGGCACGTGGTTTTCAGTAATCCCCCTTCGATGCCGATTCTTATGGCAATTAGAAAGGATCCCCGTCTGTTGCACCAGTTGTTGAAATTTAGCGCGCATGGGCGAATCAATCGCCCGGCGGCTCAGGAAACCGAAGTCTTTGATCGGGAACGTGAAGTCCTTGATGACGGGGAACGCGACGGGGACACAAAGCCTGAAAAAAGCGTCGATTGGAGCGTGACTTTAGGAGCAGCGGGAACCCACTTGCCGATCAGTATGTATCCCGCCAAATACAACTTCGATATCAACAAGCCCGCCGATTGCGCGAACGATTTCGTTGTATTTCCAACGTTTAGTGGAGGTTCCGCAACGCAAGCTACCATCGTCGCCTACAATCAGTTGTACAGCACGCAGGGCATCGTCGGCGGCGTGTGCAGTCACAACGGACCGACCGTCAAGTGGGCTTATCGTACTAGCCGACCGATCCAGAGTTCGCCGGTGCTGTCCGTGGATGGCAAGAAAGTTGCCTGGGTCACCGCCACCGGAGGATTCGTTGAAGTCCTTACGATCGGCACCACCGGAATTAATGGAACTTCGGTCACTGCTCCGGCTGTTCCCTCAACCGGGAACAATGCCATCGTTTTTAACCTTATTCTGAATGGTGCGCGTGCTGTCAGCGCTTCTTCGCTTTTTGTGGACTACACAGCCGATGCTGCCTACGTAGGGGATAACGGCGGCGTATTGCATAAAGTCACCGGGGTTTTCGGAGGCTCGCTCACCGAAGTTACTACTGGCGGTTGGCCCATCACCGTTTCTAGCGCGGCTGCGCACCTAACGGGTCCCGTACTTGACACGGTGACAAGAAACATCTTCGTCGCGGACAATCTAGGCCACCTTTTCTATGTCCGCGAGGCAGGCAGCACCAGCGGCGCTTGCGCCAGCGGAGCTCCTCCATGTCTTGGCTCGACGAGCATCGCCTTCACATCGGGCGCGGCAATCGTTGACCCGCCCATCGTCGACTCCAGCACTGGAAGGGTGTTCACGGAAATTGGAAACGCTGACGGGCTCGGTGCCGAACTCCTCCAGGCTGACACGGCTCTAGGCAACGTGGTCAGGGTCGTTGCGGGAAGGGCAGATGCGAACGTCTTGCGTACCGGGACATTTGACAACAACTATTTCAGCAGTCCGGGCACAGGTTTCTTCTACTTTTGCGGCAAGAGCTTCACTAATAGTCATCCAGCATTGTTTCGGGTCGGTTTCAACGCGGCCGGCGTGATGAACTCGGCCATCGACACGGCTACGCCCGTGCCGTTGGCAACCGGGCCTGCGGCCTGTTCTCCGGCCGCCGAAATTTTCAACAACGGCTCGCTACCCAATAAAGATTGGCTCTTCATCAGCGTAACGAACCACTGCGCAGGCACCGGCGGAGGGGCCGCTGGTTGCATCATGTCTTTCGACATCACTGGTGGAATGCCCGCTGCGTCACTCCACGCTGTTACGGAGAGAGGCGGGACGAGCGGAATGGTTGTGGACAATGTGAGTGCCGCGCTCCAGGCTTCCAGCATTTACTTTACCAACCAGGCGAATGGAGCATGTGGGGATGGGATAGCCACGGGTGGTTGCGCTATCAAACTAACGCAGTCCGGCTTACAATGAATTGAGGAAACGATGACTTCGTCCGATTCGAGAACTCAAAAGACCGGGGTTGCTGCCGGGCCGGAGCAAAAACCCAAGAAGCCCTATCGCACGCCGGAGTTTCGTTTTGAGCGCGTCTTTGAGACTACGGCTCTCGCTTGCGGCAAGGTCGACCAAACGCAGCAGCAATGCAAGTTCAACAGGAAGACTTCTTAGCAGATTCTCGAGCGTGAAGCACACCGCAAAAGCTCGCCAGACCGTCATTTGCCGCTTGATCGGCGATGTGTTGCAACTATCTGGAAAGGTGCGTGTTTGTGTTAGCGGCAGCAGTATGCTCCCTAGCATTCGCCCAGGCGACATCCTTCTCGTGCAACGGACGGAGTTGCATGAGGCCGCTACGGGCGATGTCGTTCTCTTTGCGCGCGAGGACCGGCTGATTGCGCATCGCGTGATTTCCCAGGACCGTAATAACGGAATTCCCTGCCTGTTGACTTGCGGGGACTTGCTGGATAGGAATGACTCTCCGGTCTTCGCCAATGAGCTTCTTGGGTGCGTGACGTCTACCTTCCGAGGACAATCGGAAATTAGTTCCCAGTTGACTCTTCCGCGGCGAGTCGTTTCGATTTTTTTTAAGCGCTCCCAGTTTTTAACAAGGTGCTGGCTCTGGCTTCTCGCACAGCGCCGGGGCTGGACAGAAGAGGCAGCATGTCCAAGGTAGCAGCTGCGGACCCGCAGGCTGTGGTGATCAAAATCGGTGACATCCCCATTCGCGTCGTCACGGATGATCGGCACTTTCTCCGTGTGGTACAGGACCGCTACATGGGCTTCCTCAGTTGTGAAACTCACGCCGGCATCGATTTGAAGTTGGATTTGACAGCGCCAGGCCGGATTTCGAGCGAAGAAGATATCCGAGTCGCACGCGACTCTGCGCGATGGTCCGCGGAGCGTGGTGATTTCCGGCTCGATTGGGATTCGGAAACCGGCCGCGGGCAGGTTCGCCAGTCAGCAAATCCGTATTCGCTAGATGGAGCGCTGCGAATTTTGCACACCCTCCTCCTCGCACGCCGGAAGGGATTTCTGCTGCACGCCGCGAGTGCGATGCGGAATCGCCGGGCCTTTCTGTTTTTCGGGCGTTCTGGCGCCGGCAAGACCACTATTTCGCGCCTGGCGCCTGCAGACGCTACACTGCTCACTGACGAAATCTCCTACGTGCGCCGAGATGCAGAAACCTATTTGGCTTACGGAACACCTTTCACCGGCGAACTTGCGAAGCTTGGGGAGAACGTCTCGGCGCCAATCGCGGCCGTCTATCACCTCGTACAGGCACCGAAGAACCGGCTGGCGCTCATGACGCCGGCGGACGGGGTCCGCGCGCTGCTCGAAAGCGTCTTGTTTTTTGCGGAAGATGAGCAGTTGGTGAAGCTTGTTTTTCAATCCGTGTGCGACCTTGTCGGCCGGGTCCCGGTCTATCGCTTGGAGTTCGTGCCAAATAAGAGTGTTTGGGATCTGATTGCATGAAGAACTGCTACATCGCGCGAAGCCCGATGGTCGCCGCACGTCAGCTCGGTGGTGAAATGGTGATTATGTCCGCCGCGGATTCGACGCTGTTTACCCTGAACGAGGTGGCTTCGCTGATCTGGAAGTCCGCGGACGGGGCGACTCCTCTTTGGGAGATCGTCAATGGCAAAGTTTGCGCAGAATTCGATGTCGATCCCGAGATTGCCCTGGCAGACGCGGAACGCCTGGTTGGCGAGCTGGCGAACCACGGCCTTCTGTTGCTGACGAACGGACCCGCCAGGCCTTCTCCAGTAGAGGCGGAAAGAAGCCTATGACCACGGCGCTCATGCAAGAGCTTAACGCCAGGGCTTTGGAGCTAGGCGTCCCTTTCAGCGCCCACTTGGACGTCACTTACCGCTGTAACGAGCGCTGTGTGCACTGCTACCTGGATCACGATGACCACGGCGAGATGACCCTTTCGGAGCTAAAGAGTCTCCTCGATCAGCTTGCCGAGGCGGGAGTTTTTTTTCTTACACTGAGCGGCGGCGAAGTGCTGATGCGCATGGATTTCTTCGATATCCTCAGGTACGCGCGCGAGCTGCGGTTCAATGTAAAGATGAAGACCAACGCCTTCATGGTCCGCGAAAAAGAAGCCGATCTTATTCGCGAATTGGGTGTCCAGTCGGTGCAGATCAGTATTTACTCGCACCGGCCCGAGATTCATGACGGCATCACGAAGCTGCCGGGTTCGCTGAAGCGTTCGGTGGCCGCCATACGGCTGCTCAAATCTCGCGGTGTCAATGTCACCATGGCGAACGTTCTCATGCGCCAGAACTTGCACGATTATGCGGGTGTAAGAGCGCTGGCGAAGGAGCTCTGCGTTGAAGTGACTACCGATCCGACCATTACTCCAAAGATGGATGGCGATCGCGGCGTTCTCGGTCTCGGTATCCGAGATTCCCAGCTGAACGGGATCTTCCATGATTCGCAATTCGTTGGAAACGTCGACGAGTTCTGCGCCCAGCCCGCTGCGCTCGACGATGCCGCATTGGACGGCCTTCCTTGCAGCGCCGGACATACCTATTGCTATATTTCTCCTTACGGTGACGTTTATCCTTGTGTGCAGTTCCCTCTAGCTTGCGGCAATGTCAGGAAGGAAAAGTTTCTCGACATCTGGCGCCACTCAAAACAGATCAATGAAGTGCGCTCAATTCGTGCCCGGGATTTACCTACTTGTTCGGCGTGCACGCATCTCGGAAGCTGCACGCGTTGCCCTGGATTGGCCTTCATGGAGGGCAACATGCGGGGGCCATCTTCTTTGGATTGCGAGAAATCCTTCGCCCGGACAGGAATCCCATCGGCCAACATGCTAGCTCGAATGGCGTCGAAGGCAGCAATTCACGACTCGGCGGCCCATCCCTCGTCGTTTTCGAGCCTTATACAGATTACTACTGCAAGGACCTAAAAAGAATCCGCTGGAAAACCAGCGCGACTGTCAACGTCCCTGCACCTTGCGCTCGACGGTCTTGATCCTCATGAAGGGAACACTGGTGAGAATTCATCACCTGTCGAAGCGACGATACTTTCGCGCCAAGCGGAATGGGCGGCGCAAGGCATTGAGAAAACTATGCCGCCCTACTTTTGCGCCGGCGTCATCCATCCAGTCTTCTTCGGTGGGCGAAAAAGAGAGTCGAAATAGGTAGGCAGGAGCGCGAACGAGACCGCCGCGCATGCGGAGGCGAAACGCGGCGCGCTGGAAGAGGCCAGGCAGCGCAAAACCGGCGGCGGGCAGCCACTGACAGACTTGCTCCGCGAGCTGACTAGCGATCACATCAGTTTGCACTGCTGCTTGAACCTTGCCCGGCAGCTGTGCCCTGAGCAAATTCGAGGCGAGCCGCAGCCCCGTGTGCAGCATGCGTTCGGCTCCTACAGCCTTCGCAGAATCCGCAACGCGTTCCCAATCGATACCCATTTGGCGCGAGACCAGCGCCGCAACGTCAGCGATCCACATCAAACGTTCCCAAAAATGTTTTGCGCCGTGGACGCAGATCAGGACGAGTTCGTCCTCTACCGAGAGTGCGGGCGCTTCGCGGCCATCGAGACAAACACGGACATGCCGCGCGAAAAAATCCTCAAGTGGAAGCCGTCGGGGAAAATAGCGCAGTGTGCGGTCGTTGTGCAGCTCGACGATAAGCTTTGAATCCGGCTTGGAGAAAAGATACTGGCCGGGAATTTTCCCAGCATCGATGGCGGTGAGCGGGACGGCGGCGGCGTAACCTGCAGCGCTCATCAATTCCGTGGCACGGCGAATGTCCCGCTGACGAACGAGCAAATCCAGGTCGCCATAGCTGCGCATGGCCGGGTCGCAATAGGCTTGCATCGCCAGTACAGGCCCTTTTACGACGAGGGCGGCGATTCCCTGCGAAGTGAAACGGTCGAGTACGCGAAACAGCTCCGCGGCCAAGCGCAGTGTAAAAAGATTTCGCGCGCGCTGGCGCTCGGCAAGCGCCTGCCCAATTTCCGGCGGGACCAAATCTTCTTCGAGACCGCGCAGAGATGCCGCGAGATGACCGGTCACGCCGTGGTCTTCCGCGAGGGCGAGCAAGCGCGGCCAATCCGCAGAACGAAACAAACCCGCAAGCCGCTGACGGTCCGGTGCCGGAGAAGCACATTCGAGCAGCGCGGACCATTCGTTCTGGAACGAAGCAACGCGGGAGGTAGGCGAAGAGGACATCGGCTCGGCCATAGCGGTCCAGGGTTAGTGTAAGCGATTGGGCAGCTAATTCGCGCGAGAGGTGCTGGGCGTAGAAATCTTCACGGGCAGCGTGCAGCTACTTTCCTATCGAGGCGGACAATATCTCATCGCCGCGACCGCGGCGGCGGACATCGATCCCGAGACGCTTGATTTTCTGGTTGAGCGTTGAAAGCGGAATAAGAAAACGCTCGGCAGCTTCGGTCTGGTTCCAGCCGGTGCGCTCCAGCATGTCGATGATGATGCGGCGCTCGATCTCGTCCATGATCTGGAACAAGGACGGCAAAGGATTGTCCGCCGCGGAACGCGAGCCGGGTTCGCCCGGAAGCGGCGGCAGAAATTCAGAGAGCTGCAGGCGCACGCCGCGAACGATTTCCTTGCTGCGAATGCTTTCCGGCAGCAGATCGGCGTCAACCCGCTCGTGCGTGGAGAGGACCACGGCGCGCTCAACGACGTTTTCCAGCTCGCGAACGTTGCCGGGCCAGTCGTAATCCATCATGAGTTTCATGGCCGCCTGCGTGAATTGCCGGAGCGGCTTGCTGTTTTCCTGGCAATAGCGTGACAGGAAATGCGCGAGCAACAGGGGCACATCTTCGCGGCGGTCGCGCAGGGGCGGAATCTGGAGATGGATCACGTTCAGGCGGTGGAATAAATCTTCGCGGAAGCGGCCCTCGCGCACGAGCGTGAGGAGGTCGACATTGGAAGCGGCCACGATGCGCACGTCGACTTTGAGCTGCTCGGTGCCGCCGAGGCGCATGAATTCACGCTCCTGAATCACGCGCAGAAGCTTGGCCTGCGTTTCCGGGCTGATGGTGGCAATCTCGTCAAAGAAGATGGTGCCTTGATCGGCGACTTCGAAGAGACCCTTCTTCGAGGCCACGGCGCTGGTGAAAGCGCCCTTGACGTGGCCGAAGAGCTGGGACTCCAGGAGGTCGACCGGAATCGATCCGGTATTCACGGGCACAAAGGCTTTATCCGCGCGAGTCGACGCGGAATGAATGGCCTTGGCGATGAGTTCCTTGCCCGTGCCGCTTTCGCCGCTGATGAGAATGGTGGAGCGCGAAGGCGCGACTTGCGTTACGAGGTCGAGGAGCACCTGCATTTTGTCGCTCTTGCCGACAATGTTCGGGAAGTTGAAGCGCTGCTTCAGGGCGCGCTTGAGCTGGACGTTCTCGTCGCGAAGCCGCCGGGATTCGACGGCTTGCGCCACCTGGGCAAGCAATTCATCGTTGGACCACGGCTTGGTAATGTAGTCCATCGCGCCATTCTTGAAAGCGGCGCGAGCCATTTCAATCGAGCCGTAGGCGGTGATCAGGACCACGGAAAGCTGCGGATCTCGGCGGTGAATCTCCTTAAGCATGTCGAGACCGTTGCGGTCCGGCAAGCTGACGTCCAGGAGGAGAAGGTCATAAGGATGCTGTTCAAGCTTTTCGAGGCCGGATTCGCCCGTTTCCGCGCTGGAAACGCCGTAGCCTTCGCTTCTCAGCAGTAGTTCGAGGCCTTCGCGGATTTCCGATTCGTCGTCGACTACCAGGATAGAACCCTTAGACATGGACCGCCGCCCTGACTGCGGGGAACTCGACGTGGAAGGAAGTGCCTTTGCCGGGCGTCGAGCGTACTTCGATCTTCCCGGCATGTTCTTTGATGATGCCGTAACTCACGGAAAGGCCAAGGCCGGTTCCGCGGCCGCTGGCTTTGGTGGTGAAAAAGGGATCAAAGATGCGATGGATGTGTTCGCGGGGTATGCCGGCGCCCGTATCTGCCACTTCGATTTCGACGCTGCCGTTGTGAGCCGCAGTGCGGACTTCGAGCATTCCCCCGCCGGGCATGGCATCGCGTGCGTTCAAGAAAAGGTTCAAGAAGACCTGCTGGAGCTTATTGGCTGACCCACGAACCGGCGGCAGCGGCTCGGCGAGTTGCTTCACCACCTGGATGTGCGAGGCTTTGAGCGGGTGAGCCACCAGCGACAAGGTTTCCTCGACCACGCGGTTTACATCAATGTCCGCGGCTTCCGCCGCGCCGGTCCGCGAGAAATTCAACAGATTGTTGACGATTTCACTGGCGCGGAACGTCTGCTTCACGATTTTTTCAATGATCGATTGGCGCGGGTCGCCTTCCGGCATTTGCTTCGCCAGCATTTGAATATAGTTGGAGATGACCGCAAGCGGAGTATTCACCTCATGCGCCACGCCCGCCGCGAGAAGCCCAAGCGAAGTCAGCTTCTCCGTCTGCGACATCTGCTCTTCCATGCGCTCTCGCTGGGTCACGTCGTCGAAGAGCAGCAGGCGGCCGATGCGCTCGTTGGACTTGCTTACCAGGGGAGTGATGGAAACGTTCAAGGTCAGCGATTTCCCTTGATGCTGGAGTCTCTGTTTATAGATGCCGGTAATTTGTTCCTGGTCACCGCGGGCGGCGATTTCGTGCGCCAGTTCCGGCGGCAACAGCGAGTTGAGCTGGCGCCCAACGGATTCTTCGCGCGTCACTCCGAAGAGCAGCTCCATGCGGGTATTCCACGATTCGACGATGCCTTCGAGATCGACGGAGAGCACGCCGACGTTCAGCGATTCCACGATATTTTCGCTGAAGTCCTTGAGGCGTGCGATTTCGAGGGCCTTTTGTTCGAGTGAGTTGTAAAGCTGCGCGTTGTCCAGCGCCACGGCGACGTAGCCGGCGATGGTCTCAACCAACTCGACGTCATCGCTAGACAGAAAATCCCCATCGACGGTTTTGCCGAGGCCGAGAACCGCGACGGTGTGCTCGCGTATGCGGCAAGGGACAAAGTAGTTGAGGTCCAGTTGCTCGAGTGTACGGCGAACGGAGTCACTGACGTCCCTTGCCGCGCGGGGCGACTCGAAAAAGAGCGCCCCCCGGGCAAACTCGGGCCGGGCCGGCTCGAGGAAACCAAGATCCAAAGACTCGGAAAGGCGTACGCCCATCGAACGGGCGATGCGCATCTGTCCGGGTTGCAAGGCGTTCTCCACAAAAATCGCGAGACGGTCGACCAATAGCGTCTGGGAAATACGGTCCATGACCGACCCCAGCATGGGATCGAAACGCACTTCATTTGTCAGCGTGCGGCCGAATTCGATGAGCGTGCGGCGGTAATCCAGCCGATCACGATAGAAGAAGCGGTCCAGGCGCGCCTGAATCCCCGTGCGGAAGGGCTGGAACAAGAACGCGGCTACGACGATGGCGATCATGCCGCCGATGGGGCCGTTCGTCGGCGTGTGGAAAATCACGGCGACCAGCGCGACCAAAGCGAAATAGACTGCGGCCACGCCGGCGGTGGCCGCGGTATACGCCAAGCCGCGCTTGAAGATGATGTCCACGTCCATCAAGCGGTAGCGGATCACGGCGTAGCCAAAGCACAGCGGGATCAGCACGAGACTTAATACGGAGAGCTGCATCCACGGGCGCATGGTCACGCCAAGCACCAAGGGAAGGATGTAGAGCAAAGAAACGGGAAGACTGCCGGCAAGAGTTCCGCCGGTGAGCCATTTTAATTGCTGGCGAAGGACACCGGAAGGCGCTTCGCGGTAGTTCCGGTAGAAAACAAGCCCCGCAGCCAGGAAGCAAAGAGCGAGATAGCCGAATTCCAGCTTCGTGAGCAATATGTAGGAAGCAAGCCAGGGCACCCAGCCGAAGGCGTTGAGCGCCGTATTCACATGAATCAAGAGCAACGCGAGGGGCACGGAGTAGACCGCCAATAATTTCGATGACGAGCGAATCGTCGACTCGGACCGCCCCGGGAACACCAGCGCAAAGTGGAGGAGCAAAGCGGGGGCCAGCAAGCGCGCCACGATTTCCGACCAGTACACTTCCCAATCAAAGGTGTCCAACTTGCCGCTGAAATGGAACGACCAAAGAACAAAGGAGACCAGGCAAAAAACGTAAAAGTGCACGGCACGCGGAGCGTTCCAGCGGCGAATAAAAATGAACAAGCCAATGAAAAGGTAAAGCAGTCCTACAATTCGCAGGTAATTTTCGGTCGCGAGGGGTTTTTCGGCTGGCGCGGTCAGGAGCGGCGTTTCAAATTCTTCACCACCGCGAGACAGCTTGTAGCGCACCTGGGTCCAAAGGCCGGCACGCTCCAGGCGTTGCCCGACTTGCGCAGCTCTTGTAATCAGAGCTTTATTGATTGTCAACAGGACGTCGCCCGGACGGATCCCCGCTCGGGTTGCCGGAGAGTTTGGGGAAACCCGGCTGGCCTGAATGCCATGGTCGGTGTCCAGCCAGGCCACCCCGTCGTATACCACTTCAAAGCGAGTGCGCTGGTCGAAGTTAATGAGGGCAAATACCACCGCAGCTAGCGTGGCAAGCGCCAGCACGACGGCTCCAAGACTAACTCTGAGGTTTTGCCTCATGACTCTATCGGGCAGGGGTATACCCCGCCACAAGAAACCAAGTGCAACCCAATGTCCATTGTTTGGTAGCCATCCACTCGCGGAACTCTCTTATAATCAACAGTTTACTCTGGCGGAAGGCTAGGCTGTCCGGCTTCATCCTGTTTCTGGAAGGACAAATACAGCTTTCGAGAACCAATAAATACCTAGAACTGAACGCTGAGTCCACCTCGAAAAGTACGAAATGCGGGTACCAGAATCACTCGGCCATCCCTGCTACTGGTGGAGACATAACCCTGCGCGAGGAGATTGTTGCAATCCGCAATGGCTTCCCACCGGCCAAGGGCAAACTTCGGCAGAGGCTGGCGGAAAAGCAGGTGTAGATAAGGGTCCATTTGGAACAGGGAACCGCCATAGTTGTCAACGGAGGAAACCGTGACGCCATTCACCCACTTGTATCCCGCCTGGACTTTTGTGCCGAGGTGGGGCACTTTCGCGGAAATTCCCGCCCCCAGGGAGTGCCGCTGAGCCGTGCGAAAGGCATCGCGAAGAAGACCGTCCGCGTCGTCCGAGGGCGTCAATGCGCCTCCGAAGGAATAAACAGCGGTCAATTCCACATCACCGTCGAGCTTCTCGCGAAATCCAAGGCGGGTTCCCCAACTGCTGGAAGAGCCGCCGTCATAAGCAAAACCAGTGGTGAAACCATCCTGAAGATAGTCCCCAGCGGGCAGGTCGTTGCCCCGGCCAAATACCGCCACGTGGCGGTTATCGTCGTGAAAGCCCGCGATCTGAAGCTTCGCACGAGCGCCAAATTTTCTTTCCGCTGAAATTTCCTCGTGCAAACCGTTCTGTAAAACGGGACGGCCCTGCCGCCAGAGCAACGCGGGAAATGCATCCAGTTCATTGAGCGCCGCCGCAAGGGCGCCGCCCGGCAGCGCGTCATTTCCCTCGAGCGGACCGGGCGTGTTGGGCATGGAAACGAAAACGAGAGAGGTGCTCCAATCATTGGTGAGGCGCACATTTAAGACCGCGTGCGGCCGCAGCGAAGAGGCCGAGGCCCCGAGCCCCACCAAGACGTATTCGGCACCGTACTGCAAAACCGTGCGATCCCCCAGTGCCAGCGCGCCGCCCTGCTCAAAACGGATGCCCCGGAAGACTGGCCCGACAGGTCCCAGCTTGGCTTCGCGAAGAACTAGCGCCGTATGCGGACCTGCGCCGAGCGTTCCCGTTGGCAGCCACACCGTGGCGATGCCGCCGGCAGGGGCGTCACCGTCGTAGTTCACTTGGCCAGCCAGGATCATCCTGCTTGTGCCACCCAACTTCTGGTCGTAGGCAACGGCGGTAGCGGGCGAGGAGGCGATGCTTGAAGCCGAACTGGGACGCCGCGCGCCATCGGTAAATTCCATGCGCATTCTGGGTGCGCGAGGGCCGGCGGATTCGCCAGTAGCGGTTGAGCCACTCAACGTGTCGTGGTCCACCCATTCCAGAACCGGGCGCATTGTGGAAGCGGATCGCAACACCCACTTCCAATCGTCAACTTCCGCAGCGCTGGTCGAGGGCATGCGCCGCAACTGATCCAGCGACGCAAACATGGATTCCAGCTCGATGCGAACTACCGTCGTCAGGTTCGAAGTGACGCGAATGTGTTTTTCGAGTGTCGGAAGAAAACCCGCGAGAGTTACGCGGACGGTGTAAAAGCCGGGAGCGAGCTTGTCGCCCCGAAACATGCCTTGGGTATTCGTAAGGAATCCGCGGGTGGCGGCCACTCCCACCGCTTCGGAAACCAGTTCCACGCTCGCGCCCATCTGCGGTGTACCCGCAACGTCGCGCACCACACCCGCAAGCTTGCCCGGGACAGGCTTCGCTTGCGCGGCCGCAGGATTCGCCGCGAAGGACGAAATCATGACGGTCAGGACCAGGGCCCCCAGGGGTCGGAGCCGTTCCTGTATCACTTTGTCTTACCTCCCCGGTGCAGCATTCGCCGCGGTCTTGGTTTCCGCCGGCGCCCTCACCGTAAACTCTGCGGTGCGCGAAATGGTCTGATTGGAAAGCGTGTCTGTGGCATTCACTTCCAGGCTGTATTTCCCCGGCGCCAGTGTTGCCAGGGGCAGGAGGCGCTCAATCGTGACCTGATCCCCAGTCTGCTTCATGTCGGCGGATGTTTCCTTGAACTGCATGACCTGATCCTTGCCTTTTTTGACCGTGTATTGGAACGTCGCGTTGGACTTGTGTGTCTTGTCGTCGGGCTTCAGGTTATAAATTTGCATGTAAATGCCAAGCCGTTCGGCGGTGGTGAAATCGGCTTCGAGACGAGGTACAACTTTCGTGGAACCCAGCACGAACTGCCCCGTACCAATCTGTTTCGACGGCACGTGCTCGAGTTTGCCGCCGTCCGCGAGGATTAGCGAGCTCGTATCCAGTTTGTCGTCGTCGAAGCGTGGCACTTGCAGTCGCGAGTTCACGACCCCGACATTTCCGCTCTGCACGTCTTTAAGCACCAGGTCCAGGCGGTATAAGCCGGGGCGCAAAGGAACGGCCTTCTGATAGATGGACTGGAGTTTCAAGGATTGCTGGTAAAGCGAATCCGGAAAATCGCGCGAAACGGAATCTTCAAACGTTTGCACCACCCGGCCCGTGAGCGTACTCACACGCCCGAAAATATTGATCACCGCGGAATGAATCCCTTCCTTGGCCTGAAACGAAAGCTGGCTATTGGGAATCTGCACGGTGACGGGCACGAGCACGGTGTCATTCGTCACTTTCAAGTAATCGGTCCGCCAGTTGAAGTGCACTTGATCCCGCACGATGCGGGAGGTAACCACTGCTTCGAGGTCCTTGAATTTCACTTCTGGCGGCTTATTGACCTTGGCGTAGAGCTCTAGCCGGCTGAACTCGTTCATGCTGGCTGGTGTACCACCCATGGCCGTCGGCAGATTGGTGCCGTCAGACCGCGTGAACCGGTCGGTTTTCGACGCCATACCCATGGATTCCATCAAACTCAGCCCGGCTCCAGGCACGTGCAGCAGCGCATCCTTTTCCGAGGGATCCATCGTCAGGTGATACTCACCCGAGCCGCTGGGATCAACGAACTCCAAAATAATGTTCTCCCCGATACCTTCCAGGTAGCGCCAGCGCCAAGTTTCCCAAGGATACGTAGTCGTGGAGCCGCCGCCCTCTTCCATCGGCCGGTCGTAGGTGCCGCCCGTGGGGTGCGATTCCACTTCATCCGCCGGACCCCACATGATGTACATACGGCCGCGGTCGGTTTTCCATCCCGGGATGCCGGAAGCAAAATGTTCGTTGGCGTAAGCAATGCGGCGGTAATGCTCTTCTTTAAAATCGTTCTCAGGCAGGTCCGGATTGCTGCTGCGCCGCAACCAGAACTGCTCGATGAACTGTTCACGCTCTTCGTTGGTATCCAGTTGCAGGAAGGCGTTGCGCTCGTCCGGCGAGATGATGTACGTGACGTCTTCCGTCAGCCATTGCTTGTAGGCGCTGTCCAATTCCTTCAGCGTCCTTTTCATCTTGCGTTTGGCTTCTTTGTCCATCTTTTGGGGTACTGGAGGGGTCCCCGGATCTTGCGCCTGTTGGGCAGAAGCAGATGGAATGGCGATAGCGATCGAAAAAATGGAAACGAACAGGGTCCGTACTACCCTTGACATGAATACACCTCAAGCTCTAGGACGTTGTGATTCTAACCCCAGACCGGTTCCCCGTCAATCAGAGGAATCCCCTTCATTTTGTGACACTTGTCCCCCGAAATCGGTTAGAGGACCGGCGTTCTCGTTTGGTTGCTTGACAGTTTTTGACCTGAACGAAGGTACAGGAAAACTCGCACCCATGAATTGAGGGAATTCACCTGAGCGCCACCTCGGGAATCCAGCCTTTGGGGCGTACGGATAAGGTGAGTTTACTGCACGCGCTGCGGCTGAGTGTCTGAACCTACCAGCGTATCGAAAATGGCCAACACGTGACGCCGGTAATCTACCATGCGCGCAAAAATATCGCGTAACTGCGGATCTCGCTCTGCCTCGCGGTGCCACTTCGCAAGGACCGCCGGCGGCACTTCGATGTCTCGCCGCAACTGCTCCGCGGAATAACCGCGCAGGAACAGGCCGTAAAAAAAGGCCGCCTCGCGTTGCGGAAAGTCGAGGTCATGCACGACTTCGGAGGGAACGAATTGTGCCACGGTGGCCATAGAGAAAGATGCAGTTTACCGAAAAGCGCCTCCGCGTCAAGTAGAACTGCCGTTTGCCTGCCGCGTTCCGGGTAACTCCCCCTTCTCGGGGTTCACCGGGCTACCTCCACTGGCACAGGCATGCAACGCCGCGGTTGCCAGCCGGTTCTAACCGCCTTAGGATGCTAATAGACATGGCCCGGTTACACAATTCGGTCAAAGGGTCGCTTGCGGGACGCACCTTCGGCCGATTCCTGCGCTTTGGCGTTCTCCGCGGACTTCGCTCCATCGAGATTGACCCCGAAAAATTCCGGCGCCAGCTCGCCGACAAGCACGGCTTGTGGGTTCAGGACTTCGCGCGGATGAAAGACGTTCCCACGGAACGCCTCGACGCTATTGCCAAAGTGCTCATTCACGATGCCGAACGGCTGGCGCTCGCCGAGGGCGCGGGATTCGGGCTCGGTGGAATAATCACGTTCTTGCCGGATGCCAGCCTGCTCACCGTGATCACTTTGCGGCTCATCCAGCGCCTCTCGCTGCTCTACGGTTTTGAAGCTCACGGCCACGACCAAAGAATGGAAATGTGGAAAGCCGCCGCGGTTGCCTCCGGCATCGATTACGGCAAGGATTTGGCTGAAAAACAGATTCTCGAAAAGCTCGCCCCGCGCATCGCGGAGCGCTTCGCCGCCAAGATGGGCGCTGAGATGGCGGAAAAGTGGGTCGGGCGGTTGATTCCTCTCGCCAGCTCGGCCATCGGCGGCGCGCTGAACTTTTCCTTCGTGCGCGGCTGGGGCCGCCGCGTGCAGCGCCATCTTCGCGCCAAGCATCTTGAAGGGAAAGCTGCCACGCCGCCCCCGCCGTATTCCGAAGTTGAAGCTGCGTTGACCTAGCGGCCAACATTTGGCGGCATTATGGTAGTTACGATGCGATGGTGGCGCGATGGAGCGAAAAACAGGGGCGAGCATGCTCAGAGATCGAATCAGGAAATTCTTGAGCTTTGCGGCGCTCATCGGCATGGCGCTTGGCCTGGTGCTCGTTCCTCAGCAGGCCACCTCGCAATCGCCGCAGGATGCGAATCCGCCGCAATCCGCGGCCGCAGAGGCCATTCCTGCGTACCACGCGCGCGCCCCGCAGGGAGAACTGCCCGCGACCATGGATCCCGGCCTTTTTACGGACCCGGTCGTGCAAAACGCGTATGCCATCGCCGCAAAAATCAAGAAAGCGCTCTATCAGCAACCCTGCTATTGCCATTGCGACCGCAACCACGGGCACAAGAGCCTCCTGGACTGCTTTGCCAGTAACCACGGTTCTCTCTGCGGCACCTGTATGTACGAAGACTTTTACACGTTCGAGCAGTCCGCCAAGGGAAAGACCGCCGCGCAGATTCGAGCCGCGATCATCAAGGGGGAGTGGAAATCGGTCGACGCCACCAAATATCAGCGGCCTTTGCCGGAAAATTGAGTCACGTCCAGCGACGGCGATGGACCCTGCGGGGCAGTTCTCAGAAGTTTCTTGTCACCGCGCGATGCAATTCGTAAACTACTCTTACCCCAGCCAAACATAGGAGGAAGAATGCATTTTCGCGTGAAAATGTTGGTGTCTATGCTGGCGATTGCCGCTTCGCTTGGTTTGGCGGGAATACCAGCGAGGGCCCAGGATCAGCAGCAGCACGTCGTTTCTCTGAGCGACCTGAACAAAGACGCCGCGCGGCCGGCCCAGACGCGCCAATCGAACGAAGAAGCCATTCGAACGCTTCTCTCTTCCGACCAAGCGCAAAAGGCGCTGAAGTCCGCCAACCTCGACTATCAAAAGGTCGATAAAGCCGTCGGCCAACTGAGCGATGAAGATCTTGCCAAACTGGCCGAGCGGTCTCGCCGAGCGCAAAGCGATTTTGCGGCGGGACACATCTCCGATCGGGATTTGTTGTGGATTATTGTGATCGCCCTGGCCATCATCGTCTTGGCGATTGCACTCCGGTAGTTCTTGACAGTTTGGAGTGATTTCCCACGCGGACGAATCGGATCGCTCTCCGTTTGCTCTCGCTTCTTTTCTTGGGTCGCGCGGCCCAGCCATCGCCCCAGGAAACCGCGGGAGTGTGGCTCGATGTGCCTTACGTGAAACAGCCTGAGGACGGCTGTGGGTCCGCGGCAATCTCCATGCTCTTGCAGTACTGGAATGCTCATGGTGCCGGGATTGACGATCGGCGCGCCAGCGCCGCAACAATCCAGAAACTGCTTTACTCGCGCAAGGCCCATGGCATTTACGCTTCCGATATGGAGAGTTATCTCAAAGAGTCTGGATTTCGGGTGTTTCCGCTCAACGGAGATTGGAAAGACCTTCTCGAACAACTAAAGCAGGGCCGGCCGCTGATCGCGAGCCTTCAACCAGGCAGCGTCAGAACCCCGCTACACTACGTCGTGGTCACAGGCATTGATTGGCAAACCGGCGCCGTCTTCATCAACGACCCCGCGCGCGGGAAACTCCTCCGGGTTGCGCGCGAGGATTTCGAAAAGCAATGGCGGCCGAATCGCAATTGGATGTTATTGGCTCTACCCCAAAAGGTTTCGTGATCCTCATTCTTGTTGCTGTTTTGGCGCTCGGGCTGCCCGCATTCGCCCAGGAGCACGCCAGCGATGAAGCTCGTCTTCTTGCCTCACGGGCGGCGTTCGATACCGGCCGTTGGGAGGAAGCCGCGAAACTGGCGCAAGGTCCCGCGGGTCAATCGCCGGACTTGGATTTTCTGGCCGGGCTCTCGCTAGCTCGTTTGGAAAAGTGGAGCGAGGCAAAAGCGTCTTTCCAAGCAGGAGCGCGCAAGGCCCCGCAGGACCCGCGGTTCTTGGTTGAGTTGGCAGGCATTGCGTACAAACAAAAAGACTTTCGGACCGCAAAAACCGCGCTACGTGCAGCGCTGAGGCTGAACCCGCAGGATTCCTATTCGAGTGAATTTCTCGCTACGATTTATTTCCTCGAAGGCAATCTCGAAGCCGCTCTCAAGTATTGGAATGCCGTGGATAAGCCGCGCCTGCGGAGTGTCGTTTTCGCGCCTGCGCTGCAGCTGAAGGAGTCCCTGCGGAACCGCGCGCTGGCTTTTAACGCTCCGCAAGTTTTGACCGGCAACGCGCTGCTCGCGACACAAGCGCGGCTGGACAATCTGGGAATCTTTTCGAGCCGGCGGATCGAACTTACTCCGGCGGACTCTGGGAATTACGACGTGACTCTTCATCTCGCGGAGAGAAACGGCTGGGGGGAGTCCAAGGTAGAAGGCATCCTTTCGCTTTTGGGCGGTCTGCCTTACGCCACCATCTATCCGGAGTTTTACAATCTCGGCCGCGATGCTTTGAATTTGACCTCCCTCGCGCGATGGGATTCGGAAAAACGCCGCCTCTCTCTTTCATTTTCCCTGCCAGTTTACGGCGACCCCAGCTTGCGACTGCGCCTGTACGTCGATGCGCGCAACGAAAATTGGAACCTGGCGCAAACTTTTCTTGGCACGGGCCCGCCGCTGACAGATTTGAACCTGCGTCGCATTGAAGCGGGGGCCGAAGTGCAATCCATCGTGAATGGCCACTGGAATTGGAGCGCTGGCGCGGAAATCGTCAACCGCAATTTTCGAAATCTCAGCAGTCTTACTTCGCCAGCCGAGCGCGGGTTCTTCACTGACTCCACCTCTGTTGCAGGGTGGCTGGGCGTCCAACGATCTCTGCGGCGCTTCCCGGAGCGCCGTTTCGCACTGGATTCCTCAGCCGAAGCAAGAGCCGGCAGGGAATTTGCGCATGGTCTCGGTCCGTTCGCCACCCTCCGCGGAGCTCTTCGCGCGCGGTGGTTCCCACGCGCCTCGGGCGATGACTATGAGATGCACGCACAGATTCGCGCTGGCGCGACGGCGGGCAAGGCGACTCTCGATGAACTGTTCGAATTAGGCATCGAACGCGACAATGACCTCTGGCTTCGCGGTCATGCCGGTACGACCGGCGGCCGCAAGGGAACAGCGCCTCTCGGGCGTCGGTTTTTTCTTGCCAATTGGGAGTTGGACAAGAACATCTACCAAAACGGTTTCTTCACCGTGAAGCTCGGCCCGTTTCTCGATAGCGGCGCGGTGGCCGATTCCTCAGGCTTTTTCGGTTCGCGGCGCTGGCTTTGGGACACCGGCGCACAATGCAAGGTCCGGGTCCTGGGGAGTTTGACGATTGTTCTGTCTTACGGAAGAGACTTGCGCGGCGGGCGGAACGTCTATTATGGTACGGTTCTACGCTGATTCTTGGCGGTGTTTCTGGGCAGGCTTGCATATCTCAGGGGGCAGGTAACGCGGCGGCTGTTTCCTCCGTCATACATGAAGTTCGCATGGTGGCCGGAATCCTGAACGAGTGGTTACTGCCGCGACTTCAAGCTTAATTCAAAACAGGGGCTAGCAATGTCAAAACGATTTTTTTCTGCTGGGTGCATTCTTGCGGTTGTTGGTGTTTTGGCCGTAGCTGTGGCTGGCGCTGGCCTGCGTGCATCGCCCGGGGCAGCGGATAAGCCAGCCTCTTGGGGATTCGACACCGCGAACCTCGACAAAACCTGCAAACCTTGCGATGACTTCTACCAGTTCGCCATGGGCGGGTGGATAAAATCCAATCCGATTCCGCCGGAATTCTCTACTTGGGGCACGTTCACGCAACTGGCGGACAAGAACCAGCAGAACTTGCGCCAGATTCTCGAAGCTGCCGTGAACGCCAAGGCCGCTCCAGGATCAAACGAACAGAAGATCGGGGACTTTTACGCGAGCTGCATGGATACGGCGGCGATTGACGCTGCCGGAACAAAACCCCTCGAGTCGGAACTGGCGCGGATTGCCGGAATCAAGAGCGTAGCGGATCTGCAAGGTGAGGCGGAGCGCCTGCACAGCAGGGGCGTGGGCGCGTTCTTTCGTTTCAATTCGGTGCAAGACCTCAAGGACAGCACCCAAGTCATCGGCTCCGCGTCTCAAGGCGGCCTGGGTTTGCCGGAGCGCGAATATTACCTGAAAGAAGACGACAAATCGAAGCAACTTCGCGAATCTTACCTGAAGCATGTCGCCAAGATGTTCGAATTGCTCGGCGATCCGGCGGACCAATCGGCAGCGGAAGCGGCTGCCATATTGAAGATCGAAACGGCTCTGGCAACCGCTTCGATGAAGAACACCGACCTGCGCGATCCGGACAAGGTCTATCACAAGACGGCGCTCGCGGGTTTGCAGACGCTGACTCCCAATTTTTCATGGGAGGCCTATTTCAAAGCGGCGGGACATCCGGAATTGAAGGAAATCAACGTCGGCCAGCCTGAGTATTTCAAAGCCCTTGACGCTCTATTGTCCGCGACCCCCATCGACGATTGGAAAATCTACATGCGCTGGCACCTGGTGAATGCGGCGGCGCCCGGGCTGCCCGAAAAATTTGTCGGCGAGGATTTTGATTTTCGCGGCAAGACGCTGACCGGCGCCAAGGAAATCCAGCCGCGCTGGAAGCGCTGCGTGCAGGCGACCGACCGCGTGCTCGGCGAAGCGCTGGGCCAGGTCTATGTGCAGAAATATTTTCCACCGGCGGCCAAGGCCCGCGCTCTTGAGATGGTTCACAACCTGATTGCCGCGCTGCGCGATGATTTACAGACACTGCCTTGGATGGGGCCGGAAACCCGCGCGCAAGCCGCCGCAAAACTCGCGGCGTTCGCGGTGAAAATCGGCTACACCGACAAGTGGCGCGACTATTCGGCGCTCAAAATGGATCGTCGGTCCTATGCCGAAAATCAGTTGCGCGGAGCGGAATTCGATTTCGCGCGCCGGCTGAACAAGATCGGCAAGCCTGTCGACCGCACCGAATGGGGAATGACGCCGCCCACCGTCAACGCCTATAACAGCAGCAGCATGAATGAGATCGTTTTTCCGGCGGGCATTTTGCAGCCGCCCTTCTACGATCCCAACGCCGATGACGCCGTGAATTACGGCG
>Ga0210400_10000937_pt1 | contig 30034 bp, 24 predicted proteins | sample IncBWH26MmetaG_FD_155456 | JGI IMG/M metagenome (GOLD analysis project Ga0210400, IMG submission 155456) | Forest soil microbial communities from Barre Woods Harvard Forest LTER site, Petersham, Massachusetts, United States - Inc-BW-H-26-M | ecosystem: Environmental > Terrestrial > Soil >... | reverse complement strand
CGTCGTGGCTTCGTGATATGCCTGACGACCCGCCTCGTAAGCGGCGCGGAACTGCTCTTTCTGCTGGCTGACGACATCGCGGCCACGGTCGGCCCACTGCGACGCCTGATCGCGCGCCTCACGCGCCCGCCCGCGAACATATTCGCGGCCCTCTTCGGCGCGCGCGCGCAGCACTTCGCGGGTCTCGCTGCCGGAACGCGGCGCGTAAAGAACTCCTGCCAGCGCTCCCAAACCTAATCCCGCCAGAAACCACACAAAAGTATTGCTATCACGATCTGACATGGAAATCCTCCGCGTAAGAACTCTACACGAATGTTACATCCTCTCTCTGGCAAATACAATTACTGGGGGATGTGGAAATGGCGCGGGACCGCGGGGGAGGGCGGCAGTTCGATCGATCGTTGCTCGAGCGCGTTGCTCGCGATGTTGGCTGTAAGATGTTCGCCGTGAAATGTCGGCTGCGAAATCGGCGCGCCCAATCCGTCAAAGTCGGGTGAAGAGCAGATCTTACTTTTGTGGCGTGGAAGGAGCTGTCGGCGTCGCCGGCTGCGTCTTCACCGGCTGCGACTTCAACCCCTGCAGCACGGAGGCCGGACCGCTACGCCGGCTGGCATAAACCGACAACGTAATCGAAGTGATCATGAACGCCACGGCTGACCAGGTGGTCGCCTTGGAAAGCGCGCTGGCGGCGCCGCGCGGGCCAAATGCCGTCTGGCTGCCCTGCCCGCCAAATGCCGCCGATATGTCGCCGCTCTTGCCGCTCTGCAGCAAAACCACAATGATAATGAAGAAACAGACCAGAATATGGACGGTGATGACGAGGTAAATCATAAGTTTGAGCGTTTTCCCTGATGCTGTCAGAAATTCATGATGCGGAAGCGGGGATTCGAATTGCTCGAGAAGAGAAACCGCACCGAAGAGCTTTCTCTCAAATCCTGCCACCAACAGTTTGACATCCGCCCGTCACATCGGTCAAGGCCACGGTTGAGCCGGTTGTGGCTGAACTGGAGGCCCGCGTTGGCCATTGCGGTCACAGATATGGCCGCGCTGGTGTAAAGGTACCTGAGGGCAGGGAAGGCGGAGAGGCTCGCTGATGATGGGGGAAGCTCTGGCGAGAGCTCCCCCCACGGGCATCGCGCGGATCTATTTCACCGTCAGGCTGACCTGCGTACTTTTGGTTATGCCCCCCATCGTACCGGTAAACGTCAGGGTGAAAGTGCCGTGATTAATTTGTTCCGACGCGGTCAACTTGACCGTCGTCTTGGCCGTACCGTTCAACATGACCGTGCTCGGACTGATGCTGCAGGTCGAGTGAGGTGGAAAGCCGATGCAGCCCAGAGACACGTTGCCGGTTAGCCCGCCCACGGAGGTCAGCGTAATCGTATAGGTAGCGGAGTGCCCGGGCGGTATCGTCTGCGGCGTCGGTCCAGCCGAGATGTTGAACGTCCCAAAGCTCCCGGTTACGGTCGCCGGGGCGCTGGGCATGGTGAAATTGGTGCTGGCGGAAGTCGTAGAGCCAAACGAGCCGCCGCTTGAGGTCCAGTGGCTGAATCCGAAGCCGCTGTTAGCGGTTGCAGTCACGGGTATGATCGCGCCTCCGGGATAGAAGGCGCCTGATGCAGGTGTGACGGAACCATCGGCAGACGGCGAAGCCTGCGTGGTCAGTTGGTATTGCGGGCTGAAGGCGGCGCTGTAAGTTGTGGCGGTCCCAGGCACGGTGATGGTGTGCGAGATTGCCTTGCCGTCGTTCCAGCTACTCCAGACATACTGGATGCCTGCACCGCCGGCTTGTGGCGAGGTGGTTGCGATGGTGTGTGTCGAGCCGATGATCCAGGTTTCGGTCAGCGGGGCTGCGGTTGGCGGCCCGCCATCCACCGAAACCAGGAGATTGGCGGGACTGGTGGCGATCGTAATCGGCACCGTGGCACCAACGAAGTTTGCGCTCACGGATTGCGGCGCCGTCATGGTGACGGTCGTGCTCGCCGAACTAGCGTTGGCGACATTGCCTGTCCAATTGTTGAAGTTGAAGCCGCTGTTCGCGGTCGCCATCAGCGGCACCATCGAGCCCGAATTGTAGAAGCCGCCAGAACCGGGCGAGACGGTCCCGTCGTTGCTGGGATTTGCGGCCGTCGTTAATTGGTATTGCGTGGTGAAGTTGGCGGTGTACGTGGTAGACGTCGGCAGCACCGTGATGGAGTGTGAGATCGCACCGCCGTCGTTCCAGTTATTCCAGACATACTGCACCCCCAGCACGCCGGGTTGCGGCGAGAGGGTTGCGATGGTGTGCGTGGAGCCGACCGTCCAGTTCTCGACCAGCGGAGCTGCCGAGAACGGGCCGCCATCCGCCGAAACCAGGAGATTGGCGGGACTGGTCGCGATCGTAATCTGCACCGCGGGAACAAAGTTGCCCGTCACGGTTACCGGGGCGCTGGGCATGTGGAAGTTGGTGGTGGCGGGGGTGGTGGAGTCAAACGTTCCCCCGGTCGAGGTCCAGTTGCTGAACTGGAAGCCGGCGTTGGCGGTGGCGGTCACGGGTATGATCGCGCCTCCGGCATAGAAGCTGCCTGGGGCCGGCGTGACCGAACCAGCGTAGGGCGGCGAAGCCTGCGTGGTCAGTTGATATTGAGTGTTGAAAGTGGCGACGTAGGTGGTAGCGGCTGCCGGCACCGTGATGGGGTGCGAGATCGTGCCACCGTCGGACCAGCTACTCCAGACGTACTGCACCCCCGGCGCGCCGGTTTGCGGCGAGCTGGTCGCGATGGTATGCGAGGAGCTGGGGACCCAGTTCTCGGTCAGAGGAGCTGCTGTTGGAGGCCCGCCATCCACCGAAACCAGGAGATTGGCGGGGCTGGTTAAGATCGTAATCTGCACTGTGGCGGCGGCGAAGTTGCCGGTTGCGGTCGCCGGAGCGCTGGGCATGTGGAAGTTGGTGCTGGCGGAGGTAGTCGAGTCGAACGATCCCCCGGTCGAGGTCCAGTTCACGAACTGGAAGGCGGCGTTGGCCGTCGCCGTCACGGGGATGGTCGCACCTCCGGCATAGTAGCTGCCTGAGGCTGGTGTGACCGAACCATCGGCCGACGGCGAAGCCTGCGAGGTCAATTGATATTGCGTGTTGAACGTGGCGGTGTAGGCGGTGGCCGAAGTCGGCACCGTGATGCTGTGCGAGATCGAGCCGCCGTCTGACCAGCTACTAAAGACTTGTTCTGATCCTCCAGAGACATTCTGGGGCGAGCTGGTTGCGATGGTATGCGTGGAGCCGGGGACCCAGTTCTCAGTCAGAGGAGCTGCTGTTGGTGTGCCGCCATCCACCGAAACCAGGAGGTTGGCGGGGCTTGTTGTGATCGTAGTCGCGACCGTGGCGGGAGTTATGTTGACGCACCACCCGCCGCCGATGGTGGCCGCACCGCTGCCCGAATTGTCGATGGCGTACAAAGCCCACGTGCCGTTGGGGGCGGTGCCGCCGAATTCTGAAGTCAGCGTGGCTGCTCCGTCGCTGGCGGCGTAGTTTGCCCCGGTAAGGGAGGGAGCCGGGGCTGGGAAGACCAGCGTGGTGCTGCCAGTGATCGAAGTGGGCTGGTAAGCGCCGCTGGCGAGCGGGGAACCTCCAGGGATCAGGCTGCCAGCTGCGTCATCGAGCGTGATGTTGACGCCGCTGATCGTCGAGCCGTCTCCCACGGCGGCGAACGGAATAATCGCAGCTCCGGTCGGGCCTACGAGCAGCAGGTCCGTCTGAGCAATATTGCTCGAGCTGATGTTGTTGAGCTGCACTGTCATAGAGCCGACATTGCCGCTGAATCCGCTCACGAAAACGTTTGAGGCGTACGGTGTGGCCGCGCCGGCCGTACTGGGCACCGTGATCGCGCCCTGATTGCAGAATTGATTTCCGGTCGCGACCGTGTGGTTGTTCACTACCTGGTTCACAGTTCCACTGCTGGTTAGGAAGTTGACCGTGCCGTTGTAGGTCCCGGTGATCACGTCTGTGCCCTCGGTGGTAAACGAGGTTGCGCACTGGGCTTGTCCGCCGCTCACGGCAACGGTATTGCCGCCGCTACACGTGAGGCTGTTCAGTGAGTCACTAAAGGTAACCGTACCCTCGTTCACTGAGCTGGTGGAACTAACCGCAGCCGTGAACGTGACCGCGTTGTTGGGAGCCGCTGTGAAGGATGGGTTGTTACTCGATGACACCGACGTGGTGGTTGAAGTGGCCGAAACGATGACTGTAAAGTTCCCCGCCACCATCGCCGGCGCGCTGGGCATGTGGAAGTTGGTGCTGGGGGAGGTGGTGGAGTCGAACGATCCGCCGGTTGACGTCCAGTTCACGAACTGGAAGCCGGCATTGGCCGTCGCAGTAACGGGAATGGTCGCATTAGCGGCGAAATAGCCGCCTGAGGCTGGGGCGATCGAACCATCGGCCGACGGCGCAGCCTGCGTGGTCAATTGATATGCCGTGTTGAATGTGGCGGTGTAGGTTGTGCCCGTGCCAGGCACCATGATGGGGTGCGAGATCGGGCCCCCATCGGACCAGCTATTCCATAGGTACTGCACCCCGGGCGCACCGGTCTGCGGCGAGCTGGTCGCGATGGTATGCGGCGAGCCGATGTTCCAGGTTTCAACCAGCGGGGCTACAACTGGAGGCCCGCCATCCGCCGAAACCAGGAGATTGGCGGGGACGGTCGTGATCACAATCTGTACTGTAGAGGGAACAAAGTTGCCCGTGATCGATGTCGCGGCACCGGGCATGTGGAAGTTGGTGCTGGCCGAGGTGGTCGAGTCGAACGTCCCAGTCCCGGTCGTGGTCCAGTTGTTGAACTGAAAGCCGCTGTTGGCGGTTGCGGTCACGGGTATCGTTGTGCCCGAGGCGAAGTAGCTCCCCGAAGCCGGCGTGACCGAGCCATCGGGCAACGGCGAGGCCTGAGTGGTCAACTGATATTCCGTCGTGAAGTTGGCAGAGTAAGTCGTGTTCGCAGTCGGCGCAATCACTGCATGGGAGATAGCGCCGGCATCCGACCAACTGGTGAATACTTGTTCCGATCCCCAGAGACGTTCTGCGGCGAGCTCGTGGCGATGCTATGCGGAGATCCCACCATCCAGTTGAAAGTCTGCGCGGTGGTGTAATTGGTGCCGTCCACGCTGAAGGAAAGCCCGGTTGGGCTGGTGTTGACGACCACTGTATCCAGAATGAAGATGGTGGCACTGACCCTGGCGTTGTCCACTATAGCGGTCGGAGTAGCGTTGCCTGCACTGCTACCCGCAGTGAAGGTTGAGGACGCGGTTCCGCTGGTGAGTGTCGTGTTGGTAGGATTGACGGTGCCCAGTGAGCCGCCCGCAAATGCGACGCTGACCCCATTAGGGACGCTGAATCCGCTACCGCCGCTCGAATTGTGTGTGAGGTTGGCAGTCAGCGTCGAGGTGCCGCCGGGCAGGACCCTGGGAGGCGCTGAGGCCCAGCACCAGCCAGGGATTGAAGGTCCCATTAATAACGCTATCGCAACCGCTGTTGCCCGGTCCGGCGTTGCAACCCCACCAGTTGTCGATGAGTGTGGCGGTGCTCCCAGCTTCCGTAAAAGCGCCCGTGCCCCCCGAGTGCGAAGTTACCCGCGAAGCGTGAGTCGCTGACTGTAATCGTCGCTGTGGTTCCGGTGAATGTTTCAGAAATTGCGCCGCCAGTCCCGGCAGATTCCGTGACGCTGTTTCCGGTGAAGGTTGATCCGCTGATGGTGGCCGTGAAACCGGTTGCCAGGCCGATAGAAAGTCCACCGCCGTCAATCACCGCACTGTTGCCGGTGAAACTCGAATTGGTGACTGACAGATTGCCGCCACCGTTTCCTGACTCCTGGAAATCGATCGCTCCGCCCGCACCACTCGCACTATTATTCAAGAAGACCGAGTTGGTGATTGTAAGGTTAGGAGGAGTGTCGAACTCGATCGCGCCGCCGTTGTCGCTGCTGCTTGGGGTTGAGTTGTTGCTCAGCACCACGTTGGTAAGGGTGAGATCGTCGCCTGTGACGCTGCCTGCGAGGATGGCGCCGCCGTTGAACCCGCAGTCGGTGCCGGTGGTGCAATTGCCTCCGTGGAGGGTTACGTTCTGGATCGTGAGGGGGTTGTTACCGCTTAGGAGAAGATCGACCTCGAAGATGCGGTCGTGGCCGTCGGTCTGCTGGATGATGGTGGTCGCAGCCGTCCCAGTGCCGTTGATCGTAAGGTTGTAGCCGACTCCGTTGGGATTGACCTGGAGTTCGCCTGTCTCCACGCTAGTGAGGCTGTAAGTGCCGTTACCAATGTTGATGGTGCTGGCTGACGGGGCGTTGTTATTGGCCAGGCAAACCGCCTCGCGTAAACTGAGCGCGCCTGACGCGCTCTTGACCAAGGGATTAGTACAGGCGAGGTCGGGGTCCTCATCGGCAGTCGTGGTCACGGTAAACGTGGGATCGCCGCCTGCGGTTACAACCATGGGAGCGGCCTGGCTCGAGGTCAAAACCACAATGTCGCGCCCGGAGTCGATCTTCTGCGGCAAAGCCAGAGCCGCGACCGGCGTGCCGGAGAACGAAACGCCCGCGCTCGGACTGGCCGACGTGCCTGAGGTGTCGAGGATGTGAAGCTGGCTCGCTTTCGCATCGAGCACCATCAAGTCATGCGTGGAAGAACTGGCCAGCCGCGGCGAACTAAATGAGGAGCGTGAGGCCGGTCCCGAAGGCGCCGATCCGGCGTAAGGAATTTGCTTGGCGACAGTCCACGCGCCCAGAGCAGTCGGATTCGGCGGAGTTGTTGGCTTTGTGTGATGTCCGCGGATCGCTGCGCGGCGGGCGGGAATCTCTGCAGCCGCCAACGGCGTTGTGTTCAGGATTCCGTGCTGAAGAATGTGAATACTTCCATCGTCGGCCATCACTGCGATTTCGGCGCGGCCGTCGCGGTCCCAAATGAAATCGCCCATGGCTAGGCCCTTCACTTCGAAGGGAACAGTGACCGTCTCGGTTTGCGGGTTTGTCGCCAGCGCGTTATAGAACATCACGACATTGGCGCCTGCGCCTACAGCCAAATCGCCTCCCCCGCCAAGGTTTCCCCATTCCATGGCATCGCCGCGGGCGGGCAAGGGATACATTGCGCCAGCAGTGAGACCCTCGGCGCTGGGGGCGAGCAGGGCCAACTGCGGGCCATTCGGACCGTCCGTACTCACTGCGCATGAGCGTCAGCAGTGGCGGCCAACGCCGTTACCTGGCCGGGCAGCGGTACCATTTGTGGAGCGAGAAGATTTCCGCGTCCATCGCCGGCGAGTAAGTAAAGAGCGCCGCCGCGGGTACCGACTAATACGTCTTTATAGCCATCGTGATTGAAATCGCCGGTTGCAATCAGATCCGGAGATTCGGGAACTGTAAAGACCGTCGCCTTCGACAGGAAGGTGGGCGGAACGCCGCCCTTCGCCGCCTTTCCGTAAAGAGTAGGGTCGGTCGGCGCAAAAGCGTCAGGGTTGCCGCGCATCAGGACGAGCACGCCGCCATTCTTACTTGAGGAGCCGCTGGAATAGCCTGCCAGTACATCCATGGCGCCGTCGGAATCGAAATCCGCCGCAGCCAATGCGGTCGGATTTGCCGTGCCCGCCTGCAGTGCCGCCACGGCATCCGCCGACCCGGCATAGGTCAGCTCTAGATTCCGAGGAGTCTTCAGGTTAACCAGAGGCTTGCCTGCGCTGGGGAGAATCGTCGCTCCCGAATTCGCCGCTCGAATTCTGCTCAGTGGGAAATAGGAAAAAGCGAGGAGGCCAGCGAGAGCAAGCACGCTGACACAGATAGGACGACTCAGACGAAGGCGCTTCATCATTGACAGTCTCCGCGCCGGCGTTTTTATGTCTGCGCGATCTGCAGAAGATCGCATCAGGCACAGCCAGATGGCCGGCGTCTAGTTAGTTAAATTGTTCCCTGGGCCCGACTAAGACAGGGTTGGCAAGCAAGCATTTACCTTTGTTGCAGCGGCTGGCATAGTCTAATGTATCGCGGAATAAGTCAAGATGAAATATCTTGCAACCTGTCGATTTTCCTATCAAGTTGCGACTAAGATCAGTAATTCACAAAAGTTTTCCTTGACAAAGCGCCTTGCCATGATAAAACTTGCGACTCCCGTAGCTTTTAGTTCCTGGGCCCCTATCCCATCTATTTCAGCGGCATTGCTCGCTATGTTGGCGGAAAAGTCCCTCGCGCTACAATCTAGTTCGGTTCTAGGAACAGAAACTAGAGACCAGCCTACCCTTGATATAAGTGTCCCGGGGATTACGATTGACCCCGTTCTATCATCGGATGAGGAGTGCCTATATCAAACGTTCGCCGGCACGCGAGCTGAGGAGATGGCACTTACCGGGTGGAATGCCGAGCAGCAGGACACGTTTCTACGCATGCAGTACGATGCACAGCGCCGCTCCTATGAGATGCAACTCCCGGAGGCTAAGTATGGGGTGATCCGTTGCGATGGGAGTGCAGCGGGAAGATTAATTCTCGATGGGACCGCAGAGGAGATTCACGTCGTGGATATAGCTCTGCTTCCGGAGTTTCGTAGACGGGGGATCGGCTCTGCTTTGATGGAAGCGATCATCAAGGAGGCGTCGCAAGCCACGAAGACCGTGCGCCTGCATGTGGAGCGTTTCAATCCTGCAATGCGTTGGTATGAGCGGCTGGGGTTCATCGTAATCAGCAGCGGACCGATTTATCTCGAGATGGTTTGGCGGACAGCGCAGCTGGATCTTCTAGAGTCTTCTCTGGGAGTGGCCTATGCCGGTTCATCTGACTAAGTGCTTGTTTGAACAGAATCTCAACACGAGGTTCTGGCTGTTGGACGAGGGCTCGGAAACATATGCGCTGGATTTGATCGAACTTACGAGCGGATATTCCACACTGCGACAGGAACAGTTTTCGCTGCGCTTCCGTGGCGATCGTAACAAGGTATTTCAGCAGCGCATTTATCCCATGAAGCACGATTCCATCGGCGACTTTGATTTATTTCTGGTCCCCATTGGCCGGGACGACAGCGGAACGTTTTATGAAGCGGTTTTCAATCGCCTGATCAAAGTTGAAGACAAAGTTCAGGCACAGGAACAGGTTCACAGTCAGGCTGATTAGCTGGAGGAGAGAGATGGCGCAACCGTATATCGGGGAAATCAGAATGTTCGGCGGAAACTTCGCACCCCTGGGATGGGCTTTCTGCAACGGGGCACTGCAAAGCGTCTCGCAAAACCAAGCGATGTATCAGGTGCTGAGCACAACTTATGGCGGAGACGGGATCAACACTTTCGGCCTGCCTGACCTGCAAGGCCGCATCCCCGTCCACCAGGGACAAGGGGCGGGGCTGCAGAATTATGTCCTTGGGCAAAAAGGCGGGGTGGAGTCGGTTACTCTGACTATCGCCCAACTGCCGTCACACTCGCACACGGCGATGGGCAGTGCCACGGGTGGAGCGGCGAGCAGTCCCATGGGCGCCACTTGGGGAAATAGTGCGATTGCTAATAAGTCGTTTGGCCCCGGCACTTCGGCAAACGCTTCGATGAATGCGGGGTCCATGGGAATGACCGGTAATAACCAACCGCACGACAATTTGATGCCGTTTGTGGTGCTCTCTTTCATCATTTCACTGAATGGCGTTTTTCCGTCGCCGTAACGGTTCGGAGCGCTCGTTTCACGTTAGCGACATATCACATTGGAGAGAAGATTTATGGGAACACCGTATTATGGCGAGATTCGCATGGTGGCATTCGGGTTTGCGCCCAGGGGCTGGGCCGCGTGCAATGGACAAGCGATACAGATTAGCCAGAACCAGGCGCTGTTTTCGCTTCTGGGAACCACCTTTGGCGGCGATGGGAGAACCACCTTTCAGCTTCCCGATTTCCGCGGGCGTGCACCCATCGAGGTGGGCGCGGGGCACAGCACCCCCACATACAACTACGGACAACCCGGCGGAGAGGAACTGCACGTCCTGGCGCAGATAGAGATGGCCTCGCATACTCACACGGCCACAGCCAGCAGCGCTGCCAACACTCTGGGCAGTCCGGCGGGCAATTTCTGGTCAACCGGACCGTCACAATACGCCACTTCTCCGATCAATACTCCGCTGGCGCCCAACGCAATCGCCAATGCCGGGAGTAATCAAGGCCACGAGAACCGTTCGCCGTACCTGGTAGTCAATTTCATCATTGCGCTGACGGGGATTTTCCCCACGCGAAGCTAAGCCGCGAATCCAGAGGAGGGGTTGCTATGTCCGATCAGTACCTTGGAGAGATCCGGATGATAGGTTTCAACTTTGCGCCGGTGGGCTGGGCGCTGTGCAATGGACAACTGATGAATATAGCCCAGAGCACCGCCTTGTTTTCGCTGCTCGGTACAAGCTTCGGCGGCGACGGCAAGAGCACTTTTGGCTTGCCTAATCTGCAGGCTTCGGCGCCCATGGGGTCTGGGAACGGTGGTGGATTGAGCCCGCGCTTTTTGGGCGAGACCGGCGGGGAATTTGCCGTGACTTTGCTGCAAAACCAAATGCCTTCACACAACCACGGCGTGGCCTGCATCAGCGGCGCGGGGTCGTTGGATTCTCCAAACGTGCCCGGCAACACCGTCTGGGCAAGCGAAGGAACGCAGAGAGTTCCGCCTCCGCTTTACGCCGGCTCGGCGATGAACGGCGCCATGAATAACGCGGCTGTGCAGCCATCGGGAAGCAGCGTGCCACATAACAACATGCCGCCGTACCTGACGGTTTACTTCGTCATCGCATTGCAGGGAACCTTTCCGCAACGGGGCTAGGATCGCCGCGTTCGCCCCAGGAGAACATTCGCGCGGAGATTACCGTTGATTCCGTCCAAGCGTTTATCGATAGTTTAGGATCTATCCCGGAGCCCAAGATTACACACTTCCAACATCAGACCTGCGGGAGATTTCGCCGTAGCGGACAAATGCTTAGGGAGGGTTGAAACCTTGTACGATTATTGTACGAAACCAAAAACGTGCTTCTGACTGACTGATTTCAAATTAGTTTCTGGTGCGGAAGGGGGGATTTGAACCCCCACGCCTTTCGGCGCCACCCCCTCAAGATGGTGTGTCTGCCAGTTCCACCACTTCCGCACAGTAATAAACCGCAACCGCCAGCAGCGTTTCATTATAGCAAAGCAACCCGCAGCCGACTCATGAGGCGACGGCCGCCGTCGGCCGTCCGAAGCTCGGGTGAAGCCCAGCGCAATCGCCACGGCTCCGGTGTTTCTTAAACCATTCGAAGCTAGCACAAGGAAAAAAGTACGAAGCGCTGAACGGACGGCTCACAATCAAAAGGGACGGCTGTGACCTGGAGTGTGCTCCCGGCTCACCCGCTATCAGTACTTCACCAGAGCCGCAAACGATTTCGGATCGAGAGACGCTCCGCCCACCAGCGCGCCGTCAATTTCTTCCTGAGCCATGAGCGCTGAGGCATTGTCCGGCTTCACCGAGCCGCCGTAGAGAATGCGCAGGCCCGCGGCAAATTCTTCGCCGAAGATTTCAGTTGCTTCCCGCCGGATCACCGCATGCGCCTCGGCAGCCAGTTCCGGCGTCGCCGTTTTACCAGTACCGATGGCCCACACCGGCTCGTACGCGACCACCATCTTCGCCGCCTTCTTGGCCGAGATGGCATGGAACGCGCGCACGCACTGCCGGCGTAGAACATCGTCAGTCAGCCCGGCTTCGCGCTCTTCGAGCACCTCGCCCACGCAGCAGATCGCGGAGAGCCCGGATTCGAGCGCAGCCTTCAGCCGCAGGTTGACCGTGTCATCGGTCTCGCCAAAATATTGCCGCCGTTCGGAGTGGCCGACAATCACGTGAGTCACGCCCAGGCACACCAGCATGGGTGCGGAAATTTCTCCCGTGTACGCACCATCCGCTTTCCAGTGAACATTCTGCACGCCGATGGCGACACTCGTTCCGCGCGCCGCTTCCAGGGCAACCGCCACGTCGGTGTAGGGCGGGCACACCACAATCTCGTCGCGGTCATGCCCCGCTACCAGCGGCAGGAACTCACGAAAATAGTCCCGAGTCTCGTCCGGCGTTTTATTCATTTTCCAGTTGGCGGCCATTACTTTCTTTCTCATGAGTGAGCCTTTTCGATGCGGAATGGGAAGCAGTGTTTAAGCGATGAACTGTGCGGAGAGTTCTCGTGCTCTGATGTAGGCATGGGCCGAAGTTCAAAGGCCGAGGTTGCTCCTGGCCCTTCTATTTCTTATCCGTGAGCGCTTCGACTCCCGGCAATTTCTTTCCTTCCAGGAATTCCAGGGACGCGCCCCCTCCGGTGGAAATGTGCGTGATCTTGTCGGCGACCTCGGCCGCGTGCACGGCCGCCACCGAATCGCCGCCGCCCACAATCGAAATCGCGCCGCCATTGTCCGCGATCGCATGCGCGATCTTGAACGTTCCCCGCGAGAATCCCGGCACTTCAAAGACTCCCATCGGCCCGTTCCATAAAATCGTCCGCGCCGTCGAGATTTCCTCGGAGAACAATTCAATCGTCTTCGGCCCAATGTCCAGCGCCATCTTGTCGGCCGGAATGGGCTGTCCCTCGCCAACCTGCTGCACCACCGCGTTGGCCTCCGGCTTCATTGCGACCACATGATCGATGGGCAACAAGAATTTCAGATTCCGCTTCTTCGCTTCCGCCAGCAGTTGCTTCGCGAGATCAACCTTGTCCGCTTCGAGCAGCGACTTGCCGATTTCGTGTCCCTGCGCCTTGAGGAAGGTATAGGCCATGCCTCCGCCGATGATCAGCGCGTCCACCTTGTTCATCAGATTCTGAATCACGCCAATCTTGTCGCTCACCTTGGCGCCGCCCAGAATCGCAACGAACGGCTCCTCCGGATGTTCCAGCGTCTTGCCCAGGTACTTCAATTCTTTTTCCATCAGAAGCCCAGCGGCGGCTTGCTTCACGAACTTCGTCATCCCCACGGTCGACGCGTGTGCCCGGTGCGCCGTGCCGAACGCGTCGTTTACGTAATACTCCGCCAGCTTCGCCAGTTGCTTGGAAAACTTTTCGTCGTTGGCTTCCTCCTCGGCATGAAAGCGCAAGTTCTCCAACAGCAGCGTCTGCCCCATCTCCAACTGGGTCGCGACCTCTTCCGCCTCCGGGCCCACGCACTCCGGACAGAAACCCACGTTCTCTCCGCGCGCCAGTTCCTTGTCGAGCAGCATGCGCAGCCGCTCCGCCACCGGCTTCAGGCTCAACTTCAGATTGGGCTTGCCCTTGGGCCGGCCCAGGTGCGAGGCCAAAATCAACCGCGCTCCATGACGCAGCGCATATTCAATTGTGGGTAGAGTTTCGCGGATGCGGGTGTCATCCATGACGCGCCCGTCTTCCAGAGGCACGTTGAAATCAACCCGCATGAAGATGCGGTTGCCGTTGAGCGGAAGATCACGAATGGAAAGCTTGGACATGGCTGGTTGTCCTTAATATGTTCCGGCGAAATTAAGAAGTAGCGCCGCCACCCTTCGACTTCGCTCAGGGCAAGCCTTGCCGGCTGTCGCAAAGGCGTCTCGCCCTCACAGGTGGCGGCGACACGCCACCACGACAGCCGCCGGGACGGCGGCGCTACGTAAATCTACAGACCCTTGCTGCCCATGTAGTTGATCAGGTCGCGCACGCGGCTGGAGTATCCCCACTCGTTGTCATACCAGGAGATCACCTTCACGCAATTGCCGCCCACCACCAGGGTCATCGGCGCATCCACAATCGAACTTCGCCCATCTCCCTTGAAATCCGACGACACCAGTTCCTGCTCCTCATACCCGAGATAACCCTTCAACGGGCCGGATTCCGACGCCTTCTTCAGCGCCGCATTCACTTCTTCCTTGGTCGTCTTCTTCTCCACCCACACCACGAAGTCGACCACCGAAACGTTGGGCGTCGGCACGCGCATGGAGAAGCCGTCGATCTTGCCGCCCAGCTCCGGAATCACCAGTTTCAGAGCCTTTGCGGCCCCGGTGGGGGTCGGGATCATATTAATCGCAGCCGCTCGCGCCCGCCGCAAATCTTTGTGCGGAAAATCCAAAATGACTTGATCGTTGGTATAGGAATGAATCGTCGTCATGGTCCCGCTTACGATCTTGAACTCATCCTGGATCACCTTTGCCACCGGTGCAAGGCAGTTCGTGGTGCACGAGGCGTTCGAAATAATGTGATGCTTCGCGCCGTCATACTTCTCGTGATTCACGCCCAGCACCACAGTGATGTCCTCGTTCTTCGCCGGCGCCGAAATGATCACTTTCTTCACCGAGCCGCGCATGTGCTTCTTGGCGTCGTTGGCGTCGGTGAAGTGCCCCGTCGATTCGACTACGAGCTGCACTCCCACCGATTCCCAGGGCAGCGCACCGGGGTCCCGCTCTTTGAATACTTTGATGGTCTTGCCGTCGATGGTAATGCTGTCGGCGCCCGCGGAAATCTGATTCGGAAGATTGCCCAGAATCGAGTCGTACTTCAAAAGATGAGCCAGAGTTTTCGGATCGGTGAGATCGTTCACTGCGACGATATCGATGTTCGAATCTTTCAGCGAAGCCCGAAACACATTGCGCCCGATGCGTCCAAAGCCGTTAATGCCAACTTTAATTGCCATATTTCCTCCGTGAGATTTATGAAGGCGAGAACCGGTGTACTTGCCGGTTGAATCGTAAACAGATGATGTTAGCAGGGAAGAGGAAGCGACGTAAATAACGGCGGCTCACTTTTGGACACCCAACGTTCGGCTCACAGAACCGGGTGCGCAAGATCACAGACTGTACATGGGCGCGGGGTGGTTGAATTGCGCGCGGTCCGAATCGCAGCCGCTGACCAGCGGCTGACTAAAGAGATTCACGACCTTTCGCGACTGGGCGACCCGTTCGCCCCCAACTGCATCTTACTGGTAAAGTGGAAAGAGAAGTTCCCGCGCTCGCGAAGTGATCGGTGCGCCGAACTGATCGTGCAAGTGGACCGCCAACATCGCCTCGGCGACATCTCAAACAGCTGGAACTGGAGCCGTCATAATTTGAATTTGAAACTAAGCTATGCAGCGCAGGTAGGCCTACTGGCGGTATCGATCTTATCCTCTTTGGTTTTTTGCGCAGGTCAAAGCGCCCCGCAGACGCCAAGTTCCGACCCTGCCCAATCCGCTCCAGCGCCCGCGGCCAGTGTTCAGAGCCAGGATAAGCCCGCCGACCAGCCGTCGACCCAGAACTCTCAGGCTCAAAACAAGCCGGCCTTGGACGCTCCAAAGAAGGACGAAACAAAAAAGGACGAACCGGCGAAGAAGAAAGACGACCGGATGTTTTACGTGATGCCGAACTACCTGACCGTGGATGGTGAATCAGAAGTAAAGCCAGTCTCCTGGAAAGAGAAGTTCTCCATGGCGGCGAAAGGCTCCTTCGACCCCTATGAATTCACGCTCGTGGGCATTGTGGCGGGCATTCATCAGGCGGCAGATTCCGACCCTGGGTTCGGACAGGGATTCCAGGGATATGCGAAGCGGTATGGCGCGGCTTTCGCCGATCAGGTCGATGGCAATATCATGGTAGGTGGCGTTTTCCCGACGATCCTAAAAGTCGATCCTCGCTATTTTCGATTGGGCAGGGGTTCATTCGCGCACCGGTTAGGCTACGCTATCGATCGGCTGGTCATCGCTCGGAAGGACTCCGGGGCTCACACCTTCAACATTTCCGAGTTTGCCGGCAACGCGGTGGCGATTGGCATCTCCAATGCCTATTACCCTGCCGCTGACCGGAACTTTTCAGGGAATTTCAGCGACTGGGGAACGCAAATGGGCCTCGACGCTTTCGGGAATACACTGAAGGAGTTTTGGCCCGATATTCACCAGTATCTGCAGCAGAAACACGACCAGAAAGTTCAGAAACAGCAGCAGAAACTCCTGCAGAAGCAGCAGATAGCTCCCAATTAGATCATTCCAATTCTGATTTCGCACTTACGCCTTTTCTGTCGCTGGCATGCATCCAAACGCCGAGTCAGACAATCCAATTCACGTTGTCGGGGGATTGTTTAAAGAGCATTTGCACACAGGCTGAGCGGGACAATACGGACGTGGGGGGAAGACTTGAAAGTGATTCGATTATTTTGCACGGCGGTCGCGCTGGCCGGGATGTTGGCAGCTGCGCCTGTTCGAGCGCAGGAACCAGCAAACTCGCAAGAACAATCAGGAGCAGGAACGACAGTGCCGGGACCAGTTTCTATCTCGGATGCGACGAGGCCTCCGCTGGCGGATATTTCGCAAACGCCTGCTGCGCAGACTCACTTTGCGCAAGCTGATACTGATGATGAGCAGGTCGTGGTCGCGCCGCCATGGGTTCAGGGCAATGTTCCACAAGACCCTGGTTCGCAAGACCAGGCCCCACCGCCAACCGCCAAACCCACGGATGGAAAGTCCTCGCAGCCCGACGCGCCAAAGCCCCAGGCCGCTCCTTCAACTCCGGCTAACGCCGATGAAGACTATGGCAAGCAAGACAAGAGAATTCTGTGGGTCATTCCCAACTACCGTGCAGTCAGTGCCAACACTCATTTGCCCCCGCTGAGTTTCAAGGGTGCAATGTGGCTGGCGACCCAGGATACATTCGACTACTCCGATTTCATTTTCGTGGGAGCGCTCTCTGGACTTGACATGGCGAGCCGGTCGCAGCCGACCTTTGGGCAGGGCGCCCAGGGCTACGGCAAATACTTTTGGCACGTCTTTGCCGACACCGGGATCGAGAACTACATGGCGGAAGCGATCGTCCCAGCAGTTACGCGTGAAGACCCCAGGTACTACACCCTGGGCAAAGGCGGATTCCCGAAGCGGGCGCTTTATGCGTTCGATCGGTTGTTCATCACCCGGACCAACTCGGGAGGGAGCACTTTCAATCTGTCGGAGGTCGTGGGAGCCGGAGGGGCTGCGGGGATCGGCAATTTGTATTACCCAGCGGAAGCCAACCCCTGGGTGAGGACCTACCAACGTTGGGGAACGCAAGTGGGCCTGGACGGGGTGTTCAACCTGGTAAAAGAGTTCTGGCCCGACATCAATCGGGCGGTCTTTCGCAGGAAAGAGTAATTCCGCCTTGGTCATGTGGCGAATCATGATGCGCTAAAATCCAGCGTCCTTGAATCTGGAGGGTCTTGTCTTTGATTTACAAACTCCAGCCAAAGAAAACAGGCGGCCCGTATCGAGCCGCCTGTTCCTCCCGGATTCTGAACCAGCCCTAGAAATGCAATCCGATCTCCATCGTCAGCGTGCGTGGCGTTACATAGTGCGTCCCACTGAACGTAGAAAGAAAGTTGTAGAGCGCATACTTGTCGGTTACGTTGATGGCCGTCAGCCGCAGGCTCACCCTGTACTTGTCGCCCTTGAACAGATTGTCATGCCCGAGCGCCACATCGAATACGCTTCGCGGCGCGATGCGTGGAGGATTCCTGTCGTCGTTCTCCGTATTCGGCGCCGGCACCTGCAACAGCGTCGATCCGAACTGCGCAACCGGACACGGATTCGGCAAAGCCTGGGTCGGCGTCGCCCGCAGCGTTCCGCAGAATAATCCCGCTTCGAATTCCTCGTCCGCACTCAGCGGAACCCCAAACGAGTCCGTCATCGCAATTGCCGGCTGCCCGCCCGAAGTCATCGTTGTCTGCGCGCAGTTGCCTCCAAAGCACGGAGTCTGCCCCGCGACCAATCCGCTGTCATAACGCCAGTTGAATCCAAACCACGGTCCCGTCTTCCACGGCTGGTATTGCAAGTGCGTTGTCAGATTGAATTTTTCATCGTGATCAATCCGGAAGGGAACCGATCCCCCCGCCAGCACCGCAGACGGCACCGCGCCGGCTCCGCCCACCTGTGGCGTAAAGAACCTCGCCGCCACACTTGAGAACACCGCCAGCGCCGAAAATCCATGATAGTCGGGCACGCTTACCCGTCCTGCGTATCCCGGAATCTTCGATCGCTCCCACTCCACCGGAAACGTAATCGGAGTGTTGCCCAAAATGCTGAAGTCGTACCCATCATGCGTGTACTTCCAGATGTACTCGCCCGAAAAAACCACATACCGCCCGAACGCCTGCTGGATACCGGCGTGGAACTCATTTCGCCACCCTGGGCTCAGCGGCGTGACTTGCCCCTGCTCAAAGCACCCCAGCAACGGATTCAAGACGGCGTTGTTACATCCCTCGCTTGCCAGGATCAAGTTTTCGTTGAACGGCGTCTCCAGCACCCGCGCATACGAAATCCGCAACACGGTGCTGGTCTTCTTGATGTTGTAGGCCACTCCAACTCGCGGCTCGGCTTCCCGGTGCGTGCTTAGTCCGTTATAGAAATCGCCGCGCAACCCCAGATTCATCGACCAATTTCCCTTAGTGATGTTGTCGCGTAAATAGAGCGCGAGTTCCTTCACGTCGGTATGCCCGTTGAAGTTATAGAGAGTCCCTCCTCCGGGTTGAGTCAGGTCGTAGGGAAATAAATTCGTACAGGGCGCGTCGATCGCCTGATGCGTTGCCGCGTTGTAGCAGGGAACTCCGTTCGCATCCACCAGAGAAGGCAACAGCGTTGGATCGACAATTCCCAGCTGGTCGTCCTCATTCAGCAGCGTCTGCTGATAGACCACTCCTGCCTTCAGATTGTGAACTCCCTTGACGTAGGACAGATCGGAATGTACTCCGACGTTGGTGAGATTGCGATTTTGCCCCACCGTCTCGCGCTGCAGATTCGTCGGCCCCAGATCGGCGAACGGATTTCCGCTCGGAAAATAATTGAACTGGTCGCGCCGCACGAATGCTCCCAGCGTGTACACCGCACTCGAACTGATCAACCGCGTCCACGACGGCGCAATGTTGAAGGTCTTGATCTGCGACCGCTGGTCCGACGCCCCCACCATGTTCCCTCGGGGATCGAGCCCGCCGTTACTCACCACCACTCCGTTCCACGCCGTCGCATTCTCCGAATCGAAAGTGTTCGGCGTCTGAAACCAGGAGCGCGTGTAGCCCAGATTCAAATGAATCGAGTCCGCAGTCGTGACTTGGTAGTCCACCCGGTCAAACAGATTCTCTTCGTTCCCCTTGTCGTGCATCACCGCAAATTCCGGGGGATCCAGAAATCGCCCGCTATTCAGCCCGCTCGCGGAAACAAAGTTTCCCCAGTTCTTGCCCCCGTAAGCCATATTGAAATCGACGTTTGAAGTCCCAAACGACCCGTAGGAAGTCGTCAGGCTGCCATGCGGCGTAGTTACACCCTGCCCCGACTGCGTCGTGACGTTGATCACCACGCTGGTCTTGTCGCCGTATTCGGCCGGCGGCGCGCCCGCGATCACCTCCATCGACTGGATCGCATCCAGCGGAATCTGGTTGGAAAAGACTTTGCTCTGCTGATCGGTAATCGGCTGGCCGTCGACTGAAAACGAGTTCTCCGCGTGGTCACCCAATCCATGAAACAGCCCATTCGAGTCCGCCGAAATTCCCGGCGTCGACAGTGTGACCAGCGAACTCACCGACGACGATTGGCTCTCCAGCGGCATCTTGTCGAACAAATTCTTGTCCACATCGGTGTGGAACGTGGGATCGTTCTCCACCAGATCTCCGCCCTCGGCCTCGACCGTCACCGCCGTGGTCGACCCCGCGACATCGAGCTTGATGGAAACCTCCACCGGCACCGCCGAGCGCGGCTCTACGTCCTGGGCGTGGATCGCGAAACCGTCCGCCATCACGGTCAGGTGATAAGGATTAAACGGAATGTTTGTGAAAACGAATCTGCCGCCACTGTCGGTGGTGGTGGAACGATCGTATCCGCTGACCGGATTCCGGATCTCGACCTTCGCTTTCGCAACCACCGCTCCCGTCGGATCCAGCACCGTGCCGCTCACCGATCCCGAATTACCCACCGACTGCGCCCCCGCAATCGCAACTGCCAGCCCCAGCACGGTCCCCGCCAATGCGGCGAAGCGCAACTTATAAGAACGAGAAAGAAATTGAGAAATAGGCATAAGCCCTCCTGTATGAATAGAAAGAAATAGGGAATTGACCCGGCCCCGAACGTTGCGGGATTACTCCGCCACGTCGGCTACAACCTCAAGCCGGAAGTTTCAATTGTTAGAGTTCCCTACAGGAGGACAGGCGGACCGCGACTGCCCAGTTCCGAGAAATCGAACCGGGCCTGCGCGACAACATCTTCTTCTCGCAGCAAACCGATCGCGGCAAATACCGGAGCGGCCTGGCTGGAACTAACCGTGGGACTGGCGCTGTGCGCCGCCACGCAAATCGAGCAGGAAGCGGATTCCGTCTGGGTTGGGTGATTGTGGGTAGACTCCGCCGCCACCGTCCATAGCATCAAGGACAGGCACAGCCAGGTCGACCATCGCACCCACAAACGCATGAGTTTCCCGATTACCTGCTAGCGAACGACGGATTCCATGCGACGAATCCCGATGAAGCTTCCTGCTTCGGGATTAGACTCTAAAAGCTTACATCGGTTATCCACCGCCGGGCAACTGCGGGCAAGTTACTATAGGGATAGATGCCAAAGGCAACCAGCAGTTGCTGGCCAAAGAACGCACTCATATCAAATCGCGAGGAAAGCATGACCGAACCAACCTACGAAGAACTTAAAGCCAAACTCTCTCAACTCGAAAAGGAAGTTGAAACCAAGAAACGCAGCGGAGACCTGATCTTTAAAGTCGGAGAAAAAGGTGGCGTCAGTGTCTACGGCCTGGGCCGTTTCCCCGTCACTCTCTACTACGAACAATGGAACCGCTTGCTCGGCGCCGCCAACGAAATCAAGACTTTCATGGAAGACAACAAGGCCAAACTAAAACTCAAAGAATAGCGAGCGGCGCGGGATTGGCTTGAAACAGCAGGCCCGCTACGGCAGTTTCGCGTACTCCGCCTTGGCTTCTTTCAGGACAGGGATGTCCGGGTCGGCGTCTTTCCAAAGACTCAAAAAATCCTGATACGCGGCCCTGGCTTTGGCGCTGTCGCCGGACATGGCATAGGCGCGTCCTAGTTGCAGACGGGCGAGCGAGCCCAGCACGAAGTTCTGCACCATTCCAGAGTGATCCTGGAACTTCTGGAATTCGGCTGCCGCCGCCGGACCGTTTTTCTGGCCCAAGTACGCCAAACCGCGAACGTAGGGCGGATACATGGAGACGACTCCCGGCGGAGGTTGTCCGAGTTCGTACGGCAGGGAAGGTTCGAGCGCCACCACCGCACGGTCGGGCGCTTGTTGCGCCAAGTCCGTTGATGCCTCAATCACCGGAAACCAGTACACCTTCATGTAGGTGTTGGTGGGGTCGGACTTTTCCAGCCCCTCGACGAGACTTTTCGATTGCGACGTGTCGCCCGTGCGCGCCAACACCAGAGCCGCCAGGACTTTCACATCCCGCCCCGGAGACAGCGCCAAGGCGCGAGCGACGAGTTGCTTTGCCATCGCAGCGTTGCCGATTTCAACCTCACGGATCGCTTGCACGACCAGCCACTGAGCCCCGGTTTCCTTGGCGTCCGCCCGCACCGCCGAATCAGACGCGCGCCTGGCCAAGTCGCGCGCTTTCTGCAGGTGACCGTAGGACGCCTCGGTATCGGCGTGGATGTCGAACATCTGGTCCTCTTCACCGGGACGGCCTGCCGCCCATGACACCAGGCGTTCCATTTCCGCGGCATCCCCGGAAAGAAACGCCAGAGAATAGAGATCAGCCCGAAGCCCCAATCCGTCAAAACCCTTCTGCCGCGCTTCATCGATGATCCGGCGAGCGTCTTCGATCCGGTTCACATTGACGTATAAACCTGCCAGATTCCCATAGCCGCTGAGCGTGGCTTCCAGCTTGGTCTGCGTCTCGGTTTCTGCAATCGCCTTGTCGTATTGCCCCAGAGCCGAGTGGATCACTCCCAGATTTCCCGGTGGCACCATGTCCCGCGGGTAACTCTTCGCCCACAATTCGTAAGCTTCGGTCGCCTTTTCCACCTCGCCGGTGACATGCTGGAAGTAGAAAGCCGAGATGCGGTACCTCTCGCGCTCACTCACGCGATCCCGCAACGCATAGGCTTTCTTCGCATTCTCCTCAGCCAGACTCGGACGTCCAAGATTCGAGTACTCCACGGCAATTCCGGCATAGGCCATGGCGAAATTGGGATCGAGTTCGAGCGCCCGCTTCATAAACGGAATGGCTTCGGCATCGCCTTTCGTGCGCCCAATCGAAATGCCCATGCTGTAGGCCTTCAGGGCTTCGAGCGACGGCGTGGTCGCTTCTACCGGCACATCGAACTTCTGCACCGAAGCCAGCGATTCGCCGAGCTTCGCACGCAGGCTCGTCGCCGCCTTGCCCAAGGCTTTCAGCACGTCCTGCTTTCCGCCTGCTTCCTCTTGCTCTTTGGCCAGAAGATCGCCGGTGCTGCACCCGACCGCGTCCAATCCAACCACATACTGGCTGCCAATGTTCGAAATAGAACCCAGCACAATCGCCTTGCTCCCCGTCCGCGTGCAAAGCTCCCGTGCGATGTCTGCGGTGATGCGCGTACCGGATGGTTTGCCCATCAGTCCCAGAGTCCCATTCACCCTGCGGTCGGAGAGAATGTTGATGAAAGGAGACTGGCCCAACTGCACGGCCAGAGCCTGCTTGAGCGCATCGTCAAAAACGGCATCTCCGGTCTTGTTGTCGAAGTCCGCCAGCACGACGGTATCTTTTTCGCTGAGCGGAGCGGACGCCGAACCAGACGCCGGAGACGAAACCGGCGAACCCGAGCGCCAGTACAAGCCACCGGCTACCAGCGCGGCAACCACCACTGCCGCCGGCACGATCAATTTCCAAGGTATGCCGCTTGTCGCCACTGTAGCCGGGGCCGCTTGCACCGAACCCGATGACGCAGCCTGCGCCGCTGCTGGCGATGATCCAGATCCGGGCAAACCAGATCCTGGCAACGCAGGTGCCGATGGGCCAGATCCTGAGGAGCCAGATCCTGGCGCTGGTGTCGACGTCGCTTGCGTGCCACGATCCCGAACAATGTCCCGCACAACGGGAGTCGCTCCCGAACTCGTGGCCGGAGCCCGCCCCGCGCTAGTATCACGCTTCAGCCGCATCAATTCCGAACGCATCTCGGCCGCGCTCTGATAGCGCATCTCGCGGTCTTTTTCGAGTGCCCGGTTGATAATGTCTTCCAGCTTGGTGGGCAGATTCGGATTCAGCCGAATGGCCGAAACCGGGTCCCGCTCCAGAATCTCGTTGAAAATGACCGCCGAACTCTCACCCCGGAAAGGCAACTGTCCGGTTGCCATCTCGTAGAGCACGGCGCCAAAGGAAAACAGATCGGTGCGGGCGTCCAGTTCTTTGGCCCGCGCCTGCTCCGGCGACATGTAGGCCACCGTGCCCAGCGTCGAGCCGGGGCTGGTCAGGTGAGTTTCGACGGCCTCGGTGCGCGTGTTTTCGTTGTGTCCAGCGGCATGTCCGGCGGTGCCCGCCGCTGCGACCTTGGCTAGACCGAAATCGAGCACCTTGGCATGACCGCGCTTGGTCACAAAGATGTTCGCGGGCTTGATGTCGCGATGCACAATGCCTTCCGTATGCGCCGCATCGAGGGCATCGGCAATCTCGATCGACAGCGAGAGCAGCACATCCAATTCCAGCGGCCGAAATCCGATCAGATGCTTGAGTGTCTGCCCGTCCAGAAATTCCATGGCAATGAACGCCTGGCCGTCCTGCTCGCCAATGTCGTGGATGGTGCAGATGTTGGGATGGTTCAGCGCCGACGCCGCCTGGGCTTCGCGCTCAAAACGCGCCAGCGCTTGCGGGTCGCGGGACACTTCGGGCGGCAGGAACTTGAGGGCGACGAAACGATGGAGCCGCGTGTCCTCGGCCTTGTACACGACGCCCATACCGCCGCCGCCTAGCTTTTCGACAATTCGATAATGGGAGAATGTCTGGCCGATCACTGGTGGCGAATCTTACGTGGATGAGTTCCGCAAGTCAACGAAACCGCGGAGATCCTCTCTTTTGCGAGCAGCGGAACCGCCTGCCCGATGGCACCAACTAAAGCGTCCCACTCGGCCTGCCGATGACTCCTACGGGACCGTAGTGTCTCTCCCGGCATGGTCGCCAGGAAAACTCAGGTTGCGATGGTTTCCACTCAGCCGCGCGAGAATCGGAGGGCAAATGACGGTCACCGGAAAGATCAACGGTCTTGTAGCCGCCACTCTCCTCGTCGGCGTGGTAGCCACCGGGGTGGTGATGTGGAGCGCAATTGATCAGCAATCGGATTACAACTCACTCCTCACCCACGAAGTTGCCCAGGTGGAAAGCGCGCGGCAAGTGCAAGTCACCTTCAAAAAGCAGGTTCAAGCCTGGAAGGATATTCTCCTGCGCGGAAGCGATCCCGCCAGCTTGGAAAAATACTCCGCGGAATTCTCCTCCCTCGAGCAGAGCGTGGTTGATGGGGCATCCCAGTTGCAGACTTCCATTCAAAACACCGATACTCGGCAGAAGGTCCGCGAGTTCACCGAAGCGCACCAGCGACTGGGCGCGAACTACAGGGCCGCGCTTGAGAAATTCCGCGCCTCCGGCGGCAAGGACTTCGCTGCCGCTGACGCCTCCGTCAAAGGCCAGGACCGCGCCCCCACCGATTTGCTTGATGGCGTGGTCAAGAGTCTTCAGGAGACCTCGGCAGCCCACCAGGCGGACACCGTCGCATCCGCCAGTTCAGGCCGGCGAAATATCATCGTCGGATTGCTGTTGACCGTCGTGATCGCCGGGATTGTGGCTGGAATTCTGAGCCGGAAGATTGCCCGGCCCATCCACACTGCGCTGGAAATCGCGCAAACCATTGCTCGCGGCGACCTGACCGGAAATGAAATCGCCATCACCAGTAGCGACGAAATTGGCGATCTGAGTCAAGCCCTCAACCAGATGAAACGCAGCTTGCATGAAATGATCCGCTCCATCCGCGGCACCGCCGAGCAAGTCGCCGCCGCCAGTGGACAGTTGTCCGCCAGCAGCCAGCAGATCAGCGCCAGTTCCACCGAAACCTCTGCCCAGGCGGCCGTCGTTTCTCAGTCTTCGCAACGCGTCAATCAAAACCTGCAGAGCGTCTCCACCGGAGCCGAGGAGATGAGCTCCACCATCCAGAGCATCGCCTCCAACGCTCACGAGGCCGCGACCGTAGCCTCCAAGGCTGTGCAGACCGCGCAGGCCGCCAATATTACCGTGGGAAAACTGGGCGATTCCAGCGCCGAAATCGGCGAAGTCATCAAAGTCATCACTTCCATCGCGCAACAGACCAATCTGCTGGCCCTGAATGCCACCATCGAGGCCGCCCGCGCCGGCGAAGTGGGCAAGGGTTTCGCCGTCGTCGCCAACGAAGTCAAGGAGCTCGCCAAACAAACCGCCAAGGCCACCGAAGATATCAGCCGCAAAATCTCTGCCATCCAGTTGGATACTCGAGGAGCGGTCGACGCCATCGGCACCATCTCCGGCGTGATCGATCAGATCAACGGCATCTCCGCTTCTATCGCCACCGCAGTGGAGGAGCAGAGCGCCACCACTAATGAGATGACTCGCAACGTCGCGGATGCCGCCACCAGTTCCGGAGAAATCACCCGCAACATCGACGGCCTGGCCGAAGCCGCCCGCGGCACCTCCACCAGCGCCCAGGAATCGCAGAAGGCCTCCAACGAACTGCAGGAAATGGCCAACCGCCTTCGCGATCTGGTGAGCCGATTCAAAGTCGATTCCGTGACCCCTCCCCAAAACTCCAGCCCGCGCGCCACCGCCCACGCCGCCGGTGCACTGTGAGAGCCCTTGATAGCGGCTCGTGCTCTTGTCATTCCGAAGCCGAGCGAAGCGAGGTGGAGGAATCTGCTGTTTCGCGTCAGCCGGCAAGCCCGGTACCCACCCGAAGGTACCCAACTGAGAACCAAGAACAGGGAACTGAGAACTGCCTTTTAGGTCTATAATAAAAACACCGTGCCCAAGTACTCCATCGTGGTCCCGCTCCACAACGAGCAGGAGAATGTGACCGACTTGTACGACCGCCTGAAAGCGGTCATGGAAGCGCACGGCGAGACCTTCGAAATCGTGCTCGTCGACGATGGCTCGGCCGACCACACGTTCGCCATGCTGCGCGAAATCGCAGCCGTCGACAGCCGCGTCACGGTCGTCAAACTGCGCCGCAATTTCGGCCAGACCGCCGGTCTCGCAGCCGGATTCGACCACGCCCGCGGCGAATACATCATCGCCATGGACGGCGATCTGCAGCACGACCCCAGCGACATCCCGCTATTCCTCGAAAAAATCGCCGCCGGCTACGACATCGTCAGCGGATGGCGCAAGAACCGCGTCGACAATTTCTGGATGCGCCGTATCCCTTCGCGCATCGCGAACTGGATGATGGCCAAAATCAGCGGCGTCGACATCCACGACTTCGGCACGACTTTCAAAGCCTACCGCCGCGACATTTTGGAACAGGTGCCGCTGTACGGCGAACTGCACCGCTTCATCCCGGCCTTGGCCTCATGGCACGGCGCGACGATCTGCGAAGTCCCGATCCGCAATGTGAACCGCGAACGCGGAGTTTCCCACTACGGCATCACCCGCACCTTCCGCGTATTCTTCGATCTGCTGACGATTCGCTTCCTGCTGCGCTATCTCTCACGCCCGCTGCATTTCTTCGGTAGCATCGGCATGATGAGCATTTTCAGCGGCAGCGCTATTGTGCTCTGGCTCGGAGTAGAAAAATTCCTTCGCCACGTCCCCGTGATGGCCGAACACGGCCCGCTCATGATGGCGTCCATGGGCCTGCTGCTCGGCGGCCTGAACCTGCTCGCCATCGGCCTGCTGGGCGAAATGCAGGTCCGCCACTACCACGAACCCAGCCGCCGCGCCCCCTACTCCGTGGACCGCGTCCTCCGCTCCCAAAACGAAGAACACAGCGTCTCGGAATAATTCTCCGGTCTCTAAACCTAAGAAGGTTTGATGTTGCGGGTATGATTTTCTCTGCGTGCCCTGCGGCTGTTCTCGGCGATCTCGGCGGTTAAAGGCTTTGCATGGGTCGGAGCCAAACATGCTGCGTCGAGCCTGATGCCGTTGATCCCAAAAGGTATCCCTTTTTACCCGGCGTATAATATGCCGTTCAGCTTGTCAGGAGCAACGGTCGCATGGCACCAGCCACCCAGCACGAATTGCAACTCGCCCGCCGCATGTCCCGCCTCGGCACCGAGACCGCTTTCGAGGTCTTAAACAAAGCGCGCGCCCTCGAGCGCCAGGGCAAGAGCATCATCCATCTCGAAATCGGTGAGCCCGACTTTGACACCCCCACCAACGTAATCGACGCCGGCATCGACGCCCTCCGGAAAGGCTGGACCCACTACGGCCCCTCCGCCGGCTTGCCCGAACTGCGCCAAGCCCTGGCCGAATACGTCAGCCGCACCCGCGGCGTGAAAGTTACGTCCGACGAAGTAGTAGTAGTACCAGGTGGTAAGCCGATTATTTTCTTCACGATCCTGGCCCTAATTGATGAGGGAGACGAAGTTATCTATCCCAACCCCGGCTTCCCCATATACGAGTCGATGATCCACTACGTCGGCGGAACTGCCATCCCCATCCACCTGAAAGAAGATCGCGACTTCTCGCTCGACGTCAACGAACTGGCTGCGTTAATCACCGATCGCACGAGGCTAATCATTCTTAATTCGCCCGAGAATCCCACCGGCGGCATCATGGAGCGACGCGACGTCGAGCAGATCGCCAAAATCATCGGCGACCGCAACATCATGGTCCTCTCCGACGAAATCTACAGCCGCCTGCTATTCGACGGCGCGCAGCATTTTTCCATCATGTCAGTCCCGGGCATGCAGGAGCGCACCATCCTGCTCGACGGCTTCTCCAAAACCTACGCCATGACCGGATGGCGCATGGGCTACGGCGTCATGCGCCCCGACCTGGCCGCGCACATGACCCGCCTGATGACCAACTCCAACTCCTGCACCGCCAGCTTCACGCAGATCGCAGGCATCGAAGCCATCCGCGGCGACCAGAGTTCGGTCGACCACATGCGCGACGAATTCCAATCCCGCCGCGATGTCTTCGTAGCCGGGCTGAACAAGATCAAAGGCTTCTCCTGCCGCATGCCCAAAGGTGCGTTCTACGTCTTCCCCAACATCACGCAGACCGGATGGAAGTCGAAGCCTCTGGCCGACGCCCTGCTGGAACAAGCCGGAGTCGCCGCGCTTTCGGGGACAGCCTTCGGTGCCTTCGGCGAAGGCTACCTGAGATTCAGCGTAGCCAACTCGCTCGAAAACCTCCAGCAGGCGCTCGACCGCCTCGACCAGTGGACGAAGAAAAATCTCTAACGGCGGGTGAAGCTCGATGGCATCCCTTTTTGGAAGGGAGTGGCCTTTAGCCGACCCCGCGAACTCCGGCAACTCCCGCCCGAGCCACTCGCGAAATCCCCAGCAGCACTACAAAACTCACCGCAGAGAATCCCAACAGCTTCAAGTTGTTCGGCGTTCCTGGGCCACCCAACGGCATATCGGTTGTTACCAGAACGGCCTTCTTGTGATTCGCCGGATCGTAATGCACCGCGATCGGCGTCCCCTCAGGATGCTGATCGACCCACTCTTGCATTTGATCGAACTGGACCGCTGGATCTGGATATTCCCACATCACCCGTCGCGGCGCGGGCGTGCTGTGCGAATGAACGTGGGACACAATGTCCTCCCCGCGCACGGTATAGCGGACGCTGCAGTCGATCCAATATGTTTCGGGTTTGTGGGTGTAGACATCCAGGCCGCATCTCTGGACGCGCGCCGTCGCCGGTGGCCACTGCGCCTGGGCGTGTTCCACCCAGCCCTGCGCCGCAGTCACCAAAAGCGCAAACACCGTGCACAACGCAGCAAACAGCCCCAGAAAACCCGACAACAGTATGACGTATCCGCGCCACTTCGGCAGATTCTGCGGCCCACTCATCGTCGTCATCTCCCGCCCCATAACTTCCATTCCAGACTACGTACGGCTCGCTCTGCTCACAAGCGAACTCACAACTTCGCGGTCCCGAAAGTCACGTCCAACAGCCCGATATTCCCTTACAATACCCAAGCTGGATTCATACGATCCGATGAAATAATCCCCCGAGAGGGTGCTAACGTGCCAGCCGCAACTAAGAATCGCCGCTCGCTCAAGCCACAAGCCTCCCGCATCCAGACCCCCGGCTACGGCTTCCCCGAAGGCAAAAAAAGGCCTGCTGCCGTGGTCTTGGGCCGAGCAGCGCCTGAAAAAATCGCACAACTACTGGATTACAACCGCTAAGCCCGACGGGTCGCCGCACACCATGGTCGTCTGGGCCCTCTGGCAAGACGGACGCCTGCTCTTCAGCACCGGCAGCAACTCCCGCAAAGCCCGCAACCTGGCGTTGAACAAGAACTGTGTCGTCTGCACCGAACACGCGCAAGAAGCGGTCATCGTCGAAGGCACCGCAGAAATCGCCGACCTCGCCGCCCGCCGCAAATTCCTTCCCGCCTACGAAAAGAAATACAAGTTCCACATGGGCAAGATGAAAGACGACATTCTCTCCATGAAAGAACCCATCTTCGCCGTGCGCCCCCGCGTCGTCTTCGCCCTGTGGGAAAAGCACTTCCAGAGCAAATCCACGCGCTGGAAGTTCTAAATCACCGCATGTGGCGCCGGCACCCTCGCCCGCCTGCTCAATTACTATGGTTACCCATCAGTGAATGATCATGGTCATGCGCTCCATGCAAGTCGTCCCGGCTATAATCCCTTTTCATCAGCGATTAAGACTCAACCCGCGAGCGTCGGCGCCGATGGGCATTATTCCGGTGTCCTCGGCATCCCACCTGCCAATTGACAGTGGGTTGATCCTGCTCAACAATTAAAGGTACTCTTGCAATTCATTCTTTAGCTTCCTGAGGAGGAAGACGGTATGGCCGATGAAGGCGATCAGATGCACATGGAACAGCAGTCCAGCGCCGGCAAGTGGATCCTGATGGTCGTGGCGATTCTGGTTATAGCCGGTTTCGGATACGCGCACTACGCCACCCACATGGCGATGCAGAAGTTGACGCAGGATT
>Ga0210400_10000936_pt1 | contig 30082 bp, 25 predicted proteins | sample IncBWH26MmetaG_FD_155456 | JGI IMG/M metagenome (GOLD analysis project Ga0210400, IMG submission 155456) | Forest soil microbial communities from Barre Woods Harvard Forest LTER site, Petersham, Massachusetts, United States - Inc-BW-H-26-M | ecosystem: Environmental > Terrestrial > Soil >... | reverse complement strand
AATTAGCAAAATTTTTTGCCAATTATGAAGAAATTTTTACTCGTATTATCACTTTTTGCAGGTTCTTTTGGTTCGGTTTTGAAAGCCCAGATTGACACTCTTTTTTGGTTTGTTGCTCCCGAAGTATCTCAGGGACTGGGAGATAGGCCAATCAAATTATATTTCAACACATATAACCAAGCTTCTGCCGTAACCATTTCTTTACCTGCAAGGATTGGTGTTGCTCCTGTAGTTAAGAATATTGGGCCAAACACAACCGATTCGCTTGATCTTACTCTTCTAATTGATAGCATTGAAAACCGCCCGGCAAACGCTATAAACCGCGCCGGAATTTTAATTCAGGCTACGCACAATATCTCTTCTTATTACATGGTAAATTCTAATGGTAATAAGGAGATTTTCACATTAAAAGGTCAAAAGGGTATTGGAAATGATTTTTTCACTCCGATGCAGGAATTATGGAACATGGGTGTTACCGCACCCGCCTCTTTTTCCTCAATAGAAATTGTTGCTACTCAAAATAACACTACCGTTTTAATCACTCCGCGGTTCGACGTTACCGGCCATGTGCGTAACAATAGCTTTTCGATAATATTGAATAAGGGGCAAACCTATTCTGCTCAGGATAATTCCGCTTCAAAAGATTCAAGCCTTGCGGGCTCAATTATTTCATCTAATAAACCCATTGCCGTAACCATTTATTCAGGAGCCGTTTCTGTGGGAGGATGCCTTGGTACGCTTGGTGATCAACTTACAACTTCGGCATACATCGGAACTGATTATGTAGTGAATAAAGGCTCGGGGATTTCTGAGGGTGTTTTTGTACTTGCCACACAAAATAACACTACCATCACTTTTGATGATGGTACCGGACCCACAACCAAAACTATCAATTGGAGCGAAACAGATTTATTTACCATTACCAAACCTCTCACCAGCATACATTCTACAAAACCCATTTATGTTTGGCATGCAACCAACCTGGGTTGTAAATTAAGTGCGGCACAAGTTCCGGCTATTTATTGCCAGGGTACTTACAGTGTTTCGTTTAACCGCCCTACCAACGACACTTTTGCGCTGAATCTTTATACACGTAACGGGTATCAAAACAGTTTCAAGGTTAACGGAAATGCTTCTTTAATAACCGGCGCCGCCTTCAATCCGGTTCCCGGAACAGGCGGTTCTATTGTAAGCGCAAAAATTTATTTTACCCCGGCACAAATTCCTACGGGTATTAATCAAATAATTACCAATACCGGAGATATTTTTGGTTGTGCAATTCATAACGGCTCTTCAACAGCTGGCGCAGGTTTTGGATACGTTAGTCAGTTTGAGGCCTATCCTTTTATTAATGCAGGACCAGCCACCGCTACCGTTTGTTCTAATTCAAGTTTACCTTTAAGCGCTACTATTGGTGGTGGAAATGTATCAGGAACCTGGAGTACTAATGGTTTCGGGGCTTTTGCAAGCGGCACAAGTGCTCTGACAAATACTTATGTTCCAAGCGCCTTAGACACTTTAATCCACCCCATTTTATTAATACTTACTACTAACGGACCATGTACTCAATTAAAAGATACAATTGTTTTAACGGTTAATCCGCAACCTTTGGTAAATGCGGGTGCTGATCAGGTCATTTGTGCTAATAATCCGTTTGTTCAGTTAGGAGGCAGTGTTACTTTGGGTGCAAGTACAGGCATGTGGTCTTCTTCAGGTACAGGAACTTTCTCTCCCAATAATACAAATATGGGTGCGGTTTATACAGCAAGTAATGCTGATACCGCAGTTGGACATGTATGGATAATTTTAACCTCTACTAACAACGGGGGTTGCAATGCGGTTATCGATAGCATGAAAGTTACTATAAACAATGCTCCCGGTGTTGACGCAGGCCCTGCAACTACTTCGGTTTGTGCAAATAATGCAACCGTAACATTAAACGGAACTTTACACGGAAGTGCAACTTCAGCTAAATGGACCAGCACGGGTACCGGGTTTTTTTCACCCAGCAACTTAAGTTTAAGCGCAACTTATAATCCCAGTCCGGCAGATATTACTTTAGGCACAATAACTTTAAAATTAACCACCACAAATAACGGCATGTGCAATTCTGCCGAAGACAGTATTGTTGTAACATTTACCACGCCACCTTTGGTTAATGCCGGCGTCGATATAGATGCTTGTGTAAACGCAGCAACATTTACTTTGAGCGGAAATGTAAGCGGTGCCACAACAACAGGTTCGTGGAGTGGTGGTACAGGTATTTACTCTCCCAATAACACCACATTAAATGCAACTTATACGCCTACCGCAAGTGAAATAGCCAATGGCATTTTAATTCTTACTTTAACTTCTACCAATAATTCAAACTGCAACGCGGCCAGTGACGCCGTTCAAATTAATTTCAGGGCAAAACCGTTTGCTAATTTCTCATCCGCAAATACCTGTTTAAATTCAGGCACCAACTTTACCGATTTTTCATTGCCAAGCGCGGGATCGTTGGCAAGCTGGCATTGGAATTTTGGCGATGCCGGTGTTTCATTTGTGCAAAACCCTGTACATAATTATACGAGCGCTGCTACTTTTACTGTTCAGTTAATTGTAAAAAACACTTATAACTGTTATGATACCACTAAAAAACCGGTTACTGTTTATCCTCTTCCGGTTGCCAATTTCGGGATTACGCGCCAATGCAGCGGAACTTATTTAAATCTGCATTTTCACGACAGCACTACGATTGTTGCCCCGGATTCTGTTAAAAACTGGTTCTGGGATTTTGGCGGAATAGGTAACAGTAGCCAACAAAACCCCACACAGTATTTCCCCGGGCAAGGAACTTACTTTATTACTTTAATTGTTACGTCGAACCATAATTGCAAAGACACGGCTGTACAATCTTTTGCCTTAACGCCTCGTGCACATGCAGGATTTTATTTCAGTATTCCGCAAGGACAAAACACCGGTACAAGTGTGAATTTTGTGGATACTTCTAAATACGCTTCTTCATGGAACTGGACTTTCGGTGATTTGCCTCCCGGAACCTCTGTGGCGCAAAATCCCACTTACATTTATTACTCAAACGGAAATTATATTGTAACCCAGGTTGTGCATGACGGCTACGGATGTACGGATACAGCAAGGCACGTGGTAAAAATTAATAATGTTACCAACGAAATTACCGAGCTGATCCCAAATGCTATTTCTCCTAACGGTGATGGCAAAAACGATATCTGGCATTTGGAATTTATACAATCATTTTATCCCAATGCAAACATAGAAGTTTATGACCGGTGGGGAGTTCAGGTATTCAGTTCCGTGGGTTATACAAAAGCCTGGGACGGAACTTATAGCGGAAAAGATTTACCCGCAGCTTCTTACTATTATGTAATCGATTTAAAGGATGCAAAACATCCGAGTCCGTATAAAGGAGCGGTGTTACTCTTAAGATAAAAAAATTATGAAAAGAATTTATTTATACATTGTTTTATTAACGGGGATAACTTCGGTGAACATTTTTTCGCAGCAAATGCCTTTGTTTACAAATTACCTGCTTAATGCGTACGCGTTTAATCCTGCAGTTGTAGGTTCCAATAATTACATCCAGGCCAATATGAATTACCGCAATCAATGGACGGGTTTTGAAGGAGCTCCTAAAACTTATATGGCAAGTTTATACGGCCCTTTCCGTAAAAGTACCAAAGTTGGTTTTGGAGGAATGATTTCAGCGGATATTACAGGCTTATTGCAACGAACCGGTGGTTATTTAACATACGCGTATCACATAAAAATTAATGATGCATGGAAATTGGGCATGGCACTTTCTGCCGGAGCAACACAATACCGGGTACGTTTGTATGATGCAAAAATTTATGATAAAGACGACCAGGTTTTAAACGGAAGTTTACTTTCCAAGATAGCTTACGATGTAAACGCGGGTTTTTATTTGTATCGTAGAAACGCGTTCATCGGCTTATCGGCTTCTCAGGCAAATAACAAAGTAGATTTCAGTAATTCAAATAGTCGTTTAACTCCGCACATATATGCGATGGCCGGTTATACTTATAAAGTCAATAAAAAATTCGGCATCCAGCCCTCTACGCTTATTAAATACAACGCTCCGGTTGGTGTTCAACCCGAATTCAGTGTGCGCGGCATTTATATGAAACAATTCTGGGCAGGCTTTTCCTACCGAATGAATGACTCATACAGTATAACACTTGGCGGGGTTTGTATGGAAAGAATCAGTATTGCTTACGCGTATGATTTACCTTTTTCGGGAATCCGTAAATACACCAACGGCTCACACGAACTGATGCTTGTTTACAGCTTTATTAAAACCAAAAAACAGCACGACGCGGACGAAGAAGAATTCAACACCATTGACAACAGTTTTAAAAGTAATTTAAAAAACAAAAAGAAGCCTGCTTCGGAAGAAGGGGAGAAATAATTTTTGTTAAGGTAAATTTTAATTAAAACATCGAAAGATGAAGAGAATGAAAAAAATAATACTTGTACTTGGTTTACTTCTTTTTAAGCTCAGTACATCGGTTGCGCAAATTGATACAGCCTTTTGGTTTGCCGCCCCATGGGTAACCCCCAGTCATAATGGGAACGTGCCGGTTTATTTACGATTAGCCACGTTTGGTAACCCTACTAAGGTACGCGTATATCAACCTGCCGGAACTTATGATACTACCATAATTATACCTGCTAACTCCCTTTACTCACATACTTTATCCTGGGTAATTAATTCTTTTGAAAATAAACCTGCTAATACGGTACTTCCAAATGGTTTACGTATTCATTCAGATTTTCCAATTACTGTTGTCTATGAAGTTGTAACCTTATCCTTCCTTAATCCTGAAACTTTTTCTTTAAAAGGACAAAATGGCCTGGGTGTTGAATTTGTTGCACCCTTTCAAACCAAATGGAATAACGGACCTTTTAACCCAGTGATGCCTTATTCTCAAATTGGTATTGTAGCTACGCAAAATGCCACTACTGTTTGGATAACCCCCAGATGCAATGTTGTTGGCCACCCTGCCAACGTAACCTACTCAATTACTTTAAATGAAGGCGAATCTTATACGGTCCAAAATGTAACTGAAAATGAATCGATAAATGGAAATAATTTAAGCGGAACCATTATTGTATCCGACAAACCCGTTGCTGTTACTGTTGCGGATGATTCCGTGTGGGAACAATCTGCAGGAGGTTGCCGGGATTTAATGGGCGACCAGATAGTACCAACAGATGTAATAGGAAAAGAATACATTGTTAATATTGGCCAAATGTATGCGGCTTCACAGGAAGGAATTTTTATTGTGGCCACAAAAAACTTTACAACTGTAACTATTAATGATGGTGCTATAACAACTCACACCCTAAATCAAGGCGATACCTGGAGTTATAACGTTACCCAACCATTAACCTATGTAACATCGGATAAAAATATATACGTAATTCAGGCCAGCGGTTTTGGCTGCGAGTTAGGAGAAGCGATACTTCCTCCCATTAATTGCTCAGGCTCAAACCAGGTTAGTTTTACACGTACTAATAGCCAAAGTTTCTTAATTAACCTTGTTTGTAAAAATGGAGCACAGGGAGCTTTTACACTAAACGGAAGTACCGCGCTTGTTACAGCAGGAATGTTTTCACCCGTACCGGGTACCGGCGGAGTATGGGTTGGTGCACAGGTTCCTTTTACTACCGCGCAAATACCTACCGGAACAGCCAATTTGCTTACAAATTCCATTGATAATTTCTCTATGGGAGTTATTAATGGCGGTACTACAACCGGATGTTTGTTTCATTACATGTCTTCATTCATACGCCGCGTTTATACTAATGCAGGGGCAGATATGATTATGTGTACCAACAATATTAATGTAAATCTTAACGGAAGTGTTACGGGTGGAACAACCAGTGGTGTTTGGACCACTCCCAATGGTACCGGCGTGTTTACAAATCCCAACTCATTAAATACAGGTTATACTTTAAGCGGGGTCGATTCAACAAAATCTGTTTTGACTTTTGTACTTACCTCAACCGGAAATTGTTTACCTGTTTCTGATACTGTTTTATTGTATCTTGAAAAATCACCTATTGTTAATGCGGGTCCTAATGTAACCATGTGTGCCAATAACGTTACACCTGTTTCATTGAACGGCTATTTTAATTATTGTTTAGGTGCAACGTGGGCGGGCGGAAACGGCGGCTCTTTCGGAAATACCGCTGCTACCGCTACTACTTACACTCCTTCTCCGGCTGACATTTCTTCCGGGCAGGTTTTAATTACTTACTCTTCTACCGGTAGTGTCTTTGGCTGCCCTAATACTGTCGATAGCCTTTATTTATTTTTTACGCCGGCTCCGTTGGTAAATGCGGGTGCGGATATTGTAGTATGTGCCAATACACCCAAAGTTTTACTTAATGGTAGTGTTAGCGGTGGTTCTACAACAGGTGTTTGGTCTTCTTCAGGTTCAGGAACTTTCAGCCCGAGCAATACAAGCCTTTCTTCATTCTATCATCTGAGTACGGCCGATCAGGCACAATCAAGCATCATCATTCACCTGACCTCAACGAATAACGGATTGTGCAATTCTGTTGGAGATAGTTTAATAATTACCATTACACCTGCTCCTTTGGTAGATGCAGGTCCTAATGATACCATTTGTTCTAACATGGGAGTCATTCAGCTTAACGGAAGTGTAAGTGGGGGCGCCTCTAATGGAACCTGGTCCAGCATTGGCGGTACAGGCGCGTTCGGAAACACTACTGTATTAAACACAACTTATACCATGAGCTCTGCAGATACAGCCGCAGGTTCAGTTACTATTTTATTAAGCTCTGCAGGAGGTAGTTGTCCTACTGTTGTTGATACGGTTACTTACACTATTGAAAAAGCGCCGATGGTTTTTGCAGGAAATGATATACTGATTTGCGATAACCAGTTTATTATTCTTAACGGATTAATCAGTGGATTTACCACTACCGGCGGATGGACAACTACAGGTACAGGTGCATTTGTTCCTTCAAGTACCGTACTTAACTGTCTTTATCATCCCTCAGCCGGAGATATAGCGTCAGGCTCAATCCAATTTATTTTAACTTCCACAAATAACAAAGGTTGTAATCCGTCGATGGATACGATGAAGGCGACTTTTATTCCTTCTCCGAATTCAAATTTTACAGTACCCAACAATTGCTTCGGACTTAACTCATTCTTTACGGATGCATCCACCACCACAGTCGGCTCTATTAACGGATGGAACTGGGATTTTGGTGATGGTACTACCGCAATCTCAGCCAATGCAGTACATCCGTATACAATTCCCGGAACTTATACAGTAACCCATATTGTTACCGGAAGTAATGGTTGCAAAGACACTATTCAAAAACCGGTAACCATTTACGGATTGCCAAACGCAAACTTTAATTTTAATACGCCTTGTTCAGGCAACACCACTACTTTCATTGATACATCCATTGCATTCCCGGCAACAATTATAAGTTGGAACTGGAATTTTGGCGATGGAAACGGTTCTGCTATTCAAAACCCCTCGCATATATACAGCACATCCGGCACTTATACAACATCGTTGATTATTGAATCGAGTTTTGGTTGTTATGATACTATTCGGAAACCGGTTACTGTTCGCCCATCGCCACATGCAAATTTTGCCATGAGTGAAAACCCGGCAAATGCATTGGATATAATTAATTTTACAGACCAATCAACTCCGCAGGCAACTATTATCGGCTGGTACTGGAATTTTGGAGATACACTTTTATCTAACCTTCAGAATCCGACTCACAGTTATGCAAACCAAGGTTACTACAATGTTATTTTAGTTGTAACCGACCAGTGGGGCTGTAAAGACACAGCGAGCAAAGAAATTTCTATTACACTTTTACCCCAGGTACCAACTGCTTTCACTCCCAACGGAGATGGGGCAAATGACCTGTTATTTGTACGCGGAGGCCCGTTTGAAAAAATGCATTTCAGAGTTTACAATAACTGGGGCGAGCTTGTATTTGAAACCAACAACCAAAAAATTGGATGGAACGGAACTGTTAGCGGTGTTGAACAACCTATGAGTGTTTATGTATGGGTATTAGATGTAGAGACCTTTAACAAAAAAACTATTCATAAAAGCGGCGACGTAACCCTATTGAAATAACATGAAGCGACTTAGTAAGATATTTTTTATTGCCTGTTGTGTTTTAGTGACTACAGTGAAGGCGCAGGATTTTCACCTGTCGATGTATGATGCGGGCCCGCTGTTTTTAAATCCCGCGATGACTGGCATGGTGGATGCTCCATGGCGTGTGCATGCGCAATACCGCAATCAATGGAAAGCTGTTGCTTTTAAACCTTACAACACCGCACTTATAAGTATTGATGCTCCTTTTGGTAAATGGGGCTTTGGCGGTCAGATAACAGAAATGCGCGCGGGTGTTGGAGGATATAATGTATTTCAGGCTTTAGGTTCCGCGGCATATAATGTTCCTCTCGACAGAAATCGTTTTCATCAATTAGCTATGGGCTTACAAGCCGGTATCACTCAAAAATCTATCGAGTATAATATTTACACATTCGATAGTCAGTACACACCAACCAATGGCGGTTTCTTTGATAAGAGTTTATCCAACAATGAAAACTTAAGCAGTCGTAGTATTATTCTTCCACAGGCCAACGCTGGTTTCATGTATTATTACGCAAAACAACAAAGCCGTCTTAATCCTTTTTTAGGTTACTCCGCATTTAACCTCATGCAGCCTAAAGAAACTTTTTTCGGCTTCAATAATAGATTACCGATGCGCCATTATATCCATACAGGTATCCGCATAAACATAACCGAATTATTTTACGTTTTACCAAAAGCTCTTGTAATGATAGAGCGCAACGCAATTGAACAAACATACGCGGTTGATTTTGGTTATTATCTGAAACATGACCAATTATATTTATTGGCCGGTGTTACATACCGTAATCAGGATGCCGGTGTGATTTATGTGGGCGCGCGCCGTAATAATTACATTGCTAAAATCGGCTATGACGTAAATACATCTTCCTTGAAAGACGCTTCGCATTCGCGTGGTGCTTTTGAAATATCCTTTACTTATATGGGTAAAAAGAAAAAAGCTGATGTTATAAGAAATTGTCCAAGATTGTAAGAGCATATATTGTATGAAGAAATTTTTAATTGCCGCTTGTATTATTTTATTGTCGACGGGTGCGTTCTCTCAATCGAAAAAGCTATGGCTGATGTATGCTGATGAAGCGTACAAGAAAAAAGATTACGCAACAGCCATCAACTATTACAGCAAAGTACTTGATGATACAACCATCCTCGATATTTTTGTGTTGCCCTATGAAGTTACTTTGGTAAACCTGCCAATGAAAGACTTAAAGGACACTACAAAAGTAAAAAAGGGTAATGTGGTAAAAGTGGGGAAATACGATTATATCCTTCATCAGCTGGGGCACTCATATCAATTAAACGCCGATTATCATCACGCAGCTGTTTATTTAAAAAAGAGTATGGATCGCGGGGTGTATACAGATGACGAATATTATTACGCGCTTTCTTTAATGCAACTGAAACGATATACGGAAGCCATGAATGAGTTTGAAACTTATTCGGGCTCTTCTTACAAAACTGATTCACTTACCAGGCAGGCACAACACCAGATGTCGAGTTGTTTTTACGCCCAGGATTCTATAAATAATACGCATAAACACGTACGTGTGCGCATGATGGACACGGCAATTATTAATAAGGGTTCGGCAAACTTTGCACCTATGTTTTACGGAAGTCCTACCAGATTAATTTTTACTTCGGCGCGCAAAGGCGGAGTGGTTAACAATCCCGAAAAACAGGATTCAAAATATTTATGCGATTTGTGGCAAACCGAATTAAGAGATAGCGTTTGGTCAAAACCAATCAATTTCGGAAGGCCGGTTAACAGTGGTTTACATGAAGGCGCAGGAATTGTATCAGTTGATGAGATTATGTTCCTTACCCGTTGGAGCGATAACAACCGCGACGAAACTTTTATTTATATGGCCAAGATGCAGGACGGTCGATTCTTTGAATGCTACAAGCTTGATAAAAACGTAAATATTTCGGGTTACAAATCCATGCATCCGTATATCACTTTTGACGGCACTAAACTTTTCTTCTCTTCAAACCGTCCCGGCGGAAAAGGCGGAATGGATATCTGGTATGTTAATATTGACGAAAACGGAGCAACAAGTGAACCGCATAATCTTGGCCCTACAGTTAATACAGCCGGCGATGAAGTTTCTCCTTTCTTTCATCACGTTTCTTCCACTTTATTTTTTGCTTCTAACGGCCATGCAGGTTTGGGCGGGTTGGATCTTTTTAAAAGTTCATACAGCCCTGATGACACCACTTTTACATTAGCAAAAAACCTGGGGCAACCTATTAACTCGAGCAAAGACGATGCCTATTTAATTATGGAACGTACGCAAAGTAAAGGGTATTTTGCCAGCGACCGCGAAGATTGTCCCGACGGGCATTGCTATGACATTTACGAGTTTGACAACGAACCGATAGAATTTGATTTGAGCGGTGTTGTTTTTGATGCCACCACAAACTTACCTATTCCGAGTGCGCTTGTAACTATTAAAGACGTACACGGAGATATGGAACCTTTGTTATTGATAACGGATGAAAAAGGTTATTATTTCACTACTTTATTATCTGAAAAAGAATTTTATTTAAAAGCACAGAAGAAGCAATATTTTGCCGATGCGGCCAGCCTTGCTACAAAAGGAAAAACAGAAACCACGCATTTTGTGCAGGATTTCTTTTTAAATATGATTCCGGGTGGTGATGTGGTAATTGAAGGTGTTGAGTACGATTTGGATAAAGCCACTTTAAGGCCCAAATCAAAGGAGATATTGGATAATATTTACAATATGCTTAAGCTGAACGAGAATATCTCTATAGAGATTAATTCGCACACAGATACCCGTGGTAGCGATATTTATAATATGAAATTATCGCAGGCAAGGGCACAAAGTTGTGTGGATTACCTGATTTCGAAAGGAATTAATAAAGACCGTTTGATACCCAAGGGTTATGGGGAAACCAAACCTATATTCAGTGATGCGGAAATTGCCAAACTTGCCACTAAGGAGGAGAAAGAGGCCGAACACCAGAAGAACAGGCGTACTGCATTCAGGGTTATAGGTGAGGCTGATTTGAAAGGAAAAAGTAGCCCGAAAAGCTGAGTTTAGGTGGTTTTAAGCCAGTTTTCATTTAAAAACAACCACTTACCAAATACAAGGTATTTTTTAACAATTAAAATTGCCCATTATTCAATTTTTGATTAAAATTGCATCTTAAGTTTTTAAAACATAATATAATGAAAAACAGCATTTACACCGTAAAATTTCTGGTACTTGCCTTATCAATTAACTTTTTAACATCTTGTAAAAAAGATACTGTGGCATTTCCTTCACAATCTTCAGCCGGTGGAACAACCGCTGATTATGTTTATGGTACTCCTTCTATGCCTGTTATTAAGGACGCGGACGGAATTCTTGCCGCTGTGGATGTACATAACTATCGTATTGTAACCATCAGTCCTTTCCAAAAAGAATACCAATACGGAATGGCCGAATTTACCAATACCACCGGTAACTATACAGGCCTTACGAGCGGTGGCTCCGTAACTGTTGACACCTCAAAGCTTACTGCTTCAAGTGCTTTTTTATACCAATCTTATCCCACTACTTACAGCTTAAACTTTTCTTCAAATATTAGTTGGAATGTTGGCGGTGCAGGAAGTGTGCCGGCAATGACTTATACACTTATAAACGGCAATCCTGTTTCCACTCTTTTCTCAGATCCTACGTCAGGTGTAAGTTATTGGAAGGATGAATGGATTCCCACTTACCCGAAAGCATTGCACAAACCATTGCCCGTTATTCCTGTACCTGCAGCTGTAACTCCTCCTGCACCAAACCATACGGATACACTAAGGTGGAAACATGATCTTCATGTACATGATTCTCTTGATGTATATTACGTTATTTATCATAACGACTCGTTAAGATTTAAAACGGATTCTTTATGGAATGAAACTCCGTTTGCTAAAATTCCTGTTAAACATTACGTTGCCAATACAGACACAGTTATCTTCACCTGGCACGATAATTCAGGTTTTAATTATACCCGTAAAACTCCGGCAACAGACTCTTTAGCTAATTTTAAGCCGAATGACTTTTTAGGTTATCCGGCCACAAACCTTGATTCCGACTTTAAGATGGAGATGAATCTTGTAAATTATAATTCGGTCATTTCCGGCGGAAAGAAATATTACTACATTCGTATGGGCAGCTACATTAAGTACTGGCGGACAAAATAATTTTTTGCGCTATTATAAAAATCCTCCGCTGAACACGGAGGATTTTTTATTTCTAGAAGTTTGGTTTCAGGAGGTATTTCGAGTAGAAATCAGTAATTACTTTTACGGCTTCATCGGCAGTATCCACCACTTTAAAATATTCGAGGTCGCTTTCGTTTACATTATGCTCTTCCAACAGCATGGTGGTTTTAATCCAATCCAATAAGCCCTGCCAGTATTTTTTTCCTACAAGCACAACAGGAAACTCGCCTATTTTATGTGTTTGTACAAGTGTAAGGGCTTCAAACAATTCATCCATCGTTCCGAATCCACCGGGTAAAGCAATAAAGCCTTGCGAGTATTTTAAGAAAATAGTTTTACGGACAAAGAAATAATGGAAATCAATACTTTTATCTCTGTCAATATAATCATTAGGTTTTTGTTCAAAGGGTAATTCAATATTTAATCCTACTGATTTACCATTGCCACGATGGCAACCTTTATTAGCCGCTTCCATAATACCCGGTCCTCCACCGGTGATAACACCATAACCTTCAAGTGTAAGTTTAAAAGCGATCTCATCTGCCAGTTTATAGTATTTATTGTCGGGTTTGGTACGTGCGCTTCCGAATATAGATACACAGGGGCCGATGCGGCTCATACGTTCAAAGCCATCCACAAATTCGCTCATGATTTTAAAAATCTGCCAGCTGTCGGACGCTTTAATATCGTTCCAGTCTTTTTGCCTGAACGCTTTTCTTATTTTCTCTTCATTTTTTTCAGTCATAATCGGTATTATTTTTTGGGCTCATTATCTACCCACATAAAAATATGCGGGTTATTTTGAAATCGGGAAATATCTTTATTAGTCACTAAGTTAATAAAATCAATCAAAGGGAGGATGCCTACGCAGCCGCCTAATGTGCCCGCGTAAATTAAAGGGATGTATGGTTTGGTACCCAGGTAAAGGCGATGAACCCCGATCCAACCAAAGGGTAACGGAAAAGCAAGTATTGACGCAATTATTCTTTTACGGTTACTTTGTTTTCTTTTAAAATTAAACCAGGCCGGGTTTGGCTTTTTGCCCGACTGAAATACCGCATTATTTTTAAACGAAATTTGTTCGAGGCCGGTAGTTATTTTTAAATCAATAGAAAATATAGTGCAAAAACTGAAAACAAAAAGTATAATAAGAAACACTCTCATTGAGGTAAAATTAAAAAGGATATGCTTGCGGCATATCCTTTAAACGTAATTTAATTAACAATATTATTTAATAGCCGTTTTGTAGTTATTGGCTACTTCATCCCAGTTAACCACATTCCAGAAAGCAGTAGCGTAATCGGGACGGCGGTTTTGGTAATGCAGGTAATATGCGTGTTCCCAAACATCAAGTCCGAGGATTGGTGTTCCTTTGCATTCTGCGATATCCATTAAAGGATTATCCTGGTTGGGAGTCGAACAAACACCAAGAGTTTTATCTGCCTTTACACACAGCCATGCCCATCCGCTTCCGAAACGGGTTGCAGCAGCAGCAGCAAATTGTTTTTTAAATTCTTCAAGGTTGCCGAAAGTTTTATCAATAGCAGCGGCTAAATCTCCTGTTGGAGCTCCTCCCCCGTTTGCTTTCATTATTTTCCAGAACATGGAGTGATTATAATGGCCACCACCGTTGTTACGAACAGGCATGGGATATTTAGAAATATTTTTGCAAATTTCTTCGATGCTTAATTTTTCGGCATCAGTGCCTGCAATTGCATTATTTAAATTGGTTACATAAGCCTGGTGATGTTTGCCGTGATGTATCTCCATTGTGCGTGCATCGATATGGGGCTCTAAAGCGTTGTGCGCATAAGGAAGCGCGGGTAATTCAAATGCCATGATATTTTTATTTTAGGGGTTAATTATTTTTTAATTGACACCGTGAAGGTAAATAATTTTTGAAGGAAAGTACAAAAAAATAAATGGAATTTAAACGGCTTATTTAGCCAGTTTTAACTTTTGACCTACCTGCAGGCCGGCACTTTTTTTAAGGCCGTTGATTTCAAGTAATTCGTCAACGGGTATACCAAAATCGAGGGCGATTTTATAAAAGGTATCGCCTTTTCTTACAACATAAATTTTGGGTTTAAGAGGCAAGTGATTTTCGGTTAATTGCTTGTTTTCTTTACCTTCTGTTGTTGAGGTGACTGTAGTACTTTCAACAGTTTCGGGTTTTTTTACTTCAGCTACTTCTGACTTTTCTGCTTTATAAATTACCAAACGCCTTCCGGGTCTTAATCCTTTTTTACCAATCAGGTTCCAGGTTTTTAAATCGGCTACGGTTACTCCGTATTTTTTTGCAACGGATTTAAGATTATCTCCTTTACGGATAAGATGGGAAATCTGAACTTCTTTGATATTGGTTTGAGTAATTAATTTTTGTTCTTCGGCCTGTTTGCGAAGCATGGCATAAATCTCTTCTTCGTTACTGATAAATTTGCCCAACGTGGTTTTAGGAAGTGTTAACACATATCCACCCGAAGGAATTATTTGTTTTTTGTAAATGGGATTGAAATACTGGATTTCGTCCACATTTACATCAAGCACCTGCGACAATTGAGTAAATGTAAGGGGCTCTTTTATCACTACAGTATCCAACTCAAAATACGTTTTTTGCGGAACAGAAGGATATACGTTATGCTCGGCATAATAAGTCATGGCATAATTTGCACCGATAAAGGCAGGAACGTAACCCTGTGTTTCTAAAGGTAAATACGGGCGGATTTCCCAATAGGTTTTTTTACCGCCGCTACGGCGTATGGCGCGATTGATTGTGCCGGGGCCCGCATTGTAAGCCGCTAAAACCATTTGCCAATCGTTAAACATACTGTATAAAAACTGCATATACTCGGCAGCAGCAACAGTTGCCTTATAGGGATCTGACCTCTCGTCGATATACGAGTTAATATTTAAATTGTACAATTTTGCGGTTGGATACATGAACTGCCACAACCCGGTTGCACCAGCGCGTGAACGTGCCGTTGGATTTAGCGCAGATTCGATTACAGCCAGGTGCTTTAACTCAAGGGGCATATTGTATTTATCAAGCACCTCTTCAAAAATGGGATAATATAATTGCGATAAACCCAATAACCTGGAAAGGGTTGAGCGACGACGCACGGTATATAACTCGATATAGCCTTTAACCGTTGGATTATATTGCAAATCAAAAGGAGAAACAGCATCTAATTTTGCCAGGCGGCTTTCGTAAATAAATTCATCCGCTGCCGGAATAGAATCGGGTGCATAGTGAAATTTATTTTTTTGTGGAGAGGGCTTCGAGTAAAGTTTATCCAGAATTTTTTTTGTGGCAAGGCTATCCAGCATTGCGGCAATAGGGTCATCTACTGTACTTACCTGTTGCGGGAAGGCTTTATGGCCCAGAAGCATGAAAATCAATAGGTATGGGAGATGTTTAATCATTATATATGTGTAACGAAAAATATTCTTAAAAGTTACATCTACAATGATAAAAATATATTGTTAAATCCCAACAATGGCGCACCTTGTTTTTACACCAAAGGTTGTTAAAAAAGACGAATAGGGTTATTTATCGGATAAATCAGGGGTTTTTCTTCAGAAAATCCTTTACAAACAAGTCGCTTCTTTTAATGGATTTTAAGAGCCAATCCAGGTAGATGCTTTCTTTCTCTTCATTGGTTAAATAAGCCTCCTTTACTTCTTTACGTATTTTATGAGTAAGCTCCTGCATGCACAAAGCGGCGCAAACACTAATATTAAAACTTTCGGTAAAACCCATCACGGGTATTTTAACAAATTCATCTGCTGTCTTAACAACATCGCTTGTTATTCCTTCTTTTTCCGTTCCGAAAACAAGTGCGAATTTTTCTCTTACATCAAAATCAAAAATGGTTTTATCGTTTTTATGCGGAGAAGTGGCTACAATTCTGAAACCGCGTTGCTTCAAACCGGTCAATGCTTCTTTGGTATCCTTATGTCTTTGAATATTTACCCATTGCGAAGCACCTAAAGCCACATCATCCGAAATTTTATATTTATTACGGTTCTCGATAAAATGCACATATTGCACACCGAAACAATCCGCGCTGCGAACAACGGCACTGGCATTATGCGCCTGGTAAACATCTTCCAGCACAATATGCATGTGATTTAAACGATTTGAAAGCACCTCATCAAAACGGGTTTTTCTTTCTTCGGTAACAAAAGAAAGAAGGTGATCAGTAAGTAATTTTTTTTGTGTATGTGATAATTCCGCTGTCACAAAAAAAATCAGAAAGAAAGATAAGGCATTAACCCGTGCAATCCGCCTTCTCTTCCAAAACCACTTTCCTTAAATCCTCCGAAAGGAGATGTAGGATCAAATTTATTATAGGTATTTGCCCATACCACACCTGCCCGTAACTTTTGTGTAAGATTAAATATTTTAGAGCCTTTATCCGTCCACACACCCGCGCTTAACCCGTAAGGAATATTGTTTGCTTTCTCTATCACTTCCTCAATCGTACGAAAAGTTTGCACGGTTAATACAGGGCCAAAAATCTCTTCCTGCACAATGCGGTGCGATTGCGAGGCGTTTAAAAATAAAGTAGGCTTACAGAAAAATCCCTTTTGTGGAATTGAACAGGATGATTGGTGAATATCCGCACCTTCATCTACACCCAATTTTAAGTAATTATTTATTTTTTGCAATTGCTCTTTTGAATTTATCGCGCCGATATCCGTATTCTTATCCAGGGGATCGCCCACAATCAGCGTTTCCATTCTGTCCTTTAATTTTCGGATTAATTCATCGGCAACACTTTCCTGCACAAATAAACGCGAGCCCGCACAGCATACATGCCCCTGATTAAAAAATATTCCGTTTACAATTCCTTCTACAGCCTGATCGATAGCTGCATCTTCAAAAACTATATTGGCCGCTTTACCCCCTAATTCAAGGGTGGCTTTTTTATTTGTTCCCGCAATTGCTTTCTGAATTAATTTTCCGACATCGGTGCTTCCGGTAAAAGCGACCTTATTTACCAATGGGTGATTTACAATTGCAGCTCCTGTTTTACCATGGCCTGTAATAATATTTACAACACCTTCAGGCAAACCACTTTCCTGAATTATCTCCGCAAGTTTTAAAGCGGTTAAAGAAGTTGTTTCGGCAGGTTTTAATACAACCGTATTTCCGGTTGCAAGCGCCGGAGCAATTTTCCAGGCAGCCATTAACAAAGGAAAATTCCACGGAATAATTTGTCCGGCTACACCTAATGACTGAGGTTTCTTTCCCGGAAATGCGTATTCCAATTTATCAGCCCAACCTGCATAATAAAAAAAATGGTTCGCCGCTAAAGGAATATCAATATCCCGGCTTTCACGAATGGGCTTACCTCCGTTCATGGTTTCAATCACAGCAAGTTCACGCGAACGCTCCTGCATAATACGAGCTATACGAAAAATATATTTTGCGCGCTCTTTGGCAGGCATTTTTTTCCATGTCTTATCATAGGCATTTTTTGCGGCTTTTATTGCGATATCCACATCTTTCTCATCGGCCTCAGCAATTTCAGCAAGCTTTTCTTCGGTGGAAGGAGAAATTGTATCGAAGTATTTCCCCTTTGCAGGTTTTACAAATTTTCCACTAATGAATAAATCGTATTTTTTATCCAGTTTAATATGCTTTTTATCTTCGGGTGCCGGCGCGTATGCCCAGTTGCCCATTAAATCCAATTTTGTTTCTGACATTTTTTGTTCAACCATAAATTTTATTCATTTACTAAAACTGCCATACCACATTGATATGACAACATCCATTTACAATCATTTTTATCAACCTTTATGTAAGTAATTCTTTCTTTCCATCCATAATTGGATTGGCTCATACAAGTATTAAACGGAGTATAATAATTCGACCATGTGTTATTATATAATCTTTGAAGTCCACTGTATGTAGCTATCCACACACATCCGTGTTTATCAAAGGCGATACCATAAACATCATTATCAATTAATCCTGAATTGGTTTTATTATACCCTCTCCATTTTATTCCATCGTAAACAAAAACACCTCTTCCGCAAGCCACCCATAAATTATCATTTACGTCAAATTGAACATCATTAACAGAAGTGGGGAAGTCAGTATACCACTTTGTAGAATCAGCCGAATTTTTTACTATAAAGTTCGGAACATAATGAGCGGTGTCATTTTCAATCCACACAATACCGATGCCATTGCCTGTTCCTGCCCAAATTTGTCCTTTACGGTTTATGTTAACCCCTCTGTAAAAATTAGAAGTGCATCCCGCCGGATTTTTAATGGTTTTCCAGTTGCTTCCGTCAAATCTTGCGATACTGGTATCATAAGTTCCCCATATATTTCCTGCTGAATCGATACATTGCGTATTAATAGCCAGCGCTGTTGGAGGCAAAATATAAGACTGCCAACTTGTACCGTTAAATTTATTCAAGCCATGCCAGCCGCCAATCCAAACATTATTGGACTTATCAATTAAAATGTACCCGCTTGTAGTATCTGAAAAACCGGGATAATTTGTAAGATTTGCCTGATTAAAACTTGCTATACCCGAAACCACAGGTAACCACGCTTCGTTGTTTTTATCCAAAGCAAATGCGCCGAAATAAGAAAGTGGAATATACTGTGAATTACAAAAACCGTAGATGTCATTTGAATAGGTTTTCCATACAAGCGGATTTGTTTTGGTAACACTTTTAACCGTAACATCATCTTTTTTACAAGAGAAAAAAAAGATTCCGATTAAAATGCATATGTATTTATTGAATTTCATTCGGTAAATATTAATCAATACTTATATAGTCTTTCGAATAATAAACTCCCTTTGCCTCTTTCTCCAATTGTAAAATAATATCGTTGGCCAAACTGCTTGCTCCAAAACGGAACCATTCATTAGTCATCCATTTTGAACCGAGCGTTTCACTCAACATAACCAAATATTGCAAAGCTCCTTTTGCTGTCGAAATTCCGCCCGCCGGTTTCATTCCAATTTGTATTCCTGTTTTGTAATAATAATCTTTAATGGCCTGCAACATGACCAGGGTAACCGGCATAGTTGCGGCAGGAGAAATTTTTCCGGTTGAAGTTTTTATGAAATCTGCACCTGCATGCATTGCAATATCACTGGCCCGGCGCACATTATCCAAAGTAGAAAGTTCGCCCGTTTCCAAAATAACTTTTAATCTTGCTTTACCGCAAGCTTCTTTTATATCCGCAATCTCGTCATATACAAAATTATAATTGCCTCTTAAAAATTCACCGCGGCTAATAACCATATCAATTTCATCCGCCCCGTTACCGACAGCAAATTTTGTGTCTTGCAGTTTTACATCCAATGTTGAATTTCCGCTGGGAAATGCGGTTGCCACCGAAGCAACTTTTACTGTACTTCCCTTCAAGGCTTCTTTAGCAGTTTTAACGTGTGTAGGATAAACGCAAACAGCTGCAACAGTGGGCAAACCCGGTAACTCATCGCATAAGTGCATGGCTTTATAACACATTTGTTTCACCTTACCCTCAGTGTCTTTTCCTTCAAGAGTAGTAAGGTCGATCATGTTCAGAGCAAGTTTCAGTCCTTGCAATTTGGATTCTTTTTTAATGCTCCTGGTATTAAAACGAGACACACGTTCTTCAATACTAACCTGGTCAATAATCGGCGAATGCCTGAAATCGGGAATATTTTTTGTACTCATAATTTAATCATTCAAAAATAAGGATAATTTACCGGATTTTGCGGTGAATTTTTAACATAACCCTTGTCTTTATTTGTTACTTTTGGCCGGTATTTTAATGGTATTCTGCAGTACATACAAAGAACAAAAACGCAAGAAAAAGCAGCGTAAACTGGAAGGCGATTATACCTTTACTTTTTACGACAGTATTCTGGCCGTAAACCCTTTTGAATGGCAATCCCTTTGCGATAAAAACAACTTTTTCCTGGGAAGGGAATACCTGACCATGCTGGAAAGATTACACAAATCGCAAATTTCGATGCGCTATGTAATTGTATACAAAAAAAAACAACCTGTGTTCGCGGTTTATTTCCAAGTGATTGATTTTACGGCTCACGTATTCGGCGACCTGGTTGCAAATCAAATTTCGGAACTGCAATCAAAACGTTTAAAGTTGTTTGACAAATACATAAACAAATACAAAGACGAAGTTATCATGCGTCTCGTTACCTGCGGAAATAATTTTATAAGCGGCGAACATGGTTTTGTTTATGATGATATAAACCGCGAAGAAGCTTTTTACCTTTTACAAAAAGTAACCGGAATAATTTCTAAAGAAGAAAAATTGCGGGGGACTATCTCTGCTACACTGGTTAAAGATTTTTATACAAAAACTTTACCGACAGCAAAAGTATTGGAAGAAGACAGCTTTATTCAGTTTACAGTTGAACCCGATATGATTGTAGAAATACCACATGGGTTGAATAATATAAATGAATATATCGCTACTTTTTCTAAAAAGTACCGCAACCGTGCTAAAAATATTTTAAAATCGGGTATGGCCGTTGAAAAAAGAAATTTAACAGAAGAGGAAGTAAAAAAATTCAACAGGCATATTTACAAATTATATGATAATGTGTTTTCTAACGCTAAATTTAAACTGGTAAAACTTGCCGGGGATTATTTTTACGAGGTGAAAAAAACTTTTCCTGCAACTTTTTTTGTTACCGGATATTTTCTCGACAACAAATTAGTTGCTTTTGATTCCGGTTATAATCTTGAAGGAAATTCACTTGAAGCTCATTACATCGGCTTTGATTATAACATCAATAAGGAATTCGATTTATATCAGAATATCCTGTATCATTTTATTGAGATGACAATTGCTTCAGGGAAAAAACATTTAAACCTGGGCCGCACCGCTGCCGAAATTAAAAGTACGGTAGGTGCAAAGCCACATGAACTGGTTTGTTATATAAAACCCCAGAATACGGTTAGTAAAGTAATATTAAAACCTTTCATCAGTTTTTTACAACCTACCGAGTGGGTGCCGAGGAATCCGTTTAAGGAGGAGTAATTTTTTGCCACAGATTTCGCGGATTAATCAGATTGTTTAAATTGCTTCCGCCAACCCGATTTAAATCCCACTGTTAAATTAAATTGTATACTTTATCGCTTGATGAAGTATACTCAGAGATAATTGCTTTCTTTCCGGCATCATCTTCATCATCCTGAGCCTCAGAAAAATTAAAGCGAACTAAGAACAAAATGAGTATGAGAAAAGATTTCTTCATTCGATAGATTTACAAAAAATTAAATAGTCAATCTTCGGTTAAATTCATATATTTGATTTAAGAACAATTAACCCAAAATAAATATCATGAAAACAACCAAAATTATTTCAGCAGGCATTTTATCCATGCTTTGCGTTTTATTTCTATCCTTCACTTTTAAAAATCATGAGCCGAAGGGCGCATACTTTGGTTCAAACTCTCATATTATATGCGCGGGGGTAAAAGCACAATTATGCGGTGATTGCGGTTTCGGTAATAAAAAAGATAATTGCGCAAAATGCGGTAAATGGGTTGCAAGCAGTGGCGTACAAGCTATGCTTTGCAGCGATTGCGGTTTCGGCAATAAAAAAGATAATTGCGTAAAATGTGGTAAATGGGTTGCCAGCAGCGGAGTTAAAGCTCAGTTATGCAGTGATTGTGGCTTTGGTAACAAAAAAGACAATTGTGTGAAATGCAACAAATGGATTGGCGGCTGATTATTTAAAAAGAAATCAATTACAATGTTTTTGCCATACCTGCCCGCCGACTTACCACCCCAACAAAGGCAGGCGGGGATTTCGCAGATGACACAGATTTTTTAATTGAATACAATCCATTCCTGCTTAAAATTTCATCCGCGTAATCAGTGTAATATGCGGCTAACCTTTTTTACGGCTTACTTTTTCTTTATCTTTCTTCGGCAAACCATTTACCACCAAATCGTATGAATGATCAATCCATTCCTTAAGTAATTTCTTACTTACTCCGCTTTCACACACAATGGTGTTCCAATGCTTTTTGTTCATGTGGTAGCCGGGTAAAACATAACTGTATTGTTCACGTAACCCGATGGCTTTTTCCGGATCGCATTTCACATTAAAGCTCAGGGGCCTTTCATTAATTCCCGTAAGTAAAAAAGCCTTACCTCCCACTTTAAACACTAAAGTCTCTTCATCAAAGGGAAAAGTTTCTTCGGCAAAAGCTTTGCTTAAACAATATTCGCGAAGTTCTTCGATATTCACGGCGCTCAGAATTTTACTTTAAACCCGAAAGTTTTGTACTCGCTTGAATTGTAAAGTGGAATAGAATTATTCTGCATATCCACGTACTTTAAATTCTTAAGCCCTTTAATTTCTACCGGCACTTCAGCAAAACTGTTATTATTGAGGTACAGTTTTTCAAGATGATTCATTTTATTAAAATCGGCGGGTAGTTTGGTAATTCCATCGCCTTCCAAGTGCAAAACTTTTAATTTAGGAAGGCTGTTTAAAATTTTAACATTCGCCGCGAGATCCATTTTTTTATTTACATTAAGATATAATTCTTCAAGGTTTTTTAGTTTGGAGAATTCGGGAGGAAGTGTCTTAAAATCATCCCCGTTTAATTCCAGAACACGCAGATTTTGTAAATCGCCTACCGAGCTCGGTATAAATTCTAAATGATCATTATTCAAACACAAATACCAAAGGTTTTTAAATTTTGATAAATCCACCGGAAAACTATCTGTTGGCAGATTACTTAGGTTAAGCCGGTACACTTTAAGCGGATCCTTTTTCGCTTCGGTTAAACTGGTATATATTTTTTTGTATTGGGCAGAATCAATCTTTTGCGCCAGAACTAATCCGGAACTCAGTAAAAGAAAAGTTAAAATAATTTTTCCGGGCGATTTCATTTTGTAAGAGTTATAAAATGTGGTGCAATAACTTATTGTTCAAAAATACAAAAACAGCCCTTATCCACAAAGAGATATTAAAACTCTGCGACCATTTTGCCTTCTTTACTGTTTCCTCTGTGTTTTTTGGCTGCTGTTGGTTAGTTCAATGTTCAAAAAACAAATCCTTTTAACAAAAAACAAACAAGGTGCTTTGTAAATTTACATCGTGACTCAGTTTGAACGCAACAGCGCTTTACTTACAAAATACATACCCGAGCCTGCCGTGCCCACTATAGCACGCTGGGTGGTTGAATATGATTTTAAACTGAAAATAAAACGTGAACGCAACACCAAATTAGGGGATTACCGCGCCCCGCAAAAAGGCAGCAATCACGTCATCACCATCAACCACAATTTAAACAAATACGCTTTTTTTATAACCCTCGTTCATGAAATTGCCCACCTGGTTACTTTCGATAAACACAAAGACAATGTACAGCCACACGGACAAGAATGGAAACAGGAATACAAAAATCTGATGCGTAATTTTTTAAGCGCAAATATTTTTCCGACAGATGTTTTACTGGCTCTTCAAAAATATTTAATCAGTCCTGCGGCAAGCTCCTGCAGCGATGTGGATTTATTGCGTGTATTAAAGCGTTACGACGAGGCCCACACCAATGGTAATTTAATTTTTGTAGAAAAAATTCCTCAACGCGCTACTTTTAAATACAACGGAGGCAAACTTTTTGAAAAAGGAGAACGCGTACGTACCCGCTACAAATGCAAAGAAGTTTTAAGCGGGCATATTTATTTGTTTCATGCATTGACAGAAGTAGAACTCACTACGAATTACGAATAACAGCCATACGGATATACGAATCTGGCATAGGCTTCAAAACATCCGTATATCCGTAAAAGATTCATAATTCGTAGTTATTTATGTAGATTTGCCCAACGAAATTATTTTATGAAAAAAATTATCGCTCTCACATTACTCGGCTTATTAAGTTTAACAAGCTGCAACAACCGACCTAAAGAACCCACCGCAGAATCTTTACAAAAAGAAGCGGAAGCTTTTTTAATTGATTATAACAGCCAGTACAAAAAATATTTAACAGCCTCAAACGAAGGGCAATGGAAACTCAACACCCATATTGTGGAAGGAGATACTGCGACTCCAAACGCTGCGGCGCGAGCTGATGAAGAATTCGCAAAGTTTACGGGTAGTAAAGTAATTATTGAATTAGCGCAAAAATTTTTAGATAAAAAAGATTTGCTTACCGAATTACAGGTCCGCCAACTTAAAGCCATTTTATTTACAGCAGGCAATAATCCCGAAACCGCGGGAGACCTGGTAAAGAAAAAAATTGACGCCACTAACGCGCAAGTAGGTTTACTTTACGGTTTTAAATTTACTTTAAACGGAAAAGAAATTACTCCGAATGATATTGACGGCACTCTCGAAAAATCTACCAATGAAAAAGACCGACTCGAAACATGGATTGCCTGCAAGGAAGTAGGAAAAGTTTTAAAAAGCGGCCTCACCAATTTACGTGATCTGCGTAATGGTTGTGTAAAACCTTTAGGTTATCCGGATTTTTTCGCTTACCAGGCATCGGAGTACGGAATGACTACCGATGAATTAATGGCCACTACTCGCGGAATGATAAAAGACATTTGGCCTTTATACCGCGAACTGCACACTTGGGCGCGTTATGAGCTTGCAAAAAAATACGGCAAAAAAGAAGTGCCTGATTATATTCCTGCTCATTGGCTGCCTAACCGTTGGGGACAATCGTGGGGAGAATTGGTAAAAGTAGACGGATTTAATTTAGACCCCTTCTTAGAAAAAAAAGGTGCTGAATGGATTGTAAAAACAGGCGAAGAATTTTACAAAAGCATCGGCATGAGTGAATTGCCGAAAACTTTCTGGGAAAAATCCAGTCTCTACCCTGTTGATGCAAAAGCGGGATACAAAAAAAATACGCATGCCTCTGCATGGCATATTGACAATGATAAAGATGTTCGTTCATTAATGAGCGTAATTCCCAATACAGAATGGTGGGGAACCGCTTTGCATGAGTTAGGGCATATTTATTATTACATGGCTTACAGCAACCCTGATGTGCCGATTATTTTACGCAGCGGAGCTAACCGCGCATATCACGAGGCATTCGGAACGATGATGGGGATGGCTTCTTTGCAAAAACCTTTTTTACAAAATTTAGGAATGATGGATAAAGAAGCCAAAACAAATGATACACTTTTATTATTGAAAGAAGCATTGGAGTATGCAGTGCACATTCCTTGGGGAAGCGGCACCATGACCGAGTTTGAATATAATTTATACTCAAAAAAATTACCGCAGGATCAATACAATAAATTGTGGTGGGATTTGGCAAAACGCTTCCAGGGAATTGAACCTCCTGTTGCGCGCGGAGAAGAATATTGCGATGCCGCAACCAAAACACACATTAATGACGATGCCGCACAATATTATGATTACAGCATGAGTAATGTCTTGTTGTTCCAGTTTCACCAACACATTGCCAACAACATTTTAAAGCAGGACCCGCACGCCACAAATTATTGGGGCAATAAACAAATTGGTGAGTTTTTATTTACCGTAATGAAACCGGGCGCGAGTGTTGACTGGAGAGAGCATTTAAAGAAAAGCATCGGACAGGATTTCAGCGCGAAACCTATGTTGGATTATTTTATGCCGCTTATGGGTTATTTAAAAAGATTAAACGCCGGCAGGAAATATACTTTGCCTGAACAGCCGGATTTTAATTATTAAGGTGTTGCCATGCTGAACTGTTTCAGCATCTGAAGCACTATTTGTATAAGCAACAGACCTGAAACAGTTCAGCATGATTAAATGAGTTGAGCCGCCGGATTTTAATTATTAGATTTTCACTATTCAGAAAATTAACTTCTGCCCAAACCACGCCTGTTTTTACTACCGGCCTTTTGCCATGATTTATAATACTCAGGGCAATCACACTCTTCTAAAACACTGTATTTGCTCCAGTTTATAATAAATTGCAATCCGGCGTTTACGGTTACAATTCCTTGCGGAGCATTTTTAAAATTTAAATTCATTCCATGTGCATCCGCACAGGTAGATTTTAAGTTGGCAATTCTTCCGTCCTGATTTGCTTCCGAATAGGTAATTCCAACATCTAATTTAAGACGCTTATTTAAAGAGGTTACTACTCCCCAACCCACTCCAAAATTAAATCCGTTGGCTTTTGCCAGTAATTCATGTTTGGTTCCTTCGGAACTATAATCAGCCTCATTTGGCTTTATGGTAATATAGCTTCGTGTACTCCTGAATCCTGCATACGCACTTATATAAGATGTGAAAATACTTTTATTAGGAAAAGAAAAACGAAATCCTAAATTCGCGTCAACTAAAAAATTTGAAAGTGTAACTTTCGACAAATCCAATACAGGAGTTATAAAAGGAACCTGGCACACTGTTTTTCTTCCAAGTCCCGAACAGAAAAAATCGCCTTCAAATTGCATGAGCACCCTGTAACCGTTTACTTTATCACCAATAGATTTGCCCTTGTTTAAAAATCCAACACCAAAGCCAGTACCCTTATCTCCACCGGTTAAAGAGTGCATACTGTTTACCTGAGTACCATAAATATTTATAGATGACTGTGCTTCTGCATTTTTTTGTGAAAGGCAAAATACAATAGCAATTATAAGTGTGCAATTTTTTTTCACGATAAAGTTTTATTTTATCTAACCCTTCCCCCACCAAAACCACCGCCAACATGCACTCCCACATTCGAACGGCCGCCTCCTCCGCCACCCCAACCTCCGCCCCATCCGCCGACTCTTCCGTAAGTACGCGTGTTGCAGTGGCAACTTGTACTGTGTGTGCCGTCATCTTCTAAATAGAACATCAATCCGAAATTAACCATTACAATTCCGTTGGGCGCGCTTTTCATATTTAAATTTATCCCGCTTGCATCCGAATAAGCTGAACTTAAATCGGCATATTGTCCGGTGCCTAAAGCCTGAGAATAGGAAACACCAATGTCCAGTTTCACTCGCTTGCTTAAAGTTGTCATAATGCCACCACCAAAACCATAGCCAAGTCCGCTTACGCTCGATAAAGTTTTGTTAGTTTGGTTGCCCCTGTTTCCATAATAATAATTGTAATAAGGGCTAATTTCGAGTGTTGAAAAAATCCCGCGGTAACCACCAAACACATCTGCGTAAGGGGTAAAAATAGTTTTGTTGGGCATCGAAATGCGACCCATCACATTAAAACCAAAAAATGAATTTGAAAGATTAACCCTGGCAGTTCCTATTTGAGGTGCCAACAAAGGCACATTACTAAAGGTGCGGTGTCCGAGCCCCGACCAAAAGAAATTTCCTCCGTATTGCACCTGGAACGGAAGCGTACTTTTTTCGGCTCCAAGCTTTGAGCCTTTGCTCAAAAAATTCATGGCAAAGCCGCCGCCTACATCAGGATTTAAAGAATTTATTGTGTTAGAGCGAACTCCGTAAATGCCCATCCACACCTGGGCTTGTGTATTTTGTGCTACCGTAAGCAGTGTTAACAAAATAAGGGAGTAGATAGTTTTCATGATGATTTTTTTTAAAGTTAAAAAGAACGTTTATTTTAAAACTTCAAGCCCTGTGCCACAAATAACTTTATTATGTTAACAAGGCTTAAATTTTTTATTTCGTATGACCTGTATGGCCTCCTCCGCCAATATGTACTCCAACCTGTGCACCACCTCTGCTACCGCCAAAACTTCCTCCGTAACTTCCACCTCCTCCACTATTGCCCGGATGATAAGTTCCACCTGTACGCGGTGGATTCCAGCCTCCCGAACCACCAACAACAAGCGGATAGGTTGTGCTCTGAACCGGTGGTTGATTATAATCTGGAGTATCACTTGTGTTTGTGGTGGTAAACTTTGTCTCATCTATATAAAAAACAAAACCAATATGAGCAGACGCAATTCCTTCGGGCACGCTTTTCATATTTAAATTAATATTGCCCCCATCTTCATAAGCCGAACTTATATCTGCTATGGGGCCGTTTGCCATATAAGCAGTATATAAAACACCAACATCAAATTTTACATTCTTTCCCATTGATATTAAAACGCCGCCACCTATACCATAATCTAAAGCCCTGACAGAAGTTAAAGCCTGATAAGTTTTTGTATGACTCATATAAGGGTCGTCGTAATTGGGGGTAATTACCAGGCGGCTTACTATGGCCGAATATCCGCCAAACAAATCTACATAAGGGTTAAAACCTTTTTTGTTTCCTAAATTTAAACGAATAGTAATGTTACTTCCATACATATAATTTACCAGGTTAACGCGTGCCTCGGTTAATGCCGGAGAAATTAAAGGAACATGATAAAAATATTTATTTCCGAGGTTAGAGTAGAAAAAATTCATTCCGAACTGCAGAGATAAAGAAGAAGCGCTTTTTTTAGAACCCAAAGTATCAGCTTCGCTGAAAAGACTTATTCCGAGGCCATTTCCTTTATCAGGGCTAACCGTATTAAAACTGGAAGACCGCGTTCCGTACATACCCATAAACACCTGGGCTTTTGCGGTGAAAAGGTTTAGCAAGAGAATTGAAAAAATGGAAATAATTTTTTTCATAATTAAAGGTATGCCAATACCGGGCCGGGTTTAATTAATTACTGTTAAAAAGACTTAATGCTGCCCTTAAAAAATGTTAATCAACTTTTTTAAGGCAATCAAAAATTCTTCCGATATATTTCTCTGAAGTAAACAGCGATTGCCGGATACGTTTTGCATAGTGTAAGCTATCTGAAATTTCCTTTCGTTTTTCTACAAAATGCAGGAATAGTTAATACACGTGTTGTCCGCCATTAATAGCATAGTTAGCTCCGGTAATAAAACTGGTTTCCTCACTCGCTAAAAAAGATACAAGGTGTGCCACCTCGTGTGTACCACCCAAACGGCCCATAGGCACCTGGGCAATAATCTGGTTAAGTACTTTTTCGGGCACAGCCATTACCATATCAGTGCCGATGTAACCAGGCGAGATTGTATTAACCGTAATACCGTATTTGGCGACTTCCATTGCCAGGCTTTTTGTAAACCCATGCATACCCGACTTCGCCGCACTGTAGTTGGTTTGGCCAAATTGACCTCGTTGCCCGTTGACCGAAGATATATTTATTATGCGGCCAAATTTCCTTTCAATCATTCCGTCGATAACCTGTTTGGTACAATTAAACACACTATTCAGGTTGGTGTTTATTACTTCATACCAATCCTCCTTTTTCATATTTACCAAACGCATATCCCTCGTTATACCCGCGTTGTTTACCAATGTATCAATGGGGCCGATACTATGTTCAATGTCTTTGATCAGATTACCTGCCGAGTCAAAATCAGAAACATCGCCATAGTATAAATTAATGTTATAGTTTTCGGCATGCATTTTATCCAGCCACTCTTTGGCTTTTTCTTTGTTGCGGTAATTTCCTACAACCCGATAACCGTCGTTATACAATTCCTTACACATAGCGGTGCCTAATCCTCCCGTTGCGCCGGTTACCAATACAATACGCTTGTTTAATTTATCCATTTTAACCTCCTCCTTTTTAATTGCAAATCTGCATAGCTAATTTAATTAAAAACACAGACAAAAGTTAAGATTAAGTAATTTATTTTTTGAGTTTTTGCGTTTCTCAGCATGAGTAATCCTTATTCAATGTATAACAATGCAAGGTTAATGCAAAAAAAACCAGTA
>Ga0210400_10000935_pt1 | contig 30120 bp, 26 predicted proteins | sample IncBWH26MmetaG_FD_155456 | JGI IMG/M metagenome (GOLD analysis project Ga0210400, IMG submission 155456) | Forest soil microbial communities from Barre Woods Harvard Forest LTER site, Petersham, Massachusetts, United States - Inc-BW-H-26-M | ecosystem: Environmental > Terrestrial > Soil >... | reverse complement strand
TCCCGTTACCCCTGCTCCTCCGGTCTCACACGGCACCGCCGCGAGGGCCATCCGCGTCAGCACTCGGTAGAGTGGAGTGCCAATCGACGAACCCCCCGACTCGGTGCAGGCAACCCCCCTGTCCGGCCGGAGAGGACGACCGAGACGACCGAAGTGATGATCCATGGTGCGTACCGACGACCAACAGCTCCACGAGCCGACCGAGAACCCGCCCTCCCTCGACGCCCGCAAGGCGGCCATCCTGACCGCGGTGGTCACCGAGTACATCGGAACGGCGCAGCCCATCGGATCACAGCACGTGGCCGACCTGCCCGGGGTGGGGGTGTCGTCGGCCACCGTCCGGACCGAGATGGCAGCTCTCGAGGGGGACGGCTATCTGACCCAGCCCCACACCAGTGCCGGTCGGATACCCACCGACAAGGGCTACCGCTTCTTCGTCGACCACCTGGGTGGTCCCGGGCCGCTGGAGCCGGTCCAGCGCCAGCAGGTCCGACAGTTCTTCGATCACGCCCACGGCGAGATCGAGCAGATGCTGGAGCGTACGTCCGGCCTCCTAGCCGACCTCACCGACTGTACGGCCATGGTCGTCGGTCCCTCCCACGAGGCGTCGGCCATCCGCTCCATCCAGCTGGTCGGTCTCGGACCCCGTCTGGCCCTACTGGTCGTGGTGCTGGCGGACGGGGCGGTGCAGAAGCAGTCCATCGAATTGACCGAGGACACACCCGAGGAACGCCTGGCCGAGGCCAGCCGCCACCTGGCCGCACACGCCGACGGGGTGTCCCTGGGCATGGTGGCCGGTCGGGCCCCTGTCAGCGGGGACCGGGCCACTGACACCTTGGTGCGGGCCGGGCTCTCGGCCCTGCTGTCCATGCGCCCCGGCGACCAGGCCGAGCAGCTGTTCGTCGGTGGACCCTCCCGCCTGGCCACCGCCTTCGATGCGGTAGAGACGGTCCGCTCGGTACTGACCATCCTCGAACAGCAGTTGGTGGTGGTCTCGTTGCTGCGTGACGTCCTCGATCGCGGCCTGTCGGTGGCCATTGGGGCCGAGCATGGCTTCGAGCCCCTGGTCTCGTGCGCCATCGTGGTGATGCCGGTATCGGTGGACGGGGAGAAGGCCGGCACCATCGGCCTGCTCGGGCCGACCAGGATGAACTATCCACAAGCGCTGGCCGCGGCCCGGGTGGTCGGCGAGCGCCTCGGTCAGCGCCTCGGCGAATCCGGAAACCTTTGATCGGAACAGAGCACCTATGAACGACGACCTGTACGCCCTCCTCGGAGTAGGGCGCGACGCCAGCGACGACGAGCTCAAGCGGGCTTATCGGCAAAAGGCGCGCGAGCTGCATCCCGATGCCACCGGCGGCGACGCGGCCACCGATGAGCGGTTCAAGGAGGTCAGCATGGCCTACGAGGTGCTGCGCGATCCTGAACGGCGGGCTCGCTACGACCGCTTCGGGGCCGAGGGCGTCTTCGGACCGGCCGCCGGCAACGGCGGATTCGGCGGCAACCCCGGGGACATCTTCGGCGGCGGGGGACTGGGCGACCTCTTCGACGCCTTCTTCAATGGCGGGATGCAGGGAGGTGCGGGGGGCGGCCGACGGCGCACCGGGCCCGTCCCCGGACCCGACGTCGAGATGGTGGTGGGACTGGAGTTCCGAGAGGCCGTCTTCGGCGCTCGCCGGGAGGTCACGGTGGAGGGACCCGTGCACTGCGAGACCTGCGCGGGGAGCGGTGCCCGGCCCGGGACGTCGGCCGTCCGCTGTCCCGACTGCGGCGGTGCCGGCGAGCTCCGCCGGGTACGGAACTCCATCCTGGGACAAGTGGTCACGGCCATGCCCTGTCAGCGGTGCCAGGGGACGGGCGAGGCGGTCACCACGCCGTGCAGCGACTGCGGGGGAGACGGCCGCAAGGTGGTCGAACGGACGTTGACCGTCGACGTGCCCGCCGGTGTCGACAACGGCTCGACCCTCCGGCTCGGTGGGCACGGCCCTGCCGGCTACCGCGGCGGCCCCAACGGTGCTCTCTTCGTCCATCTGTCGGTGAACGAGGACGATGTCTTCGAACGCGACGGCACCGACCTGCATGCTGACCTGCACGTGGCCATGACCCAGGCCACCTTGGGGGCCACCGTCGGTTTCGAGACGCTCGACGACCACCGGGACGTGGTCGTTGCCCCGGGGACACAGACCGGACAGGTGATCAGAATGAAGGGTCTGGGCGTCCCCCACGTGCGCGGGCGGGGCCGGGGCGATCTGTACGTCCGGGTGGTGGTGGAGACACCGACCGATCTCGACGCTGCCCAGCGAGAGCTGGTGGAGCACCTGGCCATCGAGCGGGGCGAAGCGGTCGATCCGCCCGGGCCCGAAAAGCTGTTCTCCAAGATCCGCTCCGCCCTCAGCTGACGTGTCGGAGCACGCCCCGGTCGGGAACGGGTCGGAACGCTCCCCGCTGGTCCCGGCGTCGGTCCCCGCCGCGGCCATGGTGTTCGTCGAAGATCCCGCCCTCCCCGTCGTGGACGAGGCCGACACCCATCACCTCACCGCGGTGCTCCGGCTCCGCGACGGCGAGGTCGTGGTGGCCGGTGACGGAGCCGGGCGCTGGGCTCCGTGCCGGATGCGAATCGGACCGCGTCCCGGTGCCATCCTGGAACGGGTCGGACCGGTGGAGGTGACCCCGGCGTCGGCGCCCACCGTCACCGTGGCCTTTGCCCCGGTCAAAGGGGACCGGCCGGAGTGGGTGGTGCAGAAGCTGACGGAGCTGGGCGTGGACCGGATCGTGCCCATCCTCACCGCCCGGTCGGTGGTCCGTTGGGAGGGAGATCGGGCCACCAAGGCGGTGGAGCGCCTGAGGCGGGTGGCCCGAGAGGGGGCAGCCCAGTCTCGGCGGGCCTGGTTGCCTGAGGTTGCCGCCGTGTCCTCGCTGGGGTCGCTCGCCGCCCTGACCGGATTGCCCACCGCCATGGCCAACCCGGGAGGCTCACCGCCTGACCTGGCCAGACCGGTCGTAGCCGTCGGGCCCGAGGGGGGATGGGACCGGACCGAGCTCGAGGCCGGATTCGAGACCGTCGGGCTGGGATCGACCATCCTCCGGGCCGAGACGGCTGCGATTGCCGCCGGGACGCTACTCTGCGCGTTGAGGCAACACCTAATAGCGCCGCTTGTGTAACCACGCTTCGTGGGCAAGGTCGTGTATGATCCCAAATGACGGCCGATCCGTTCGAATTGACGGACGCCGCCGGCAAAATCGGGAAACGCTGATCACCAGAGTGAATGAGGGATATATGACGACAGCGAACAAACCATGACGGCGGTGGACAACGGGATCGTCACCGAGGACCTCGACGACGACGTCACCGGTGACGACGAGCAAGAAGAGGCGGCGCGCATCGCATATGCCCGGGCCGTCGGGGCGCGTATCCGCGCCATGCGCAAGCAGATGCGGTTGTCACTGCAAGCGGTCGAGGCCATGTCTGACCAGGAGTTCAAGGCATCGGTCCTCGGTGCCTACGAGCGGGGCGAACGGGCCATCTCGGTGCCCCGTCTGCAGCGCCTGGCCAAGCTCTACGACGTCCCCGTGGATCAGCTCCTGCCCCCCGACGACGACGCCAGCACGCGCTGGGGCGCATCGGGGGGAGGCCCCGAGACGGCGCCGCTCACCGCCCGACGGGCGTTGCACGGCCTTGGCGGGCACGAGAAGATCACCATCGATCTGACCAAGCTGCACTCGGTCAGCGGACCCGAGCGCGACCTCTTGCGCCGGTTCCTGAGCATGATCCAGGTGCACCGCCAGGACTTCAACGGCCGGATGATCACCATCCGGGCCGAGGATGTGCGCGCCATCGCCTGCATGTTCGGGATCACCCCTGACGCCATGGCCACCCGGCTCGGCGAGCTGGGGCTCCTGGTCAACAACTGAGTCGTGTGGCCACGGCGCGGCCTGGTGTGGCCACGGCGCGGGCTGGACTGTTGATGCCTTTCCACTCAACATGAGCCAACTTGAGATCCATCCTCGTCTGATGAGGGTTGGTGAACAGCCCAACGAGGTATAACTGTGCAGATGGTTGATTCGATCCATTGGCTGAGCACGAAAGAAGCGTCCGAGCGCCTTGGCATCACGCTGAGGAGCCTCTACCGGTTCATCGACGAGGGAGGCCTCGTCGCGTACAAGTTCGGGCGTGTCATCCGCATCCAGGAGAGTGACGTCGAGCGCTTCATCGAGGCGAGCCGGATCCCGCCCGGCAGCCTGGAGCACCTCTACCCGGAGCTCAAGGGCAATGGTGGGTCCATGCCCTCGTCGTCGGTCGCGGCCGGCGGCAGCCCCGGCTGAGTCGTTGGTGCCCGGCTGTCTGTTCTGCGGTATCGTGGCCGGCGACGTCCCTGCTGACATCGTCCACACCACCGAGCGGACCGTGGCCTTTCGGGACCTGAACCCGTTCGCGCCGGTCCATGTGCTGGTGGTGCCCAAGCGCCACATCGTCAACGCGGCCGAGATCGGAGCGGACGACGCCGAGGACGTGGCCGAGTTGTTCGTGGCGGCCAAGGCAGTGGCCGACGCCGAGGGCGTCGGCGGCGCCGACCGGGGCTATCGGCTCATCTTCAACGTGGGGCCCGACGCCAGCAACTCGGTGCCTCACCTCCATCTCCACGTGTTGGGCGGCCGAGCCCTGGACTGGCCACCAGGTTGACCGACCAGGCTCGGCCCGGGGAGGAACGAGAGGTCGACGCGTTGGATGGCCGGGCCATGGGTTCGCGGCCGCCGGGTCGCTGGTAGGGTCGGGCTCAGAGCCCACGTGTCGTCAACCCAGGTCAAGATCCTCGTCCCCGGCAACCATCTGATGGCCGGCCTCCTGGGCCAGCGTGACGAGTTGCTGCGCCTGATCGAGGACGCGTTCAGTGGGGCCCATATCGTCGTACGGGGCAATGAGATCTCCATCGAGGGCGAGGAAGCCGAGCGGGTCGGGCGACTGTTCGAAGAGCTCGTGCTCCTGCTCCAATCGGGCCAGGGACTCGACGGGACACAAGTCGGTCGCACCATCGACATGGTGAAGGAGGATGTCCGACCCTCGGAGGTGCTGAACTCCGAGTTGCTGCGCTCGTCCCGCGGCCGGTCGGTCCGGCCCAAGACGGCCGGGCAAAAGCAGTACACCGACGCCATCGCCTCCAACATCGTGACCTTCGGCATCGGCCCGGCCGGTACGGGCAAGTCCTATCTGGCCGTGGCCCTGGGCGTCCAGGCTCTCCAGGCCCATCAGGTCAATCGGATCATCCTGACCCGCCCCGCCGTCGAGGCCGGTGAGCGGCTCGGATTCCTCCCCGGCGACCTGATGGCCAAGGTCGACCCCTATCTGCGCCCGCTCTACGACGCCCTGTACGACCTGCTCGAGCCGGAGGGGGCACAGCGCCTGCTCGATCGGGGGGCAGTGGAGGTGGCTCCGCTCGCCTTCATGCGGGGGCGGACGCTGAACGGCAGCTTCATCATCTTGGACGAGGCCCAGAACACCACCCCCGAGCAGATGAAGATGTTCCTCACCCGGATCGGCTTCGGCTCCAAGGCGGTGGTGACCGGCGATGTGACCCAGATCGACGTCCCCGGGGGCCGCTCCGGACTGGTGGGCCTGGAACCGGTATTGACCGGGATCGAGGGATTGGAGTTCGTCCACCTCGGCCGGCGCGACGTCGTGCGCCACCGGATCGTGGGGGACATCGTGGAGGCCTACGAGCGCTCCACGGCTCGAGCGCCGGGTTCCGGGGCCACCCCATCGCCGCCGGGCGCCGACCCCTCCGGGGTCGCCCCGGCCAACGGATCTCGACCCATCGACGATGCCGGTGACGTCGCCGGTGCCACCCCGGCGGGCGACAGCAGCGGCGGTTTCGTTGAGTCTTGACGTCTACGCCGCCGACGAGCAGTCCGACCATCCGGTGGCCATCGAGCGTTGGTCCGATCTGGCCCGGGCGGTGCTCCAAGCCGAGGGGGTAAAGCACGACACAGAGGTGTCCCTGCTGTTCGTCGACGCGCCGACCATCGCGTCGCTGAACGAACGGTTCCTGGGAAAGGCGGACCCCACCGACGTCCTGGCCTTTCCCATCGAGGACGACCTCGAGCGGGGCGGTCGTTCGCCCGACGAGGGCGGGACCGGGCCGGGGTCGGTCGACCCGGACTTCGATCAGCTCGTCCTGTTGGGCGATGTGGTCGTCTGCCCGGCGGTGGCGGCAATCAATGCCGTGGACCACGGCGTCAGCTTCGATGACGAGATCGCACTGCTGGTGGTGCACGGGATCCTCCACCTGCTGGGCATGGACCACCAGGTGGAGGAAGAGGCGGAGCGGATGGAGCAGCGAGAACAGCAGCTGCTGGCCCGCTACTACCGCGTAGCCTCGTGAGTGCACCATGAGCCCGTGGTGAGCGCACCCCTGCTGGCCACCGCGCACTTCAGCGGCATCGACGTGATCCTCATCATCATCGTCGTCGTGCTCCTGGCCGCCTCGGCCGTCTTGGCCCTGGCCGAGACCAGCCTGGTCCGGACGAGCAAGACCAAGGCCATGTCCATGGTCGACGAGGGCCGCCGGGGGGCGAAGGACCTGGCCCGGCTGACCGAGAATCCCCAGGGATTTCTCAACCCCGTCCTGTTGTTGGTCCTCATCTGTCAGCTGGTGGTAGCCACGTTGGTCGGCCTCTTGGCCTCGGATTGGTTCGGGGCCTGGGGCGTGGCCGTGGCCACCGTCTTCGAGATCATCGTCATCTTCGTCCTGGGTGAGGCCGTCCCCAAGAACTGGGCCGTGCACCACCCCGAACGGGCGGCGCTGTTCAGCGCGCCACTGGTGTCGGCCATGGTCCGGTTCTGGCCCATCCGGATCATCTCGGGCGGCCTGATCGGACTGGCCAACCTGCTCATCGGGGTCCGGGGGGAGGCGTCGGGCTCCGACGTCACCGAGTCCGAGCTGTTGGCCATGGCCGACGTGGCCCTGGAGGACGACGTGATCGAGACGGAGGAACGTGCGCTCATCCATTCGATCATCGAGTTCGGCGACACCGTGGTGCGCGAGGTGATGGTGCCCCGTCCCGACATGAGCACCATCGAAGCCGATGTCACGGTGGAGACGGCGCTCGAGCATGCCATGGCCGCCGGCTACAGCCGGATCCCCGTGGTCGATCACAAAGTCGACGATGTGCTCGGCCTCACCTACACCAAAGACCTGATCCGAGCCCTCCGGGCCGGCGCCGGCGCCGATTCGGTGCGCAACCACATGCGCTCCCCTCGGTTCGTCCCCGAGACCAAGCGGGTGGCAGGCATGATGCGAGAGATGCAAGAGGAGAAGTACCACATGGCCGTGGTGGTGGACGAGTACGGCGGCACCGCAGGACTGGTGACGCTGGAGGACCTGATCGAGGAGCTGGTGGGCGAGATCGTCGACGAGTTCGATGTGGAGGAGCCACCGGTCGAGCGTCTGGCCTCGGGCGAGATTCGGGTCAGCGGCAGGATGGTCGTCTCCGAGGTCAACGACTTGCTCGATGCCAACCTGCCGTCGGGCGCGTGGGACACGGTTGGGGGCCTGGTCTTCGATCTCCTCGGTCACGTCCCCATCGAGGGCGAGACGGTCGAGACCGACGGGGTCCGGCTCATCGCCGAACGGGTCAGGAGCCGGCGGATCGAGCGGGTCCGGATCGTGCCCGCCCCTCGACAACCCCTGGCCCAGGACCGCTCGTGACCTATCGTTCCGGGTTCGCCGCCGTGGTGGGTCGGCCCAATGTGGGCAAGTCCACCCTGGTCAACAGGATCGTCGGCACCAAGGTCACCATCACCTCGCCCCGACCCAACACCACCCGGGCCCAGGTCCGAGGGGTGTTGAACCGCCCCGACAGCCAAGCCGTGTTCGTGGACACGCCCGGGCTCCATCGTCCCCGCACCGCATTGGGGGAGCGGCTCAATGACACCGCCACCTCCTCGCTCGACGACGTCGACGTGGTGGTGACCATGGTGGACGCCACCGGCGCCATCGGCCCGGGTGACCGCATGGTTCTGGCCCACGGGGCCCGGCGGGTGCGGGCCCAGGTGCGGAGCGCGGCCATGGCCGCCAAGTTCGCGCCGCCCAGCGGGGACTCCTCCGATGAGGACAGCGAGGGCGTCGTCGTGGCCCCGCCGGCTCTGCTGGTGGTGGTCAACAAGATCGACAGGGTGGACGACAACGGGGTGCTGACCCATCTGGCTGCGGTGGCCGAGGTGGGCGAGGCCCTGGCCGTCGAGGGCGGAGCCGTCCCCATCCCGGTCGAGTACTTCCCGGTCTCAGCCCTGACCGGAAACGGGGTCGACGTGCTGGTCGATGCCGTCTTGTCCCGGCTGCCCGAGGGGCCTCGCTACTACCCCGAAGGCATGATTACCGATGTGGCCGAGGCGTTCTGGGTGGCCGACCTGGTCCGAGAGCAGCTGCTGGCCCGGGTGGACGACGAGTTGCCCCACAGCATCGCCTGCCGGGTCACCGAGTGGGAGTGGCCCCGGGTCCGCTGCGAGATCCTGGTTGAGCGGGACTCACAGAAGGGCATCGTCATCGGCAAAGGTGGCTCGACGCTGAAGGCGGTGGGCACCGCGGTCAGAGAGCAGATGGAGCCCGGCGCCTACCTGGACTTGTTCGTGCGGGTGGAGAAGCGCTGGCAACAGCGGGACGACGCCCTCGACCGTCTGGGGTTCTAAGCCGCGCCCTTGCTGCCCGGCTGTACCCGAACGCCGGGCCGATAGGGACGGGAGAGGCCGCGGCGAGCCGGTAGGGCAGACCTCGAGCTAGCTCGAGGCCACGACCTGGTGTTGAAGGAACTCCTCCACCAGACGCCGCTCGACCACCCGGTGCATGGGCGGGACCCGGGCCAGCAGCACGCCCCGGTAGCTGGCCGTGGCCAGCCGGTTGTCGAGCACGGCGACAACTCCTCGATCGTCGGCCGAGCGGATCAGACGGCCGGCTCCCTGGGCCAGCAGCGTTCCGGCCCGGGGGAGGTCCACGGTCTGGAAGGCGGCCGCACCGGCCCGGTCCCGGCGGGCCTGGAGCACGGGGTCGTCGGGGCGCGGGAAGGGGATGCGATCGATGGCCACCACGCTCAGGGTGGAACCGGGGATGTCCACCCCCTGCCAGAAGCCGAGGGTGGCGAACAGACAGGTGGCCTCGTCGGACCGGAATGCCTCGATCAGCGCCGGCTTGGGCAGGTCGGACTGGGCCAGGATGGGGAACTCCACCCGGTCCCGCAAGGCCGCGACCGCCGCGGTCATGGCCCGCCAGCTGGTGAACAGGGCCAGTGTGCGGCCCCCTGCCGCGGTCATGAGAGCGGCCAGCTCGTCGTGGATGGCCGGCTCCGACTCCGGGCGCCGGCGGTCGGGGAGCGACCGGGCCACGTAGAGCACGGCGTGAGACGGATAGTCGAACGGACTGCCCACGTCGAGCTCGTCGGTCCGATCGGCGGGGAGGCCGAGTCGTTCCCGCAGCCCGACCGGCACCGTGGCCGAGGTGAGGACTCCGGTCACCTCGTCCCACAGCCGATCGGCCAGGAGCGGTCCGACCTCGATGGGGGAGATCCGGAGGGTGGGGAAGCGGGAGCCCCCGTCGACCCAGGCCACCTGGTCGTCGGTGAGCACGGCCAGTTTGGCCAGATCGTCGCTCAGATGACCGGCGGCCAGCAGCGCCCGGTCCCGACGGGACCGGATCTCGGAGCCGTCGCTCTCGCCCGTCTCACGTTCGGCCCGGCGCAGCCCGTCGACCAGACGGGACACCCGGCCGATGGCCAGATCGACGAGGTCCCCGAGACCGGGATCGGACGGCGCCGCGGCCCGCACCCCGAACCGACCGGTCCCGGCCCCGGCCGCTGCGGCCGCACTGGAAGAGGCCACATGGGGCACCGTTGCCTCGGAGACAGCCGCCACCGTCCGGCTGCGTCGCTTGCCCGACGGCGTCCGGTCCGTACCGGGGTCGAGGGGCGGCAGCCCCAGGTCGAGGCCCTGGGGCTCGGGGTCGGTTCCCACTCCCTCGGGCCCCGCCGGTTGGGATCGTTCCGCGGCGCTCACCTTGCCGGTGTCGGCTGCACTCACCTCGGTGGTGTCGGCTGCGCTCACCTCGCCGGTGGGGGCTGACCCGATGAGCAGGGACCGGGCCACCCTGGAGCCAGCCAGGGGCTGGAGGACCCGCTGCAGCACGTCACCGATCTCGGCCACCGCCTCCACGGCCGAGTCGGCTCGATCGTCGACCAGGCCACGGGCCGACGCGGCCAGGGCCCGGAACCGTCCCGGGCCGATCTCGGTGCCCAGGCTGTCGGTCATCACCTCCTCGACCTCGTGGGCCTCGTCGAAGACGACGACGTCGTGGGGTGGCAGCACGACTCCGCCGCTGGCCAGGTGGGCGCCGTAGAGGTGGGTGTTGACCACCACGACGTCTGCTTCCGCGGCGCGCGACCGGGCGTCCTCGGCGAAGCAGTCGTGACCGGACGGGCACCGGTAGGCGCCCGGACACTCTCGGGCGGTGGTGCTGACCATGGCCCAGGCCTTGGGGGCGGGCTCGAAGTCGAGCTCGGCCCGGTCGCCCGTGGTCGAGTCCTGGCCCCAGTCGAGCAGCCGGCGCACCTGGTCGCCCAGCCGTCCATTGTCCTCGGTCCGACCCGGGGCCGGCCTCGGTGTCTCCGCGCTCGCCCCCTCCATGGTCAGCTGCTCACCGGTACCGCCGACTTCGGCGGCGCGCTGCTTGCACAGATAATTGCTCCGCCCCTTCAGGACGGCAAAGGAGAACTCGCCGGTGGCCAGCGTGGCCACGCTGGGAAGATCCTTCCCCGCCAGCTGGTCCTGGAGCGCCTTGGTCGCCGTGGCCACCACCACCCGCTCGCCGGCCAGCATGGCCGGGATCAGGTAGGCCAGCGACTTGCCCGTTCCCGTCCCGGCCTGGACGACGAGATGACGGCGGCCGGCGATGGCGCGACCGACGGACCGGGCCATTTCCGATTGACCGGCTCGGTGCTCCCCGCCACCGGGCAGGGCGGCGGCCGCCCGATCGAGGGCCGTGGTCACCGCATCCGACGCTCGGGTGGACTCCGTTTCTGTCACCGGTTCGGTCACCCGATGACCCTACCGGGAGCCCGATGGGCGCCTGCGCCATGTGACGCCAACACGACAGGTCGTGACGAGACCCGGGGCCCGGCCCTCACACGTTGGTGACCCACAAGGTGATGGCCACCCCCACCCCCACGGCCACGATCAGCGCTCGGAACACCTGGCGGTTCAGCTTGCGGCCGAGGGGCGCGCCCACCTGTCCGCCGATGATGGATCCCCCGGCGATCAGGGCCACCACCGCCCAGTTCACGTGGCTGGAGGCAACGAACAAGCAGGCCGCAGCCAGGTTGGCCATGAAGGTCAGCACGTTCTTGGCCGCGTTCAGCCGTTGCATCTCATCGTCCAGGAAGATGGCCAGGAGGGCAATGAGGATGACGCCCTGGGCGGCCCCGAAGTAGCCCCCGTACACGCCGGTGGCGAACACCGAGATGATGAGGACTGGGCCGCCGTGATGGGCGCGTTCGCCCCGTTCGGCCAGCCAACGGGAGAGCATCGGCTGTACAGCGATGAGGAGACAGGCCAGCAGGATCAGGGCGGGCACCACAGTGCGGAAGACACTGCCGGGCAGGGCCAGGAGCAGGGCGCCTCCGGCCACGCCCCCGGCCGCGGCGGCGACGCTCAGGATGATCACCCGAGGCCGTTGGCCCACCAACTCGGGACGGTAGGCGATCGCCCCGCTCAAGTTGCCGGGCACCAGGCCCACGTTGTTGGACACGTTGGCCAGGACGGGCGGGTAGCCGAAGGCCAAAAGGGTGGGGAAGGTGATGAGGGACCCCGCGCCCACGATGACGTTGATGGTCCCCGCGGCCAGACCGGCGGCAAAGATCGCCAGTGCCTGGAGCGGTGACATGGAGAGGGTCTAGCCCGGCGTTCATCCCAGCTCAAGGCGAGGTCTGGTCGACTCCTGCCGTTGGCATCGCTGGGCCGAACTCCACCCCCGACGACAAGGGATAGCGTTCCCGGCGTGCAATCGGCCGACAGCAACCCCATGGCGAGCAGCGCCCCGGCGCGCCCGTTGGTCGCCGCCGATGTCCTCGGGGGGCCCATCCCCAAGCACATCGGGTGCGTGATGGACGGGAACGGCCGCTGGGCCAGCCGTCGGGGCCTACCCCGCACCGAGGGCCACGGCGCGGGTGAGGCTGCGCTGCTCGATGCGGTCGAGGGCGGCTTGGAGCTGGGGATCCCCTGGTTGACCATGTACGCCTTCTCCACCGAGAACTGGCGCCGGCCGGCCGATGAGGTGCGGTACCTGATGGGCTTCAACGAGGGGCTCCTGGCCCGGCGCCGGGACGAGCTGCACGAGAAGGGGGTTCGGATCCGGTTCGCCGGTCGTCGCGACTGGCGGGTTCCCAAACGGGTGCTGCGGCGCATGGACGAATCGGTGGCCCTGACCGAGAAGAACCGGCGGATGACCCTGACCATGGCCTTCAACTACGGCGGCCGGGCAGAGATCGTCGATGCGGTCCGATCCCTGGTGGCCGACGGTGTCTCGGCCAACAAAGTCGACGAGAAGGCCATCCGTTCCCGGCTCTACTATCCCGATCAGCCCGATCCCGACCTGGTGATCCGGACGTCGGGCGAGACCCGTATCTCCAATTTCCTTCTGTGGCAGTTGGCCTACAGCGAGCTGGTGTTCCCCGAGGTCCTGTGGCCCGACTTTCGGCGCGAGCATCTCTTTGACGCCGTTCGGGAGTACCAGCAGCGCCAACGACGTTATGGGGGAGTGACATGAACGAAGACCCTGGGTTCATCGAGCTGTGATCAAGGTGGCCGTGGCCGCCGGCGTGGCCCTCTACCTGTTCTGCGTGATCATGGCTGCAGCCGGATTCACCAGCATCATCCCGCTGATCGTGATCGTCCCCGTGCTGGTGTTGTTGATCGGCGGAGGGAACATGCTCGGGGGCCGCAGTCATGGACGCACCCGGGCAGCCGGCCCACCGGGACTGGAGTCCGCCCCGTTGTCCTCGAGCGGGCCGAACGGTCCTGTGGTCCCTCAACGGGTCAACGGTGAGGGCCCCACCGACCGACCCCGGGGTGAGAGCGCCGGTCCGGAGCAGCGCGCCGGCACGGAATCGGGTGGCGGGGAGCCCGGCGACCACGAATGAGCCTGTTCCGCGACCAGGGGGTGGTGCTGCGCACGATCCGACTCGGTGAAGCGGACCGGATCGTGACCATCATGACCGAGCAGCACGGCAAGGTCCGGGCTGTGGCCAAGGGTGTTCGTCGCACCGCGTCGAAATTCGGGGCCCGGTTGGAACCGCTCAGCCACGTGGCCATCCTGGCCTGGCAGGGTCGGAGCGACCTGGACATCGTGAACCAGGCCGAAGCCATCGACACCTTCCGGACCATCCGGGAGGACCTCGACCGGATGTCAGCGGCGATCTCCATGCTCGAGGTGGTGGACCAGGTCGGCCAGGAACGACACGCCAACCCCCAGCTGTACGAGATGCTCGTCGGCGCCCTCCGGGTGTTGGACAAGGCCGACACGGTCATGGTGGCGCCCTCCTTCTTCTTGAAGGTGCTGGCCCTGGAGGGCTCGGCCCCGGTCCTGGACATGTGTGTGTCATGTGGCGAGGAGGACAGCACGCAGCTGGTTGCCTTCGACCTCATCGAGGGAGGCGTGCACTGCCGGAGCTGTCGGCGGGGGCGCCCCCTCTCGGGTCCCGGGCTCGAGCTGTTGCGCCGAACGTTGGGTGGGGGACTGGCCGGCGTGCTGGCCGAGCCCCGTTCACCCGTCACCGACGAAGTGACGTCCCTGGCCACCGAGGCCATGGAGGCCCATCTCGATCGTCGGCTTCGCGCCGTCCGATCCGGTCCGGGGTCGTGACCGTCGGCGGCCGGGCACCGGCCCCCTTCGGCGTCTACGTCCACATCCCCTTTTGTCGGTCGCGTTGTGACTATTGCGCCTTTGCCACCTATACCGACCGAGACCATCTGATGGAGGAGTACGCCGCTGCCTGCATGGTCGAAGTGGGACGGGCCGTCGACGAGGGCATGCCCGCGGCCACCTCGGTCTTCTTCGGTGGCGGCACACCCTCGCGGCTTCCGGCCGACCTGCTGTGCGCCATCGTGGCCTCGGTTCCCCGGGTGGCCGGTGCCGAGGTCACCGTGGAGTGCAATCCCGAAGACGCAGCGCCCGAGCGATTCGCCCTCTACCGGGAGGCCGGGGTGAACCGGATCTCCCTCGGCGTGCAATCGACCTCGCCGCACGTGCTGGCCGGACTGGGCCGACGCCACACGCCGGGGGTGGTGGCCGATGCCGCCGCCGCAGTGGCCGGTGCCGGGTTCGCCTCGTGGAACATGGACCTCATCATCGGAGGAGCGGGGGAGACCGACGCCGACTGGGATCAGAGCCTGGCCGACGTGGTCGGGCTCCCTGACCCTCCTCCCCACGTCAGTGCCTACGCCCTGACCGTCGAGCCGGGTACACCGCTGGCCACCGATCGGGACCGGCACCCCGACGACGACACCCAGGCGGTGCGCTACGAGCGAGCCGACGAGGTGTTGGCCGCGGCCGGCTACCGGTGGGAGGAGATCTCCAACTGGGCCAAACCGGGCCACGAGTGCAGCCACAACCACCTGTACTGGGACCAGGGGAACTACCGGGGGATCGGCTCGGCCGCCCACTCCCACCAGGACGGCCGACGCTGGTGGAACGTGCGGACCCCCGACCGGTACGTGCGGGAGGTCACCGCCGGCCACAGCCCGATGGCGGGGGAAGAGCTCCTTACCGCCGAAGAACGCGCCTTCGAGGCCCTCACCCTGTCGCTCCGCACCCGGTCCGGTGTGCCCGCCGCCGCCGTGCCCGCCGATCCCGACCTCGACCGCCTCTTCACCTCGGCCGCCGGCCGGGCCGTGCTCACCGTCCGGGGCCGGCTGCTGGCCAACGCCGTGAGTGCCAGATTGCTGGTCGACGCGCCCACCCGCTGACCGAGGGGATCGAGGCTGCCGGGCCGTGGCCGGCCCCCATGACCAGGCCATCGTCGGGATGGAGGACCTGTGTTGGGGCTGGAGGGGAAGCGCCAACCGGTACCATTCCCCCCATGCCCGATGCGCCCGACCCTTCCAACGCGCCGGAGCGCCCGTCTGACCTGATGGACAAGGTGGTGAGCCTGTGCAAGCGCCGCGGGTTCATCTTCCAGTCGGCCGAGATCTACGGCGGCTTCCGTTCCACCTATGACTACGGCCCCTTGGGGGTGAACCTGCTCCGGAACGTGAAGGACGCCTGGTGGAAGGCGATGGTGCAGCGCCGGACCGACGTGGTCGGCCTGGACGCGTCCATCCTGTCGCCTCCGGCGGTGTGGGAGGCATCCGGGCACCTGGCCAACTTCACCGATCCGCTGGTCGACTGCCGTGAGTGCCACCAGCGGTGGCGGGCCGACAAGATCGACGGCGTCTGCCCGTCGTGCGGGTCGACCGAGTTCACCGAGGCTCGGGCCTTCAACCTCATGTTCAAGACCCACGCCGGCCCGTTGGAGGACGAGGGTGCCGTCGCCTACCTGCGACCGGAGACGGCCCAGGGGATGTTCATCAACTTCATGAACGTCATCCAGACGACCAGGAAGAAGCCGCCTTTCGGGATCGCCCAGGTGGGCAAGTCCTTCCGCAACGAGATCACGCCACAGAACTTCGTGTTCCGGACCCGCGAGTTCGAACAGATGGAGATGGAGTTCTTCGTCCCCCCGGCCGAGGGTCAGCAGTGGTTCGAGTACTGGTTGAACGAGCGGTACCGCTGGTACCTGGACCTGGGGATGCCCGAGGACCAGCTGCGGCTGCGCCATCACGACGCCGACGAGCTGTCGCATTACTCGGTGGCCACGGCCGACGTGGAGTTCCTCTTCCCCTGGGGCTGGGACGAGCTGGAGGGCGTCGCCAACCGGACCGATTTCGACCTCAAGGCTCACGCCGCGGCATCGGGCGAGCGGCTCGACTACTTCGATCCCACCACCAATGAGCGCTACGTGCCCTACGTCATCGAGCCGGCGGCCGGGGCCACCAGGACCATGATGGCCTTCCTCCTCGCCGCCTACCACGAGGACGAGGTCGGCGGGGAAGCCCGGTCGATCCTGCGGCTGCACCCGAGGCTGGCCCCCTACCAGGTCGCCGTGCTGCCCCTGTCCAAAAAGGACACACTGGAGCCCCTGACCCACGAGGTGCTCGCGGCCCTGCAGCCCCATTTCATGTGCGACTACGACGTCACCCAATCGATCGGCAAGCGCTACCGCCGACAAGACGAGGTGGGAACCCCGTGGTGCGTGACCATCGATTTCGACTCCCTCGAGGACCAGGCGGTGACCGTGCGCGACCGGGACACGACCGAGCAGGAGCGGGTCCCCATCAGCGAGCTGGTCACGGTGATCCAGCGCCGGATGGACGGCGCCTGAGCCCGATCCTCACCCCCGGTCGCTTCGGAGGCGTCGAGCGGGTTGGATAGCATTGGTGGTTCGCGCATTCAACGCGGAAACACCCCGACCAGCTGCAGGAGACTCGACGCGATGCCGTTTGTCTACGACTTCGACCACAAGCACAAGAAGGCACCCATGGAGATGAAAGATCTCCTGGGTGGCAAGGGTGCCAACCTGGCCGAGATGACATCGGTACTCGACCTTCCCGTCCCCCCCGGGTTCACCATCTCCACCGATGCCTGCCGGGCCTATATGGAGGCGGGTTGGCCCGACGGTCTGACCGACGAGGTGGCCAAGGCCCGGGCGCGGCTCGAGAAGAAGATGAGCAAGCGCATCGGCGATGCCGCCGACCCGCTCTTGGTCTCGGTCCGGTCCGGGGCCAAGTTCTCCATGCCCGGCATGATGGACACCGTTCTCAACCTGGGGCTCAATGACCAGTCGGTCATCGGGCTGGCCAAGCAGACCGACGACGAGCGCTTCGCCTTCGACTCCTACCGACGCTTCGTGGCCATGTACGGCCGGATCGTCCTCGGCGTGCCCGGCGAGGAATTCGACTCCCTGCTGGACGCAGCCAAGGAACTGGCCAACACCGAGTCCGACGCCGGGATCCCCACCGAGCTCCTGCGCTACCTGGTCGACGCCTACCAGCAGATCGTAGAGCGTCACACGGGCAAGCCCTTTCCCCAAGATCCCGACGACCAGCTCCGTGGGGCCATCGAGGCGGTGTTCGAGTCGTGGGACAGCCCCCGGGCCAACGCCTACCGGGTGCGGGAGCGCATCGCCCACGAGCTGGGCACCGCGGTCAACGTGCAGGCCATGGTGTTCGGGAACCGGGACGACCGTTCGGGGACCGGGGTGGGTTTCACCCGCGACCCGGCCACGGGCGAGAAGGGGGAGTACGGGGACTACCTGATCAACGCCCAGGGCGAGGACGTGGTGGCCGGCATCCGCAATACCGAGCCGCTCTCGGCCCTGAAGCGCCAGTTCCCCAAGATCCACGCCGAGCTGTTGGCCATCTTCGCCCGCCTCGAGCACCACTACCGCGACATGTGCGACACCGAGTTCACCATCGAGCAGGGAAAGCTGTGGATGCTCCAGACCCGGGTGGGCAAGCGCACCGGACAGGCCGCCCTGCGCATGGCGGTCGACATGACCACCGACCCGAAGATCAAGTTGAGCCGGTCGGAGGCCATCGAGCGGGTCACCGGGGACCACCTCGACCAGGTGCTCCATCCCCAGTTCGCCGGATCGGGCTACGCCGTGCTGGTCAAGGGGCTGGGGGCATCGCCGGGCGCCGCCGTGGGCCGGGTCTACCTCACCGCTGACGACGCCCAGACCGCGGCCCAACGGGGCGAGCGGGTCGTCCTCGTCCGCAGCGAGACCTCGCCGGAGGATGTGCACGGCATGCTGGCGGCCGAGGGCATCCTCACCGCCCGGGGCGGCCTGGTCAGCCACGCCGCCGTGGTCGCCCGGGGATGGGGCAAGCCTGCGGTGGTCGGCGCCGAGCAGGTGCGCATCTCGGGAAGCACGTTCAGCGTGGGCGACACTGTGGTCCACGAGGGCGATTGGATCTCGGTCGACGGCACGAACGGCACGGTGGTGCTGGGCCAAGTCCCGCTCAGTCAGGGGGAGACCCCGCCCGAGTTCGAGACCGTCCTTGGTTGGGCCGACACCATCCGCGCCGGCCACATGGGTGTCCGGGCCAACGCCGACAACGGCCCCGACGCCGCCAACGCCCGCAAGCACGGAGCCGAGGGCATCGGCCTGTGCCGCACCGAGCACATGTTCCTGGGTGAGGACCGGCTGCCCATCGTCCGCCGGATGATCCTGGCCTCGACCGAGAGCGAGGAGTTCTCGGCCCTGGAGGAGCTCCGCATCGCCCAGAAGGCTGACTTCGAGGAGATCCTCGAGGCCATGGACGGCCTACCCGTCACCATCCGCCTGCTCGATCCTCCGCTGCACGAGTTCCTTCCCGATGTCCAGGAGCTGGCCATCAAAGACGCCACGGTGGGCCTGACCGAGGAAGAGGGCCGGTTGTGGGAAGCGGCCAAGACCTGGCACGAGTTCAACCCGATGCTGGGCACCCGCGGGGTGCGGCTCGGGGTGATCAAGCCCGGTCTGTACGCCATGCAGGTCCGGGCCCTCATGGAGGCGGCACTGGAACGGGTCAGCGTGGGCGGCCACCCCATCGTGGAGATCATGATCCCTCTCACCGTGACCAGGGAGGAGCTGGCCCTGGCCCGCAGTTGGGTGGAAGGGGCGGTCAGCGAGGCGTTGACCGCGGGGTCAACCGGCGGACGGGGCAAGAAGGCGGCGGCCACCAGGAAGGCGACTACGTCGGGCGCCCTCGACGTGATCATCGGCACCATGATCGAGACCCCCCGGGCCGCCCTCCGGGCCGCCGAGATCGCCGAGGAAGCCGATTTCTTCTCGTTCGGCACCAACGACCTCACCCAGATGACCTTCGGCTTCAGCCGCGACGACGTCGAGGGTCGGATGATGTCCACCTACCTCGAGGAAGGGCTGCTGAAGCGGAACCCCTTCGAGGTCGTCGATCCCGACGGGGTGGGCGAGCTGGTGCGGTTGGGCGTGGAGCGGGGTCGATCGACCAAGCCGGGGCTGAAGATCGGGGTGTGCGGCGAGCACGGGGGCGATCCCGAGTCCATCCTCACCTTTGCCCAGGCCGGCCTGGACTACGTCAGCTGCTCCCCCTTCCGGGTGCCCATCGCCAGGCTGGCTGCGGCCCAGGCCGTGTTGGCCGAGGGCGGGGCGGCACCGGCCAAGGGGGCCAAGGCCAAGGCCAAGAAGTAAGGCCCGCTCCGAACAAGGCGATTCGGCCGTCGCCGCTTCGCGGTACCGTCGTCAACCATGGGCATCCCCGACGAGGACGTGGCCCGGGTCCGGGCGGGCACCGACATCGTCGCGCTCATCGGCGAGCACGTGGCCTTGAAGCGGGTGGGCCGGCGGTGGAGCGGGCTGTGCCCGTTTCACGCCGAGAAGACGGCCTCGTTCAGCGTCAACGCCGAAGAGGGCTTCTACTACTGCTTCGGTTGCCAGGAAAAAGGTGACGCCATCAGCTTCGTGCGGGCCATCGACCACCTCGACTTCGTCGACGCCGTGCGCCGGCTCGCCGACAAGGCCGGCATCACCATCCACGAGGACGCCAACGCCGGCCGGGCCAGCCAGCGACGGAAGCTGTTCATGGATGCCATGGAGTTGGCAACCCAGTGGTACCACGAACGCCTCCTGACCGGGGCGGACGCCGGGCAGGCCCGCGACTACCTGCGATCCCGCGGCTATGACGGGTCGGTGGTTCGCCGGTTCAGCCTGGGGTGGGCGCCCGACGACTGGGATGCATTGTGCCGGGCGCTCAAGCTGACCGAGGAGGTGGCGGTGGGGGCTGGGCTCGGGTTCGTGAACCGCAGGGGCCGGCTCCAGGACGCGTTCCGGGGGCGGGTGCTGTTCCCCATCTGCGATTCCTCGGGCCGACCGGTGGCCCTGGGCGGTCGGGTCCTGCCCGGGAGCAGCGACCCGGCCAAGTACAAGAACTCGCAGGAGTCGGTCATCTACTCCAAGCGCAAGGTGCTCTACGGGCTCAACTGGGCCAAGGCCGACATCATCAAGAGCGACGAGGTCGTGGTGTGCGAGGGCTACACCGACGTCATCGGGTTCTTCGAGGCCGGAGTGGAGCGGGCGGTGGCCACCTGCGGCACGGCCATGGCCGACGAGCACTTCGGTGTGCTCCGGAACTTCGCCAAGCGGGTGGTGCTGGCCTACGACGCCGACGGGGCCGGCCAGGCGGCGGCGGGGCGCTTCTACGAATGGGAGCGCCGCCACGAGATCGATGTGGCCGTGGCCGACCTCCCCGCCGGAGCGGACCCCGGCGAGCTGTCCCGATCGGATCCCGATGCCCTCCGAGCCGCGATCGAGGGGGCGAAGCCCTTTCTCCAGTTCCGGGTGGAGCGGGTGCTGTCGGCGGCCGACCTGTCGACGCCCGAGGGCAGGGCCAAGGCGGCCGATGCCGCCCTGTCGGCCGTGGCCGAGCACCCCGATGACCTGGTGAGGGACCAGTACGTCATGCAGGTGGCGGAGCGGTGCCGGCTCGAGCCGACGTCGTTGCGGGACCGGCTGGAGCGGCTCCGTCGAGAAGGGCCGAAGGAACCGGTGGCCAAACGGGGCAGCACACCGAACCGCTCAGCTTCCGACGACGCGCCCCCGTGGGTCCGTGATCCCGACGACCCCTGGGATCGAGGGGAGCTCGACGACGAGGACGGTCCACCGCCGGACGACGGCGTCGGGTGGGAACGAACCCGGGCGCCGTCGTTCGGACCGGGGCTCGAGGTCCTCCGTTTTGCCATCCACCGACCCGAGGACGTGGCCCACCGGCTGGAGCCGGTGCTATTCGGCGACGACCTCCAGCGCAGTGCCTTCCTCGTTCTGTTGGAGGCCGACGACCTGCGGGTGGCCATCGCCGAGGCGCCCCCACCGGTGAGAGACCTTCTGGCCCGCCTGGTCGTGGAGGAACCGATCGGTGAGCCCGACGACGCCCTCTACACGCTGATCCGGCTGGCCGCTCGCCGGGAACTGGCCGTGCTGGAGCGGGAGGCGCGGACCTCGCCCGAGGCCGGATCGGAACTGGTGGAGATCCGGCCGATCATCGAGCAGATGGAGGTCACGGGCACCATAGGTGAGGCGTCGGATCGGTTGGTAGCCTGGCTTGTTGGGAGGAGCATATGAGTCAGACGGGCGGAGGCACGTGACCGCTGGGCGTATCGTTCGGCCGTCGGTACAGGTTATGACGGACCACATCATCGACGACCATCGTGCGACCGGGCAGACTGCGCCGGCGAGCCGTCCTTCACCCGTGGACGCCGTGCTCTACGCGCGGGAGTTCGAGATCCTTCTCCAACTGGGGAGGGCGAAGGGTTTCCTCGAGCAGGACGATCTCATGTCCGTCTTGCGCTCGGTGGAGCTGAGCCCGGACTTGATCATTGAGGTGGTGCTGCGGGTCCGGGCCGAAGGGATCGAATTCGTCGACGCCCCCGGGGATACCGAAGACCTGACCTCGATCCCACCGACGACCGCCGTGCTCGACGAGGGCGGGAGCGCCGGCAGTTCCACCAAGAACGGCACCGCCCCGGTGACCGGTACCGGCCGGGAGAACGGCACCTCCCCGGCCAACGCGGTTGGATTACCCGATGACGTCAAGGCGGCCGCCGGCCGGACAGCGCCGGCATCTCCACCGGCTCGAAAGACGAGCGCGGCGCGATCCAAGGAACGGGCCGCGAACCGGTCATCGACCGATGGCGTTCCTGTCGACAACGGGTACGTCGGCGGTGACCGCTTCGCCGGACCGGGTGCGGACCCGGTGCATACCTACCTCAAGGAGATCGGGAAGGTTCGGCTCCTCGATGCCGCTCTGGAAGTGGAGCTGGCTCAGCGCATCCTGGCCGGGACCGAGGCAGCCGAGCGGCTCGAGTGGGCCGAGGCCGGATCCGAGATCGACGGCGATCGCACCCAGGTCAGCGACAGAGCCCTGGTTCGACGGGGACAGGCGGCCAAGGAGGCGCTGATCGAGGCCAATCTCCGGTTGGTGGTCTCCATCGCCAAGCGGTATCGCAATCGAGGGATGGCGTTCCTGGACCTGATCCAAGAGGGCAACCTCGGATTGATGCGGGCCGTCGAGAAGTTCGATCACACCAAGGGATTCAAATTCTCCACCTATGCCACGTGGTGGATCCGCCAGGCCATCACCAGGGCCATCGCCGATCAGGCCCGGACCATCCGGATCCCGGTGCACATGGTGGAGACGATCAACAAGGTGGTGTGGGCCCAGCGCCAGCTCCTGCAGGAACTGGGCCGGGAGCCCACCGCAGGGGAGCTGGCCCAGCAGGTCGATTTCACCGTCGAGCGGGTGCGGGAGATCCAGCAGATCAACCAGGACACCGTGTCGCTCGAGCAACCCATGGGCGACGAGGACGACTTCAGCCTGTCCGACCTCATCGAGGATCGCGGCGCGGTGGTCCCCGACGACGCCGCCACCCGGATCATGCTCGATGAGGCGGTGCGCGAGGCGCTCGGCCACCTGGCTCCGCGGGAACAGGACGTGGTCCGGCTCCGATTCGGGCTGGACGACGGCAAGGTCCGCACGCTCGAAGAGGTGGGAAAGGCGTTCGGTGTGACCCGCGAGCGAATCCGTCAGATCGAGGCCAAGACGCTGGCCAAGCTGCGGCGGCCGGACTCCGCTCAGCTCCTCCGGGACTACCTGGACGAGGTCTGAAACAGGGGCGCTGGATCCGCCTCCCGCCACCCGGACAGCTGGTTGCTCCGGGGGTGAGACTCGAACTCACAACCTAGCGGTTAACAGCCGCTTGCTCTGCCGATTGAGCTACCCCGGAAGGGGCGTCATGTCGGTATATTTCCCAACTGACGCGACAGAGGACTGTAGTCGTTGGCGATCGGGCCCCCGAAAGGCCCGGCGACCGAAGAGGCACGCAGGTCCGGCGCCAGGCAGAATGGTAGGCGTGAAGCTTCGAATCGGGACGGTTGTCGCCTTTGGCATCGGGTACACCCTGGGTGCTCGGGCCGGGCGAGAACGCTATGTGCAGATAGCCAGGCTTGCCGGCCAGGTCCGGCGTTCGTCGCCGGTGGCGGGCACGATCGGGGTGGTGGGGGACAAGGCGAGGGCTGTGGTCGTGCTCGGGGTCGAGCGGACCAGGGACGTCATCGGCATCCGATTGGGCCTTCGGGACGGTGACGAGGCCGCTGACGTCCTGGCCCAGGACCTGGCCGCAGCGTTGAACGGGCGCGGTCGTAGCTGACCTTCCGGTGCAGTGCCCCGTCGGGACCTGGTCGTTGCGCCCGTTATCGCGTGCGTCCACGTTCCCGGGCGACCGATCGCTCCGGCCCTGATGTGTGAAGAAGACAGGAGCATCCTCCGCGGACCTGCCAAGATCGGTGCTCCACCAGTTCAGCCCACGTAGCTCAGGGGATAGAGCGTCGGTTTCCTAAACCGTGCGTCGCAGGTTCGAATCCTGCCGTGGGCGCCTTGTGAAAAACGCCGTGAGAAGGCAAGGCGGGGCATACGAAACGGCCCCAAAGCCGCCGCGCACCAAGCCGCCCAGGCACGCCGGCAGAGCCGCACCGCCGCCACCGCCCCCGGGGATCCCACCCAAACGGGGAGGAGAGAGGGGCGAGGGAGGAAGGGCCTTGGGGGACGGGGAGAAGAGGCGCGACGGGTCAGTTGAATCTGGCGATTGAGGCTCACTGTTGACACGCATCGGTAGATGGGCGCAGCGACAGTGGCTTTTGGCGAGTGGGATATTGGTCGGCTCTGGACCGAAGATCACCCTGCCACCGAGTACCTCGGTATAGAAGCGCCGGGAGCGGCTCGACATCATCGGAGACGATGAGGTAGCAAACTGCCATTCTTTCTGCGGGCTACGTGGGTTCGACCACTGGCACCTCCACCCGTTGGAGTTGATTGACCCGCTTACTCGGATTTGTAGTCCGCCGGACGGCCCTCGAAATTCGCAATGGAGCCTCCAACGCCAGGATGTTAGCGTTTCAGTGAAGCGGGATGGGTGGCCGGTTCATCTTTTGGGGCGTCGAGGTCGGCCGATCGCATGAGGGCTGCCTCTTCGGCGAAACCGGCCTGAGTACGGCGCCCTACCCCGACTTCGCAGGCGAACTTTGCCAATTGGGGAGGACACATGGACGTTGGGGCAATTGTCACTGCCTACGGTTCGGCGTGGAACGAGCCCGATGAGGCCGCCCGGCGCCAGTCGCTGGAGTCGGCATGGGCCGACAATGGCACGTACTGCGACCCGACGGCCAACGTCGAAGGCAGAGAGGCGCTCGTGGCTCACATCGGCGCCTTCCAGGTCGCCATGCCCGGCCACACGATCGACCTGGTGACCGGGGCCGACGAGCACGACGGCCATCTGCGTTTCGGATGGGTCATGCACACCCCCGACGGTTCAGCGGTCCTCGAAGGCATGGACTACGGACGCTTGGCAGAAGACGGGCGACTGCAGCAGATAGTCGGCTTCTTCGGGCCTTTCCCAACCATGAACCCGTCATGAACGCGGATCAGCCCGCAGTCACGATCATCGGATCCGGCGTCGCCGGCAGTGCGCTTGCCGCCACGCTGGCGAACGCCGGGGTCCCGGTCCTCGTTCTCGAGCGGTCCGAGGAGTTCGTCGACCACGTTCGGGGCGAGTACATGCAGCCCTGGGGGGTCGCTGAAGCCGACCAGCTTGGGCTGCACGAGGACCTCATCGAGTCGGGGGGCAACGTCATCTCACGTTTCGTCGGCTACGACGAGGCCTACTCGCCGGCAGAGGCCGAGGCCACCACCTTGCCTCTCGGAGGCCTGGTGCCCGGTGTCGCCGGTGCCCTCGGAATCGGACACCCTGTGGCCTGCCAGTCCCTCTTCGATGCCGCCGGGCGAGCGGGGGCGAGTACCCTCCGCGGCGTCGAGCGGGTCAAGGTGACTCCTGGCCAGAATCCCAAGGTCCACTACACGCACGGCGGGCGCGAGCACGAGGTCCGACCTCGGCTTGTCGTCGCCGCCGATGGACGCGAATCCTCGACGCGGCGCCAGCTCGGCATCGAGCTCGAGAAGACCGTTCCCCGCATCTTCCTCGCGGGCATGCTCGTCGATTGCGTCCGCGACTGGCCGACCGCCGACTCGGTCATTGGAACGGCCGGCCCCACCATTCTCTACGTATTCCCCCAAGGCGAGGACAGGGCGCGGCTCTACATCGGTTACTCGATCGAAGACAAGACCCGGTTGGCCGGCGCCGACAAGGCGAAGTCCTTCTTAGATGCCTTCCGCGTGGAAACGATCCCCGACTCCGGACGTTTCGCCGAAGCCAACCCGGCGGGGCCGTGCGCTGCCTATCCAATGCTCGATTCCTGGTCCGATGCCGTCGTCGCCGATGGCGTCGTGTTCGCCGGTGACGCCGCAGGGTTCAGCGACCCCACCATTGGACAAGGCCTGTCGATCGCCCTGCGCGACGCGCGCATGATTCGCGACATTCTCCTCGGTGGCGAAGACTGGTCGCCGGAGGCCTTCACGCCCTACGTGGAGGAGCGGGCAGAGCGGATGCGACGACTGCGTTTCGCCGCGCAGGTCTTCACCGACGCCCACTTCCCGCTCGGGCCTGGCGGAGTGTCCGAGCGGCGGCGAAGGAAGGACATGATGACCCAAGACCCGGATCTCTTCATGGTTATCGCAGCCATGACGTGCGGGCCGGAGCTGGCGCCTGAGTCCTGCTTTACAAACGGGGTCAGGGAGAAGCTAGTCGCCCCGGGGTAGCTTCCCGCACGTTTCGAGTCGTGAGCCTTCGAGCGGCGGTGGAGTCCGTGATCTCAGTTCGCTATCTGGCACTGACCAAGCAGGGGATTGCCCGTTGGACAAGCCAAGCCCTAATCGGCCTGGGAACTTTCTGATCGGCGACGCGGTCTATCGGATCAAATTCCCAGTCCTTCAGAACTACTGCCGTTGTTGATGTTCGCATTTTGAAGTGGCCGAGGCGATCAACAAGAGGCGCCGCCGCATCGATCTCACCGGCAACCGCTTACCCGAGGGCTTCCAGGCCCTCCGAGAGTCCAGCTCCCGGCGTGGCACCGCTGCCCCCGCAGGACCGCCAGTGCGTCATCGTCGTTCAGCCCACAAGCACCGTTCAGTGACACGATCGAATACCAAGCGTGATGATCAGTGCCCCCCCGCAGCCGATTTCGCCGCGATCCATGTTGTAAACGCACGTTGCCTCCGGAGTCGTTTGACCTTTGACAAAGCCAACAATGACGAGCATGACGAGGACTATGAGCCATAACCAGATCGGGCTGGGAATTGGTAGTCAGGGTCCAATGACGACGAGGAAACCATCGCCTACAAAGAAGTGGTCAGGAGCAACCTTCTGCACACTGTCACCACTCTTGATGGTGAAACTTTGACTCACCACCGTAGAAGTTGGGCCGACGTTCACGATCTGATAATTGCGCGCTTTCTTGGCACCATTCACGAAAACGGTAGATCCTTGCGGGACGCTGCAAGTGTCACCCGGACTCACGACGACAACTACGTTAGTTCTGCAAGGGTTAACCGTTATCTCCAAGGTGGTTGCGTCGATCTTGTCGCAGTGGATGGCACTGAAGTTTTCGCACCTGGAGTAGTAAGGAAGGCCGGCCGCATCCTGGCCCATCCAGATGGTGCCCGTATCCTTCCAGCCGGTCCCGGTCATGCTGACGTTCCATCGCACCCAGCTAGCCCGAGCGGCGCATCCGTGGGCGCTCGTAAAATAGGTGGCGACGAAATCGTGTTTCTCGGCCCATGTCTTCGTGGTGAATCCACCAAAGCCCTGGCTGTCGACGCAGTTGAAGTCGTTCAAGCTGGTTGTCACCTTGACATCGGGGCCAGCGCCCATAAAGACCCCGCCGCCCGTCGGATCCGTCAGTACATCACTGGTGTTCGCATGGCTGGTGTTCGCATGTTGGGCGGCTCCCGCCGAGGCGCCCGAGATACCTATGAAACCGATAGCCAGAAGCGCCATGGGTGCAATAAGTAGGCGCGTGGCACGAGCACGCCTGACGGAGCGTCGACGTGGCGCTGGTTGAAGGAGGCTCTTCTTGGGTGCGAATCGCACCCCGATGCCCCTGTCGCGCCCGACGGCCGCTTTCGATACGAGTCTCATGGAGCGATACTAGACGATGTTCAGAATAATGTCACGCTGCATTAGGGGATGACTACGCAGAGCGGCTGAGCGCCAGCAATTGACAGCGACCCTTTACCGACACCGTTCCCGTGAGCGAGGCCCTGAAGCGACACCTAGTCACCCCCATCCACCAGGTCGACGAATGCCTGGGTCACCGGCGACAAAGATCCTTCGCTCGGGACAGCTAGACCGACTTCGAACGATGCGGCTGGACGAACCGTGATGCCGGCCAGCCCGTCCGTGGAGCCGAGAAACGAGCCGGTGAGGAAGCCCACCCCAAGCCCAGCCCGAACGAGGGCCAAGAAGGTTGAGATGTCCGGCACTTCCACTGAGATCGAGCGCTCATGCCTTGCCCCGGAGAAAACTTGGTCGACAGCCGTGCGAATACCCCAGCCTGGTGCGAACTCCACGAACGTCTCGTCTCGGATGTCCTCGACCGTGACGAACTTTCGGTGGGCCAAGTGGTGATCGATCGGGCACACGAGAATGAGTGGTTCGACGGCCAATGCCCTGACGGAGATATTCCGAACCGATGGCCCACCGGTGGCAATGAAGGCGGCATCGAGAGTCCCCTGACCCACTTCTTCGGCCAACGACGCCGAACCTCCCATCGCTGGGCGGGGCCGAATCGCCACCAATGGTCGCTCTCGGTGGAAGCGAGCTATCAGCGCGGCCACGTCCACCAGGGTCAGGGACTGCATCAATCCGAGCCGGAGGGTGCCGCGCATTCCCTCGTTGGCGTCGGTCACAGCTGAGCGAGCGGCGGCGGCGGCCTCCAGAGTGCGTCGAGCCTCGGGCAATAGCACCTGGCCCGCATCAGTGAGTGCGACCTGATGGGTGGTCCGAGCGAACAGCCGGGTGTCCAACTCCCGCTCGAGCGACTGGATGGAAACGGACAGCGCCGATTGAACCAGATGCACACGGGAGGCAGCCCTGGTGAAACTGCGTTCCTCGGCCACGGCGACAAAATGCTCCAGGTGGCGCAGTTCCATGGTTATTCCTTAAATAGATATCAGTGATGCTCAGAATTCGTTGGACTCGATAGTACCCATGTCTCATGCTGGGGGTGAGACAAAGGGGATGCACGTGACCACCGTTGAACGACACGAACCAAAACTGGCGGGTGGTGGAAGTACCGGTGGAAGTACCGGGGACAGGATTTGGGGTCACGACGGTGCAGAGACCGTCCCCGTCCCTCGTGCCAGGCGCGCATGGTCGACCCCGCACGGTGTGGCCTTCTGGGTGGTCGGAGCGGCCTTTCTCCTGAATATGGCGTTCTCGGCGGTACCGACTCCCCTGTACGTCCTCTATCAGCAACGTGATCACTTCTCCAACATCATGGTGACGATCGTCTATGCCGTGTACGCCGTTGGCGTGATCGCCAGTCTGTTCCTGGCCGGGCATATCTCCGATTGGGTCGGCCGTCGCCGGGTATTGGTGGTGGCACTGCTGGTGAACGTGGCCAGCGCACTGCTGTTCGTCTTCTTCCCGAGCCTCGCCGGACTCATCGTGGCTCGCGTGATATCCGGCATCTCGGTCGGGCTCACCACGGCCACGGCCACGGCGTACCTGGCGGAGCTTCACCTGGGAGCCCGCCCCGACGCCACAGGGAAGCGGCCACAAGTCGTGGCCACGGCGGCAAACCTTGGTGGAATTGGTGTGGGCCCCCTGGTGGCCGGGCTACTGGCCCAGTTCGCGCCAGCACCGCTCGTCCTTCCGTACATTGTCGTCGGCGGGACATTGGCCGCGCTGGCGCTATTTGTAGCGGTGGCCCCCGAGACCACCACCCCACCCGACCCGCGACCGGCCTGGCACCCGCAGCGGGTTGCCGTCCCCAGGCACGCCCGGGCCCAGTTCTTTGCGGCAACTTCGGCCGCCATCGCCGCCTTCGCCGTCTACGGAGTGTTCAACTCGCTGGTTCCGAGCTTTCTAGCCAGAACGTTGCACGTGGATTCCCACGCGGTAGCCGGAACAGTTGCCTTTTCGGCCTTTGCCGCCGGGGCGCTGGCTCAGATCGCCTTGGGCAGGCTGGGCAACAGGCAGCTACTCCGGTGGAGCGTGCCCGTCCTCCTGCTCGGACTGGTCTTGTTCGCGACGGGAATGTGGTTTGCCAGCCTGGTCCTGTTTGTCGTCGGAGGCGTCGTGACCGGTGCCGGTGGTGGTCTGGTCTTCCGAGGCGCGCTTGTCGCTGCCGGGAGCACCGCTCCGACCGAATCCCGGGCCGAAGTGTTAGCGGGATTTTTCCTCGGCGCCTATATCGGGCTGTCCGTGCCAGTCATCGGGCTCGGGATCGCCACCACCTACGCACCAGCTCGCGACGTGATGCTTGTATTCGTCGTGCTGGTGGCCATCGCAGTGACCCTCTCGGTCCATGCCGTCATTCGACATTCTCACGTCGTGCCGGCTCCGATCCCGCGGCCGACTCAACATTGCCAGCCCGGTGAGGAAGGGAACTCCATTCTTGATCGAGATCCCGCCGAATTACAGAACCTCAGCGATCTGGCCTAAGCAGACTCACGCACTAGGTATCATCGCCTGGATGACCTCTCGAGGGACGGCGGTGGTGACTGGGGCGTCGAGCGGGATCGGGGCCGCCACCGCTCGGGCTCTGGCTGGCGTCGGGTTCTCGGTTGTGCTCGGGGCTCGGCGTGAAGACCGGTTGGCCGCCGTGGCCGCCGAGGTCGGTTCAGCTGCCACCGCGCTCCACCTCGATGTCACCGACCCGGCATCTGTTGATGCCTTTAGCCAGGCCGTTCCCGAATGCCGGGTTCTCGTCAATAGCGCGGGCGGAGCGCTCGGGCTCGACCCCATTGCCGAGGCCGACGAGGCCCAATGGCAAGCCATGTACGACAGCAACGTGCTTGGCACCCTGCGTATGACCAAGGCCCTTTTGCCCAAGCTCATTGCCTCAGGTGACGGAGTC
>Ga0210400_10000934_pt1 | contig 30148 bp, 33 predicted proteins | sample IncBWH26MmetaG_FD_155456 | JGI IMG/M metagenome (GOLD analysis project Ga0210400, IMG submission 155456) | Forest soil microbial communities from Barre Woods Harvard Forest LTER site, Petersham, Massachusetts, United States - Inc-BW-H-26-M | ecosystem: Environmental > Terrestrial > Soil >... | reverse complement strand
TAAGCGGGGCGATTCTAGCAATAGTCGCCAGCGCGGCCGTCGCCTCGATTTTGAACCCGTTCGGTTTGCCCATTCTTTTATTCCCAAGTGTACTCGTAGGTTGGGTCGCGCTTACGGCCGGTGCCCGTTTTCGCGCCTTCTCCGAGCTTCTTCCGGAAGAGAACCAGACGGATCAGCCCTACCTTCCATCTGAAAGTGATCGAAAAGAACTCCAAGAAAAGAATGGAATGGCATCCGATATTGAAGATATTTCCCAACCTAATGAGGGAGGAGCCTACGAGTATGGAACCAGACAGGAATAGCGACGAATTGGTACCAGATAGCACCGATCGCAGCAACGGACAGAGTACGGATGCTCTGACCCCCGAGGAGCGAGCGCAGGCGATTTTGGCTAAGGCCAGAGCGCAAGCGACAGAAATACTTCGAGAAGCGCGCGGAAATTCAGCAACATCTCGGGCGAAAGCCCGAGCAGGAGCGGGCCGCACTTCCACTGAAATGGCAATGGAACAGATTGCAGCCAAGGCCCGCGCGGCTGCTGCCGAAGTCCGGAAAAAAGCTTCGCTGGAACAGGGAGAAAAGCAAGGAGGGTTAAACGCTGAGGCCGACGAGATCCTGGCATACGCCGAAAGCTCCATCGCACAGCTTCGCGAGCATCCTTTCGAATCCTCCGCGGAAACCCTTGCGTGGTCCACCAAGGTCGAAGGAGAAATCCTCGACAAAGCGCGCACCGCCTTGGGGGTGGAGATGCCAGATCCAAACCGCACGGCCAAGAGCATTGCTGCGCCGGTACTGGCTCGCCGGCGGAGTTCGCGCCTGTCCAATTTGTACGCGCGAGCCCCGGTTCGCAGCCGTCGAGACATTCTCTTGATGAGCGGAGGCATAGCCGCTGCTTTGGTGGGAAAGAAGCTGCTCGATATGAGCGCGGGTGGGGCATTTGCATCGGGAAGCATGCTAGGAGCAAAGGCAGGGAATGGAGGCCGCGCTTCTGAGGTCGACGCGTCTTCATTTCGCGGGTCAACCGTACCTGGAGCATCTCAATTGGGGTTCGGGGTTCTAGGTGACTACATCTACCTCACTCCGACAAAACTTGGAGGAGGAACTCACGCCCAGGATCTCTCCACGGGAAAAACGCTTGCTTGGATCGAGTACTGGAATTGGGGTGATTCGTGCCCCATTTCCCATCACCTTTCCGCGTACCCTTCGCCGGACCCGCGCAAAGGGTTTGAATTTGTAAACTCCACTCAGGGCGGCGACAACGTTCTCATTTACGGCCTGCCAACTGACATCAAGGCCCATGGATTGCTCGACCCCATATGGGGGCAAGGCAACCGAATTTACCGCGTGCACTACGACGGTCAGCAGATGAATCTTGTCGAGGACGTCTCCGAAACTACTGGAATTGGCCTCGGAGTGCACGTGGTGATCTACCCGGATGGCAATGGTTTTGCGTGCGCCGACGGGCAAAAAGATGTTTGTGCGTTTTTCGACCGGGCGCCCATTCCTCAACTCGCGCAGGACGACGTCCCGGTCGCAGGACTAAATAGGGGAGCAAAGACCAAAGTATTGATGGCTTTTCGAGCCGATTGGATCGGAAAAGATTCAAATGGGTCCTTGGAAGCGAACTGGCTTGGTGGCGGGAAACTACGGATTGTACGTTTGGCGAAGGCAAAAGAGACGGGCATATATGACCTCCGGGGGACTAAGGGAAACAAGATCGAGTGGGAAATGGTGCCGATGGCGGAATACCTGGTGTATACGGGACAACTACCCGGCGACTCACCGCGCACACTGAGTGGACTCGATGCGGTCGTCCATCATCCGGGAAATCGCTACTCCGCGATGATAGTTCGGATGTGTTCGGCGGCCGTCATTTTAGACCGGCACACGTGGGAACCCGTGGCCTGCCTGCACAACCCGGAAGGCGCACCAGGCAACTTGCCCGTGAAAAAAGTCACAAGCGATCCGGATACATGGGAAATCGAGTTTCCGGACGTCAAATGTGTAGGGCATGAAGCGGGATTTAGCCCAGACGGCAAGAACTTCACGATGATGAACAACATCAAGCAGAACAATATGGCAGTTTTCGACACCTCTGACGCGGACCCGCGCAACTGGAAGAAGATCACCTTTGTGAAGGATCCCAAGTGGGTGGGTGACTTCCCTAGCCCATTCCATCTCTGCTTTTCCATGGACCGGTCGAAGATGTTTGTTTCTGTCCTCTTTCCAAAACCAGCCAAAAGCAGCTGCGCTGTGGTGGATACAGCTACTTGGAAAATTATCAAGAAATTCGAGAATATCGGGCCCGACGCCCAAACAATGTCAGTGACGTACGACGGCAAATACGTACTGCAAATCTTCAGTGGATTCCAACGATTGGATAGCGGCGTCTTCGTTTTCACGCAGGACACCTTGGAGCCGGTCGGATTCATGCCGAATTTTGGCGGACACCACGATTGTGTGATCGTGCCGACCAAAGTCGAGCAGCTCGTGAATAGTCGCTGCACAACTCTTTAGTTTAGCTGTTCGCATCAATTCATCACTCAATAAACGCGGCCAAGGGGCCGGAGGAGAGAAACATGCCTGAATTTGAAAATCGTCTGGCTTGCGTAATCAAGGCTGATGGAACGATCGCACGCGGATACATGATCGATTCCTGCAAGCGGAACGGAGCTAACGAGTACATCATCACCTGGAAGATTCCGTTGCAGGGTGAGGTTAAAACCAATTTTGCAGGAACGATTGGAAGCGCCATGGGAGAGCCTGTTGAACCCGGCTTTATCACCGTCGGACTGACCACCGATCCGAAACAGCTGCAAGTTCATACCTTCGACACAAGCGGCAAACCGGCGGCGCGGCCTTTCCATATCGCGGCGTTCCGCGACCAGTAACCACCAACCAGCCACCGACTTCATTGGATTTTTAGAAGTGCCGCGAAGAAGACTAGCTTATGCAGAATCGCAAGCTCCATCGATGGCTGCTGACCCGGCTCGCCGCCCAGAATGTTTCGCGCCGTAAAATGCGCGTCGCCTTTCTGGCGCTGTCCGTTGCCCTCGCCGTCGGCGTGGGACTGGCAAGCGTTGTGCTCGGTCATTCGATTCGCGACAGCATCACATCTAACTTCTCCCGAATGGGAGCGGATCTTATCGTTGTCCCTCAGAGTACGCTCGTCAATCTGACTAGTAGTCTCCTCACGGTGCAACCAACCGAGGAGACGCTCGACCAAATGGAAGGCAACCGCCTGAGCGGGATTCCTGGAGTCAGTCGTGTGGCGCCCCAACGCCTGATATCTGCAATAGTGGAAGGCCATCGCGTCAACCTGATTGCAATCGATCCACGAACCGATTTTACGGTCCGCAACTGGCTGAAGGAGCGTGATGCTGGCCCTCTCAAGAGTTCGGACATCCTTGCAGGAAGTACCCTCCCTGGGCAGATCGGAGAGTCACTGTCGGTTTGTGGCAGCTCGATGCATGTAGTCGGCCGCTTGGGGAAAACGGGCGTCGGGCCTTTCGATGAATCTTATTTCCTCACTTTTGCAGCCTTTGAGGAACTTGCGAAAGGGCCAAACGGTCCGGGTAGTGTTCGACCGATCCAAACCGCTTCTCTTCATGATCATGGCGCCCACTCCCTGATGGAACACGATACAAGCGGGATCGCATCACACACCTGCCTGGTCGGCTATCAGCAAGGGCGAGTCACTGCGTTTCTGCTTCAGCTTTCCTCAAACGCGAAACTCGAGCAAGTCAAGTTTGCGATCTCACAAAACGCCGCATTGAAAGTCGTAGAAGGAAACAGCGTAGTGATCTCCTCGAGGCAAGGTCTACGCACCCTGTTTATCGGTGTTGTCATTTTCACCTTCATTTTGCTGGCGGCGTTGCTGATACTCGTCGGACTCCTCTTCTCCGCGATAGTTCAGGAACGCTACAGGGAAATGGGGCTATTGCGCGCCATGGGGGCAAGGTCCAGGCAGGTGTTGACGTGGAAGTTGCACGTAGAGAAATCCTCGCCGCAGAGCATCAAAAGACGCCGATCACGTTGGCAATCACCGTGGGAAAGGAAACCAAGGTGGTGAAGGTGGAATACTACGGCGGACTTCGCTATCCTCATCTGTCACCCATCACTAACCAGGTAGATCAGCTTGAGGCTATTCTCGCGCCCCGGACCTCCGGATCGGCACGCAACGCGACGAGCGATTTGCCTTCTGAAACGACAGGAGCCTCACACTGATGAAGCTGAATCGCCGTTCTTTTTTGCGGAGCTCCGCATCCGCCATCGCCTCCTCTTCCGTCCTCGGGAGGGTCAGCTTTGCTTTGAAATCGAGGTCGGAGGATCTGAAGGGATCGCCTACGCTCCACAAGCTCGTGGAACAGGAGCGTCGAACGATCCAAGATGCCATGGTTGAGAACGGAGTAGAAGGCATTGCCGTCTGCTTGATTTACGAGGGTCTTCCGGTATGGGTGGAGGGCTTTGGAGTGACGAAGCAAGGAGGCAGTCGTGTCGATCCCAACACGATGTTTAGTATCCAATCGACTTCGAAGAACATGACAGCGGTTGCGATCCTTCTCGCCGTTCAGCAGGGGCTGTTGGACCTGGATGAACCTATCTCCACCTATCTGCCGAAATGGTCTGTGCAGAGCCGCTTTGAGAGCGCTCCGCAAGGTAAGATTACCCTGCGTCTGTTGCTGAGCCATCGGGCCGGATTCACGCACGAAGCACCAGTCGGGAACAACTACGATCCTGCCTTTCCCAGCTTCGATGCCCACGTCAGCAGTATTGCCAACACGTGGCTTCGCTATCCCGTTGGCGAACGCTATCGCTATTCGAATTTGGGCTTTGACCTGGCTGGCTACATCCTGCAAACCAGAACCGGCAAACCCTTCGCCGACTGGGTTCGTGACTCACTCTTCCAGCCGTTGGGAATGCAAAATGCGACCTTTTCGAGCGACGACTACGAAGCCCGAACAAATCGTGCGGTCGGTCATGTGAAGGGTCACGATACCGTACCACTGCGCACGCCTCTTGTTCCATCGGGCGGGGTCTATATCAGCGCCCAGGACATGGCCACATATGCCACCTTTCATCTTGGGAAGGGTACCTTCCAGGGGAAGACGCTGCTCGAACGATGCTGGTGGGACGAGATGCACGGTTTTGCTTTAGGTGGGGATTACGGGCTTGGCATCATCCGTTCGGAGGTACAATACGGCCAAAGGCCCATTCGTCTGCTCGGTCACAAAGGTGGCGGGTTCGGTTTCGGAAGTGTCTTTGATTATTGTCCCGAGGCTCAGTTGGCATGGGCGGCCTTCTTCAATCGCTCCGTGGGTGCCTGCTATCGATTAGGCAACAACCTGCTCAAAGGCGCACTGACAGCTAGGTACGGCGAACGCGTGCCTCGACTGCGGAGTGAAGAGCTGGCGCCCATTCAATTGACTGAACGTCAGCTTCGCCCCCTCACCGGGAACTATATTGGTCGCAACTCGAGTGTGACTTTTTCCTTGAGCGGTCTGAGTCTCTTAAAGCAAGAGGATGGGGCGCAGTCGACATTGCAGTTCACCTCGCCTACCGACGCCTTCCTTGTGAATGAGGAGCAAGAAATCGTGCGCTACCGTTTCTATCCGGCGACAGACAAAGCTCCTCTTTATCTCGAATGCTCCGAGACCGAGAGGGATCTCGACTGGAACAGCCGTCCTGGCGATCCGCCAGGTCCGAACAAGCCAGAATGGCGGAGCTATCTCGGCAAGTACGTCATCTATCAATGGGGTGTCCGTGCGCTCATTGTAACGATTGACTTGCAGAACGGCTATCTCTGCCTTAACGGCACACGACTCATTCAGGAGGTTTCTCCGGGCCTGTTTTTTACCTCGGATGGGGAAGCCGTCGATTTTCGCGATAGACAAGCGACCTGGAAAAACCTTCGGCTCGTACGACTCGCCGGAGACGACGCAACGATGATCCGCTGATACCACTTCTGCGGAAGATATTCGCACAATGCATGAAATGGAAGCCGAAACACTTCAGCGTGCGATGGTAAGTGAATTCGGCGGCGACCCCTCCGCCACCGATTCCACTCGCGTTCTACGTGTACCCAATTTCGTGAATCGAAAGTATGAAACGCAGCACCTTGTAGGGGCGCGTGCCGAAGCCACGCAAACCTACCATCTCGAAGACTTCCGCCTGAGGGTTGGCCGCTGCGAAGTTGGAGACATTCCGCGTCAACGGTCTAATGGTGGCCGCTAGTGAACAAGCAGCAGAACGGGAACGGTTGGCCGCTAGCGAACAAGCTGCAGAAGAGGAACGGTTGGCGGCCGCGAAGCTGGAAACATTCCGCATCAACGGTCTAATGGAGGCCGCCAGCGAACAAGCAGTGGGCACAAAAATGGGCACAGCAGGTCGGATAAACTAATGAATCGCTCTGCTAAGTATTTGAAAAGTTTGGTCGGGGCGCCGAGATTTGAACTCGGGACCTCCTGCGCCCAAGGCAGGCGTTCTAACCAACTGAGCTACGCCCCAAATTCGACTATCCGCCCGACTTCCACGTCCTACCCGTCCTTCTGGGGGCTTGCCAGGCCCTTCGGGTCACAGGACAGCTTCTCGACATAGCCTAATCGATTTCAGCCGTTCGGCCTTCACCCGAAGGGTCTTAACGCCCTGAGTGTAGTGCCATCCGGCCAATCCTAAAGTTGGCAAATAGTTGGCAAATTGGTTTTGTGAGAGATATTCCCCCGAAGGGGAAAAGTGAGAATAGCCGCGTATTTACAGGTGATTTAAATGGTGGGCCTGGGTGGACTTGAACCACCGACCTCGCCCTTATCAGGGGCTTTTATGGTGCTATATGCATAGTAGCGTGGCGATGATTACGCTGCTGACGACCTCAATCTCGCGAAGCGGCAAGCCTCTCCGCGCCCCGATGCCTCGGTTCTCACATGATACGCTCCGATGCCGAAGCAGTCGTGGCTTACCTGAAGTCGCTTAACGCCAGTCAATAGGGAATGTCGTAAGGGCGAATGTCTTCGGACGTTAGCATTCGCGGCGGATGGGGCGCTATTGGGATTGAATTGATTTTTGCCGATGACCTGCAGCATGCCCCGGTTACTTGAGATTCCGAACGACCTCACTCTTGGTCACTTCCTGGCATGATTGTTAGTTCCAGATTGCTCGTTCCGCACAAAATCGATGCCAAGTGCGGAGATCGCTTCCTACAAGCCGACTTGAACGAAGCCGCCCGGCGGCAGACGCTTCGCGTGCTTGTAGGTGAACAGTGTCGATGTGATCGTTCGCTCAAGAATGAGACGGAGGCTTTTCAAGAGGGCGGCTAACAGCGGAGGATGAAGGTGTGATTCAGGTTCATCGAACAAGACCAATGACTTCTTTTGCAGGTGCGCAGCCATTTGCGTGATCACGTTCACGACAATCTTATGGCCTGTACTCAGGTATTTGAAGAATTGAAGGGGTTCGTCATCGCTCTGAGTGAGCGCAGAAAGCAAGTTCAAGCGTGAAAACGATGGCTCCATCGATAAGAGCGTCAATGCTTCTACAAATGCCTTTCTTCTATCGGAGGTTTGGATTCTGCGGAGCGCTTGTTCAAAACTCTCGACGATTTCCCGCGAACTTTTCAGTTTTACCTGTCTGTCGCTTTCGCTGAGTATGGTGTCCTCTATGTCATCGCTCCGGAGTTTTCGGAACGGCGACTCTTTTTGACCTGTAGCAGACTTTCGTCTCCTCAGCGTTCGAACCCCGCGAAAGGCCCGAAGAACACTCCGCCCCTTTCGAGAATTTGCGGGAGATCGCTTTGACGGGGGAGAGTTGCGCTTGCCTCCGGCCAAGTAGAAGCAATATACCTGTCCCATTGCTCGAGAGGGATTTCTCTCACTGGTCCAACGATGTCGGTAAATTCAAAGCCCATCTGGCGAAGAGCCGTAACAGCAGAGCGCACTGCTGATTGGTAATCAGGCCCCGTTGAAAAGCATGTGGCGATCGCGCCCGCGAGCTCGGGCGGCATGTCCTTGTTGGTGCCTCGCAGGACCTTGATACTGGCGATGTAGAGATTCTTGGTTATCGTATCCTCCTCAGCAATCCATAGCTTCGCGCACTGGTCCGGCGAGAGCCGAGCGCGTTTTGCCTCCGAAGCAGAACTAGGAATCTGACCAGGACACCTGCTCCGCTTGTAAGACGCTACAACTGATCCACCGCTCGGCAGGAATATCAGGAGCGAACCCTGTTTTCAATGTGAATACAAAGACCTAAGCGTTTCGTAGTAGGACATGGTCTGGCCCAGCGAGCAATATTCCTCCGACAGAAGCGTAAAGGAGGATTCAATCGGGGTTGGGCCGCTTTCCTGATTTATATGGAGAATCTTGACGGTACCCAGTTCCAAGGCTCCCGATTCGGTTACCACCGTCGCGTGGAACGTCGTTTGAAAACCGTAGTCATCCCAATCGTCCTGTATCAGGATGACCAACGGCTCTTTGGACTTGTGGGGAATTCGGGAGCGTCGAGGTAACACCTTAAAGATCATTGATGCCTCACGCCCACAATACTAAATCCATAACGCTAGAAACGCGATGATAGCTAAGGTTTTCAACAGGGCTCTCATCGAGCTCCTCCTCTGGCGATCAGTATCGTGCTTGGAATGGCTGCGTAGAATTCGCGGCTGGCCAAAGCCTATGTTCCGGCAAGGGCCCTTGTCAATGGCGCATATCGCGCCGCGCAAAATGCACGAACGGCGAGACCTAGAAATTGCGGCGTCTCTTCGATCCCACCGCCTTTGTTCCTCATTAGGTTGCCCAAGGCCCAATTGAGGGTGGGAATTTAAGGTGGTCCGGTCGTAAGCGACACCGAATAAGGCATTTAGAGTTTCGCAGCCCCGGCTGTTAACCGAAGGGTTTGCTACGGCTGGAAACTTGTCCAAACTTGTCCATCTGAGAGCGGCCCAAAAAACCACAAGTGACGCCAGGACAGCGACTTAGGTTATTTGCTTACCTGGTTCGGGACCAGGAGGTCGAAGGCTCAAATCCTTTAGCGACACCTTCGAGGAGCGGCTTTCCAGAACATGGCGAATCGCTTTACTAAGACTCGTCGCCGTATATGGTTTCTGGAGAACGGACGCACCTTTAGCGACTAAGGAAGTCAGAGATGCCGCCTCTGCTGTGTACCCAGTCGCAAAGACAACACCAAGACCAGGTCGAAGAGTGCACATTTCCGCGTAAGCGTCAGGGCCAATCATTCCCGGCATTACGACGTCCACAACTACCACATCGATTCGAGCCACATTGCTTTTGAAAAGAGCGACGGCTTCAGTGCCGTTCGCCAGGATTACATGGTACCCGAGCGCCTCCAAGGTCTCTTGACCGAGTTCACGAAGGCCCTCGTGATCTTCGGCCAGCAGGACGGTCTGCGTCGCCCTTGTCATCCAAGATCTTTGTCAGACTGGTGATGCTCGTTCTCTCGAACGGCACTGCAGCCATCGATAACGCCGGCCGCCGCTCCTGCAAGTAACCAAACGTATGATTGCCAATCAGGCGGCAGCTTCCGTCGGTCGCTTCGGCTCCGAAACTTCGAACAGTGTGCCCAAGCTCACGTCGTAAATGTATCCGTAAATCGCGATGTTCTTCGGGACCAACGGATGCTCGCGAATTCGCTGCACGTCGTCGCGCACGCTCTGCTCCTGATCGCCGATGGTAAGCCATTCGATGAATTCTCCGGCGCGCGAGCCGGGTCCCTTCCCGACATCCTGGAATCCTTTGTCGGTGAGGGCTGCTGTTTCCAGACTATGGGCCAACAGTGCGCGAATCACATCGTTGGTGAAGTATTCCATGCCGCAATTGGTGTGGTGAATGACAAACCATTCCCGCGTGCCCAGCAGCTTGTACGAAATGACCAGCGAACGAATGGCATCGTCGCTGGCGCGTCCGCCCGCGTTGCGAATGACGTGCGCGTCGCCTTCGGCCAGCCCAGCAAACTTGGCGGGATCGAGCCGCGCATCCATGCACGTGAGAATGGCAAAGTGTCGCGCCGGCGGCATGGCAAGCTTCGCTTTGTCGCCGAACTCAGCGGCGTATCTCTGGTTGGCTGCAAGTACTTCCTGAAGAATGTTGCTCATAACGGCTCCTTACTTTAGAAACTCGATTCGTAGTTCTCTCGCAACACTAATTTGATTTGATTGCGATTGTCCGTACTTACGTTGCGGATGCTTACTGTTCGTAATACGCGTCGGCCTTTACTTTTGTTCTGGCGGGTTCATTCGAGATTCACCTAGCGGTCGTTGCTGCCTAGGATCCGATTTGCCCGAAAACCCGTGCGGCTCTATTTATGCGACTATCGGAGGGTGGAGACTCCGCCCTTGATGGAGAAAATCTCGCAACGTACTGGGAATGACTGCGTCATCTGTGTTCTGACGATGGTGATGGGACGACCCTACACCTACGAAAAAGTTCTGCAAGGCAGCGAGAAATACTTGAAGACAAATGCCGCAGGCCAAACCGTTGCTTGGTGGAAAGACTATCTCCAGGATGAGGGATTTGAAATTGAAATGAGGCCACTATCGGATCCTAAGTCGTTTTCGGATCTAGCGTCTTTGCCTAAGGACAGTCGGGCTATGCTGGTCTTTGAGATACCTCACATGAAAATTGGACATATTGTGGCGATTGATCGGTTTGGCGTCATTGATCCACTAGACCATCCAGTCGAATACAAGAGTGTTGCCGACTTCGTCGGGATTTTCAAAATAAAGGGTTGGAGGTTGTACTCACAGCATTTTTGGTTGGTCGGAAAGCGCAACAGCCCAACTCCTGGCGCAGACCCTTGATTGATCGTGGTTGCGGAGACGTGCCGGCGAGAACATCGTGTGGTGGTGGAGGAAGGCCGAAGGAGCGGGCCGATTGCTCCTCCGGGACCGACTACGTGCCGCAGGCGGTGTCAGATGAGACCGGCACGGATTGGCGAAGCTAGTACGGAGGCGGGGCTTCGCTTTTCTTCTCCTTTTGCTCCTTGGCCTTTTTCTTCATTTCCTCCCATTTCTTCTGCTGATCCGGCGTGAGGACGTCATTGATCTGGGACTTATGCCCTTCGCGGATCTCCTTGCCCTTGGCCATCTTCTGATCGTGAGATAAAGACGTATCGTTGTGAACCGTCTGTAATTGCTGCGCCTCATCCTGTAGGATGGGTTTCAGTTTGGCCTTTTGGTCATCCGTCAAATTGAGCTGCTTGCTCATTTCTTCCAAGCGACTCTCAGCGGTTGCCGGGTGTTCCTGAGCAAGCGCTGGGCGCGCCGTGAGGGTGACGGCAAGACCCAATAACAGCGATCCGATAAAGATCCTCCGATTCTTGTTCATACCGACTCCTTTGGGCGATTGTTTCTAACGGAGAGCTGGGGAATCTGGGGGTAAACCGCCAAAGAAATTATACGCGCTTTCGTCAGCAACAGCCGCACGAGAGATCGCCGTCACCTTTTCGTGAGCGAGTTCGCTACGCCAAAACGCTTTGGAACCACTCTCGGGTTCTGGCTGAAGGGAGAGCCGATCACTCGCCGTTTGGACTTGCTATTAAGAGCGATGATCTACTCGTACCGCAGGCAATCGATGGGGTCGAGGTTGGCCGCCACGTTTGCCGGATAATAGCCGAAGAACAAGCCCACGCCGACGGCGATCGCGAAACCAACCGACACCCACAGATACGACAGCGTTGCGGGAATCGAAGGCACGAAAGTGCGCACCAACGTGGATATGCCGGAGCCGATTAAGATGCCGATTGTGCCACCGACCAGGGTGAGGACCACGGCTTCCAGCAGGAACTGCAAACGTATGTCCGCGCGGCGAGCGCCGATAGCCTTGCGTACGCCAACTTCCTGGGTGCGCTCGGTCACAGAGATGAGCATGATATTCATCACGCCGATGCCGCCGACCAGCAGACCTATCGAGCTGATTACGGTTGTGAGGATAACCAGCGCGCTGGTGAGTTGATTCCACAGATTGCAGTCGGTCCGCAGTTTCATCTCACGAAGGTCTCCCGGACTATCCTGAGGTACCCGGAATCCTGCGGCTTCGTCAATTGAAATCTAACTGGCATAAATATAGCAAAGCTATCCCGCGCACCTACTTTGCATGTCCCAACTGGTGGGGGGCTGCCTCTCAACTCTCACTTCTTCACAGGTCTGCCGAGTTTTCCCTCGACCGAGGCAATAGCCTCCGTCAACCTTCCAGTGCGATCACCATAGTCATCTAGCTTCATGAAGGTGATCACTCGCTCGGTCTTCTCGCGCATCTCGATGTGGCATTTCCGAGCTACCTCCATTAGCTGGTCCCAACCTCCTTCGAGGATTGTCCCGGCGGCAGTCAATCGATAGTCGAGGCCGCTCGCATCAATGATCCGCACCAAGTCAACGATATCTGCGCTGATTGAACGGCCACGTCCCAACGGAATAACACTAAGTTCCAGCAACATACTGACCTCCCTGCGGTTGGCATTCATTATAGTTCGGGTGCTTACAGCCGCGTTTATGTGAGGCGGACTTACTCTCTCCTTTGCTAAAGAACGGGTTCGCAAAGACGCATCACCCCACCCCTGTGCCCGGCGACCATGGGGTATGGGCCTCGATTGGTGTACGCAGCGATTTTTGGGGTCTCACTGTGAACTTCCCTCTCCGGCTGCGTGCGCAGATGTGCGTGAAGCCGAGGAAATCGAACGTGGCTGGTGGCATCGCGAAGGGGTTGGTTTAACGATCTTGGTTGTCTGAGTGGAGCAGGGAATCTTCTCGGAAATTTCATGCACGCCGCTGCTAGAATGACTGTTGTGATGTCAGATCTTGCAGCCAAAGCCTGTGTCCCATGCCGTGGCGGGGTCCCACCGCTGAAAGGTGAGGAACTCTCCTCTCTGCAAAAGCAGGTGGATGGATGGAATGTGATAGACGAGCACCACCTCAGAAAGACATTCAAGTTCCCAGATTTTCGCAAAGCCCTCGGGTTTGTGAACCGCGTGGGTGAACTTGCGGAGGAGCAGGGGCACCACCCAGATATCTTTCTTGCCTGGGGAAAAGTCGAGATTACGACCTGGACGCACAAGATCAACGGTCTGACAGAGAGCGATTTCATCTTGGCAGCCAAAATCGACCAGCTCTACAAACCCTGAACTCCACGCTCTGCGTCAACCCCGCCGATGACCGCCACGCGTTGCACTCTTTTTGGTCCAATCGTAGTAGCTGCGCCGGCTGTAGACTAGCTCCGCGGAAGGCTAGAGCAGAAGAATCAGGCTCTTGCTGAATAAGAGATGGCGCGAGGAGGAGATATGAACGTAGAAAGAATCTCCGCAATCACGATCAACGTCAATAGTATGGCAAGGTCGGTGCATTTCTATAGCAGGCTGCTAGGCCTAAAGGTTCTCTACGGCGGTGTAAACGCTTGCTTTTCTTCCCTTCAGACGCTCAGTGCGAAAGATACGATTCTGAACTTAGAGAAGGGCTATGTGACCCCCGCTTGGGGGCGGATAATTTTCTATGTCGAAGATGTAGATCGGTTTTGGGCTCATATGAAAGAAAAAGAATTCAGTCCCGCAAGGCCCCGAGATGCAGCATGGGGTGAGAGGTACTTCCATCTACGCGATCCAGACGGCCACCAACTGTCATTTGCCCAACCAATCCGCTAAGACTGCCAGGTTCGTCCACTATCGCGACAAATTGTTGAAACCCGAGAGCCAGGAAATGACCTGGCCTTCTTAGAAGTCGAGCACAAGCAAGTCTGATTGTGAGCACATGAGCGGAACAAAAGGACGGGCTGTAATCTGTCCTCGAATCCACAGACCGTGCATGTATCCGAGTCTCGACATTGATTTCAAGGAGGAGTTTGTTTCTCCTCACAGTCCCGAGACCTTGGCGCGGCTCGTCAATCCCGAGATGGTCCGAAAGTCCGTGGCGATACTCCAGCGGCGGAATCTCGACGTGAACATCACGGCCTGAAAATCCCGCAAGAATTTGTGTATCGCCGCGCTACGAACCTATTGAAGACATCGAAGCAATCGCGTCTTTCGTTCAGTCTTTCGCTGAATGGGAATACTTATCTCGGGACAACCGGCGGAAATTGCCAAAACTCCTTTGCCGAGAGATTGCCGTGGATCGCTACAAGGTCAAATCCTTGGCTCTCAACCTGGGAGTTGGATCGAACATCGTGACGAAGACAGCCATTGCCATTCGAAGATGGTCGACCTGGTACCCACCGGCTACCGATTCCATGATCTTGTGCTTTGGCATCCCCGCAGTGTGTAATACGAGCGGGAGGATTCATGGACATATTGGCAGCATTGAAAGAGGAAGAAGCGAAGCTACAGCAACAGCTATCCGGGATTCAGGGAGCTATCGCAGCTCTGAGTGGTGTCCAGAGACCTGCATCGGGTGGTTCGGCCAGAACTGGAAAGAGCACAGGCGGCAAGAGGGTTATGTCTGCCGCAGCGAGAGCGAAGATCGGTAAGGCAGCTAAGGAGCGATGGGCACGGCTAAAAGCTGAGAAGGCGAAGAAAACGAAATAGACATCTCTGGCCACTCAATTTATCTTGGAATTTTAAAGCGCGGGTTTCTTCGGAGGCTCGCGTTTTGTTGTCTGTCCAGAAAATGGATTCGATGCTTCTCGTTCAAAATGTTGGGCCCTCGCTCATTGGCCAGTTTCCGAAATGCCGAAGTGTCCATCCATCAGGAGGATGGATGGTAGGGGCGGTGGGGATCGAACTCTGGTCCATAATCCCTAAGCCCCTGTGTTTTCAGTATTGTACTGACACGCATCGTAAGGCCAATCGAGGTCAAATTGAGGCCAAGGACAGCTTTGGCGGCACTGCCCGTCCATGCTACCTTTCATATAGCTTCAATTTTAGCGTCGAATTTAGACGCTCCTCAGCATTGTGGCGCAAGCCGTTATTTACAGTTGTCCCTCGCGGGAAGTTCGACCGCACATTGTTTCACCTTTTTTGTAAATCGAGGTCGTATGAGTGTCGGCAGAGACGGAATACAGAGGCGGAAATGGACCCGCCTAGGGGCGCCCTTTTATAATGTGTGGTTTCAGTTTCCGGTTCTTGAAAACGATTACGAGGTCAGCGGCACCGAATGACGCGGAAAGAACTATTGGACATTCTATGGACGCTGGCGGCCAGGGCAGCTTCCAAGTCGGTCAAACTGCAAAGGCCCGCTCGGGCTACCGTGTGCAGTCACTCCGCAGGGGACATGGCCGCCAGCGGCTTTCGAGTGAAAAACTGACAAATCATAACTCGGCCGGTGGGAAGTAGTCCATCGGGGGGAATGTACTAGAGAACTGTCTGGAACTCCTCGTTGCGCTGTCAGGATGCCAATACCAAGATGAGCGGCCCGAAACGGTTTGTTTGCGGCGCACCAAGACCACTGACTGGACATGTCTCCCAGCCTGAAAGCCACCGGCAACCCAGTTCGGCGATAAAATTACGACTGGCGAATAGCGACCAGCGGAATAATTTGGTCTTGCCTGTTAGAATCCGATCAGAAAGGAAATCATCATGGGTAAGTTCATAAAAGTCGGAACCAAAGCAGAGTTTGAAGACATAGAGGCAGGAAAGCTCGCGGAGGCTGGGGGCCAAAGCATAGCCATTTTCAATCTGGGTGGCACCTATTACGCGATCGAGAATACATGTCCGCATCGGGGTGGACCCTTGGCTGAAGGTATGCTGGCAGGCGAAGAGGTTATCTGCCCCTGGCACGGTTCCCGCTTCAATGTGAAGACGGGTTCGGTCCTAACCCCACCGGCACGGCAGGGAGTGAAGAGCTTTCCCGTTCGGGTCACGGGAGACGATGTCGAAGTCGAAATCGAATAGGAAAGTGAATAAGCAGGGGGGGCCGATCATGGAAACCAAGCGGATTACACCCGAGCAAGCCAAGGAGCTTCTGGATTCAAACCAAGGCTACATCTACCTGGACGTGCGGACCGTTCCGGAGTTTGAGGCAGGGCACGTCCCGGGAGCCAAGAATGTTCCCGTGGTGGAGCCCGATGCGTCTGGACGCATGCAACTGAATCCCCGATATGTGGAGATCGTGGAGGCCAATTTTGGCAAGGAAGTGAAATGTATTACCGGCTGTCAGAAAGGAGGCCGCTCCATCAAAGCGGCGGAGCTTTTGCTGGTGGCCGGGTTCCCCCATGTGCTGGATATGCGCGGCGGATTCGGGGGCGAAACCGATGAGATGGGGCGAGTGACTTTTCCGGGTTGGTCGCTCCGTGGTCTTCCGTCGACTAAAGAGAGTGCTCCAGAAGATCGCTATGAAAACCTAGCCAAGAAATAACCGGTCCCACCTCGTTCAGGCTGCCTCCCAGAGAGCAAAAGCTAACGAGCCGAAAAGCTTTCGTTTCGGCTGACCGGTTCAAAAGGACATGGTTTCAACACAGGGAGCCACTTGTCCGCTGTCCGAGAAATCGATAGCATCGAGCAGAGCGACTGTGAGATCAGGCTTGGCCTTCTGTATCAGTCCGCGATCTCCGCAATGTTTCGGACGTATCGAGGACGAGCGAAGAAGCGGGTGCCCCGGCGCGGTAAGTGATGCCGAATCCTGTCTTTTTAGGACCAGCCATCGTGCCGGGCGTGAGTGTCCATGACGGGCTGAAACCCACATTTTTCGTTGCCCGCAGAAATTTTCCCCGACACCGCAGGAAATACGCACCAAACGCATTAGGAGCCTGTCGGATACTTGCGTGCTTTTAAGCACGGCTTACAAACACCCACCGGAGATCGTTTCGAGCCACGTCACGATTGGCAACGGCGGAGAGGCGGCGCTTGCCCAACTGGACCAGGGGCCTGGGCAACACTGGAGCAAGTTGAATCCAGGTTGGGCGTATCCGATGAGGTTTCGGTCAGAGCTGAGCAGCTTGATAACAACGGGATCTCGATGTGTGGGAGGCAAGACCTCCGCAACGCTTAGGAGTTGAAAGTTTCTATTCGCGCCGAGTGCGTATTCCAGAATTGCCTGAGCCCATTCCACATGCCGTCCACGCTTTGTGGCTGTAGCCCATGCCGGCAGAAGAACCTCTGCGTGGTCGGTCTTTTCGGCATCTTGCACACATTGCGCTGTTGGCAGACCGAGATGATCATTCCAAAATGTGATGGGAACCGACGCAACCATCTGGCGCAGCCACCATGCTTTTTCTCCCATGCCTTGCGGTGGTGTTGGTTCGATGCCGTCCCGGCGCATGCTCTCGTCGCAAACTTCGGGCAATGTAACTTGGATTTTTGATTGGCGCGTCAACGCGCGCAGCAGTTTTGATCCGGAAGCGCTGCTGGCGGCAACCAATGATCGCGCTCGCTCAGTCATTCGACGGGCGAGTCTCGACTCTGGGAGTCGCACCAGAAGTTCAGCGGCTTTTTTTCGAACCTCTTTCCGCCGGTCATCGAGCACCGATTCCAGAAAATCCTCATCACCGGAATGGAGACCAATCTGCAGTTCTTCCACGAAAGCGAGGCGATCCTCGGGTCCATCCTGCTTCCACGTGGAAGTGAGTAATCCAATGGCATCGGGAGGATTATTCTTGCGGAGCTCTCTGAGCATAGACACACGACTCGGCCGGGACGCCGTTTCCCAGTCCTTTACATCAGCTTTTGCCGCGACGTAATCCCATTCTTCGTTCAACGACGCCAGCCACTCACCACGCTTTCCGATGACACCCGCGACCAAGTTGCGAAGTTTGATGTCTTTGCGGCCAGCGTCCAATGCGTCGGGCAGAACCTCCTCCGGTAAACGCTGGCCGCTTTCAGCCAGTGCTGAAAAGAATTCTGGAAGCAAATGAGGGAATTGCCCCTGAAGCATACGCTTCAAATAGGAAGCTGCATTGGAGCCGCAACGTGGGGTTTCGTCACTCTTGGAGGCCGGGAATCCGGATTTCTCACTGGGGACCGTGACAGTTCCGCACTGGCGATGGAGCAAAACAACGGCTGCCGCAGCCAAGAGAGATGCTTCCCGATTGGAAGGATCCAGTTGCGACAACAACGCTCCGACGTTGTCGCTGGATCCGAGTTCCGGCAGCGCGATGCGGTCGGTCCCGAGAAGAGCGGCCTTCACGAGTTCGCTCCAAAGCTGCGCGGAGTTGGTCGATGCTTTAGGCATTCAGTTCGACAAACCTTTCTTCCACGCATGCGCTAACGGGCAACAAGCTGTGGCCGTCCCACTCCGCAAACAGGGCGATCGGATGCCCTCCGCTCAAAGCTACGAGTTTCCACACATCACGAAACGGCGACAAAGGGAGTTCGGCCTTGGCTTCGTCAATGATCCACCAATGCCCATGAGCAGTCGCGGGAACAACCCGGCCTAGCTCAAATGGGAATCGTTCTAGCCATGGGCAATTGGCTTTGCGCTCCGACCATCTCGCTACCGCACGAGCGATCGATTCACCGGGCAGTTTTTGGAGCTGCCTTGTAGCTTCACTTCTTGTCTTTACAAGGGCCCGCAGACCTAAGCGTCCGGGGAAAAATACTAGCTCGCCGTCAAAGCAAGTCCCGGGAATCATGCCGGAAAAAGGAGCCTGATTCCCGTAAGCGAAAGCGACAATCATCGCTTCCCGGCCGGTACTCGTTCCTTTTAACCATGTCCTCTGGACCTGCAACCGGTCTTCGAGCAGTGTTCTCTGGCCCAAGACATTCCACTCATCCGCAATGCCGACATCCTGCAGGAGTTCTTGTTGGTCTTGTTTCCAGCCGATCAAGGATTGGATTTCATCCTGAAGATCTTCCGGCAGGGCCGCGCTTCTGCGGAAACCTTCGAGCAACAAATAGAGGAGAGCCATCTGCTCGAGCAGGCGTTCCTGCCAACCTTCGCGAGTGCTCAGCACCGCCGTTTCTTTCAGAAGTCTTGCGAGTCCCGGGGCTTGGGCATCGACCAAGCGGACTGCCTGCGACTCCCAAGGCGCTGTGCCTCGACTGAGGTTGCCGGCCAATCCCGTTCGAACCATGTCCTCCAGCCAGCGCTGCAATTCCAGCGCTCCGTCCTTGACGCGATCGAGCCTTCGGGCGGCGGTCTTCGCCTGAGATTCCGGGTCTTTAGGGTCTTTCGACTTCGTAGTCGCCGCTGTCTCTTTCTTGGCAGCGCGGTCACTGCGCCCTTTCAGCCAGGAAGCGACCGTGTCCGGCGGAGCGGTCTTAGCAAAAAGCGATGGTTGCTCCGCGAAGAGCAAGAAGAGAGCGAGTCCATGTTTGCAGGGGAACTTACGGCTTGGGCAACTGCACTTGAAAGCTGGGTCGGCAAGATCGATTTGAGTTTGATAGGGATTCGAGCCACTGCCTTGGCATGCGCCCCAAATTGCTGTCTCGTTGACTCCTAGTGAAGTCCATTTCTTGGGAGCCAAAAGTCCTTGCGCCGCCTTGGCGGAGGCAGCGTCGGGGGCAAGCTTCAGAATCTGTTCTGGCGTCCAATGCAAAGCGGAACCGGGTTCAAATCAGGATGACTAGCACAGTCAGTATGCAATCGAGCCTCACATCAGTAAAGTTTCGGACAAGATGCGAGTCACAAAATAGAAAGTGCTCTTGAATCATCCGATAGATATGAGGTTGAGTCCGAGTTCGCAACGGTTATGGAGAGTGGCGGCGTCCGAGCAGGATCCAATCAGCACTACTGGCGAATATCCCGAATACGTTCCCCATAGGTAAGTTCGAAAACTTGAAGACGGCCAAAGTCATCCGCAATCACAAGATTGGAAGAGTCGAGTCGAACACTTGCCTTCGCTGGCCCTTCGATCTCTACTGACAGTCGAAGAACAGGTAGATTGGCCTTGGCAACTTGGTAGAGCAAGATTCGAGTGCGGGCCTGTGAAGTTGTGGAGACGACAAACCAGTGTCCAGCCAGAACGGGATCGCCGGCGACCTGCTCATCGCTCTGGAGCCTCAACAGTTCAATCCATTCTCCATTGTTTTTCCTGAAGAGTATCTGCTGCGCCTGGTCCAGAGGCGCTTTTCCCTCAGCGCCTTGCGATGCGGGAAGGACTGTGGAGGCGTCAAGGACTCCGGAATCCGGACAACTCAGTAAGCGAAGATGCATTACAGATTCAAGAGCCCTCGAGAATGCCAGAGGATGTTTGTTCTTCAGGCGCATCTGAGGGAGCTGGTAATCCCAGAGCCAAAATTTGTTGTCCTGAAATGTTATGAGGCTCATGGTTGATGGAGTCGTAGTCAGAGGGCTAACGACGCGTCCGACTCCCGGTATTCTCCACAAGGCATCGAGGCGCGGCGCACCGGCGTCAATGGCGTAGACATCCTGCCCCGATACCAGGTACCAGACACTTCCATCAAAGCTAGGCGCAAAGTGGCTGATTTCCGCGCCGCACCATCTCCCAGCCTTCCGCGATTGGAGATCGACTCTAGATAAGTGCCAAGAGTCTCCGCGGCGGGCCAGAGCGATCGCGCGGCTTCCACTCTCAGAAACTACGATTCGGTTGGCTGGTTGATCGAAGTGAGCGATGGTGCTTCCCTCTCGCGTGACCAGCTTCATTCCGCATTCTCCGAGAGCGACGAGAGATCGCCCGTTCGGCAGCAGCGCAGCGTCGAACAGTTGCTCGGAGCCGCAATCGTCTGCGCTAACCAAGTACTCGCGAGGCGCACTCAAATCTTGTAATTCGATTTTCCGGCCTGGTTGACGTGTCGGAATATCGGCACGCAGAGCTCCATCGCCGGAAAAATCTGCCAGTTGGCGTAAAGGAATCGGCGCCAGCGGCGGCAACCCCCTTCCTGCGTCGCGCAACATGGTACGTGCAGCCAGCCGAGCGAGAGTTTGTGTCTCTGGACACTTCGGTTGGTTGCGCAAGGTCTCCGCAAACTCCAGCCGGGAGGGTGCCAATTCCGGAGAGGTATCGTCGAGGAGCGTACTAACGCGGGATCTCCATTCGGGGAAGTCGATCCTCGCTACGCCTACGAGACGAGCGAGGGCTCTAGCGCCGGGTTTTCCCCCAGCATCGACCGCGAGCCTCATCCAATCCACTGCGTGAATTCTCTCGTTTTCCAGGGCCCACAAGACATCGGTTGCCGAGGCGAAGTTGCCGGCTTCGGCCAAGGACTGAGCCCAGAGCTTTCGCAAGTCGGGAGCCGACGGATGATGAGACTTCTCAAGACGCAAAACGGCTCCGTGGAAAGCACCCGTTTTGCGAGCTATCCGTATGGCGCGCTGTCTTTCTCCCGCAACGAACCACTGACGAATGACAATCTCCGGCGCAAGTTCTCGAGCTTCTGCAATTTCTGCGGCTTGGCGCAGTCTTCCGTGGCGTTCGAGAAACGCCACAGCTTCTTCGTTGGCTCGAAGTAGCTCCGCAAGAACGAAGGCCGCCTCTTCGATGCGCCCCTGGGCCTCCAACCGCCGGAATGTTGAACGATAGAGCTGATTTAGGTGTGAATAAAGTGATTGTCCCAATGGAATTGTCGAGCTTGACCGGTGCCCGGCGGCGTTGATGAGCAGACTCTGTCTGATACCGGGGACCCCAAACGAAAGGCGCATGATCGGAGAGTCCGCGATGGATGAGAGCGGAATGGCGTGGCGGATGGCTTCATCAATATCGCCATGCTCAAACATATCAATGACACGGCTCAGATAGCGGCCTTGACGCCACCCAAGGACTCTCGCAAATCGGGACACCATGGCCAATCGCGTAACAAGAGAATTCAGCCATATGGAAAAACGAGAGACGGGACGCGTTGCAAATACGCTCTGTTTTGCGCCTGTTAGGCTCTCGGATTGATCGGTGATTCGCGGCCAAAGGCTTGCCAACATTCGGAACCATTCGCGAACGGAGCCAGGACCTCTAAGAAGGGAGAGACGACGAAATTCTTTCGGGTCCGGATCTCTTTGAGGAGCTTTACCTGTCTTCAGAAGAGCGAGCAGTTCATTCAGTTCTGCAGGCGGCTTTGGAAGGCCCCCGAGTTTTTCCCGTAGGTCGAGCACCTCCGGCTGCGCCTCAAGCGCGGGCTTGCTCGGGACCGCCCCAAGCGAGTCTCCTTGAACAAATTCAAAACCGGAGGTGTCGATCCAGTTTTCTGGTTTCTGGAGCAGGTTCTCATCGAGCGTCTCGAAGGTTATGGTCCCGCCGCGCACGCGCACCAGGGAACCAAAGGGCGCCTGTAAAGCTCTCATCTCCTTCTCGCTCACGGGTGCACCCAAAAGGAATCCTTCGTGATAAACGAGAGGTGTACCGATCGCTTCTTCGGTGGAGATGAGGACCGGATTGTGAAGCAGAAGAAGAAGTCCGTCCTTCAAACCATAAACGCGAGATTTTGGCTGCCAAAGGGCCAGTATTCGGCGTCGGGCTTCTGTCTCCCCGACCAATTCCGATTCCAACAAGAAGCCGGAGGCAGAGAGAGTGCCTCGGTGAGTGACCATGCGGGCCTTCAGCTCAGCCATGGTTTCCCCAATTCGTGAAGTGGCACAGGCGGCGGCTGTGCGTCAGAGAGTGGACGCTGAGGTCTCCCTTAGAAGTGGAATAAGCGATGAATGGCTTCCCTTGAGAGACCACGACTTGAGAAATGGGCTCGGGAGATTCGAAAAGGGTGCGCTCCCAATCCACACCCTTGAGAGTGACCACATGGCGGTCTTCACGCAGAGTGACCAAAGCCTCCGCGTAGCTGGCTTCTTGGATCACCCCGACAACTTCTTGCGTGGCTTCAGTGCGGATTTCGTGCCTCTTGCCTTTGGTGACCAAGATCGCCCATCTCAAGGGATCCAGTTCCAAAGCAAAAAGGCCGTACGGTGGCTGAGCATTGGCTCCAAAACCAAAGAAAGCCCGTCTCGCAGGGTTGGTGTCGACTTGTAAGACCTCTTTCCGGGTTTCCTTGCCCAACGAAACCAACTCGACCGCACTCCCGGTTTCATTCACTGCAATATAGGTGGGGATTCCTCCGACAGAAGAGAAAGCAATAATCCTCCGCGCCTCCAAGAGTGCGACGCGCTCGTCTTCTACGGATTCGAGACGGAACAGATTCCCGGCCTGGTCTAGAACCAAGAGACTCAATTGCGCGCCAGAGGGTGTGGGCGGGCGCATGCACGGAAACAAAAAGCCGTTCGTGTCTTCTTTGTCTCGGACGAACTCGTCAAGGCGAAGAAAGCAGTTTCCTTCGACCGGATAACTTTCCTTACCGATGTACGTAATGCGTAGCGACAGTTCTTCTGCAGAAACTACCACCGTGGAATTTCCAAAACGATTGACGGCGACGACCTGCCCCACGCCTCCCACGGTGTGCTGTTTAACTCGTCCTGGCGAATCCGAAGGTTTGTTCGGAACCGGGAAGGAAAGCAAGGTGTTCTGGCTTTTGCCAAACACGCGCCGACTCCCATAGGCAAAAACAAGACCTGAGCTTGGGATCAAAGTCGGGGATTTCTGAGGAGCGGCGGCGGCGAGCAGGTAGGGATCGCGCAACAGACGTGCGCAAGCGCCGTTTTCAGGAAGGTCGAGAGTCACGCCCCTCGCTCTGCTCTTTAGAGAGTGAACGTGAACAGAGACCCGCCGGACGGCTAGATCAAGCACATCCTCCACTAGAATGCGAGACACCGGTGGGGTTGTTGGAATTCGCTCAAGCACGCGACCGCCGACCAACCAAATCTCTTCCGGACTGTTCAGTTTCACGGCACGGTGCAGCCACGCTTCAACATGGTTCGCGGTTGTAGCCGTGTAGCTGCGAGCTCGAAGCAATTCCACTATTTCTGATTCACTTGACCCGTTGAGAAGAGCCATCTCTGGGTTCTGGAGAATTCCCCAACCGAAGTTCGCGCGTGCGAGTTCTGCGCGGCGAAGCAAGACGACCAGCACAGCGAGATGTGCCAATCGTGGAGAACCGATTTGGTCTGGCCCGGAATCAAATAACGCCAGGGATCCCATCCCATGGGCTGGTTCGCGGCGGGCTATCTTCAGGAAAAGATGCTCGTGCATCGCAGCGCGTCGATTGAATTCTTCTGGAACCTCGTCCGCGAGAAGCCAATCCGAGGAAATCAACCGATCATAGCTTCCACGGTTGAGGAGTCCGTCGAACCCATCTGGATCGGCCGCGCCGGCGATGTCAGCCAGGTGCAGAGGCTGGATCGCGCCAGCGAGCCTTCGCACCAATGGCCCAAGCGCCAGACCTAGTTCCAGTGGAAACGCATTCAACTGCCGGGCCCATGGAGACAAGGACGAAGGCAAGGAAATCATGCTGCGACTCGAAGCCAAGATGCGAGGACCTGCCGCGAGAGTTCTTTTGCGGAAGACAGAGAAATTACTTTGCCAAGCTCCGGGATCACCGCGAAGGGGGAGAGTACGGGGGAGCGCTGAATCAGCGCTCTTTCGAAGAGATCCACAGGAACGTCGGGTTCACGATTGGTGGGAAGCAGCAAACGAGGTGCCAGCGGATCGCGGCCGAGGTAGCGTACACCATCAACCCAAGGAAGCGTCTGGCCGTCGCCAAGAAGAACGAGAACGTTGGACGTCGAGACGGCGCTCCATTGTGTTAGGGACAGATCGTCCATAGCGAGCAATTTTCTGGCTAGTTCTAGAGCTGCAGCTCGAAATGCAACGACGCCCGCCGGCGCCAAGGGCACTGTCCGATCGTTCCAGTTGACAGGAATGGACCAGGTATTCAACGCGGCTAAACCTTGTGAGAAGGCTTGAGATGTTCTACGAGCTGCGCCCGGATCGTAATGAGATCGGACGGCATGCTCTCTGGTGTGAAGCTCGCGTCGATTTCACGGGCAACCCCTTCAAGCTTAAGGCGCCAGCTTTGACTTGCTTCCCCATCCCCATTGGGTGGATTTGCCATCAATTCCTCTCCCGAGAGCACCAGCCGCCGAGCCAGCACAAGTGGACCCGCCGAAGCATCTTCCGCGGCCGCGGGCAGCGTTGCATTTTCGGTGTGACGAAGGAGATCACGAAGGCTGTCCCTCGCGATTTCCTGCTGCTCTTGAGTGGGCACGACATAGATCAAGGGCCACAGATCAGCGTCGGTCGGTTGGGGACGGCCCGACAGAACAGAGGCTGCCGCGATGAGACTCTGCGCCTTAACGACGCGCCGATCAGAAAGAACGACTCCTGCACTTCGCAAAATACGTAGTAGATGCGCTAGTTGTGGCCGCACGCCAGCGAGGTCGGCGAGTTGGGCTGCCTCGGCCAGAGCATCGATGTCCGACATAGAGGCCAATTCAGAAAACTTGGAGTGATCGAGCCGCCATCCATTGTCTAGAAGTGTTTCAAGTTGCGGGTCCGCGATTCCCTCCACGAAGACTCGCACTAGAAAACGATCGGCGAAAGCGGCAAGAGACTCGTCGGTTGGCAAGCCGTTGGATGCTCCGACACAAATCCTTAGAGGACATTCTAGTCGTGTGTGCCCGCGCCGAAAAACACGCTCGTTCAAGATACCCAGCAAAGTGTTCAGAATCGCCGAAGATCCTTGGAAGATTTCGTCCAAGAAGGCAATCTCTGCTTCCGGCAGCATTCCGCTTACATCTGTCTCCACGGTGCCTTCGCGCAATTTTCGCAGATCCACCGGCCCAAAAATCTCGTTTGGCTCCGTAAACTTGCCGAGGAGGTACTCGAAATAGCGCCCTCCGGTGGCGCGCGCCATCCTGCGGACCGCCACGCTCTTTGCCGTACCCGGTGGGCCAATAACAAGGAGATGCTCGCGCGCCACGGCACTGAGTGCGACCAGTTCGACAAGGGTTTCCCGATCGACCAAACCACGCGAGGCAGCTGTAACTGCTGCGCGAAGTCTAGAAGACGACTCTGAGAGGCTGGGCGTCATATAGCTAATGTAACGGATAATGTCATTCTTAGGGAGTCGATCGGCCATAGCCGCTATGACATTTGGGGAGAGCAGGCTCTTCGAACATGACGTGAAATAGTTGCGAGGTGGATCTATCGGTGGGCTCTACGGTGATCCGATTATTTGCCGGCGTTTTGCTCGTACGAATATATGTGTCGGAGAAGCTTTCGCACACGGCAGATGTGTGCGAAATGGACGAGTCGCTCACGACTGCATTTGTTCAGTTGAATGCTCGCTCGGAGCGCGTGAAGCGCCTTCTCGATTCCAATCTTGCGTCGGTACTTCAAACAATCGGCAATGGTCTTGGCGGTGCTGTAGATTCGAACAGGTACGCCATCAATCCTGGCGTTCACAACGCCCTGAGTCAGTGCTCTGCCCGAGAAGCGGACGAATGTATGTTGCCGCTCGGGTCTCCCCAATAACCTTTGGGATCGAGGTAGTTTTTCGCAGCCATGTTAATTCTCCCCCAATTCCGATACCGAAACTGCCGTATGGCCCTTCCCTGCAAAGAGTGACACGTTGAGGTCGGGAGGTGGCAGATGTTTTCGCTAATCGGAGCGCTAGTTATTGGCTTGATCGTGGGCGCCATAGCAAAGCTGCTCATGCCAGGGAAAGACCCAGGTGGCATCTGGATAACGATGGCTCTTGGAGTTGCGGGCTCCTTGGTCGCTACATATTTGGGGCGAGTTCTCGGCTGGTATGCGACAGGCCAGTCGGCTGGCTTTATTATGTCGATCTTGGGCGCGATGCTACTACTTTTGCTCTATCGGTTCATTCGGCGCCCGCCAGTCAGAGCCTGAACGGACCAGGAACAGCCGACAGGCGTCCATTCCCAGAATCCGCGGCGCAGAGTAATCTGCCCTTGTAACTGTAAGCTCGAAGAATGTCCGCAACACATTGCTGAAGCTCGCTGAAACGGCTATCCACAAAGACCACGACAGCGGTCATGCGGCAGCGACGATTCCGCTAGACTTGCGCGGGATTCGGAGGCGGTAAATAAGGCCCGAGCTAAGACTGGCTATGTCTGCGGCTATTCCACCAGATAAGCAGAAATTGTAGGACCAAGATGATTGCGAGGATTATGAGAATGATGAGCGCGGTTAGCATTAGTGCGGCCTCAGCTTGACGGTTACGCAATCCTCATTGCGGCACTGCGGTCGTGAGATAGGAAAAAACAAAGGGCTGACGGGATAACGCCAGCCCTTTGCTACGTCGTCTTCGGCCCGAGTCTCTTAGCGAGTGCCTGCAACGGCGGCCATAGCCTTTTGCGGTGCGCTTTGATGCACGGCCGGCGTTCCCACATTCACCTTGATCTGCTTGGGCTTGGCTTCCTCGCGTTTGGGGAGGCTCAGCGTCAGCACGCCATCGCGATAGCCGGCTTGGATGGCTTCCGACTCTACGGAGTTCGCTAGCGCGAAACTGCGGCTGAACGAGCCATAGGCGCGTTCGATGCGCAGATAGTTGTCCTCGTGCGCCTTCGTGTCGAACTTGCGTTCGCCGCGAATGGTGAGGATGTTATTCTCCACGCGGATGTCCAGGTCCTGCGGATTCACATCCGGCAGGTCGGCCTTAACGACTAGTTCATGCTCGGTTTCGTAGATGTCGACGGCCGGGGCCCAAGGGGTCAAGTTCGACTCCTCGGCGGTACGTCCTAGGCCGTTGCCAAATAGGTGATTGATCTGTTCCTGCAAGGTCGTAGCCCCGCGGAACGGTTGTTCCAAACGATTCATAGTTCTCATGTAAGCCTCCATTTAGGTTTAGGGCTGTCTGAAGGCAATTTCAGATAACTCAAGTCAAACTCAGATTGCGTTTCTGCCTCTATTGGTATGCAAGCAGCATGCGCGACTTAACTACTGGCTGTCAAGCATAATATTAGGCATTCTTCGTGACTTAATTAAGTACGGTTAAGTATGCACAAGAGTCGGTGCGTTTGCCTGAAACCTGAAACCAGACGCGCCCGATGGAGCGAGATTTTAGACGCCGAGAAGATGAAGAAATGCGTATGGATGCGTCCCGAACTGGTGGCCGTTATCGAATTTTTGGAGTGGACCGAAGGAGACAGGTTGCGGCATTCGAAGTTCGTGGCGCTCCGCGAATTGACGATTTAAGTCCGTTGGGTTTGGCCAAATTGGTAAACTACGTGTCCTCATGAAAGGTGAACTTTCCCAACCAACGCTTGGCCTCCTTCGGCGTGTCCTTGAGGACATGCAGCCGGAAGACATCCTCGTTCAGGATGAGATTGTAAAATTGTGGAAAGACGCACTGTTTGATTTTGGTTTCGCCCCAGCGATCATCGACGTAGCTGCAAGTTATGGTTTTAAATGGAGTGACGTCATATCAGATCTGTTTGTAGGGCGCTTTGGCCGTCAGAATTCCTATTTTTCAAATGCCATGTCGCCGTTTTTGTGCGAGCAAACGCTTAAGCGACTGGCAGCCTTGGGGCTGTTTCACAGCAGAGGTACATCGATGGGTGATGAATTCAGACGATCATTAGGCGAAGATGGATTTGATCTCAAATCTGATCCCAACAATGATCTATCTGTTCCCGCCGATGTACAGCAGAAATTGAATTCACCTCTCAGTGCAGCAGAGCTTGAAATAACGACCCGTACTGGAACGATTTTTGAATTTGCACGAGTCAACATCTCGGAAGCCCCTCATTATCAAGTTCAAAGCACCAGATGTCCTGGATCGACTAGTGCAATGCTCGATCATCAAGACACACGATCAGGGAGAGCACTATCTGCCGTTACCGCTTTCCTTCCATTATTCTGGAAACGCCGCCACTTTAGGCCGCGCCAAGAGGTCGGTCGAGATCACTTTACACGTTCTACGAAATCTCTATGAAGTGGAGCCCGATAAGCCTGACTCCCACTTCACTGTTGCGGAGATCGAAGCACATGCTCGAAAGATGTATGACAATTTCGAACCCGAGTCACTACAGCTTGGGCTTTACCTTGTTCAGGAATTCTCCGGAGTGTTAGCGGGATGGGGTTGCAACACTCAAGGGACGGAATTGAATTCCGTTCGAATCAACGAGCGAATAGTTACGCTGGACACCGGTGCCGTCTGGGACGAGCACGTCAATCAACGAAAGCAATTTATCGAACGAGAACAATGGCAAAGACCAATCGCGACGAATCATCAAATTAGAAACGAAACTATGACGCCGTCTTCAAAGCCCACTATTTTGGTTTTGATCTCGCACAGCAGCAGAGACGTAGACCTTGCTTCAGCCCTTATCGAATTGTTGCGAGCAGGCTTGGGCCTTGTCGCCACACAAATTCGTTGCAGCAGTGTAGATGGTTACAGACTTCCCGCAGGCGTGGATACAGATGCTCAACTGCGAAAAGAAATTGCCAATGCCGGAGTTCTTGTCGGGTTGCTCACACCGAGCAGCCTCTCCTCGACGTATGTCTTGTTTGAACTCGGTGCTCGGTGGCCCGAACACGCACAGCACGTTTGCAATATGTGCGGCAAGCCTTCCGAAATCACCATCTGCGACGAGTGCTCGGAGCGCCTTCGCGTCGAAGCCCTCGCTAGAAAGAAACACGAAGAGCAGGGTAACGCCTCGTCTCACTGGGAGGGTTAGCTACGCTCGAACATTGTTCTGGCTTGATCACAAACCACGGTTGGTTCAGTCGATCGTAAGCTAAGAACTCCAAAGAGAAGGCTCCGGGCTCTGCAGAATCGCCGGCGATAATAACGAGAATGACTTTCACTACCCATAGACCGGACCTTCGGGTTACTTGGATACGCGATGACTTGGCGCATGACGAGGCGCGGTATCGGGTTGAGGTGTTCGGTAAGGGAGCGCGTGTTTTTGATGTCTGGATTTCGCTCACGGCGAAGGCGCAGGCGACTCCTTCACCCGAGCAGAAAATCGCGGAATGGTTTAGGCGTAACCCTCTCATGCAAGCTGGCGCCATTGAGAAAATTCCTGACCACCACTTCTCCCCGCACTATCGTTGACGCGCCCACCGACTGTACTTCCACGAAAGCAACGCGCACACTTCAGTCAGCAAATTGTCCGAGCCACCTTCAGTTTGCCAGACTTCATCGAGCGCACCGGAAGACGTCCATGTATCGCCGTTCGACATCCTAGAGAAAGAATCGGCGGTCGAAGGTTTCTCGATACCCACACGCTCAACTTCCTGATACAGACGCACACGCGGGGGTGGGTCGTGAGGGAGCTGCTAGAAATGATCGCTAAGGCTCTCGTGGACCATCCCGAAGAGGTAAAGGTTCGTTCGGTGGAGGGACATGCGTTAACTATCCTTCAACTGCGCGTCCATCCGAAAGACGTCGGCCAAGTGATTGGACACCATGGACGCATCGCCGAAGCCCTCCGCACGATTTTCGGCGCGGCTGGTATGAACCGGCATATACGCGTTTTGGTACAAATCCTCGA
>Ga0210400_10000933_pt1 | contig 30165 bp, 27 predicted proteins | sample IncBWH26MmetaG_FD_155456 | JGI IMG/M metagenome (GOLD analysis project Ga0210400, IMG submission 155456) | Forest soil microbial communities from Barre Woods Harvard Forest LTER site, Petersham, Massachusetts, United States - Inc-BW-H-26-M | ecosystem: Environmental > Terrestrial > Soil >... | reverse complement strand
GATCGAGTACGGACCATTTCATCGGGCGATTGGCGATTCCGGTCCGGGATCGAGGGCCGCCAGCATCTCCGCAATTTCATGCGAGTCCGCATCGTCCGCGTTCCGCAAATTGCCGATCACGCCTGCCCGGTCGGCTTGCGGTCGGTTTTGACTCACTTTCCATTTGCCGTTCAAGGCCTCGATCGAGAATTCGAATCCGACAATCAAGCTCAACATTTTGTCGATGTATGGCGCCGGGGCATCATCGATCTTCCAGGGCACGGAGCGCGGCGCTTCATGCGTCGCGGTCAATCCCGCAACGAAGCCCCGCAGCCAGTCTGGATCCTGGATAAATCGCAACGTACCGCTGGCGTGCACCACGGCGTAATCCCATGTTGGCACGACCTCGCCGCTCTTTGCCTTGGAGGGATAGAACGCAGGCGAAATATAAACCTGCGGTCCTTGGAAGATCGCAAGTGCCTGCGTCTCGGGACGATATTCCCGCCACAGCGGATTGGCGCGCGCGACGTGACCGCGGATGCACCCCAGCGGCTCAGGTGTGTCGAGCGTCTGCACCGGCACATGATTCGCGACCAGCCCTGAATCGCACTGTGTGACCAAGGTGCTCAAAGGATGCGCTCGCATCAGCTCGCGCATCACCTCGATGCGGGTTTCATTGAAATGCGTGGGAAGGTACAAAATTCATCCTCGGCCAGCCGTCCAACCAGCCTAATTGTTATTCGGGCTTGTGGCGAGTGGCTTCCCTATCATTACCTTACCGCCCTTATATGACTGTATAATATAGACAGATAGAGCACTTTAAGGTTGTTTTGATACCCATGAATAATGAACCCCGAATTTACTCTCTTGAGCAAGTCGCAGAGCACCTCGGCCTACACGTGAGAACCGTGCGCGGCTACGTGCGCAGCGGGCGCCTCAAGGCGGTTCGAATCGGCAAACAGTATCGCGTTGCGCGAGAGGATCTTGAATCCATTACCGGGCCAAGCGGTCCCCGCAACGCCATTGCGCGACATCGGCGCGCCGAGGTCTCAAGCGTCGTACAAGTCGATGCCGTCAGCGAAGCCACGGCGCGTCGAATTGCCGATCATCTTCGTGACTTCGTGAAGAAGCCGCGCGACGATGGCTCCGCGCTTCGCGTCGAATCGATTTACGACCTGGGGCACGCCCAAATGAAAGTGATCGTGATCGGTTCCTTGCCTGCCGCCGCCAATATTTACGGGCAACTGGACCTAATCCTGGAGGGATGAGCCCGTGCGCCGCCATCGTTCTGTTCTTGCGCTGCCACGTTCCGTTCTTGACAAACAAAGCGGCCGACGCGGATCATTTCCCCCAGCCATGTGCAGAAACATCAAAACGCTGTTCAACTTTGAACCGCCGGTGACGGACGAGGAAATTCGCGCGGCCTCACTGCAATTCGTACGCAAGGTGAGCGGGTTTCACAGCCCGTCCAAAGCCAACGAGGCGGCATTTCTAGGCGCCATCGATGAAATCGAAGCCGCGTCGCGCCGACTTCTAGACTCGCTGCGAACCAACGCGCCGGCGAGAAATAGAGAAGAGGAAGCCGCGAGGGCAAAATCCCGCGCAGCGCTGCGATTTACCCGCGTGAGCTAGATCGAAAACACCCATCAAGCCGATGTATTGATTGTTGGTGCAGGTCCAACGGGCTTGGTGCTGGCATTGTGGCTCAACAAATTCGGTGTGCGCGTGAGAATCATCGATAAACTCGCCGCCTCCGGCACGACCTCACGGGCCTTGGCCGTTCAAGGGCGGACGCTCGAGTTCTATCAGCAAATTGGGCTGGCCCAAGCCGTGGTAGAACGCGGCCATAAAGTCCCAGCGGTAAATCTCTGGGTTAAATCCAAGCCGGCCGCCAGCATCCCGCTTGAGAATTTGGGACAGGGCCTGACTCCCTTTCCATTCCCCATTATTTTCCCGCAAGACGAACATGAGGCGCTGCTGATCGCGCGCCTCGGCGCGCTCGGCATAGAAATTGAACGCCGGGTGGAATTGGCCGATTTTGAAGACCTGGGCGGCGCGGTCCGCGCAACCTTGCGAAAGGCAGGGGCCGAGGAAACCAGCAGCTATGCCTATCTCGCCGGCTGCGATGGCGCGCGTTCGCGCGTGCGAGAGGTACTTGGCACGGGATTCCCCGGGGGAACCTACGACCACTTGTTCTACGTCGCGGATGTCGACGCCGCCGGGCCGCCGATGAACGGCGAATTGCACGTGGATCTCGACGATGCGGACTTTCTCGCGGTGTTCCCGCTGCAACGGAACGGCAGAGCACGGCTGATCGGCTCGATACGCGAGGATGCGGCGAAGGACCACGAGCAGCTTCGCTTTGAAGACGTACGAGGCCGCGCCATTCGCAATCTCAAGGTCGAGATTAACGACGTCAATTGGTTTTCGACCTACCGTGTGCATCATCGCGTCGCCCTGCAATTTCGCAAGGGACGTGCGTTCCTGCTGGGCGATGCCGCGCACATTCACAGCCCGGTCGGCGGGCAAGGCATGAATACCGGCATCGGCGATGCGGTCAATCTGGCCTGGAAGCTGGCCGCTGCGCTCAAAGAGCCGCGGAGCGCGCCGCTGCTCGATAGCTACGAGCCGGAGCGGATTGCGTTCGCACAACGACTGGTCGCGACCACTGATCGTGCCTTCACCGCGATCATCAGCGACAGCGCATTCGCGCGCTTCGTGCGCACCAAGGCCGTTCCCGCGATCGCGCCCGCATTGTTCCGCCTTCCGGCCATGCGCAGGTTGGCGTTCCGCACGGTCTCGCAGATTGGTGTGAACTACCGTGGCAGTCCCTTGAGCCGCGGCGGCGCGGGCAAGTTGCGCGGCGGCGATCGATTGCCCTGGGTGAAGATCGGTCAGGGGCAAGAACACAACTTTGCCTCTCTAACATCCATGGATTGGCAATTGCATGTGTACGGCGAGGCGGCTCCCGGCTTGCGGGCAGTCGCTGACGGCAGAAAACTTCCGCTGCATGTTTTCCCATGGGATGGGCGCACGAAGCAGGCAGGTTTGCTGCGCGACGCGGTATACCTCATCCGCCCCGATGGCTACATCGGCCTGGCCGAAGCCAAAGGCAGCGTATCGGCAATCGATGCGTACCTCAGCGAGAAAAATGTAAGAACGATAAATTGACCTGGGGAGAAGTATGAATACTCGGCGTGCCTTCATAAGATTTCTGGCGGCGAGCCCGCTGTATGCCGGCCTTGCCCATCTCGGGCGGTCTTTTGCGCAGACTTCGGGGCCGGATTCCCCGGGGCCGCCTGCCGACAATGCTCTGATTGCTCGCGCCGGCGATGCGCTGGATGTATTCGATTTCGAGCCAGTGGCGCATCGGAATATCCCCCCTGCTCATTGGGGCTACCTGGTCAGCGGCGTGGATGGGGAGGACACGCTGAGGGCCAACCGCGAGGCCTATTCGCACTACCAATTGCAGGCGCGTCGAATGATCGACGTCAGCAAAATCGACACGAGCCTCGAGCTGTTCGGCACGAAGTTCGACAGTCCCATCATTCTTTGTCCGCTCGGCGCGCAGAAGGCCTTTCATCCGGAGGGCGAAATCGCGGTGGCGAAAGCCGCGAAGGCGAGAGGCCATCTGCAAATCCTCTCGACCGTCACGTCCACGGGTGTCGAGGATGTGATTGCCGCGCGCGGCGCGCCCGTGTGGTTTCAACTTTACACAACGTCCAATCTCGATGTGGCGGCCAAATTGGTCAAACGCGCCGAAGCCGCGGGGTGCCCCGCGGTCGCGGTGACCGTGGACCTGCCGGCGGGCAGAAATATTGAGACTGCCTTGCGATTCGCGCGCACGGATCCTCGAACCTGCACCGCCTGCCATGCGCCGACCGGATCGGCGCTGTTTTCGCGACCGATGTTTGCGCAATTGGATACGGCGGGCTTGCAAATTACATCGTCCTCGCTCACATGGGACTTCATCAAACGGCTCAGGGACGTTACCAAGATGAAAATCCTCATCAAGGGGCTCGAGTCGGGTCAAGATGCAGGTCTTGCCGTGGCGCATGGCGCCGACGGTATTATCGTCTCCAATCATGGAGGGCGCGCCACCGATACGGGCAGGGGCACGTTGGAGTGTTTGCCCGACATCACGGCTGCGGTGCGCGGCCGAGTTCCTATCATTCTCGATGGCGGCGTGCGAAGGGGCACCGATGTTGTCAAAGCCCTTGCCCTGGGCGCGACCGCTGTGGGAATTGGCCGCCCCTATATCTGGGGTCTGGGCGCCTATGGTCAACCGGGCGTCGATCGAGTGCTCGAACTACTGAACAGGGAATTGATGTTTGCGATGGTGGGTGTCGGTGCGCGCAATCTGCGGGAGATCACGCGCGCCTCGATCATCCGGCCGGCGTAATTTCGGACCGCGCGCCGGACCTGCTAGAGTTCAATCATCCAAGCCACCAGGAATTTATGCTGTGCTCAAAACGCTCGAGCCGGTCCGGCCGTTGACACTGCTCGAAATGCAGGATGCACGCCGCAGAATTGCCGGCAGCATCGTGCGCACACCTCTTGTGCGTCTTGACCTCGGGCCAAAATTTCCAGACATCCGCCTCAAGCTCGAGAACTTGCAAGCCACGAATTCCTACAAACTTCGGGGTGCCGTCAACGCCGTGGCGATGTTGTCGGAGGCCGAACGAGAGCTGGGCGTGTGGACGATCAGCGCGGGCAACGCCGGCCAAGGCGTCGCGTATGCCGCGCGGCAAGCAGGGGTTCCCTGCACGGTCGTCGCCATCGAAACCGCGCCGCAGGCGAAGATCGATCGCATGCGAGCCCTCGGCGCGAAGCTGGTTACCGTCTCTTACGACGCCGCGTGGCGCGCCCTCGGTGACCGCTCCTACCCCGGCGTCACCGGAACCTTCGTGCATCCCTTCGATGACCATAACTTCATCGCGGGCCACAGCACCATGGGATTTGAGATCTTGGAGGACGCGCCCGACACCGTCGCCGTCATTGCCGCAATCGGCGGGGGCGGACTCATTACCGGGGTGGGCAGCGCCCTGAGAGCGTTGCAGCCGGCGATCAAGATTTGGGGGGCGGAGCCCGAGACGGCGGCGCCGACGGCCCTGTCGTTTTCCATGGGATCAGCCCAGGTTTTCAAGGAGTGGAAGGCTTCGTTCGTGGACGGCGCAGGCGGCAAAAGTCTCTTTCCCCGCATGTGGGAGAGGCTTAAACCCGTTGTAGACGGCGCAATCGTCGTCAGCTTGGAGCAGACCAAGGACGCGATGCGCATGTTGGCCGAGAAGGCACGGGTCGTCGCCGAAGGCGCAGGCTCGTTGTCGCTGGCCGCGGCACTGACCGGAAAAGCCGGCCCCGGACCGATCGTTGCAGTCGTCTCCGGAGGCAACATCGACATGGCCAAGTTTTGCGACCTCGTATCCTGAGTCAGGCGGTCTTGGTAGACCAGACTTGCCAAAACCCTTCGAGGGTATACACAGCCAGCGCCGACCAAATGGCCACGAAACCGGCGGCGCGTGCGCCGCCGAACGGCTCGCCGTAGAGCCATACGCCCAGCAGCAGTTGCAACGACGGCGCGATGTATTGCAACAAGCCCAGCGTCGACATCGGAATTCGGCGGGCACCTGCGGCAAACAACAATAGCGGAACTGCGGTGATCGGACCGGCTGCCGCCACCAGCCATTTTGATGCGGTCGGTGCATGCAAGAAGGCATTTTGCCCATGCCACGCCATCATCGCCAGATAACCGAATGCCAGCGGAAACAGCAAAAGCGTCTCCAACGACAAGCCTTCGAGCGGACCAAGCGCAGCGGTTTTGCGCAACAGGCCGTAGGAACCAAATGAGAAGGCCAATGCCAATCCTATCCACGGCAGGTGTCCAGCTTGCCAGGTGAGCCACGCTACTCCCGCGGCGGCCAGGATGACGGCGGCCCGTTGTATCGGGCGCAGCCGTTCGTGCAGCAGCAGGAAACCCAGCAACACATTTACCAATGGAGTGATGAAATAGCCGAGACTGGAATCGACCACATGGCCGTTGTTTACCGCCCAGATATAGATATACCAATTCACCGACAACAGGGTCGCGCTCGCGGCGAATCCCGCCAGCACCTTGGGCTGGCGCCACACCCTGCCGATCCAGGACCATTGCCGGCGCAAAGCGAGGACGATCAACATAAAGACCAGCGCCCACACCACGCGCTGTAGCAGGATTTCCAGCGGCGAAAAATATTGCAGCGCCTTGAAATAAATCGGAAACAGACCCCACAAGATGTAAGCGCCCGCGGCGTAAAGCATGCCAATTTGCATAGTGGAGCTGAGGAAAGCGTGAAGGTGGTTTCGGCCGGCCGCTATTATGGCAGTAATCGATCACCCGCCTGGCTCCGGCTAGACCAGAGCGGTTGACTTTTTATTAGCAGGCCACGTGGCCGTGAACCGTGCGCCCCCCAACGGCGACGTATCCACGACAACACTACCGCCATGCCATTCCATTACGCGCTTCACGATCGCGAGCCCCAGGCCAAAGCCCTGTTTCACTTCACCGCTGCGCTGCAGCTGAACGAACGACTCGAAGATCCGGCCACGATCTTCGGTCGGTATCCCGGGGCCGTCATCTTCCACAGTTAACCGATTGATTGAATCGTTTGCCTCGAATGTCACTCGAACATCGCGCTTGGCGAATCGCATCGCATTATAGAGCAGGTTTTTGTAGGCCGATTCCAGCAAGTGGACGTCACAGACCACCTGGCTCGTATACCCACGAATGTCCGTGACCACATGGCGATCGGGCCTTAAGTTCGATCGAGCGGATTCTGCAATTGCGGGAATGAGTTCCGAGAAATCATGGCGACCCATATTGAGCACGACGTCCGCGCGCTCGAGTATCGCGTACTCCATCGTCGCGTTCACTAGGTCGTTGATGGCGCCGATATCGGCCTTAATCTGAGCCAAGCGCTCGCGCACTTCCGATAGGCTACCAGCCGCCTGCGCCAGCTCTATTTCAAATTGCATGCGGGACAGGGGGGTCCTGATCTCGTGCGAAACAGCGTTCGACATGTCGCGGTGCGATGCGATCAGCCCATCAATTCGCACCGCCATCTTCCGGAATGTTGCCGCCAGCGAATAGACAGGTGAGCGCGGATGGACGGCGACATTGAAACGCCAATTGCGGTCCCCAAAGCGTCGAGCGGAGGCCTCCAATGAGTGTAGGTCGCGCGTCAGGGGCCAAAGCCAGATCATGATGACAAACGCAATCGCCGCGTAAAACCCTACGGTCAGCAGCCAATCAAACACTCCACGTCGCGCTTCGGATTCAACGGATTTGAGAACGAGCACATGCCCGGCATCGAGTTGCTTCAATGCCCAGGATTGTTGTGCGGACCCTTGCATATGGGTGATTTCGCCGCGCGCCAGCTTGTCGAGCGTCTGCCGTCCGGCAAAGTCGGCGATCGAAAATAAATCCATGTCGATTCCTGAGCTTGCGGCCAGCGCCGCGACTTCTGACTTCCACTGAGCCTCAGGCAATTCACGCAATCGGCCTTTGACAATGGAAAAGGCGAGGGATACGGGGGCGTCGTCCACGGCGTTGGGGCGGCTGTACAGCTGCAGCAGCGCGTCTTGCGCCCAGCTGACTGCGGCCAGCGTCCCGGCAATCAATAAGTAGAGTCCCAGAAACTGGCGCGCCATCTCACCACGCGCCGGCTACGAACAAATATCCCTGACCCCAAATGGTCTTGATTCGCTCCGACGTGTCCCCGTCCTCTCCTAGCTTCTTGCGCAGATGCGAGATTCGAACATCCAAGGTCCGATCCAATCCATCATAGTCGCGCTTGAACAGACCACGAAATAAGGCTTCTCGCGATTGAATCTCGCCGGCGTGGCTTGCAAGACAGGCAAGCAGCTCGAATTCGCTGCTGGACAGGGCGATCGCCTTCTCGTTCAGGCGAACTGAGCGCGTCGCGCGATCGATCACAAGCGCACCAAACCGCAACACTCCGGATGCCGGTTCATCCTTGCTTCTACCGCGACGGAGCAACGCGTTGATATGAGCTACCAGAACCCTTGGCTCGACAGGTTTGACGACATAGTCATCTGCACCTAACTCCAATCCCAGGACGTGATCGATATCGTTATTGCGGGCTGTCAAAATCAAGATTGGGCTCGCATAGGCAGGGCGCAGCTGCTTGCAGATCATGAATCCATCATCCCCAGGCAATCCCAAATCGAGAATCACCAGTTCCGGCGCAAGTTCGAATACCTGGCTCGCGACGTGTCGATCCAAATCGGCGATAGTCACGCGAAAGCCGCTGCCTTCCAAGTACCGGCTCACGAGCGCCGCCAATCGGACATCGTCTTCGATCAGCATGATCGAGGGCGTCATTCGAAAATGTTCCAGGGGTCTCGACGCCGGTGCCGATAACGAACGGCTTCCCGAATGATGCGCAGCGCCTCGGAAGCGAGCACCGTCTCGAGCCGCGAATCCTTCAGCTCAAACAGCAGGTCGTCACTGAACACCAGTTCGATGCTGTAGGTGCCCTCGGAGTAATGTTCCCAACAACGTTTAACGTCGGAGCGCCCCAGAATGACCAAACAAAGCGACTCCTCGCGGGGTGAATGCCATTTGGCGTGCACGGTCGTGCTGCACTGTCTTTCGTTCGCCGCGAGTGTGCACACCCGGGGCTTAAGTTCCAGTTCGATCCCTGAGCCGGGATCACCCATTCCGCCGGTCAACACGGCCGCGAGGAGAATCGCCGTACACCGACCGGCGCTGGATCCCCCGCTAAAACGCATGAACGAATCCCAAGAAACACGTCACGACGTAGTCGTGCGCCACGATCGGGCTGTCGGCAATCGCATTCGCCAAGTGCTCATATTGGGCGATGCCCTCGAGGCGCCATCCTGGAGCCAGCGGTCGTGTGTATCCCAACTTGAGAAACGGACGAAGTGCGCTTCCTGATTCATAGATGCCGGGCGCGCCATAATAGTAGTTGACGATCGCTGCGCTTTGCCAGGTCAGGCCGATCGTGGCACTGAGCGCGCCCGTCGACCGCGTCAACGGTAATTTGATGGCCGCGCGAACTTCTTCGCCGTGGTTGTGGCCCGTCACTTCACGGAGCACATCGAATTGACCGATGATGTCGTGGTAATTGAGAGTCCACTCCGGTCCCGCCAAATAGGTGATTGGCCGAGAACGCGATGGGAACGGCACGGAGGACCCGTGGGTGCCAGCGGCTCCTCCTAGGTTCACCAAGATATTCTGCAAGTCGCTGCGATAAAAGAATAGGCGGTCGTAGCCCGGACTGGCGATCAAGCTCAAGGTGTTCGTTTCACCATCGACAGCCGTAAATCCGACGTCCAAGTTATCAATGTAGAACCGCTTTCCGTAGTAGCTGATCTGCGGCACGACAACCAATGGCAAGTCCTGCCCATGCACCAATGGATTGGACCGCACGCCGGCGCCCAACGCGAGACTAACATTCCATTTTCCAACCACCGCGCAATCCTGCGAGTCCGCGTCGCAATCGCGCACCGACGACGCATCCGCGGCACTTGCTGCAACAGTGGCGGTGAGAACATACGCGAAGAGCAATTTCCACATCTCGGTTGGGATAGTCTCAGACCAACCGAAATCTGGCCACCCATGGGAGGCTCGCGGCATTGCCACGTTTGTCGGGGTTAGTGCGCTACCACGAGGGTCATGGACGTGGGAAAGCTTCCTGTGACCGTCGTGGTACTCATCGCGGTCAGCAACCCACCGGACCCGATGACGTAATGATCGATATGGCCACCTGGAGGCTGCCCTGATATGAACCCGACCGCATTGGCGCTGAGCGCGTAAAGATTGTTTCCATAAGTACTCTCGGCTACAGCACCCGATGCGACAGGGAGCGAGGCCGGCGTGTCAGCAGCGAGCGCTCCCGTGCTGTCGACCGCGTACTGGTAAACGGCCCCGGCGTTCGTATCAACACCCATCGCGTTGGCGAGCAAGTACACACTTGAGTTGGAGCCGTCAGTCACCATCTCAACGGGCACGACATGACTGCCGGTAAGGGTCACTACTCCGGATGGCGTTAATGTACCGTTTGCGCCGATCGTGTACGGTTCTATCTGGCCGATGCAGGCAGTATTGATGCACCAGCTGATCACGTATGCCGTTTGGCCGCTCGGCGCCATCGTTATCGCAACGGTGCCCTGCGATGCCGCGATGGTAGCGGGTGTGAGGGGCGCGAGGGTGCCGTCACTATTGATGGAAAATTGGGAGACTAGTCCGCCGGGCGCGCTCCCTGCGCCCGCCAAGTACGCGTACCGCCCACTAGTATCGATCGCCAGAGATCCTGACGCAAAGACGGACAAATTGAGATAGGCCTGCGCAAGCGACGCCAGCGTGCCGTCGCTTTGAATTGAATATTGAGCAATGGTTGCCGAAGGGCCGGCAGGGTCCCGAGGCGACTCCACGACATAGAGGAACTTGCCGCTGGGATCGATGCTCACCGTGTAGCTCGCATTTTGAAGCCCCGCGATGCGGACGACAGTGGGCGACAGCGCGACGAGACCGCCGTTCGCGCCAACGGCGTACTGGGAAATCGTGGCGTCGCCGTCATTCGCCACGTAGACGTGGCGTCCGGACGGATCCGAGACCACCGCCTTCGGTGTCACTCCAGCCGGAACCGACGCAACGCTCAGAGGTGCTACCGATCCGTCTGAGCCGATCGAATATTGGTATACCGCGCCGGCCACCGCCCTATTGTTGACATCGGCACTTGCGACGTAGGCGTATACGGCCGGCTGCCCAGCGCCGCCTGTTGCGCCGTTGCCAGCGCCACCGCACGCCGCAACGCTGCTCAAGGCCGTGCCCACCGCGATACGGAATGCCGCACAGCTGCATCCGATAAACAGTCGATTCATCACAGGAGTACCTCCTTGTTGGTCCATGGAATTCGGGGACCTTGCATGTACCAACTGTTGTGTTGGCGATGATTCGCGCAATGGAGATGTTACGCTGCGCATAAAATTGAATTGTTATGAAAATGTAAAAGCTGCAGCGGCCGCTCTCGCGGCTAGTTGGGAATCAAGCACCGAGATGGCGCGTGGTCCTCTCGACAAGCGTGGTGCATCATTGTTTAGGAGCCAAGTCATGCAGACTGATTCTTTCGCTGGAATGTTCGATCAGAACGCAGACCAGTGGGCAAGGCAGGAGCCCTTGATCCTCTCGGATTTCACGGCCAGACCGCTCGTACTGCAGGAACTCGCCCCTGTGACGGGCAAGCATGTGCTGGATCTCGGGTGCGGCGAAGGATACGTTGCCCGTCTAGTGGCGCAGGCAGGCGCTCAGTCGGTTTTCGGCATCGATATCTCCAGCGAGATGGTCGGGCGTGCACAAAAGGCCGCGAGCGGTGCGCCGTGCCCGATGACTTTCGTGAGCGGCAATGCTGCGAATTTTCAGGACTTCCCACGGAAGCAATTCGACCGGGTGATCGCCGTGTTTATGCTCAGCTATTTGAGTTGCGCTGACATGACCGCGGTATTCCGGACCGTGCGTTCGCGTCTCGCTCCGGGTGGTCGTTTCATTTTCACGGTACCGCACCCATTTCTGCCCTATATCCGTCCTCTGGAGAAGCCCGTTTACTTCGACTCAAAGGGACGAGACTACTTCGCCGGTGTCGATAAGTCCTATGAGGGGTACATCTGGAGACGGGACGGCAAGGCTGTTCCCGTAAGTTACATGCATAAGACCTTTGCCGACTATTTCAACGCCTTGGACGCCGCCGGGTTCCAAACACTCCCCAAAATCATTGAACTGAAGATAACCGAGGAGCATCTGGCTCTGGACCGTGCGTTTTTCGAAGGTGCCGTGGGTTATCCGCTGCAGGTACTGTTTCGCATTGACGCGCAGTAAGCATCGATGTTTCTCATGTTTTGCCGCCCGGGCGAACGTCCCCGACCATCTGCGAACGTCTCCGGAATTAGTGGGCCCGCTCGGACTCGAACCGAGGACCAAGGGATTCACTTAAGCCCCGCCGTTTCCGGAGGGAGTGGACTATCTCTTCACCCCGGTGGGGTGCGGGACGCTCTAGCCTGTCATTAAGCGCGACTAAAACGCGCTCAGGTAGTCTCTGCACCTTCCGGCGGTGCACCGCCGGCTTGGCTCAGGGTTGCCATCAGCTTCAACGCTGGTGAGGTTTCCCTGAATTCATCCCGTCCACTTCGCACCTTGCGATGCGAAGGCACCATTTATTGATGAGTCCCCTGCTCTAACCAACTGAGCTACAGGCCCGACGGCGCGCATCTTAACATGCGGCGCCCCTTAAGCCCCGCAAGCCGTTGGGTTATCGTACTCGGCCAGTGAGAACGCCGCCCTTACACGACTTGCCGTTACCCGACTTGCCCATTAAAGAGGCCCTTCCGCCGCTCCATGAGGCATTGATTGCACGCCCCGCCGTGCTTCTCGAGGCTCCGCCAGGCGCCGGCAAAAGCACCGTCGTTCCGATCGCGTTGTTGCAAGCTCCCTGGCTCAAACGTCAGAAGATCTTGATGCTTGAACCGCGCCGCATCGCTGCACGCGCAGTGGCCATGCGGATGGCAGCGCTACTGGGGGAATCCATCGGCCACACGGTCGGATTCCGTACGCGCTTGGAGACGCGCGTCGGCCGCGAGACGCGCATTGAAGTGGTCACCGAAGGCATTCTAACCCGCATGCTCCAAGAGGATTCCGCGCTCACAGGAATAGGCTGTGTGATCTTCGACGAGTTCCACGAGCGCAGCCTGAATGCCGACCTGGGGCTCGCGCTTTGCATCGAAAGCCGAGAGAACCTGCGGGAAGATCTGCGGCTGTTGGTCATGTCGGCCACGCTCGATCTGAAACCCCTCGTGCGGCTGCTCGGTGATGCACCGATCGTATCGGCGCAGGGACGCAGCTTCGAAGTAACCACGCACTACGTCCCACGGCGCAGCGAAGTACATCTGGAACTGCAGGTCTCGCAGGTAGTGCGCGCAGCGTTGCGCGAGCATTCGGGAGACGTGTTGTGTTTCTTGCCGGGCGCCGCAGAAATTCGCCGCGTGCAGCGCACTTTGCAGGAATCCGATCTCGATCGAAGCGTTCGAATCATGCCGCTGTATGGTGAGCTTGAAGGAGCACAGCAGGATGCGGCGCTCGCAGCATCGGCTCCCGGCGAGCGCAAAGTCGTGTTGGCCACGAGCATTGCCGAAACCAGCCTGACCATCGAAGGCATTCGCGTCGTCGTTGATTCCGGAATGCGGCGCTATTCGGAATTCGATCCCGCCACGGGCATGAGCCGACTGGTGACGGGAAAAGTATCGCAAGCAGCGGCGGATCAGCGCCGGGGACGCGCCGGCCGTTTGAGCGAAGGAGATTGTTATCGCCTTTGGTCGGAAGGCACGCATGCCTCCTTGAGCCCGCAGACTCCGCCGGAAATCCTGCATGCCGATCTTGCGCCGCTCGCATTGGAGCTGTCCTGCTGGGGCGCCACGGATGCCCATACGCTCGCATGGCTCGACCCACCTCCCGCGGCGCCGCTTGCGCAAGCACGAGAGCTGCTGCGACAGCTCGAGGCGATCGACGCGACGACACGCATCACAGCGCACGGCCGGATGCTCGAGAAACTCGGCATGCACCCCCGTCTCGCACACATGCTCGTCATGGCGCGCGATCTGGGCGCGGCTCGCCTCGCGTGCGATCTCGCGGCCATCTTGAGCGAGCGCGACATCCTGCGCGCGGACGTGGGCGCTCGCGATGCGGATTTGCGCCTGCGGATCGCCGTGCTGCGCGGCGACAACCGCGACCTGCCTGCGGGAGCAACAGTGGATGCCCGCGCCCGGTCGCAGGCGCAGCGCAGTTCCAGCAATTGGCAACGGGACTTCGCGCGCGATTCACGCGATTCAGCCGACCCGCATGAAGCGACCGGGATACTTTTGGCATGGGCCTATCCGGATCGCATCGCGCAGTCGCGCGTCGACGGTGGGCGCTACCTGCTCGCAAATGGCCGCGGCGCGCGTTTTGCCGAAGCGCAGGCGCTGGCGAAATCCGAATTCATCGTGGCTGCGGAACTCGATGGAGCGGACCGCGAGGCGCGAATCTTTCTCGCTGCGCCCATCGCGCTCGACGACGTGAACGCGCACTTTGGCGCGTTGATTCGTGAATCAGCGGAGATTCGCTGGGACGATCGCCTAGGTGCGGTGAGCGCCAAACGCGAACGGCGGCTGGGAGCTTTGCTCTTGGCATCGTCCGACATGCGTGACCCCGATCCCGAGGCTGTGCAGCAGGCGGTGCTCCTAGGACTCAAGCAGGCCGGCGTACCGGGACTGCCCTGGACCAAAGATCTGCGTCAATGGCGCGCGCGCGTCATGCTGATGCGGCAGTACGAAGTGCCAAGCCCGGCACCCTGGCCGGATTTGAGCGACGAGGCCCTGGAACACACCATCGAGCAGTGGGCGCCGGCCTGGATCATGGGATTCACGCGGCGCGAACACTTTGCGAGATTGGATTTGGGCAGTGCGCTACGCTCGTTCCTCACGCACGCTCAGGGCGCTATTTTGGAGCGCGAAGCCCCCACTCATTTCACCGTTCCCTCAGGCTCGCGCATCCCGATCGACTATCTGGACGGCGAGAATCCGAGCTTGTCGGTACGGCTCCAAGAGTTATTTGGATTGAACGCGACGCCGACGGTGGCCGGCGGCAAGCTGCCGCTGGTGCTCAAGTTGCTGTCGCCCGCCGGCCGGCCGGTGCAGATCACCAAGGATTTGGTCAGCTTTTGGAATCGCGGCTACCACGACGTAAAAAAAGATCTCAAGGGCCGATACCCCAAGCACTACTGGCCGGACGACCCCTACACGGCCCAAGCCACACGCCGCGCCCGGCCGCGCTAAAATCCGAATCCGCCGTTTCTCGAAGCATCCGCCTTTACTCAAAGCATTTGATCGAAGCCTCTAAACGAAGGAATTCTTGCATGCGCCCGATACTGTTATTCGCGGCTCTTTTGAGCTCGTACTCGATGAACCTTGCTGCAACGGCAAGCCCGGGCGCTGCGGCCGCGATGGATCCGGCGGCAGCGGCACGCTTCGCGGGGCTGGCGCTGAAGTGCCTGCACGATGAGTATCCCAATCACATCAGCGTGACGATGGACCGCGACGCCGACGTGCATCCTCCGCGCGAATTGACGCCCGCATTTTACGGATGCTTCGACTGGCACTCGGATGTCCATGGGCACTGGCTGCTGGTAAGACTGCTGCGCTTGACGCCGAACGCGCCGTTTGCCGCAGAAGCGCGCGCCGCGCTTGCCCGCAGCTTTACAGCGGAAAACATCGCCGGCGAGTTGCGCTACTTACAGCATCCTGGCCGCGCTTCTTTCGAGCGCCCGTATGGCCTTGCATGGCTGCTGCAGCTGTCCGCGGAACTGCGCGAGTGGAACGACCCACAGGCAAAACAGTGGTCCGCGACGCTTCAGCCCCTTGAAGCCGAGGCCGCGTCGCGCATCAAGAGCTGGCTGCCAAAGTTGCATTATCCGATCCGCATCGGTGAGCACGACCAGACGGCCTTCTCGTTCGGATTGATCTTGGATTGGGCGGGCGTCGCCGGCGATGCGCAGATGCGCGCGCTGCTACACGATGCGGCGCAGAGGTTTTATGTCAAAGATCGCAACTGCCCCTTGAGCTATGAGCCCTCTGGGGAGGATTTTCTCTCGCCCTGCCTCGCCGAGGCGGACTTCATGCGCAGGGTCCTTGACGCCAAGGCGTTCGCATCCTGGTTGTCGGCGTTTCTGCCGAGCATCCCGCAAAGCGCGGGCGGCGGCTGGCTGCAGCCGGGCGTGGTCACCGACCGCTCCGACCCTAAGCTCGCTCACATTGACGGATTGAACTTGAGCCGCGCGTGGATGCTCGAAGGAATTGCGCATGGATTGCCGAAGGGGGATCGGCGCGTCCCCGTACTTCGCGCCGTCGCCGCACGGCATGGGGACGCCGCTTTACCGGCCGTTACGGGGGAACATTACGAGGGCGGCCACTGGTTGGGTACGTTCGCCGTGTACCTGACGAGCGCCGCCGGCTTGCGCTGATACAATACACACAACGACCGCCTGGAAGGAGCGAGCACATATGTCGGATCACAGCGAGATGGATCGCGCCACTTTCACCGCGATGACCGAAAGCACGCAAGCCGATTGGCAAAAAATCGCAACCGCCGCGAACGCATTTAATGGCGAGCTCGCGAATCGGGTTCTCGCTCACCTGCAAATGCTCAAGGGAGACTGCGGCGGCTTTTCCGTGGACCGGCTGGAACATTCGCTGCAATCCGCGACGCTCGCCTACCGCGATCGGATGGATGAGGAGTACGTGGTCTGCGCCTTGCTGCATGACATGGGCGATATTCTCGCTTCAACCAATCACGCCGAGCTTGCCGCGACCGTATTGAAGCCCTTCGTGTCCGATGAGAACTGGTGGCTGCTGCAGCATCACGGCATCTTCCAGGGCTACTACTTCTTTCATCATTTGGGGCTGGATCGAAACATGCGCGAGCAGTTTCGCGGCCATCCAAATTTCGAGCGCACGGCTCTGTTTTGCGAGCGCCATGATCAGAACGCGTTCGACCCGAACTACGCGACGATGCCGCTGGAATTCTTCGTGCCCATGGTGCAGCGGGTCATGGCGCGTCCGAAGCGCTCAATTTATCTGCGCGAGGGTCAAACCCAAATCAAGGAGCTGCTCGAGGCCTAGGACTTTACCGCCGTCATTTCAGCGGCGTCCTTTTCGACGGCGATTACCGCCGGCGTGCGCCATCCGCTGCGCACTCCCCAATAGTAAAAGCCGAGCGAGGTGATTGCGACGCACAGCTGATCCCAGCCGTAGCCGATGTAGTCGTGACCTTCGAACTCTTTGCTGCCTGCCCAGGACAGGACCGTGATGGCGATGAGATACGCCAACAGCCACCAGGAGGCGCGCAGCTGCCGGCCGAAGTCGCGCCAATTGCCCTTGGCTTGATAGTACAAGTACACGGGCAGAGGCAGGATCAGCAGCAGCATGATCTGCCCCGTATGCGGCCAACGCGCCCAGAACAACATCAACGTGGCGAGCACGAACGCCATCGGCGCGAGCAGGGGCAGGCCGGGCACGCGCAGCGGGCGATGCAAATTAGGCGCCGTGCGCCTCAGCACCATGACACTGATCGGTACCACCAGGTAGGTAATGATGGTGGCCACTGATATCACTGCCGCGAGCTTGCCCCAGCCCCGAAAAAAGAACAGAAAAATGAAGGACACGAGCAGGTTGAACCACATCGCAGGCCGCGGAATGCCGAATTTAGGGTGCACGCGGCCGAATACTTCGGGAACCGTACCGCTGCGCTCCATGGCGTAGATCATGCGGGCGGTCGTGGCGGTGTAGGTGCTGCCCGTGCCGCTGGGACTGACGAAGGCGTCGGCGTAAAGCAGTATCGCCAGCCAATTGAGATTGAGCGCCAGCGCCAACTGCGCGAACGGCGAGCTGTACTCCAGCGCCGCCCACCCCTTGTCCAAATGTTCCGGCGCCACGGAGCCCAGGAAGGCGACCTGCAACATCAGGTACACGACCGTGCTCAAGGCGATGGAACCGAAAATCGCGAAGGGTACGCTGCGCCCCGGATGGCGCGCCTCGCCCGCCAGATTCACCGGGCTCTGAAAACCGTTGTAGCTGAAAACGATGCCGCTGGTCGCGACCGCCGTGAGAATCGCCGCCAGGTTGCCGACATGTGGTCCGCCATGCGCGCCGACGTGAAAATTCTCCGGATGAAAGCCGCTGCACATCAGGGCGACGGCCGTTGCCGCAGGTACGATGAGTTTGAAGAACGTGATGGCGCTGTTGGTGTTCGCGAATATCTTCACGCTCCAGAAGTTCACCAGGAAATAGACCACCACCAGTACGGCGGAAATCCACAGGCCCGCGACGCTCAGTTCTCCCTGGCCATTGGCAGCGTGCACATACAGGGCATGCGCCCACGCCCATGGCCATGAGCTCATGTACTGCACGGACGCCTCGGCCTCCACGGGGATCACCGAGACAATGGCAATCCACGCCGCCCAGCCCGCCACGAACCCGACCAGCGTGCCGTGCGAATAGTGTCCGTAACGCACTGCGCCGCCCGACTCGGGGAACATGGCGCCCAGTTCGGCATAGGTGAATGCGACGAACAAAATGACCACGGCACCGATGATCCAGGCATAGACCGCACCGGGGCCGGCCAACTGAGCGGCGCGCCACGCGCCAAACAGCCAACCCGAGCCGATGATCGAACCCAAGCCCGTGAACATCAGCGCGATGGCGCCGACGTCGCGACGAATCGCACTTTCATTGGACATTGATGATCTCCCTTGCCGGACTTTAACGGCTCCGGACCCGGAAGCCAATGTCATACTCACGGCACGCAATGACTCAGACCCGCAGAACCGCTGAATAGCCCTTGAAGGACTGGCTGAATCGAAGGATTTTGGAACCGCTGCTGGCGTTGCTGCGTGATGGGCTATCGCCGCGGCGACTCGCGCTGTGTGTGGCAATTGCAATCGTTGTCGGCAACATCCCCATCCTGGGCGTCTCGACCATTCTCTGTGCCGTCATCGCCCTGATCTTCCGCTTGAATTTACCGGCGATTCAGCTCGTGCAGGCAGCGATGGCGCCGACGCAGCTATTGTTGCTCATCCCATTCGTGCGGCTCGGCGAATGGATGCTACGCGTGCCGCCCCAGATCGTGTCGTTCGAGGGCACGTTTGCCCTCCTGTCGCTAGGGATCTGGCGAGCGGTCGTGCTGCTGCGAGACGCTATTTTTCATGCAGCCTTCGCTTGGGGCGTGACGGCGCCTTTGTGCATTTATCTGCTGCAACGGCTGCTCACACCTGTATTCGAACGAATGGCGGCGCAGATTCGCAGGCAGCCATGAACACGGTCACGCTACCAATGCTGCCGTCCCCGTGCCGCACTACTTGTTTGCCATGGAGCGTCGCGACTATATTTGACGCACATCGCGATCGCGCGCAGCCACGAGAAAAACCATGATCACCAGGGAACGCACGTTTTTGATCGGCGCATGCGCGCTCGTGATGGGCTCGATTAGCGCGACCGCGCCCGCGATGGCCGCAGCGCCGAAATCGAATTTCGTGCTGTCGAGCGCCGACCCGCAGCTCGCCGTTAGCGTTCCCTTGATTTACACCGCGAAGGCCTTCGGTTGTTCGGGAGGAAACCTATCCCCGGAACTGCATTGGTCCGGAGGGCCGGCCGGAACTCAGAGCTTCGTTGTCACGTTGTTTGACCGTGACGAGCGCAGCACCCCTTCGGGATGGTGGCACTGGGTGGTTTATGACTTGCCAAAAACCACCACCGGCCTATCCAAGGGTGCCGGGGCCGAACATAGCGGCGCACTGCCCGCCGGTACGCTGCAGGGTCGAACCGACCTGGGCGAAGATGCGTATCACGGGCCGTGCCCCGCTGAGGGCGATCCGCCGCATCGCTATGTGTTTACCGTCTATGCGCTGAATGTCGCGAAATTGCCGGTGCCCGCCGATTCCAGCGGAGCGATGGTCACCTCGATCGTGCAAGAGCACTTGTTGGGCAAAGCCGTATTCGTGGCGCACTACGGACGGCCGAAGAAATAGAAGCCGGCGGAAACCTTAAGCGGTGGCCTCATCCTCACATCCGTGTTCGCAACGATCCCTTTCGATCTGCAGCGTGGCGTGCTGGATTTGAAAGCGACGCTTTAGATCCGGAGTCAGCGAGGTCAAGAGCGCATCTTCCGCTCCACGGTCCGGCACCACCAGATGTGCGGTCAGGGCAATGCTGGTGGTGCTAAGCGCCCAGATGTGCAAATCGTGCACGTCGGTCACTCCGCGCTGATCGGCCAAATAAGACATCACCGCCGACGAATTCACGCTGGCGGGAACGCCGTCGAGAGACAACGTAAGCGAATCCTGCAACAGCCGCCATGTGCTGACCAGGATCACAGCCACGATCACGAGGCTGACGATGGGATCGATCAAGCTCCACCCGGTCGAAATGATGAGCAGACCCGACAACACGACGCCGGCCGATACGGCCGCATCGCTGAGCATATGCAGGTAAGCGCTGCGCCGGTTCAGATCGCCGTGACTGCCGGCATGAAGCATCCACGCGCTGATGCCATTGAGCGCAATGCCAACCGCGGCAACGGCCATGACAGTCCATCCCGCCACCGGCGGCGGCGCTCCAAGGCGGCTTACCGCCTCCCACGCGATGGCACCGCAGGCCAGGAGCAGCAGCACCGCATTCGCCAACGCGGCCAGCAAAGAAGAGCGTCCCAGACCATAGGTAAACTTGGCGCCCGGCGGTCGGCGTCCCAGCAGCAAAGCGCCCCAGGCACAAACGAGGCCCAAAACGTCGCTCAAGTTGTGACCAGCATCCGCGATCAACGCGACCGAGTTCGATAGAAAGCCGAATCCGCCCTCTACGATCACAAACACCAGATTGAGGGCCACGGCGATCCCCATGCGTAGATTGATGCCGTCCGGGGGTATGACGTGCGCATGCCCGTGAGCATGGCCGTGCTCGTGGCCATGGTCATGAGCGTGCTCGCGGTGCTCTTTGTGTTCCATTCGGTTCGTATTCCTTCAATGCTCGAATGTCTGCTCGCCAATGGTACCCGACTCGAACCCGCCCAATTCATTATGCTGCAACGCAATCTCAAGGACCTCTCGCCGAGTTCATGCGTCGCGGATCTGCTGCAAGATCCTGGGTGAACAGCAAATTCAACAACAGGCTGCGGCAGTGCTGCAATCCTTTCAGGTGTTCAGCGAGCTGTCCTGGCCCGAGAAACAGAATCGAATCGCCAAACACATAGGCCGACCTGAAATGCCTTTCCACCGCTGCGACGAACTCGATCGCGCTGCTTCCCTGCTCGCGCAACTGCTCCGGTGAGAACTCCACATAAAGGTTTTTAGTCTTCGCCAGGCTCATTTGTGCCCCGCGCATCGCGGCCACTTCGCTGCCCTCGGTATCCATCACGATGAGATCGATCGCGGACCAATCCGCGGGAATCGTTGCATCGAGCGTTGCCAGGCTCACCGTGAGCTCACCGTGCGCCGGTGCGACGCGGCTGTTGCCGGTGTTGATGCTATTTTCGGTGAATTGGATTCTTCCCGATCGATCCCCCAGCGCCGAATTGATGGCGACCACGCCTTCGATGCCGTTCAATTCCAAATTCATGGTCAGCAACCGAAAATTGCTTGGGCTCGGCTCGAAGGCGATTATCGAGCGCATTCCGGAAATACGGGCCAGTGGAATCAGCACGGCACCGATATGCGCGCCGGCAAAAACCGCTCGCGACTTCGCGTCAAGCAGTTGCTTCAGCCAGGTAATTTGCGGCCAGTCGTATTCGCCGTTCTCGAGTAACGATCGCGAGACGTTGAAATCTCCGGCTTGCACGCACAACCGGCCGTTTCTCGTGTCAGCGACGATTGCAATGGCATGCTCGCCCAGCGATTTGGTCCGCCATCGACCTCGCAAGCGCCTCGAGAGGCGCTTTATATAGCGATTTCTCACTCAAAAATGTCGGGAGACATACAGCGTTACGCTTTCGATTTTATAGAAAGTTTCCGGGCGCACGCCCTGCACGTCACTGGCCAGTACATGATCCCGCGCGACATTTTGTGCGTACCGGAAGTCCAAATTCAAATCCCAAGCCGGCAGGACATCCCGCCATTGGCCGCCGACGCCCGCATACATGGAGGTCGCCGGCGTCTCGACGTTGTAGCGCGCGACGCCACCGAACACGTTGAGGGCAAACGGGCCGTCAAATCGATGCCGATAATCGAGGGCCCGCAGGCCAATGAGCAAGTGGCCGTCGACCTGGTCAAATTCGGCACGCACACCTAGGTCGTTGCGTTCGGAAACGGCGCGGCGCGCGCCAAGGCCGAAATGCGGACCGTAGGCCAGTTGCGATGTTGTGATGGGGATTCCCTTCTCCAGGTCCGTGCGCACTTTGTTTGCGTTGACTCCCGCATCGACGAATACTTGCGCTCCGTGGTGATCCGCATCGTTCGACGGAGAGTCATCATCGGCATCGCGCCCATCGCGAGTGTGCTCGTCGCCGCCGTAGCGCACGAATCCGGAGAATCGGGAAAATCCGTTGCCATCGACGTCGCGCCCACCCAAGGCCTCGGCGCCCACCACCACGCCGTTCCAAGGCCGCGAATAGCGCAACGTGAAATCGTAATAATGGTGATAGGGAAACGCGCCCGGAGTGGGCACGAAGGTTCGATTGTCGCCGCCGTAGTAGGTTTGGTTTTGCAGCGTGCGCACGCGGGCTTCCATGTAACCGCCAAATGGGGGTTCCCAGCCCACCCGCAACATCTGGCTCCTTGCGCCGACGCCATCGTTGAAGTTGCGCTGATCCGCGCCCCAATTGCCAAGGACCAGGTGGTCATTCGTCATGCCGTTCAGGAATATGTTGTGGACGTACCAGATATTCGACCACTCGGATATCTCGTAGGTGGCGTCGAAATAGCGAAAAATGCGCGGAAAATCGATGCCCGCCGAAGTCGCCGGATTGCCCAGCAGGTAGCTGCCGCCGTCGGAGTTGTCTTCCCCGGCATATTGAAAATACACGGCGAACGGCACTTTGCTCGGCACGATGAAACGGCTGATGTAGGACGCCTGTTGGTTGCCCTGGGTCTGGGCTTTCCCGCTGGGCGAAAAGAAATTGCGCAGCAGGGTGCCTGCGGATGAAGGCAATCCTGCGCCCCCGCCATATTCCAACAACCTGTTGACCCCCAACGACCAGCCGCTGAAGGGCTCGACCGACAACTGCGCGCCGAACAAGCGGGGGTCGCCGACCCCGTGGTTCCCGTTGAAGAGGATCGGTTGGGACGACAAGCGCGTCAGAAAAAATTCATATTGGAATCCCATGCGCGTCAAGGGCTCATAGTTCGACAGCGTCACTGACGGTGTGGTCGGCGCCTCAGTGGTCGTGAGAGAGCCGCTATCCGTCATCGGCGAAAACCAATGATCGCGGTAACCGACGTCGAGTTGCGCCCAATTGGTGCCCAGGCTCGCCATGGAGCCGGTCGGCTCCGTGCGCCCGCTGTACGCAATCGCCCCGGCGCTGAGCAGGAAATAATCGATCGGCTGGACATACGCGATTACGGATAACTCGTACTTGCTGTCCACCGGCATGCCGTGCTGATTCGGCAACACCACTCCATCTTTGGAATGCGCAACGGACCCGGTGGCGCTGGCGTGCGACACGGCGTAGTCGCGCGAGTAGCGCTCCAGGTACTTGCCCACGCGGGTGCAAAGGGGCTTGTCCACCTGACACGCCTGCGGCAAGGCCAATTTCACCAGCTCGACGGAAAACGGCCGCTTGAGAATCGGCTCATCGGCGAGGATCAGCACTCTTTCGATCTGCCGCTCGATTTCCGGCTCGAGGTTCATCGGCAGATACGCCGTGACTCCGCCCGCCTTGGCTGCGTTCGATGCGGCCAGAAAGATGCTGATAAGCAGCGCAGTCTTGAGCGGATGCTCCGAGGGCAGGCGGGTCATGATGGATTCTGGCTCAACCGCCGGCGCGGAACGATTGAATTTCGAGGCCGCTGGCGCCGTTCACCCAGGTATCCTTATCGCGGATGATGGCTTGTGCCGGCAACGCGGCGGTTTTGACTGACATGCCTTGAAGTTTGCGGACCGCCGTACCGACCGCAAAGATCTCGACCAAGCTGGATCCGAGTTCGACGATGTAGGTCTTGATGCCGACCACTTCTTCGGCGCCCAGCGCCGTCGCCTCCCTGTTCAGGCGATCGAATACTTGCTCGCGGGCCTCGTAAATCAGCGCCGTCAAATCGCCGAGTTCGCCCCTTACGAGGCTCTGAAACGCCGCTCTGATTCCGCCGATCGCGCCGAGCGAATACACGGAGGTCGAGATGAGGAGCTTGATCGGCGCGTACCCAAGCTGCGTCATGCCCCAAAGCTCCTCGCCGGTAAGATCGCTGGATACCGGCGAGCCGCGAGTTTCGGGCGGCAGCGAGGAGTGAAAAGCAGCGGTGCCGGCCATGTACATCTCGTGGAATCCCGCAAAGTGCAGCACATTGGTGCGCACGCCGACGACGGCATTGGCTCCGGCGGCTTTCGCATGCATGACGAGCCGGTCGAGCGCATGGTGGCGCGTTTCGTTGAACACATCGCTGAATTCTTTGATCTCGCCGCGGACCAACGTCTTTAACGTTCCGGCAATCCCGCCGACAGCGCCGACTGAATAGGCAATGTTGCCGAAAACGAATTCCTTGGGATCGTAGCCGGCATCCATGTGGCAATACAGTTCCTGTGCATCGCCGGCACTGGTGAACAGCGCCGTATCGGGGCCGCCCCGGACGCCCGATCCGACAAACAGGAATTCCGAATTGCCGCTGAGACCGCGAAGTTCGGAGGCAACGCCCACCACGCCGTGGACTTGTTCGCGATCGGCTTCCGCGCGCATGCGCTTGAACGCGGCCGCGCGGCCTTCGTGGATCATTTGCGTCACATCGGGAATTTCGCCGCCCACGATGCCGCGAAACGCCGAACGGACTCCGCCGAGAAAGCCCATCGACTGGATGCTGTTGCCGATCACGACGCCGCTCGGGATGAGTCCCTTGAGACGCATGCAGTAGATTTCGTTACCCGACAAGCCGGTCAGTTTGGGTGCGCTCTGCATGTTGCGATCCTAAGTTATCGTGGGCTAGCTGTCGACGCTGCCCAACCTCCAGGGCGTCCTCGTCCTGGGCGATCGCCTCTAATTAGCCGGCAAGTGCCGGTTGAGGAGCGCCGCCATCCGATCGATCGCCGCGGAAAACAAGTCCAATCCCAAGTCGGGCAAATCGACGTAGGTCGCGCTTGGTTTCAGCAGCGGCTTGACCCGCAACGTCTGTTCAATGATGTCGTCATGCGGTGCGAACACCGTCAACGGCGTCTTCAGGCTCTTGATCTTTTTGTCGATCGCGTACTCACAGGCCGCGCGAAACGCAGCTCCTGGATTGGCGGCGAGCACGTGCTCAATGAAGCGACGATGCGCATCACCCAGATCATAGGGTGGCTGCCGCAGCGCAAGGCCGCCGCGCCACGCTCCGAGCACGTGCCCGCCTTCGCTCGCCGGCCGCAATGGCTGTTCGCTGTATTTTTCCAGTTGTCGTTGCTGTTCATCGGCCGTGAAAAGCGGCATTCCTACCACGACCACGCGTCTCACTTGCGAACCCAAGAGATGGGCGATCTCGATCGCCTCGATGGAGCCTGTGTGCACGCCAAGCAGGTCGATCTGGCCCTGCATTCCGGCTGCCTTGAGACCATCCACGGTCGCCTGGGCGTATTGTTCCAAAGACAAGGCCCACGGCGGGGCGTCGGAGAAACCGTAACCCAATCGGTCGGGTGCGTGCGTGGGCCTCTCGATTTTTTCTTGAAACGCCTCCCACATTGCGCCCGAGCGCGGCGACATGTGCAGCAGCACGAGCGGCACGCCCCTGCCGTCATGACTGCGCAGATGCAGCTGACCGAATCGAGTCGGATAAATCCGGCGAATCATCTAGTGTGCATCCAGGAATGCTTCGATGACCGGTGCAACGGCTTCGGGACGCTCAATGTGCAGCATGTGCCCGGCGCCAGCAATACCGACTACTTCGGCATGGGGAAGGGCGGCGCGCAATGCTTCAATCGTGCCGTCGGCGCCCAGGCGGGTCAGGTAATCCGACTCCTGTCCCAGCATCATCAGGAGAGGCGCACGAATCTCCCGCCAGGTTGCTTCGGCGTCTTCGCGCTTGTAGAGAATGGGATTTACCCAGTGATGCCGCGGATCCGCGGCCAAACGTACACGATCATCGCCATCGGTGGTTCCCCAGACTCGCGCGACGAACGCTGCAGCAGCCGGAGAGAATCTCTGGTAACGAAATTGTATGACGGAGGCCAGTTGCTCGAAGGAACTGTAGTTCTTTTCCAGCGTCGGAACCTTGATTTGATCCAGCCATTTGCGCATGCGTTTTGGCGCGTCTTGCGGCGACGTGCGCGGCAGTCCGAGCCCTTCGAGATTGACGACACAGCGCACGCGCTCGGGCCGAAGGCCGGCATAGAGATTCGCAATGTTGCCGCCCATGCTGTGACCGACGATGCGCGCAGGTGAGTCCGGCGAAATCTGATCCATCAAATCGTCAAAGTCGCCGAGGTAGTCGGGAAATCCATAGCCTTCTTGCGGCCACTCGCTGCGGCCGAACCCGCGCCAGTCGGGCGCGATGACCGGCCAGTCCTTTTTAAAGGCATCGACGATGAACTGAAAGGTTTCCCCTGCGTCCAGCCATCCATGCAGCAGGAATACGGGCGGCGCCTGCGCTGAGGCTTGCGGGCCCCAGCGCGTCAAATGCATCTTGAGACCACGCACCCGCACGGTCTCGTGCCGCGGCTGCCGCAGCGCTTGGTACGACGTTACGCTGTCCAATCAGTGCAGTTGTTGCAGGTTTTGAGGTGGATTTTGGTTGCCGTCGTTCGGCTTGACTGTCCCTGGCCCGGTGCCACCCGGCGGCGGTGGTGGAGGCGGAGGCGGCGGGTTCTTCGTTTCTTGTCCGTTTGACATGTCCAGCTCCTAGGTTTCGCTGCAATGCCCCGCTTTCATACACTCAAGCAGTACTGTGCCGCAAGGGCGTCGTGGTTTGCAGTCGTATGTGTCGGAGTGCATGCTCTAAAAATGAAGGGAGATCGCATAGGGCCGTACCGGGTGCTACGCACCTTGGGCTCCGGCGGGATGGGCGAGGTTTACCTTGCCGAGCGCGCCGACGCCCAATTCGAGCAGCAGGTTGCCATTAAAGTCGTCCACGGCGGAGCGCTTGCGGTCGGGATGCATTCGCGCCTGAAATTGGAGCGCCAGATACTCGCTCAGCTCGATCATCCGAATATTGCACATTTGTTGGACGGCGGCGCGTTGCCGGATGGCAGCGCCTATATTGTCATGGAATATGTCGACGGCGTTGCCATCGATGCCTACTGCGACTCGAATTGCCTGGACATCACCGCGCGCCTGAAGCTTTTCCAGACGGTGTGCGGCGCCGTCCACTACGCCCATCAGAACCTCATCGTTCATCGCGATCTCAAACCGTCGAATATTCTGGTCACTGCGGCGGGAGTACCCAAACTGCTGGATTTTGGGATTGCAAAGTTGCTCGATGATCGTCAGGCAGCGCGACACACGCTTGCAGTCACCCAGGCAGACATTCGTATCATGACCCCGGATCACGCCAGTCCGGAGCAGGTGAGCGGCCAGGCCATCACCACCTCGAGCGACGTCTATGTCCTGGGTGTGTTGCTCTATAAATTACTGTGCGGATCCGGCCCATTCTTCATCTCGTCCGTTCGCCTCTCTGAGATCGAGCGTGCAATTTGCGAAGGAGATCCGCCTGCCCCCAGTGATTTGGTAAGCGTCAATGATTCGCCGGAGCCGCGTGCTATCGCGGATGCGCGGAATACCACCGCCACCCGGCTGCGTCGAAATCTTAAAGGCGATCTAGACAACATTGTGCTGATGGCGATGCGCAAGGAACCCGACCGCCGGTACGCGTCGGCGCAGCAGATGGCAAGCGATATTCAACGACATTTGGACGGCATGCCCGTCATCGCGCACCGCGATACGCTGTCATATCGTTCCAAAAAGTTTGTGAGCCGCCATTGGCTCCCTGTGACAGCGAGCTTCAGTGCGGCCCTGCTCATACTGGCCTTTGCGGCAACGACGTATATGCAGTCCTTGCGTATTGCGGCGGAACGCGATCGAGCCGCGCAGCAGCGCGAACGGGCCGAGCATGAACGCGCCAGAGCCGAGGAAGTCTCGAGCTTTCTCGTCAACCTGTTCAAGTTGTCGGATCCCAAAGAGAACCGCGGCAACCAGGTGACCGCCCGAGAGCTCTTGGATTCGGGCGCAAAGCGTCTGCAAACTGGCTTGCAGGACCAGCCGGAGACCAAAGCGGCGCTTTTATCTACGGTCGGAACAGTCTACGACAGCCTCGGGCAGTATCAGGACGCGCTGCCGCTGTTGGACGAGTCCTTGCACCTTCAAGCCCGGTCGCAAGATGGTTCGCGCGTCGAAACGCTGCTGGAACTTGGGCGCGCACGAATAGGCGCGGGCGATCTTCCGGGCGCCGAGGCGCCCCTGCAGGAGGCACTGCATCTCGCACAGCGCGACGCCGGTGCGATCAGCGTTCAGACCAGCCATTCGTTGTGGTCTCTCGGCATGCTCCGATTTGAGCAAGGTCGAAATGCCGAGGCCAAGGATTTGTACATCCGCAGTCTCCGTATTCTCGAAGACAGCCGAGCACCGCAAACCGATGTTTCAGCCGTGCTGAGCGATCTTGCAAAAGTCTACGTAATCGAACAGCAATGGGATCTGGCGAAACAAACTCACGAGCGGGCGCTTGAAATCGATCGGCGCGTCCTTGGCAACGATGATCCGCGAGTCGCGTTCCGCCTGCACAATTTGGCTATCGTTGCGCTGAACATGGGTGATTTGCAGCAGGCAGAGACCCTTTACCTCGATGCGTTAAAGCGCCAGGAGCATACCTACGGCGACCGTCATCCCGAAACCGCCTCGGCCAAGGGCAACTACGGTTTGCTGCTACAACGCGAAGGGCGCCTGGCGGAAGCAGAACCGCTGTTGCGCGGTGCGCTGGATTCGAGACTCTCGCTCTATGGGCCCAATCATTTCATGGTCGGATATTCTCGCGTAAGTCTCGCGATTCTTCTGCATGATAAGGGCGATTTGTCCGGCTCCGAAAACGAATTTCGCCAGGCGCTCGAGATCTACGAGAAATCGCTTCCGATCAATCATCAATATCGCGCGGCTTTGCTCATGCATTTCGCCCGGCTGCTGGTGGATCGGAAAAAATCCGCTGAAGCCCTCGCCAAGAGCGACGAATCCATCAAGATCTGGACCGCAACCGCGCCGGCCACGAGTTCGCAGACGGCACTCGCTCACGCCATTCATGCCTATGCACTCGAGCATTTGGGCAAATTGCCGCAGGCGGCCGAGGAACTCGGAGCCGCGGTGCCCGTGCTCGTCAACGCTCGCGGCCCTGATGACGCCGTGGTGCGGCGCGCGCAGGGCTGGCAAAAAATAGCGGATCCCAATGCGGTGCAAACGGCAAGCGCCGGCGTCACCGTGCACCGGCCGTAAGATCGCGAATCAGGTGCCCAAAAACAGCCGGTACGCCGGATTATCGGTTTCTTCCGTGTACGCGTACTGCAGTTCGTTGATGTGCAATAAAAAATCCGTGTGGGTCTCAGGCGGCACTTGGATGCCGGCGAGCACGCGCCCGTGGTCGGAGCCGTGGTTTCGATAGTGGAACAGGCTGACATTCCACTGCGTGCCGATGGCCTGCAGAAACTTGAGCAGGGCCCCGGGACGTTCAGGAAACTCGAAGCGGTATAACTTCTCGTCGGCGAGTCCGCGCGCGTGTCCGCCCACCATGTAGCGCACGTGCAGCTTGGCCATTTCATTGTCCGTCATGTCGCGGGTTGCAAAACCCGCGGCGGTGATTTCGGCCAGCAACGCCTCGCGTTCCGCTCGGCCCTGGTTGAGGGCGAGGCTGACGAATACTTGCGCTGCTTTTACGTCCGAATAGCGGTAGTTGAATTCGGTCACGCTGCGCTTGCCGAGCAATTCGCAAAAACGCAAAAACGATCCCGGCGTCTCGGCCATCTGTACCGCAAACAGCGCTTCGCGCTGAGCGCCGATGTCCGCGCGCTCGGCGACGTACCTGAGCCGGTCGAAATTCATGTTGGCGCCGCAATTCACCGCAATCAACGTGCGTTCGCTGCAATTTTCGCGTGCCACGTATTTCTTGATGCCGGCAACGGCCAAGGCGCCGGCCGGCTCGGCGATGGAGCGCGTGTCTTGGAAAATATCCTGGATCGCGGCGCAGATCTGGTCGGTGCTCACCAATACGATCTCATCGACATACTGGCGCGCGAGACGAAAGGTCTCCTCGCCTACGCGCCGCACGGCGACGCCGTCGGCAAACATGCCGACGCGCTCGAGGGTGACGCGCTTTCCGCCGCGCAGCGATTCGTACATCCCAGCCGCGTCTTCCGGCTGCACGCCGATGATTTTCATGCGCGGGTAGAGCGACTTCGCATACGCCGCGATGCCCGCGATCAAGCCGCCGCCGCCCACGGGAACAAAAATGG
>Ga0210400_10000932_pt1 | contig 30216 bp, 28 predicted proteins | sample IncBWH26MmetaG_FD_155456 | JGI IMG/M metagenome (GOLD analysis project Ga0210400, IMG submission 155456) | Forest soil microbial communities from Barre Woods Harvard Forest LTER site, Petersham, Massachusetts, United States - Inc-BW-H-26-M | ecosystem: Environmental > Terrestrial > Soil >... | reverse complement strand
CCGGGCTGCAACTCCTCGCCAAGCCGCTGCATCGCCCATTCGCTGAGCGACGCACCCGCCCGCATGGTTTCGACCTCTTCCGGATGCTTGATCCAACGAAGGCTGCGGAACATTGGCTCGGCCGCATAGAGCGTCACGTCGGGAAGGCGCTCGGCGACCTTCCTCAGCGGACCGGTGAGCGCATCGACAGCGATGCGGGCACGCCCGAGCCCGGCCTTGGCCAGTCCCGTCGCGACCATCTCGTCCCAGTTGCCCGTGTTCCACGCATTGTAGCGTTCGGCCAGCGGCGTGTCCGCGTAGAAGACCATCTGGTCCACCCAGAGTTGCCCACCGTCGAACGCCGCGGTCGCCGCCGGTTCGCTCATGTCGGCCAGGAACGCGAGCGCCTGGCCCTCCTTGGTGACGACGACGAGGACGGGCCGCTCCCAGGTCTTCTCGAGGATCTGGAAATTGAAGGCCCATTCAGCCCATTCGGCGCTGGTGAAGGCGATCGCATCACAGCCCGTCTCGCGCATGAACGACAGCATGCGCTCATGACGATAATTCCTCACGGCACGACTAAGTCCGGGCAAGTTCAACCTCCTCTTTGCTGCTCAGACCCCAGTCGAACCGCACAAGATCTGTTCAATCAAAATGTTCGGCGCGCGAACTTATGTTCATCTAGAGACCGCAAGCAAATTGTCGGCATATTTTTCCTATGTTACGCTTGTCTATTAAGTTCACTCCCTTATTTTCGTAAGTTTATCCAAGCAGATATATGATATACTTGCGTATATACGTAGGCTGAGGGCTGGAGCGAGGCTCAATCCTGACGCGCGTGCGCACATCTCCCAACCCCAGGCGTCCACGGCGCCATCGCGAGCGCAAAGATCAGGACGAAGCTGAGATACCAGCCAGGCGCGCCAGCCCCAGCGCCGCGTCTTTGGCGGGGACCAGGCCTACTGGGCCCTCATCCAGATGGCCGCCACGCCGACGCTGATGGGCCGCGCGCCCAGGTCGCGCGCAGACGGCGCAGCGCGCCCCGGCGACGCCACGGGACAGCCCGTCGCGGGCGTCACCCCCGACTGCGGCCTCTTTCGCCGTCGCAGCGGAACATCACCGAAGCGATCGCGCCCCGTCGCAGGCGCATTATTGCTGGATGACAGGGCGATGATCGCCGGCCCGCTCGGCGCGGCTATCTATCGATCGGCGCGCTGGAATTTGGCGAAACGCAAGCCAAGCTCTGCCCGCGTAACGGGATTTCCTGGGCGGTTTTTTAATTGTCTCCGCTGTGTCATAATTCGTTGAAGCTTAACGGCCCGGCACGGCCCGGACCTAATTTGCGAAGCTGAGTAATGATGACGCCGCATACATCTGTCGTCGCTCACGCGGACGATTCGGACGTCTCTTTTCAGGACGGCCTCGATACACAGGATGGCTTCATCCTGTCGTTGGCCCGCGGCCTATCCGTGATCGAAGCCTTCCGGCCGGATTGCGAGCGGATGACCATGGCGCAGGTGGCCGCCGCGTGCGGTCTGACGCGCGCCACCGCCCGGCGGTTCCTCCACACCCTTTGCACCCTCGGCTATGTCCGATCCGAGGGTCGCTTGTTCTACCTCACGTCCCGCGTCATTGAATTGGCCGCCGGCCACCAGAGCAAATCGATCTGGGAGCTCGCGCAGCCGATCCTCGACGAGGTGGCGGCGAGCCTGAACGAACCGGTCTGGGCCGGCGTCATGGACAGCGGGGAAGTCGTCTGCAAAGTGCACGCGCGCCCCCCGAAGGTGGTGCAACTCCTCATCGCGCGTCGCGTCGGGCTCCCGGCGACCTCGACCGCAATTGGGCGCATGCTTCTGGCGCGGCTGCCGGACGCAGAACTTGATCTCTACCTGCGCGACGCGCGCCTGCAGGCGTTTACGCCGCACACGGTGACCGACATCACCGAATTGCGGCGGCGCCTCGAGGCTGCGCGACGCCAGGGATGGTGCCTGGAGCGCTCGGAGGTCGACGAGCGCTTTGCCTGCGTCGCGGTCCCCCTGACAGACCATCTCGGCGCCACGATCGCCGCGTTGAAGGTCGTGATGTCCGCCGCGCGCGCGACGGACGAGTTCGTGCAAGATGTGGCGGTGCCGCAGCTGAGAAAGGCCGCGGCCGACATCCTCGAAGCCCGTGATGCAGGCGGCGCGGCGTCGGAACCTTCGCCTTTCAGGCCAACATAGACGCCGCCGTTTCATCGGGTAGGCTCGAACAGGTCCGAAGGCAGGCCGTCAAACAGCGTCTGTCGCGGGCCTCCGGATTTCGAGACCTTCGATCTCTCCAGCGGGTAGGCGGCGCGGGCGAACGATTCCACGTGGCTCGGGCCGACGGTCGCGCCTGCGCGTTGGAATTGTCCACCCGCCGCCGACCGCGTTCAATCCGAGCGACGTGAGAGGCAGGCCTATTTGCCAATTCGGGCCGCGCGCCCTGCGGCCGCGCGTCGGCGCTAAAGGCTTCTGCGCGGCCGATGGGCTCGCTGGCCCAAGGCCCTCTGGCTAGCGCCGGGTGGCGACCAGCTTGATCTCGACCAGGTAGCGCCCAATCAGCTCGCCCCCAACACAGGTGCGTTGCGGCCAGTGCGCCGGGTCGTCTCCAACCCATCGATCCCACGCTCGGTCGAACACAGGCTTATCCTTGAGGTCCGCCAGGTGGATCGAGGCCGAGAGGATGCGCGTACGATCGGCGCCGGCGTCAGCCAGGAGCCGATCGAGCTTGGCGAACAGATCTGTCGTCTGCACGTCGATGTCGGGCGCATCGGTGTCGGCGACGCCAGCGAGCCAGACGAGGTCGCCATGGATGCTCCCCGCACTGCGACCCTTCACGTGCTTCCAGGGGTGCGGCACACGTTTGATGGTGCGGGTCTCGGTCATGATGTTGATCCCGGTGGACGGAGCCCGGGACGATTCCGCAGGTCCTTAAGACCGAACTTTTCCCGAGCCGGTCCCCCTGCGGCAAAATGTTTGACGAGCGATCCGCGTGTTCGCTACGCGGGCGCCTCGGCGCGTGCGATCCGTCGCGCCGTGCGTCCGTGGTCCGGGGCCCCGCTAGCGCGCCTTGGTCCGCGGCCGTCCTCCCATGCGCATCTCCGCACCGACGTCCCGCGGCAGGCTGAGGTATTCCGGCAGCGCCAGCAGCCCCGCGGCGCCGATGGCCAGGAAGGGCAGGATGAAGTCGTTGGCCGTCAGAGCAGCATGGCCATGCGCCCGCGAGAGCGAAAGGGCGACAGCGCCGAAGCTGACGCCGATGCTTAGGCTCAGCTGCTGAGTCATGGCGCTCAATGTCGACGCGCGACCGCTGCGTTCCGGGGGTATGCCCGAATAGGTGAGCGCGGAAGACGCGATGAAATGCGTCACGCGCAAGAATTCGCCGACCGGCGCCAGCACGAAGATGACGACGCCGGGCGTCCACGGACGGAATAGCGCCGGGAGGCTGGCGCTGATCGCGCTTCCCAGAGCGAAGACCACCAGCGTGGCGCGGAAGCCCATCCGGCGGATGGTCGTCGGCCCGACGAACCGACCGAGCAGCGACCCCACGGCGGCCACGAGCATGACCAGCCCGCTCTCGAAGGGCGACCAGCCGAGCGCGCTTTGCAAGAGCAGCGGCAACAGGAAGGGCAGCGCGCCCAGCCCGAGGCGGATCGCGCCCCCGCCCAGAATGGTGGCGCGGAACGAGGGAATGCGGAACAGCGCCACATCGAGAATGGCGTCCTTGGTGCGCAGCATGTGGCGAACCATGATGGTGTTGATGGCCGCCGCGAGAACCGTTGCCGGCAACCACACGCCCAGTGGGACACCGGCGCGCCCGATCAGCTCGGCCGCTCCCATCAAGGAGCCCACGCCCAGAATCGCCAGCACCGCGCCGGCCGCGTCGAACCGGCCGGGGTTCTGCAGCGCCAGCGGCGGCACGAGGCGCCGGACCACAAAGAAGCCCGCGACACCCACCGGGATATTGATCAGGAACAGCCAACGCCAAGTCGCGAACTCGATCAGCAGGCCGGCGAGCGGCGGGCCGATCAGCGGCCCAATCATCGCGGGAATGGTGAACCAGTTCAGAGCGTTGACGAGTTCGTTCCGTGGCGCCGTCCGCGCCACGATCTGACGCCCCACCGGGGTCATCAAGCCACCGCCCAGGGCCTGCAGGATCCGGGCAAGAACAAGGTGCTCAAAACTGTTCGCCAGCGCGCAGCAGGTCGATCCCAAGAGGAAGACCGAAAGCGCGGTGAGGAACACCCGCCGCGCGCCGTACCGATCCGCTAACCAGCCGCTCAAGGGGATCAGCATGGCCGCGACGATCAGATAGGCCGTGAGCACGAGCTTGAATTTGAGGACGTCGACATGGAACTCGCGCACGAGCGTTGGCAGGGCGGTCGCCAGGGCGCTGGTGTCCGTCAGCTCCATGAACAGCCCGCAGGAAACCGCCAGGGCGACGAGCTTGGCGGGAGCATACGTCCGCGACACCTCGGCCCCACGGATATCGTCCATGACATTCAATCCCGGTGGATGGACCCCGAGACAAGCGCCGCCGATCCTTACGGCGGCATGATCCCCGAGCCGGTCACGCGGCGGCAATGTGTTTGGCCAGCGACTCTGATGTTCGCAAGGCGAGCGCGCCGGTGTGGGTGATCGGGGCCCTGAAATTCGGCGCCGCGCGCAGCGGTTTCAAGCGGTGAAACGCATCCCGAACATGAGCGCCAGCACCACCCAAAAGCTCGAATAGAAGGTTCGCCAACCCAGCGTCATGCTTCGCGGCGGAAAGCAAAGCCACCAGGTCATCATCCAGATCCCCACCAGTGCGCCTGCCACGAAACAGACGCCGTAGGGCGTGTACAGCCTTGGCAGCAACCCGTTGGCGACTCCACGGGCGACCCCAGTGACGATGGTGCCGACGATAAACAGGCCGACAATCCTGCGCACCTCTATGTGGCGCAGCTCAGCCTGCACACGCTGCAGGTCGCCCATCCGTCTCAGCTGCGGCCAGAGCACGATTTCCGTATAGAGCACCGTCCCAAACCAGAACGCGGCGCAGACCACGTGGGCGTATTGCAGGATGTAGTTGACGTAGATCATGCCTGAGCGCGCGCCCCGGACGATGTGCGAAGCATTCGGCTGTCTCGCGCGGTGAGGGTTCGTCCGATCATGCGCGCACCCCCAGCAAAGTCAGCTCATCGGCCCGGTGACACCGAACCGAACGGCCGGGTTCGACCTCCCGCCACGCCGGCGCCATTTCCTTGCAACGCGCCTCCGCAAACGGGCACCGCGGATGGAAGTAGCAGCCGCTCGGCGGATTTCGCGGACTGGCCACCTCGCCGGCCAACGGACGGGGCCCGCCGCGCAGGCTTGGGTCCGGCTTCGGCACCGCGGCGAGGAGGCTGGCGGTGTAGGGATGCAAGGGGCGCCGGAACAGGTCCTCGCAGGGCCCCTGCTCCACCATCTGGCCCACGTACATGACCGCCACCTCGTCGGCCACGTGTTTGATGACCGCGAGGTCATGTGAGACGAACAGATATGACAGCCCGAGAGCATCCTGCAGGTCCAGCAGGAGGTTGAGGATTTGCGCCTGCACCGACACGTCCAGCGCTGAGACCGCCTCATCCGCCACGATCAGTCGCGGGCTGAGCGCGAGCGCGCGCGCGATCCCGATCCGCTGCCGCTGGCCACCGGAGAAGGCGTTCGGATAGCGGTTCGCATGATCGCGCCGCAGGCCCACCAACTGCAGCAGCTCGTCGACCCGGGCATCGATCCGGGCGCGGTCCCGCCAGCCGTGGATCACCAACGGCTCGGCGATGATGTCCCGGACCTTCAGCCGCGGATTGAGCGAGGCGTAGGGGTCCTGGAAGACCATCTGGAACTCGGCCCTCAGGGCCCGCAGTCGGCGAACCGGCAGGTCTGAAAGGTCCACTGTCTCGCCCGCCGCCGTGCGGAACGTCACCCGACCGGCGGTTGGCTCAACCGCCCTCAGCACGCAGCGCGCGATGGTCGTCTTGCCGCATCCGCTTTCGCCCACCAACGCCAGGGTGCGCCCGCGCCGGACGTCGAAACTGACGTCGTCGACCGCTTTCACCACGCCGGATCGTGCGTCCCGGCCGTTCCCGCCATAGGTCTTGCAAAGTCCCGTGACGCGCAAGACGACGTCCTCCGGCAAGGCGTCGGCCTCGCAGACGCCGGGGCGCGGTTGCCTCGTGTCCATGGCGGCGCTCACGCGACTTCGGGGCGCAACGCCCCATCCGCCGCCGCATCCGCGTAGAGGTGGCAGGCGGCGGCGTGGCCAGGCGCCACCGTCCGCGGCGCCGGCTCGATGTGATCGCACAGGCCGCTGATGGCTTGGCCGCATCGCGGGTGGAAGGGGCAGCCCGGAGGCCGCGCAAGCGGATGCGGCACCGAGCCCCGCAGGGTGGCCAAGCGCGTGCGGGGCTTGGCGAGCGGATTGGGCATCGAGCGCAGCAGCGCCTGAGTGTAGGGGTGCTTGGGCGATCTGAAGATCGCGGCCGCCGCCCCCTGTTCAACGACGCGGCCCAGATACATCACCACGACGTCATCCGCGGTTTCTGCAATCACCCCGAGGTCATGGGTGATCAGCAGCAGGGCCATGGCCCTACTGTTACGCAGTTGCCCGAGGAGATCGAGCACTTGGGCTTGAGTGGTCACATCGAGGGCGGTCGTTGGCTCGTCCGCGATCAGCACCGAAGGTCCGCAGACCAACGCCATCGCGATCATGGCCCGCTGCCGTAGCCCGCCCGACAGCTCCCAGGCGTACTGGCCCATGATGAACTCCGGGTGGGGCGTGCCGACCTGGGCGAGCTGTTCGATGGCCCTGCGACGCGCGGCGGCGCGGTCCAGCGGCATGTGCAGACGGATGGTTTCGACGATCTGGTCGCCGACCGTGTGCACCGGGCTGAACGAGGTCATCGGCTCCTGGAACACCAGGCCAATGTCTCGCCCGCGGATCCCCCGCATTTCAGGGCCGTGCTTCGACAAGGTCGCAAGGTCGGTTACCTGGTTGTCGCGGGACAGCAGGATGCGGCCGGAGTCGATCCGTGCGTGCTTGTCCTCGATGCGGAGGATGGCGCGCGCCGTGACGCTCTTGCCGCAGCCGCTCTCCCCCACCACGCCCAGCGTGCGCCCTGGCCGGAGGTCGAAGCTGAGCCCATTGACCGCGCGCACGACGCCTTCGTCTGTGCGGAACGAGACGTGCAGATCCTGCACGGAGAGCAGCGGGTCAGGCGGTGGAGGGGGAATTCGCTCAGGCATAGGGGTCCGCAGCGTCTCGAAGGCCATCACCGATGAAATTGAACGCGAGGATGGCCGCCGCTGTGGGCGCCACCGGCCAGAGCAACCAGGGCGAGAGCGCCAGCGCTTCAAGATTCTGAGCACCGTTGAGCAGCACGCCCAGCGAGATCGCAGGCGGCCGTAGCCCCAGCCCCAGGAACCCGAGCGCCGTCTCGCTGGCGATCATCGCGGGAATCGCCAGGGTCGTCGTGGCGATGATGTGGCTGGTGCAGGCTGGCAGCAGATGCACCAGCATGATGCGTCCAGGACCGCTGCCGGCCAGCTCGGCGGCGAGAACGTAGTCTTCGTTGCGCAGCGCCATGATTCGTCCGCGCAGCTCGCGTGCGAGCTCTGTCCAGCCGATCAGGGCAATGATCAGGGTGACGGTGAAGTAGACCGCGGTGATGCTCCAGCTGGCCGGGATGGCGGCGGCCAGCCCCATCCAGAGCGGGATCGTGGGGATGGCGCGGAGGATCTCGATGAGCCGCTGGATCAGCAGATCGACCAAGCCTCCATAGTAGCCCGAGATCGTCCCCATCAAGAGCCCAAGGCTCAGGCTCAGCGCCACGGCCGCCAGGCCGATGACCAGCGAGGTGCGTATGGCGAGCAGGATCCGAGAGAACAGGTCGCGGCCCAACGAGTCCGCGCCCATGATGAAGAGTGCGCCTTCCGTGGCGGGCCGCCCCGCCACGCCGATAAGGTGCCGATGGGCCTCGAACCCGAGAATGCGATACCTGTAGCCCTCCGCCCACAGGACCACCGGGATGCGCGTGGCGGGATCCGGCGTGTAGCGCATCTCGAACGTCTGGGGGTCCCGCCAGCGGTGGAGCGCGTGCACGTGGGGCGCGAAGTGGCCGTCTTCGAAGAAGTGGATCGGCTGGGGGGGCACTAGGGGGCGCCCGGGATTGGTGGCGGCCGGATCGGAGTAGGCCAGGAAATCTGCGAACACGACGACGAGGTAGAGGAGCGCGACCACCACGGTGCTCGCGGCGGCCAGGCGATGCTTCAGGAATCGCCGTCGGATAAGCGTCCACTGCGAAGCCCCGGGTACGAGCTCAGCCATTGGTTGCGGCGGCTCCGGCGGGGCGATCAGGGCCTGCATCGACATCTCTCTAAGCCGCGAGCCGAATGCGCGGATCAAGCCACGCGAGGAGCAGATCTGAAACCAGCGTCCCCAGGACGGTCAGGGTGGCCAGAATGAGCAGAATGCCGCTGGCGAGGAACATGTCCTGAGCCTGCAACGCCCGTAGAAGCAAGGGTCCCACAGTCGGCAGATTCATGACGAGGGAAACGATGATGCTGCCCGAGACGAGTTGAGGAAGCGTCATGCCGATCGTGCTGACGAAGGGATTGAGCGCCACGCGAAGCGGATACTTCAGGATGAGATTGAGCTCGCGCATGCCTTTGGCGCGCGCCGTGACGATGTAGGGCTTCTCCAACTCGTCCAACAGATTCGCCCGCATCACCCGGATGAGGCGAGCCGTCGTGGCGAGCCCTAGGATCAGCGCCGGCGTCAGCAGATGCCAGAGCAGGTCGAGCCCCTTTCCCAGGCTCGGCGGCGCGGTCGCGTATTGCGCCGAATGCACCTCGCTGAAATCCACGTTGAACCAACGGTACCCGACGTACATGACCCCAAGCGCAAGGAGGAAGTTGGGCAACGCCACGCCCGTGAGTCCAAGGGTCGCGAAGAGGTAATCCCCGGGCGTCCCCCGGTTGGCCGCGCAGTACACCGCAATCGGAAGCGCCAACATCCAGGAAAGCGCGAGAGCGGTGACCGAGAGCAGCAGCGTCATGCCAATCCGCTCCGCGATCAGATCGGCCACCGGGCGGCCCCAGTCGAGCGACCAGCCTAGGTTTCCGCGCAGCACGCCCCAGGCCCAGTGGGCGTAGCGGACGAACATCGGCTGATCCAGTCCGTAGTCCGCCCGCAGCCGCTGCAGGTCGTCCCCAGAGCCGATAGCCCCGGATTGCGCAAGCTGAGCAACGTAGCTGGAGACGAAGTCCCCAGGCGGCAGCTGGATAATGACGTACGAGATCACCGAAATGACCCAGATCGTCACCACGCAGAGGGCCAGCCGGCGGAGGATGAATTTCGAAACTGACCCCATGCGCTTACGAGCGACACTCCGAACCCCGTCCGGGCTGGACGGGCAGGCTCACTAAGACCCAGTCGCTTCGGCCGCACAAAAAGTTCGCCAGTCGAACCGGGGTTCGGGAAAGCGCGGCTTCGCCCAAGTATGCCGGCTGCTAGCAAGCTCTTGAATAATGATCATTATCATCTGCGCTGGGCGATACCTATGCAACCCGCGGCGGCGAGGCTCGCGAGCCGGACGTGCAGCCTCCACAATGGACAGATGGCGGACGATTTGAGCGCGCACCCCCCGACCCTGAGCGAGCGGCTGGCAACCTGGGCCTCCGGGTTGTCGCTCGACGATATTCCTCAAGATGTGGTCGCGCGCCTGAAGACGGCCATACTTCAGGACCTCGTCATGGGGCTCATCGCTCATGACGACTGGCAGACCGAGCGCGCCCTGCGGTTCATCCAAGGCGAGGGCGGCGCCCCGGGTCGCTGCTGCGTTCTCGGACAGGCCGGACGTGCGGCCCCCATCGATGCGGCCTATGCCAATGCGGCGATGATCCGGGCCCTTCGACAGGAGGATAGTCTCATGCCGTCCGGGATCCACGGGGTGGCGATCACCCTGCCGGTGGCGATCGCCCTCGCGGAACAGCACGGCCGTAGCGGCGCCGATGTCCTCACGGCGATGGTCGCGGGGTGCGAAGTGGCTGCGGTCTTGGATCGCGCCGCGCCCGACAAGCGCATGGTGCGAACCTCTTCCCACACCTATGGCGGGTTCGCCGCCGCGGTCACCGCGGCGCGCCTCCTCGGACTCGATATCGGGCAGACGGCGACGGCGCTGGCCTATGCCGGGAATATCGCGGCCATGATCCAGCTGGGGTTTGAGGATCACCAATACGCCGTACTGGCCCGCAACGGCATGACGGCGGCCTACCTCGGGCAGGCGGGAGCCCCCGCGCCGCGGGACGCCCTTGAAGGTTCGCCGGGGTTCTATGAGGCTCAGCTCGGCGGCCGCCCTGAATCCTTCGAACCCGCGCTGGCCAGTCTGGGCGTGGACTTTGCCCTGACGGGGCTGGTGCTGAAACCGGCGCCCGGAACGCTCAACAGCGGCGTGGCCGTGATCCTGATGGCCCGCCTCATCGTTGAGCATGGCCTTACGCCCCAGCAGGTGATCCGCATCGTCGTGTCCCGGGCGTTCGAGTCCAACGATCCGGTTAAGCATGCGAAGGGTCCATTCATCCTTGATTACGCGGGATCGTCGATGCCGTTTGCGTTCGCTGCGACCCTGCTCGATGGCGGCATCACCTTGGAACGCTTCAAGAATCCCAACGTGCCGGAGGTGTTCGACATTACGAGGAAGGTCGAATTCCGGCGCCTGCAGGGGGTCAACGAAGGCCTTCAGCAGATCGAGGTCCACACCGTCGACGGCAGGGTTCTCCGGGCCGAAGGGGACTACCGCTTGTTGCGCAACACCAACGTCGAAGAGATTGTGCGATTCCATGGAAAAGGGCCCGACACAGCCCAGCTGATGACGCTCACTTCGATCGTTGGCGACATGGAGCATCTTGCGGACCTATCGCCTCTGTTCAGCTGCCTCGCGGAGCGGCCAGCCTTCCGCACCGCCATCGCCCAGCGGCCGAATTGTATCGGGCTGTGATCTATCGCCATAAGACCGTGCGCGAGGGCGGCCCGCTCAACGATATCACCCCGCGTCTGATGTGAGCCCGGGGTTGCGGGGTTCCGCCACCCTCATCGCGGCGCGCGGCGTCCGGGGTTTTGGAGACGGCTTCACGGCCCTGCTGTTGCCCGTCTATCTGACGAACCTGGGTTACAGCGCCTTCCGCGTCGGCGTGCTGACCACCGCGACCCTGCTGGGCTCCGCGGCGCTCACCCTGGCGGTCGGGCTGGCCGGTCACCGGTTCCCGGCCAAGCGGCTGCTGTTCGCCGCCTGCGTGTTGATGGCGGCGACCGGGCTCGCCTTCTCCCAAGCCCATGCGTTCTGGCCCCTGGTGATCGTGGGGTTCGTCGGCACGCTCAATCCGTCAGGGGGCGACGTCAGCCTGTTCCTGCCGCTGGAGCAATCGCTGCTCGCCCACGCGGGTCCGCCGTCGCAACGCACCCACCTGTTCGCCCGCTATGCCCTGGCCGGGTCGCTGATGGCCGCGCTCGGCGCGCTCAGCGTGGGGCTGCTGGATCCGTTGAAGGCCACGGGGCTGCCGAGGCTGACGCTCATCGAGTGGGCATTCGCCGCTTACGGATTGCTGGGCCTCGCCAGCTTCCTGCTCTATCGGCGCCTGCCCGACCAACCGGCGGAGACCGAGACGCCGCGCACGGCGCTTGGGCCCTCACGCAACAGAGTGCTGTGGCTGGCGGCTCTCTTCAGCCTGGATTCTTTCGCCGGCGGCTTTCTGGTGCAGTCGCTGTTCGCGCTGTGGCTGTTCCATCGCTTTGGGCTTTCGCTGACCGCGGCCGGAGCCTTCTTCTTCTGGACCGGCGTGCTTTCGGCGCTCTCGCAACTGGCCGCGCCGCTGCTCGCCAGGCGGGTCGGGCTTGTGAACACCATGGTGTTCACGCACATCCCGGCGAACGTCTGCGTGATGGCCGCGGCCTTCGCGCCGAACCTGCCCACAGCCTTCGCCCTGTTGTTCCTGCGCGCCCTGCTGTCGCAGATGGATGTGCCGGCCAGGACCTCTTACGTGATGGCCATCGTGACTCCAGCCGAGCGCGCGGCCGCCGCCGGCGTGACGAATGTGCCGCGCAGCCTGGCCTCGGCGCTTAGTCCGGCGCTGGCCGGGTTTATCTTCAGCGCCAGCCCGTTCGCCTGGCCGCTGGTGATCTGCGGGGGACTGAAGATCACCTACGACCTGCTGCTGCTTTGGCGCTTCCAGAAGGTCCAACCACCGGAGGAACAGGACCCCTAGGAGGCGCCTCGTGGAGAAAGCTGCGCTTCCTCCACTTTGCGCCGGACTTCCGGTCGAGACCGCAGCGGGCGATCAGCTTTTGCAAAGGCGCCTTCGGATCGCGGGATGGCAGTTCAGCTGGCGCCCGCGGTCATCGCACTGCCATCGAGCGCTTGGCCCTCGGCGATGTGAAGGGCATCGGCCAGAGACCTGCTCTCTGGCCGAGCTCGGCCACTTTGACGCATCGGCCGACCAGCGGCCTCTCTATCCGATATTCGATCCGACCGCTGCAGTGGCGCGCCCTCCGCGTGGTTCAGGCGGCGACAAACAGAAGGCCGAGCGAGTCGGCGACGGCCGGGTGGACGATCTTCCCGCCCACCACGTTCAGGCCAGCGGCGAAGCCCGGGTCGTCGGCGAGCGCGCGCTCGACGCCCTTTTCCGCCAGGGCAAGGACGTATGGGGTGGTCGCCGCGCTCAGGGCATATGTGGAGGTAAGCGGCGCCGCGCCCGGCATGTTGGCCACGCAGTAGTGGACGACGCCGTCGACCTCGTACGTCGGCTCGGCATGAGTGGTCGGTTTGGAGGTCTCGAAGCAGCCACCCTGGTCGATGGATACGTCCACCAACACCGAACCCTTGCGCATCAGCTTCAGGTCCTCTCGGCGGATCAGCTTGGGCGCCGCCGCGCCGGTGACCAACACGCAGCCGATCACCAGGTCGGCGGTCGGCAACAGCTCCAGCAGGGCGCCGCGCGACGCCAGCATCGTGCGGGCGCGGCCCTGGAAGTTGGCGTCCAGTTGGGCCAGGCGGCTGGGCGAGATGTCCATGATCGTCACATCGGCGCGCATACCGACCGCGACTTCGGCGGCATTGAAGCCCGAAACACCGCCACCGAGAATGACCACCTTCGCCGGAGCCACACCGGGCACGCCGCCCATCAGCAGGCCACGCCCGCCGGCCGGGGCCAGGAGGCACGCCGCACCCACCTGGGCGGCCATGCGGCCGGCCACTTGGCTCATCGGCGTCAGCAGCGGCAAGCCGCGTTTGTCGTCGAGGATGGTCTCGTAGGCGATGCAGGTGGCGCCCGACGCCATCAGGCCCTTGGCCTGCGCCGGATCAGGCGCCAGGTGGAGGTACGTGAAAAGGATGTGGTGCGGCTTCAGGAGCGCGATCTCATAGGCTAGCGGCTCCTTGACCTTTACGATCAGCTCAGCGGCGTCGAAGACGTCGGGCGCATCGGGAACAATCGTGGCGCCGGCGGCCGAGTAGTCGGTGTCCGACAGGCCCACGCCCGCGCCGGCCCCCGATTGCACGAACAACTCGTGGCCATGGGCGACAAGGGTGGCGACGACGGCGGGCGTCAAGCCCACCCGGCGCTCAAGCTTCTTGATCTCGGTGACGGTTCCAATCCGCATAGTGCGCTCTCCAGTGAAGTCGATAGGGGAGCCTATGCCGAAGAGCGGAGTGGAACCTTGATTTTTCCCTCTCCGCACAGCAGTGATATGCAACGATCTTGCACAAATGAAGTTTCAAATGGCGAAATCTGCAAATCGGATTGATGCGTACGACAAAGTCTTGCTTCGTCGGCTCCAGGACCATGGCCGGGCAAGCAATGTGGAGCTCGCCGAGGCCGCCAACCTGTCTGAAAGCGCCTGCTTCCGTCGAGTCCGGGCGCTGGAAGACGCCGGCGTCATCACCGGCTACGCCGCCACGGTAGACCCTCAGGCGATCGGCCTGGGATTGACGGTCTATGTCTCGATTACGCTCGCGAGTCAGGCGCAGGACGTGCTGGCGGCCTTCGAGGAGGCTGTCGCAAAAGCCCCCGAGATCGTCGAGTGCCACCTGATGACCGGCCAGGCCGACTACATTATTCGGGTCGTGGCCGCCGACGTCGAAGACCTGGAGCGGCTTCACGCCAAGGTGCTGACTCGCTTGCCCGGCGTGGCGCGGCTGAACTCCTCGATCGCGCTGCGCAGCGTCGTCCGCCGAAACGCCCTGCCGATTCGATAGGTCGTTCGGCGCCGAGACCGCGCAAAGTCTGGGCGGCCCGCTGCGAACCCGGATGATGGCGTCCGGACGTGTGCCGGCGCGGCGCCTCCGTCCACCGAGATCCTTCCGGCAAGCCCCGTCCGTTCGGGATTCGGTCCGCTGCAGCCGAAGCGAGCGGCATCGAAGAACTGCGAACCGCGGCGTATGGCGGGCGGCGTTCCCTTGGCGTTCATGGTCAAACACCGTTTTAAACGCCGTTTTAAATCGAATTTTAAAACGGCGACGAAGGCCGAGGCCGACTTAGTATTTAATTTTAAAGGAGAAATTGGCGCGCCCGGAACGATTCGAACGTCCGACCCTCAGATTCGTAGTCTGATGCTCTATCCAGCTGAGCTACGGGCGCGCACCGCCTGACGGCGAGGGCGCGGAACCTAGTCGCGGACGCCGCAAAGCGCAAGCCGGGGGCGCGTTAGAATTTCGCGCGCCCCGCGTCAGTGCGGGATCAGGCCGCCCAGGCCGTTGAGGATGGCGCGGCGGCGCGCGGCGGCGGCGTCCTGCGGCGACGGCGGCGGGTCCTGGCCAGCCTGCGAGCCGCCCGGATAGCTCCGGCCGCCGCCCATCGCCGGCATGGCCATGCCCAGCAGGCCGCCGGTCGCCGAGCGGTAGCGGACCTTGACCTCCCACTGCCGGTTCCAGGCGATCTTCGGGTCGGCGGGCCGGGGCGGATAGACGAAGTTCGCCTCCCCGCCATAGGCGACCATCTGCACGAAGCCCTGCGGCGCGGCGTCGACCACCTCCTTGGGCACCTGGCAGCTCGTGGTCTGGGGACCCATCAGGGTGTGGGTCTCGACGCCGCGCGCGAGGTCGGACGGGGCGATGTAGTCCGGCAGGGCGAAGGCGGCCGCCTGGGTCTCGGAAGAACTCCACAGCACCACCGTCATGTCGCCCCCGTCGCCGCTGCGGCCGCGCCCGCCGGCGCCGCCGGCCCCGATCACCGTCGCCGCATAGGCCTGGGCGCCCTGCACCGGCGCCCAGCCGAGCTGGGCCGGCCCGCCGGGCGTCTTGGCGTTGGTGGTCAGGGTCAGCGGCCCCAGGAAATCCTGGCTCGCGTTCAGGGTGAACCTGATCTCCGGGCTGTAGTTCCCGTGGACCGTGTGCTGGCCCACCAGCGAGCCACTACCGGGCGCCGTCGTGCGCGACTGGGCGTTGGGCCAGTCTCCGTAGGCGGCGTAGCGGCCGGGGGACGGCGGCTGCATCCGGCGGATGTCGAGGCCCTTGCCGATCAGCGCCATGCCCGGCTGGGCCTTGCCGGCGCTCATCTCGGCGAAGTCGAGGACGACCGGCTGGCCGGGCTTGGCATGCTCGCCGCAGCCCCAGAAGATCAGCATCCGGCCCTTGGGCTTCTGGTACTCCGGCGGGATCTGCGGCTTCTCCGGGGCGTCGTCGCGCACGACCGGCGTCGGGGCCTGCGGGGTGACCAGCGGCAGGCTGGCGCCCGCGCCCAGGCCAGCCGGCGGCAGGTGCTCGGCGCTGGGCGGCCCCGACGGGCGGTCCGAGGAGCCGAGCTGCAGCAGCAGGCTGTGCTGCGCCCCGCCGCCGTTCATCATCGCCATGACCTGGCTCATCGACGGCCGCCCGCCGCCGGCCCCGCCGCCCATGCCCGGCATGCCGAAGCCGCTCTGGGTCGAGGCGCTCATCCAGTAGACCGCCACCGGCCCGGTGACCTTCTGCGCCGGCTGCGCCACCGCCGCGCTCGCCGCCGCCGCCGCGCCCGTCAGCAGCAGAAACCTGTGACCCCTACGCATGGCAGCCTCCCGCCCCAATTCGCAGAACAAGGCTATCAGGGGCGCCGCTCAGGTAAAGCCTGCGTATTGTCCCCCGATTGGCGCGGCCGAAGCGGGGCGAACTTCCCAAGATGTCCGCGCCTGCCTATTGCTGCGCGCCTGGATTTTGGCGGCGAGGGCAGGGCCGGATGCGACCGATGGGCTTTCCGGAGGTTCTGGAACTGCTCGTGGTCCTGCGGGACCACAATCCCGCGAATGAGGACGCGCGTTTCCTCGTCCACTGTCTGAACAATATTTCCGGCAGTCGCGCGCAGATGCTGCAGGACCTGTGGGTGACGTTCGAACGTCCCGGTCGGCGGAACGGCTTTTTCGTCGAGTTCGGCGCCGGCGACGGCGTCCGGTACTCCAACACCGCCTACCTGGAGCGCGAACTCGGCTGGACGGGGATCGTCGCCGAACCGGCGCGGATCTACCGCACCCAGCTCCGCGCCAACCGGCGCTGCTTCGTGGACAACCGTTGCGTCTGGACGAAGACCGGCGAGACCCTGTTGTTCAACCAGGCGGCCATCCCCGCGCACTCCACCCTCGACGCCTTCTCGGACAGCGACAACCTGGGCCCCACACGCGAAACCGGCGCGCGCTATGAGGTCGAGACCGTATCCCTGAACGATCTGCTGGCGCACTGGAACGCGCCCCGCAGGATCGACTACCTGTCGGCTGACACGGAAGGCTCGGAACTGGCGATCCTGCAGGCCCTGGACTTCGAGCGCTACGACGTGGGCCTGATCAGCGTCGAGCACAATCATACGGACAAGCGTCGCGAGATCTTCGATCTGCTGACGTCCAAGGGCTATCGGCGGACGCTTGAGGCCATGTCGGGCGTCGACGACTGGTATGTGAAAACCGGCTGGAGCGCGTCAGGGTGAAGTGGAACGCGGGTCACCCGTCCGACGCGCTCTGAGCTTTTGAAGATCGACCCTTTTTGTCCGGGTCACCAGATCCCATTCGAACCGGGCGGCGGTCAGGCCGTAGACCGAGCCCCCGGACAGCACCGCCGCGTCCACCGCCTCCACCAGGTTCTCCGGCGCCGGGGCGTCGGTCTCCCGCGGGCCCGGCGCCCCGCCGCGGACGTCGACCGCGCCCGGGGATCGTGCGCCTGGCCCACTTTCAGCCCGGCCACGTCGGTGATCAGGTTGCGGGGTCCGGCCCGCGCATGCGATGGCAGTCCGCTCATGATCGGGCGACCTCGCACGCCGCCGGGTTTGTTGTCCACGCGCCCGCGGCCACTATGTTGGCGCTTCACTCCCGTCCCTTCCGGAGCCTTTTCGCCCGTGTCTTCAGTCTTGCCCCCGTTCAAGCGTCTCCTGCCCCTCACCCTGGCGGCCCTGCTCAGCGCCACCGCAGCGGCCGCGCAGGCGCCGCCCAAGGGCCCCACGGCCATGGTGGCCGCGGCCGAGCCCGACGCGGTGGAGGCGGGCCTGAAGGTGCTGAGGGCCGGCGGCTCGGCGGTGGACGCCGCGGTGGCCGTGCAGGCGGTGCTGGGCCTGGAGGAGCCGCAGAGCTCCGGCCTCGGCGGCGGCGCGTTCATGACCTACTACGACGCCAAGACCCGCCAGGTGACCGCCTACAACGGCCGCGAGACCGCCCCGGCGGGCGCCACGGCGGAGCTGTTCTACGGCCCGGACGGCAAGCCCATGCCCAAGGGGCAGGCGATCGTCGGCGGCCGCTCGGCCGGCGTGCCCGGCGCCATCGCCATGCTCCACCTGGCCCAGAGCCAGCACGGCAAGCTCGCCTGGAAGGATCTGTTCGGCGACGCCGAGCACCTGGCCGGCGACGGCTTCCACGTTCCCGCCCGGATGGCCGCGGCGGCCTCCTCCAACGCGCCCCAGGCCAAGCAGCCGGACGCCGTCGCCTATTTCACCAAGCCCGATGGGACCAAGGTCCAGGCCGGCGAGATCATGAAGAACCCGGCCTACGCCGCCACGCTGAAGCGGCTGGCGGCCGAGGGGCCCAAGGCCATCCTGGAAGGCCCTATCGCCGAGCAGATCGTGGCCAAGCTGCACGAGGGTCCCTATCCCAGCGCCATGACCCTGAAGGACCTGGCCGGTTACAAGCCCGAGGTCACGCCTGCCGTCTGCCGGCCCTATCGCGAATACACCGTCTGCGTGCCGCCCGCGCCCTCGGGCGGACCGGCGGTGCTGGAGGGCCTGGGCATCCTGCAGCGCACCGATATCGACAAGCACCCGAACGACGTCCAGGGCTGGTACCTGTTCAGCCAGGCGAGCCGGCTGATGTACGCCGACCGCGACCGCTACTACGGCGACCCGGACTTCATCTCGGTGCCGATGGAGGGCCTGCTGGCGCCCGACTACCTCGACGCGAGGGCGCGGCTCATCAACCCGGACAAGGCCGGCCCGCCGCCGGCGCCCGGCAATCCCAAAGGCGCCGGCCCGCGCGGGCCCGACCGCACCAAGGAGCCCGGCGGCACCACCCACATGGTCATCGTCGACAAGGACGGCAACGCCATCTCCATGACCACCACGGTCGAGAGCATCTTCGGCGACGGTAAGATGGTCGGCGGCTTCTTCCTCAACAACCAGCTCACCGACTTCTCCTTCACGCCGAAGGATTACGACGGCGCGCCGGCCGCCAACGCCGCGGCGGGCGGCAAGCGGCCGCGCTCGTCCATGGCGCCGGCCATCGTGCTGGACCGGCAGAGCCGCTTCGTCGCCGGCGCCGGCTCCCCCGGCGGCCCGTCGATCATCGCCTTCAACCTCAAGGTGCTGGTGGGCCTCATGGACTGGAAGGTCCCGCCGCAGGAAGCCGTGGCCCTGCCCAACCTGATCGCCTTCGACACGATCTACGCCTCGGAGCCCGCGAAATTCCCGCCGGGCGTGGTGGCGGGGCTGGCGGCCAAGGGCGTCGCGGTGCGCGGCGGCCCCTTCGGCGAGGGCTCCGGCGAACAGGCGATCGAGATGACGCCCAACGGCCTTCGCGGCGGCGCTGACCCGCGCCGTGAAGGCGTCGCCCGAGGGTACTGAGCCTGGCGACCCTTGACGACATACGCGCCGTCGCCCTGGCCCTGCCGGGCGTGCAGGAGGTCGACTATCGCGGCGAGCCCTGGTTCCAGGTGGGGTCCAAGGGCTTCGTCTGCAGCTCGCGCGGCAGGATCATCATGAAGCTGGCCTCCGCGCATCAGGAGCTGCTGTTCGAGGCCCGACCGGACGTCTTCCGCCCGATGATCGCCGGCGCCCTGCGCTGGAGCTTCGTGGACATCGCCGCGCTCGACGCCGATGAAATCGGTGAGCTGGTCCGCGAGGCCTGGACCCAGATCGTCCCGAAGAAGGTCGCTCGCGCCTACTTCGGCGCGGCGTGAGCGGCAGGCCGCCGCTTCGGCGGCGCCGGCGTCGGCGCGCCCGGCAGGCGCAGCTCGAAGATTGAGCCGCCGGGTCCGGTCTCCACGAGGCTCAGGTCTCCGCCGTGCGCCTGGGCGAGCTCTCGCGCGATCGCGAGGCCCAGGCCCGCGCCATCGGGGCGGCCCGATCCCGCGAAGGGCTGGAACAGCCGCTCGCGCGCCCGTTCCGGCAGGCCCGGCCCGTTGTCGGCCACGCGGATCAGGCTGGCGTCTCGGGTGCGGGTCAGGCTGACGGCGATCCGCCCGGGCTTGGTGCGCCCTTCCTGGTGCTCGATCGCCTGCTGGGCGTTGCGCAGCAGGTTGGCCAGGATGCGGTGCAGTTGGTCGGGGTCGGCGATCACCCGCTCGGCCGCGGCGATCCGGCAGGACAGGGCGACTTGGTGCTCCACGAGCCGCGCTTCCTCGGCCGCCGCCTGGACGGCCGAAGTCAGGGGCACGGGCCGGGGCTCCGGCGCGGCCTCCTGGGTCTTGCCGTAGGCCAGCACGCCGGACGCCAGCTTCACCGCCCGGTCGAGCGCGCGCTCCAGGCGCGGCAGGGCCTGGCTCACCTTGGGATCCTTCAGCGCCGCCAGCCGCTCGGAGGCGATCTGGGCGCTGGTCAGCATGTTCTTCAGGTCGTGGTTGATCTTGGCCACCGCCTCGCCCAGGGCGGCCAGCCGGGCGCGGGAGTTCAGCGCGGCGCGCAGGTCGGCCTGCATGCGGTCGAGCTCGGCCTCGGCGCGGCCCACCTCGTCACGGCGTCCGGAGAGCTGGATGCGCGCCTCGGAGTCCTCCGGGTCGGCGCGGAACCGTTCCATGGCGTAGGTGAGCCGCTGGATGGGCCGAACCAGGAAGAGGTTGAGCGTCAGGTAGACCAGCAGGCCCGCGATCGCCGAGACGAAGGCGATGACCAGCACCACCCGCCAGAGATAGCCCGTCAGCGCCTTCTTCAGCTCCGCGTCGGGGGCCACGAACTCCACGAAATCGGTGCGCGCGTTGAGGTCGTTGCGGAAGCGCGGGGCGGCGATCACCCGCAGCCGCGCGTCCGGCGCGCTGAACAGGGTGCGGAAGGGGGCCAGCAGGTCCAGGCCGACATTGCCGCGCAGGTCCACCAGGTAGGGCGAGATGGCGGTGCGTGGCCCCGCGAACACCAGGGAGCGGATCTTGTCGTTGGAGATGGCCACGATCTCCACCCCGGCGCCCTTCAGGAGCTCCGTCTTCAACTGCTCGGAGACCTTGCGGTCGGGCGCGACCTCGGGCGCGAGGGACGCGAGCTCGGCCGCGCGCACCCGGTCCAGCAGCCACTGCTGCTCGAAGGACGCCAGCGCGGGCGGCAGGGACAGCAGGCCGCCGAACGCCACGAACAGGATGGTGAGCGTCAGCAGGCGCGCCGAGAGGCCGCCCGGCCAGAAGAAGCGGGGCCTCGCGGGCCTGGTCTCTTCCTGTGGCGTGGGGGCGGCGTCCGCCATGATCCTTCCGAGTTAATGCAGCGCGTTCACTTCGGCAACGCGGGCCTTGGCCCCTGCAAGCCTTGGGCCTGCCCGCGCCTACTTTGCGCCCACCGCGGCGCCGACCGAAGCAAAGCCGTCCGCGCGCAGGCGCTGCGCCAGATCGCGCTTGATGCGCCCCACCAGCCCCGGGCCCTCGAACACCAGGGCCGAATAGAGCTGCACGGCGCAGGCTCCGGCGCGGATCTTCGCATAGGCGTCCGCTCCCGAGCCTATCCCGCCGACGCCCACCAGGGCGAGCCGGCCGCCGGCGGCCTGGGCGAACTCGCCCAGCACCCGCGTCGACAGCGCCGTGAGCGGCGCGCCCGATAGCCCGCCCGCCTCGCCCGCGAACCGCGATGTCAGCGGCGGACGGGACACGGTGGTGTTGGAGACCATGATCCCGGCCAGGCCCCGGACGGCGCAGGCCGCGGCGATGGTCTCCACCTCGCCCGCCTCCAGGTCCGGGGCGACCTTCAGGAACATCGGCGCCCGGCCGGCCGGCGGCAGGCTGTCCGCCGCCTCGGCCAGGCGGCCCAGCAGCTCCTCGAGCGCGGCCTTGGTCTGCAGCGCCCTCAGGCCCGGCGTGTTGGGCGAGGAGATGTTGATGGTGAAATAGCTGGCCAGGCCCCACAGCCGCGTCAGCCCGGTCACATAGTCGCCGATGCGGTCGGCGGAGTCCTTGTTGGCTCCGATGTTGGCGCCGACGACGCCGGAAGGTCCGCGCCGCGCCAGCCGCCCGGCGAAGGCCTCCAGGCCCTTGTTGTTGAAGCCCATGCGGTTGATCACCGCCCGGTCTTCGCTCAGCCGGAAGAGCCGCGGGCGCGGGTTGCCGGCCTGTGGCAAGGGCGTCACCGTCCCGCACTCCGCAAAGCCGAAGCCGGCGCGCAGCATCGGTGCGAACACCTCGGCGTCCTTGTCGAAGCCCGGCGCCAGGCCCACCGGATTGGGCAGGGAAAGCCCGGCCAGCGACGTGGCCAGGATCGGATCGTCGCGGCCGCCTGCCGGGCCCAGCCCCAGCTTCAGTCCCTTGATCGCCCAGCCGTGCGCGTCTTCCGGATCGAGGCCCCGGAGCGCCCAGGTCGCCGCGCCGTGCAGGCTCACGAGAGCGCGCCGAGGACCGGGACGCCCTCGCCGTCCAGCGGCGCCTCGGTCACATAGCGCACCTGCTGGGCGGCGAGCGGGCCATAGAGGTGCGGGAAGAGGTCGCCGCCGCGCGAGGGCTCCCAGCGCAGGGCCTCGCCCAGGTCGTCAGCCTCCACCTCCAGCACCACCAGGTCCGCCTGGCCGGCAAAGTGCCGCCGGGCGGTCTCCTGCGCCTGGGCCGCGGTGGAGAAATGGATGAAGCCGTCCGCCCGGTCGAGAGGCGAGCCCTCGTAGCGCCCGGCCTCATGGGCGGCGGTCCAGTCGGCGCGTGGCAGGATCTTGTAGATGCGGGTCAATCGCCCCCTCCCAGGCCGCGTTCGGGGAAGAACAGGCCATCGAAGGCCGGCCGGCCGTCGTCGTCGAACAGGAACACCGCCGCCGCGGCTGTGGGGAACCGGCGGCTGGCGCGGGCGATCAGCGAGGGTGGGGCCGAGCCTTCCGTCAGAAGCTGCACGGCCAGCTCCTGCAGGCCCGGATTGTGGCCCACCACCATCACCGTAGGGGCGCCCGCGCCGGCCCGCGCGGCCTCGCGTCGGACGCGGCCGGAATCGGCGTGATAGAGGTCGTCGTCGAAGCGGGCGCGGGCCTTGGCGAAGTGGGGCTCGGCCGCCGCCCAGGTCTCGCGGGCGCGGGCCGCGGTCGAGACCAGCACCAGGTCCGGCGCGAAGCCCATGTCGGCCAGTTGGGCGCCCATCTGCGCCGACTCCTCGATCCCCCGGGGCGCGAGGCGGCGGTCGAAATCCTCGCCGCTGGCGGACTCCGCCTCAGCCTTGCCGTGCCGGAAAAGGATCAGCCGATCCATGGACGCTCCACCCTTGCGCGCCCCTCATAGCGGCGCCCGCGCCGCCTGCGAAGCCGCCGCAAAGCGCCCAAGACGTCATTGACACCGAAAGGGCTTGGCGGTCCAAGGCGCCATGGACGCAGGCGCGGAGCCCGGGTCGGATGTCGAGAGCGGCGGCGGGACCTGGCGGTTTCCGGCGGGAAGGCCGTTGCGCCTGGACTCCGGGGCGACGCTGAGCGGCCTGGAGGTGGCCTACAAGACCTATGGCCGCCTGAACGAGGCCAGGACCAACGCCGTCCTGGTCTGCCACGCCCTGACCGGCGACCAGCACGCCGCCTCGGTCAATCCGGTCACCGGCCGCCCCGGCTGGTGGGAAAACGTCATCGGACCCGGCCGGCCGCTCGATCCCGAGCGCTACTTCGTGATCGCCACCAACGTGATCGGCGGCTGCATGGGCTCGACCGGGCCCGCCTCGGCCAATCCCAAGACCGGACAGGCCTACGCCCTGTCCTTCCCGATGATCACCATCGCCGACATGGTCCGCGCCCAGGCCATGCTGATCGAGGCCCTGGGCATCGAGACCCTGTTCGCCGTGGTCGGCGGGTCCATGGGCGGGATGCAGGTTCTGCAGTGGGCGGCGGACTTCCCGGAGAAGCTGTTCAGCGCCGTCTGCATCGCCGCCGCGCCGCGCCACTCGGCCCAGAACATCGCCTTCCACGAGGTCGGCCGCCAGGCGATCATGGCCGATCCCGACTGGCGGGCGGGCGACTACGAGGCCGCCGGGGTGCGTCCGGAAAAGGGCCTGGCCGTGGCGCGCATGGCCGCGCACATCACCTACTTGTCCGAGCCCGCCCTGCAGCGGAAATTCGGCCGCGAGCTGCAGCGCGATGGCCTGTCGTGGGGTTTCGACGCCGACTTCCAGGTGGAGAGCTATCTGCGCCACCAGGGCGCCAGCTTCGTCGACCGCTTCGACGCCAACTCCTACCTCTACATCACCCGCGCGCTGGACTACTTCGACCTGGCCGCGCGGCACGGCGGCGTGCTGGCCGAGGCGTTCCGCAAGGCGCGCGGGGTGCGCTTCTGCGTGCTCTCCTTCTCCTCCGACTGGCTCTATCCCACCGCCGAGAGCCGCGACATCGTGCGCGCGCTCAACGCCGCCGGCTGCCGCGCCTCCTTCGCCGAGATCGAGAGCGACAAGGGCCACGACGCCTTCTTCCTCGACGAGCCGCAGCTCGACCGCACGCTGCGCGGCTTCTTCGCCTCCACCGCCCAGGCCCGAGGACTATAGGAATGGGACTCTAGTGGCCGCCATGCGCGAGGACTTCGCCGAGATCCTGCGGCTGGTGCGTCCCGGCGCGCGGGTGCTCGACGTGGGCTGCGAGGACGGCGAACTGCTCGACCTCCTGACCCGCGAGAAGCGCGTCGACGGCCAGGGGCTGGAGATCAGCCCCGCCGGGGTCTCGGCCTGCCTGGCCAAGGGCCTGGCGGTGGTGCAGGGCGACGGCGACCGTGACCTCGACCATTTCCCGACGCGGGCCTTCGACTACGCGATCCTGTCCAAGACCCTGCAGCAGATGCGCGATCCCAGGCACGTGCTGTCCGAACTCCTGCGCATCGCCGACCAGGCCATCGTCTCGGTGCCGAACTTCGGGCACTGGCGGATGCGGATGTCGCTGATGGCGCGGGGCCGGATGCCGGAGACGCGGGCGCTTCCCGACCCCTGGTGGTCGACGCCCAACATTCACCTGTGCACCCTGCGCGACTTCACCGACCTCTGCCGCGAACTGGACCTGCGGGTCGACGCCTGCGCGGCGCTGAGCGGCGGCAAGCCGGCGCGCTCGATCCGCCCGGACGGCCTGCTGGAGAACTGGCGCTCGGAGACCGCCCTCTTCCTGCTCGGCCGCCGCGCCGAGGACCGGCCCGAAGCCACGCCGCAGAACCTGTTCGGCGAGGTGGACCTGCCGAGGCCGGAGGGCGTGGCGCCCAAGGCCCGGCGGACGCGCGCGAAGGCCTAGCCGGCCCGCTCCAGCTTGGCCCTGATGGCCTTCAGCGCCGTTCGCATCAGCTCGGCGTAGGCGCTGTCGAGGAAGGCGATCCGCATCAGGGCGCGGCCGAGGCCGCCGAGGCTCCCGGGGAGCCGGTCGCCGCGCAGCCGGAAGGCGTAGGTCCAGGCCAGTTCCGTGCGCGCGCCGCCGTCCAGGGGCGCGAAGCGGAACTCGCCGATCGCGTAGGCGACAGGCCGCGCCGCCGGGGTGGTGTAGTTCCACACCTGGTAGCGGAAAAGTTCGGGGGTGCGCACCACCACCTGCTCCGTGGTCTGAGCGCCGTCAGTGAGCCGCACGATCCGCCGCCCGCCGGGCGTTCCCCACGGCCCCGGCGTCAGCGGCGTCACCCCGGCCACGCCCGGCAGCCGCTTGGTCGGCAGGACCATCTCCTCCAGCGCCCCCAGCACCACCCAGTCGCTGACCGCCTGGGGCGGCCGGTCGACGACGATGCGCTCGGTGCGCGCGATCATCGGGGCGTCGGGGTCGATGGCGGGCGGCGGGGGAAGGTCGGTCGGCATGGACCCACCCTAGGCGAGGCCGGGCGCGCGGACCAAGCCCCGACGACCTGAGCCACCTGTTCGGGACAATGGCCCGCGGCTAACCGGCGATGGCCGCGGCGTCGCGGTCGCCGGTGCGGATGCGCAGCGCCTGCTCCAGGTCCATGACGAAGACCTTGCCGTCGCCGATCTTGCCGGTGTTGGCGGTGCGCGAGACGGCCTCGACCACCGCTTCGCAGATGTCGTCCGGCACGGCGATTTCCAGCTTCACCTTGGGCAGCAGCTTCACTTCGTACTCGGCCCCGCGATAGACCTCGGTCTTGCCGCGCTGGCGGCCGTAGCCGCGCACCTCGGTGACCGTCAGGCCGGAGGCGCCGGCCTCGGTGACCGCGTCGAGCACGGCGTCGAGCCGGCTGGGTTTGATGATCGCGACGATCATCTTCATGGCGCCGCCTTTCGGTTCATTCGCGGCTCGACGCTAAGGCCTTCCCCGCGTCGCTCCAAGAGCTTGAGCTTTCGCTCGGTTCCTCCTGCCCGGGAAATGGGCGCCATGGAAAGGGCTCCCGGCGCGGGGGCGAGCAGCGGGCGGGCCCGCCGCACGCGCGCAGCGTGGCCCTTGGGCTTCACCGCGAACGTCTGCTTCACCGCCTCCATCAGCAGCAGGCCCGCGAACCCCGGCCACAGCCTGGAGCCCGTCTGCTCGAATCCCTCGGCCCAGCCGGCCATCCAGTTGAGCGGCGGCACATAAAGCGCCCGGGTCCAGCCGGAGGGCTCCAGCTCGGCCTCGCGCAGCAGTTCGGCCAGTTGGCCGCGGCTATAGGGCCGCCCATGGCCGAAGGGCGTCTTCTCGGAATTGGCCCACAGCCCATTGCGGGCCGCCACCGCCACGACGACCTTTCCCGAAGGCGCCAGCACCCGCCAGACCTCGCGCAGCAGGGCCAGGGGGTCGGGGCTCTCCTCGATGCCGTGGACCATCAGGATGCGGTCGAAGAGGGCGTTGGCGAAGGGCAGGCTGTCCTCGCCCACCAGGGTGGTCAGGTTGCGCGCGCCGCCCGGCCAGATCTCCACCCCCTGCTGGGCGGGCATGGCGCCGATCACCCGCCGCGCGGCGTGGCGGGCCGGGGCCACGAAGGGCGTCGCATAACCCAGCGCCAGCACGTCCAGTCCGCGCGCGTCGCCCCACGCCTCGATCACCTTGCGGCCCACCATGGCGCGCGCCGCCCGCCCCAGATCGGAGGCGTAGAACTGTCGAAGCTCCAGGACGTCGCGGCGCATAATCCATGGCTATGCTCGACTAAGGGGTCCCGCCAACCTAAATCGCATGCGCCCCGCACGCTCCCCATCTGGCAGGAGGTCCACCCATGCCGCTCACCGTCCACCAGTTCCCCTGCCTCGAGGACAACTACGGCTTCCTGGCCCGCGATGCGGCCACCGGCCTGGCCGCCTGCGTCGACACCCCTGACGCCGGCGCCATCCTGCGCGAGCTCGACAAGCTGGGCTGGAAGCTCGACATGATCCTCAACACTCACTGGCACCCCGACCACGCCGGCGGCAACGCCGAGATCGTGGCCGCGACCGGCGCCAGGATCGTCGGCCCCGCAGAGGTGACCCGCATCTCGGCGCTGGACCGCGAGGTGAAGGGCGGCGACACCGTGATGCTGGGCGAGACCCAGTTCCAGGTGATCGAGAGCGGCGGCCACACCCTGGGCCACATCGCCTATTTCGACGCCGCCGACCGCATCGCCTTCGTGGGCGACACCCTGTTCGCGCTCGGCTGCGGGCGGCTGTTCGAGGGCACGCCGGAGCAGATGTGGACCAGCCTGCAGCGCCTCGCCGCCCTGCCGGACGACACCACCGTCTACTGCGCGCACGAATATACCGCCTCCAACGCCCGCTTCGCGCTGTCGGTGGACGACGATCCGGCGCTCAAGGCCCGCGCCGAGCAGGTCTTCGCCGCCCGCCAGCGCGGCGAGGCCACGGTGCCGACCACCATCGCGCTGGAGAAGGCCACCAACCCCTTCCTGCGCGCGCCGGTGCTGGCCGGCCGGGTCGGCGCCGCCGGCAAGCCCGACTACGAAGCCTTCGGCGCCGTCCGCGCCGCCAAGGACGTGTTCAAGGGATAGGTCTCCGCTCGCCCGGGCCGCAAGAGCCGGAGCCGGGCGGAGAAGGATGCCTACTGGCGAAAGCTCTGGGCCACCTGGACGATGCGATCCGACGAGGGCCGGCCGGCCAGGCCCTGCGGCGGGGCGACGGTGACCTCCAGGACGCCGGCGCTGTCGAGCTGGACGGATGCGCGGCTCCCTTCCACCAGTTGCACCCGCAGGATGTGATCCAGGATCTTGCGGGCGTCGGAACGCTTGGACATCCGCACCACCGCCTCGCTGGTCACCATGGCCGCGTCGGCGATCAGGGGGGCCGATATGGGCGTCGCCTCCTGGCCGGGCCGTCCCGCGTCGAACTGGATCAGCCGGCGCGCGGCGCGGCTGGCGCGGGCGCTGGCCTGGGCCAGCCGCTCCAGCAGGACCTGCGGGCCCATGATGGCGAGCTTCAACGGCGGGGCGATGCCCGCCAGGGCCGCGGCCGCGCCGCCCGGCCGCTGGTCGGTGAACACCGTCACCCCCCCCAGCCGGGTGGCGCGCAGCACCGGCTCCCCCAGGTCGTTCTTGTAGATGGTGTCGCCGCGCGGGGCCGGTTGCGGCTGCAGGGCCCAGACCTCGAAGCTGCCGTCGAACTTCAGCAGCGCCTTGGACTGGGAGCGGTCGAAGGTGAAGACATCGCCGTCCTCGGTGACATAGCGGGCGACCAAGGGCGCGGCGATGTCGCGCCCGTCGCTGGGATGGCGCCCGAAGAGCCCGTCCCGGAGGCTGCCCAGGGGGCCCGCCGTCGCCGGCGAAACGAGGCTGAGCCATAGGCCGAGCATGACGGCGAGAACCGCCGCCGCCTTCGTCCTAGAAAAAGCCAGTGGCTCGCCCGTCATGACTCCAAAGGGCATGCCGAGGGGGTGTGGCGCTTTTTGGACCGGGGCAGGGCCTTCACCGGACAGCGGGGCCTCAGCCGACCAAGTATTGTCCGCCATTCAGCGACAGTGTCGTTCCGGTCACATACCCTGCGCGCTCGCCGGCCAGGAAGGCGACCATGTCGGCGATCTCGTCGCCGCGGCCGAGCCGGCCGACGGGAATCTGGCCGATAATGCCCTCCAGCACCTTCTCGGGCACTGCCTGGACCATCTCGGTGTCGATGTAGCCGGGGGCGATGCAGTTCACGGTGACGCCCTTCTTGGCGTTCTCCAGGGCCAGGGCCTTGGTGAAGCCGATCATCCCGGCCTTGGCGGCGGAATAGTTGGTCTGGCCCACCTGGCCCTTCTGGCCGTTGATCGAGGAGATGTTGATGATGCGGCCCCAGGACCGGTCGCGCATGCCCTCGATCACCTGGCGGGTCATGTTGAACAGCGAGTCCATGTTCACCCGGATCACCTCGCTCCACTGCTCGGAGTTCATCCGGTGGAAGACGCCGTCGCGGGTGATGCCGGCGTTGTTGACCAGGATGTCGATCGGACCGAGCTCGGCCTCGACCGCCTTCACGGCGTGTTGGCAATCGGCGAAGTTGCCGACATTGCCCTTGATCACCATGGCGCCGGTCTCGCGCTTCAGCGCGACGGCGGCCTCCTCGTTGCCGGAATAGCCTGCGGCGACCTTGAACCCGTCCGCGGTCAGCCGCTCGACGATCGCCCGCCCGATGCCACGGGTTCCACCCGTGACCAGCGCCACCCTGGCCATGCCGTTCGTCTCCCTATCGACCGTCGCCGGTTGATCCGGCGTTCAGCTCGTAATCTTCTCGACGCACATGGCCACGCCCATGCCGCCACCCACGCAGAGCGTCGCGAGGCCTTTGGTTGCGTCCGTGCGGTTCATCTCGTGCAGCAGGGTGGTCAGGATCCGCGCGCCCGACGCGCCGATCGGGTGGCCGATGGCGATGGCCCCCCCGTTGACGTTCACCTTCGCCGGGTCGAGGCCCAGGTCGCGCACCACGCAGATCGACTGGGCGGCGAAAGCCTCGTTGGATTCGATCAGGTCCAGGTCGCCCACCGACCAGCCGGCGCGCTCCAGGGCCTTGCGGCTGGCGGGGATCGGGCCGGTGCCCATGATCTCCGGATCGACCCCGGCGTTGGCCCAGGACGCGATGCGCGCCAGGGGCTTCAGGCCCCGCTTCCTGGCTTCGTCGGCGCTCATCAACACCAGGGCCGCGGCCCCGTCGTTGAGGCCCGAGGCGTTGGCGGCGGTGACCGAGCCTTCCTTGGCGAAGGCGGGCTTGAGCGCGGCCATGGCCTCCAGCGTCGCCCCGTGGCGGATGTATTCGTCCTGATCGACGACCGTGTCGCCCTTGCGGCCCTTGATGGTGACCGGGGCGATCTCGCCCGCGAACCTGCCCGCCTTCTGGGCGGCCTCGGCCTTGTTCTGCGAGCCCACGGCGAACCGGTCCTGGTCCTCCCTGGTGATCTGCCAGCGGGCGGCGATGTTCTCGGCCGTCTGGCCCATGTGATAGCCGTGGAAGGCGTCCCACAGCCCGTCCTTGATCATCGTGTCGACCAGGGCCAGGTCGCCCATCTTCTGGCCGCCGCGAAGGTTCTGGGCGTGCGGCGACTGGCTCATGCTCTCCTGGCCGCCGGCGATCACGATGTCGGCCGAGCCATCCATGATCTGCTGGGCGCCCAGGGCCACGGCGCGCAGGCCCGAGCCGCAGAGCTGATTGAGGCTCCAGGCGGGGCTTTCCACCGGGATGCCGGCGTTGACCGAGGCCTGCCGCGCGGGGCCCTGGCCGGCGCCGGCCTGCAGCACCT
>Ga0210400_10000931_pt1 | contig 30218 bp, 22 predicted proteins | sample IncBWH26MmetaG_FD_155456 | JGI IMG/M metagenome (GOLD analysis project Ga0210400, IMG submission 155456) | Forest soil microbial communities from Barre Woods Harvard Forest LTER site, Petersham, Massachusetts, United States - Inc-BW-H-26-M | ecosystem: Environmental > Terrestrial > Soil >... | reverse complement strand
ATCTATCAGGTGCGGAAGCATGAGATTTCCGTATTCATCTTCCCGGAAGAGTCGTTGCGCGGCAAATGGGATGGAGAATATCCCGTGACCAAGGAACTTTCGTTCAACATGGAGACTTGGAGCCAGGGCGGACTGCGCTACTGTCTAATTGGCGATGCAAGCGATGCTGATATCAATAATCTTGCTGAATCGTTGAAGCGCGCCTCGGCTTCCTAGGTCATTCGACCACCACAGACAAGCAGGCTGAAAAATCGATTCTCGAATCCCCTGCACGCTCCTATCACACCGCTACTGCTCCCATCGAAGCCCCACATTCCGAGCTAAATCTGCCAAGCCTTTCGATGGTCCGCTCTATGTCAGCGGGTTCGTGAGCCGCCGTAACGTACGTCCGGATTCCGAAAGCGCGTGTGGTCCATAGACTCGTGATCGGCAACGTATAGATTCCCTCTTCAATCAGGTTCGCAAACAGTGTCTCTACCATTTCGTGATTCGCGAGATGGATAGGAACAATTGCTGGTCGCGGAATGTCCAATATTGAAGCCACACGAGCGGAGGCCCCCTCTCCATCGACTCGCATTCCGTTGCAGACGTCCACTCAAAGCCATTCCGTCACGCTCAAGAATGTGCAGCGCTTCGGCGGCCAGGAAAGCCTGAATCGGAGAGATCGCTGTCGAAAATACCGCTCCCTCGCGAAAGCGCATTTCTCTGGCGAGTTCCTTGGTGCACGCGACGTAGCCACACATCGAAGGGATTGCCTTCGAAAGGCTTCCAATACGAACATCGACTGGGCCGCGCATCTGGAAATGCTTTAACTTCTGTCGCAATCGTTGGAAACTTCATATTTGCGAGAGAATCAAGACGCTAAACAATTACGATTTGGAAATTACTGGGAAGGAGGGGATCACCGGTCCAGGTGGACATCGGGGATCTTCGTTATGACCGTGATTACCAAAGTTAAGCTCGCCACGCAAACAGCTTTCTTAACCAGCGCGTTTTATATTCAAAGTATCCACAAGATGCTCTCGCAGCTTTTTTCTTGCCCGCGCCAATCGCGACATGACAGTTCCCGTTGGGATACCAAGAGTCTCGGCAACGTCACGATAACGCATCTCTTCAATATCAACTAACAGAAGCACCTCTCGAAAACCGGGTGGCAATTTTGCTACGGCCTGGCGCACAAGTTCAGCATCCCCGCGTCGAATGAGGGCCATTTCGGGATTGTCATTTGTGACCGCCAGATCGTCATAGTCGCCCTCTTCTTCCAGCCAACATGCATTCTGCCGGTCAAGCTGCGCGCGCTTGCTCAGGAATACGTTGCGCAAGATGGTGAACATCCACGCGTTAAAATTCGTGCCCGGGCGAAACGAACCGAAGCCTTTCAGCGCCCTGGCAATGCTTTCTTGAACCAGATCCTCAGCCTCAGTTCCATCGCCGCTCAGCCAACAAGCGAAACTGTACAGACCATCAAGCAGGGGCAAGGCAAGTTTTTCAAAGTCTTTGCTCTGAACGGCGTTCACATCTTTTCTCTTGAGTTTATAACTGCGCATGGGCAGTTCTATTCCTGCGAGGGATCTTCGATTAGATCTGCGAGTTGTTGCGCAGCAAGCTTGCGTTTGCCTGAGGTGGGAGAAGGAGCAGCCGTGGGCTGAATGGGACGCGACGAGATGTTCTATTGACTTGCCGGCGATTCAGTTTTGTCTTCTTTGCCGGCTTCCAGGGCTTCTGCCGATTTCAATCGTTTGCGTTCCTTGCGTCCCCATTGATAAATCAGATCAATATCCGCGTCTTTGAGCCTGGCGTCTTGATGTAATTTCAGATACTTGGGGAGAGGCATTTGTTTCGTTCTTACCATAACAGAGATTTCCGATAGAATTTGCATACGCTGTTCCGGGCTGTATTCATCCCAGTGTGACATATTGAAATGCTCACGCCCTTCCCGCACGTCTTTTTCAATCATCCAGGATATGGGAGCTATACGACTGTACCAGGGCCAGGCGGTCCTTTCGGAATGACAATCCTGACATGACTTCTGAATCAAAGCGGCAACTGGGGGATCAAGCTGCGCCCCGGCAAACACCGCCTTCTGTGAGGACACTTGTTTCACTCTGCCGTAGGGATGGACGAATACAGAAGCGGTAGTTACGGCAACGATCGATACAACCAGGAAGATTTTAATGTATTTTTTCACAAACGCCTCTCGTAGCAGTTGGCCTATTTTGCAAACAACGAATGGTAGGAGTGTGTCCGGACTCGAAAGAAAGATCCGTTTGGCACAAAGATCGGCTCGCCACGCCGAGTTCTAAGAGAGATCCGATTCCGTAAATCTACCTGCATTCCGCCCAATGGGAGCAACGGATTACGCAAAATGGCGACAACAGAAACCAGAGCCGAAGATGTTTTAAAGACGCTTTGAAGAACTTTTCAACATCTTAACCATCAGTTCCACTGTCGTCGCCATCTCGCGAAGTACGAGCTGAACATACCGCCAACTATTTCGATAATTGCCGGAGATAAGCGATAATGTCAGTTCGTTCCTGGGCCTTGGGGACGCGGAAGGCCATGTCGTTGTCGGGAACGATCTTATCGGGATCGGTCAGCCACTGCTCCAGTGAATCGGCATTCCACGTAATATTAGCGGCCTTCAGTGCATCGGAGTATTCAAAAGTGTAAATACTTCCCGCTTTTCTACCGAATACCCCACGCAGTCGCGGACCTTCCTTTTCCTGGTCAAGTGCGTGACAGCCCGTGCAACGCTTTTCGAACACCGCCTGCCCCCGTGACGCGTCTCCCCCATCACTCCCCGGCGGCCCAGCAAAGACCGCCGAAGAGGACGACAGAGAAACGATCATCACGAGCACAAAGATTGCCAGGGTGAAACACAGGCAGCGCTCCGGAAAGTCGGCGATTGAATTGAACCGCCGCTTCTGCTCTTGTCGAAGTTCCAAGTTCATAAATGCCATCCTTTATCTATCCCACGTAGTCCCGGAAAACCCCTTGCATCAAAGCTCCGGAAGTCGCCGGCGCAGAGTCTCCACCAGAAACCAGGGGAGAATCAACAACCGCCAGGCTGTGGTTCTGGGCAACATAATGTACATCCGTCAATCCCAGTACGGACCGCAACCGCTCCGCCGGTACCTTCATCGGTCCTGGAGCTGGAGCCGAGCCTGGGGTAGGTTGGGGGAAAGCTGTGGACATGGCTGTGTGGAAAGTAGCGTTTCCTTCCACCTTTTGCATGATCTGATGAATATGGCCATTCAAGACCGTCACCGACCCAAACTTTTTCAGATAGGAAAATGCCCGCTCACTGTCCGAAGTTGCCCATCCCCAATTGGGATACACACTCCAGAGAGGAATATGAGCAAACAGAACAATCGGCGTGCTGCTGGAAACTCCCTTAAGGTCATGCTCCAGCCACTCAAGCTGCTCGTCGCCGATCTTGCCCATACCCTCGGTCTGGTTCACGTTGTTCAATCCGATCAGATGGACCCCTTTTTCGTTGAAGCTGTACCAACCGGTGCCCTTGGTTCCCTTGCCAAAGCGCTGCAGGTATGACTTGCCATCGTCCGTAGAGGTGTCATGCTCGCCGGGCACATAAAAGATCTGCTTGGTGCGGGCGCCCTTCAGGATCTGCTCCGTGGTGTCAAACTCTTCAGGCTTCGACGAATGTGTGAGATCACCCGTATGAATGATGAACTCAGGTGCTTCCGTCATGGCGTTAATCTTGTCTACAGTGGCCTTAAGAGTGCCGCTCACGTCAGGGTTTGCCGGTTTGTTGAAGCCGATATGGCTGTCGCTGATCTGAAGAAAGTGTAGATCTCCCTTGCCATGCTTGGACTTTCCCTTAACGGTTTGGCCGAAAACACTTGAGACAGGAACGCCGCTTGAAGCGATCGTCCACGCAACCCCAGTGCCCACCCAGGCCATGCATTTCAAAAAACCTCTGCGATCAATTCCATCCTTATTGTGGTCATGAACAATAGTTCCACCAATTTCTTTTTCTTCATGCATTGCGTAACCCTTTCTTAAACATTTGTTAAGAATTCTTGTCGCTTTCCCTGCTGCTCATAAGAACTGCCCAACAGGCCAATTATTCCCAATGCCTGCCTCCGAACTAAATCATTTCCTGGTGGAGAACCGCCACTTAACATCGGCAAGGAACATAAACATATCTTGTTGCGGAATAATTGCGGGCCGAATCAGGTTATAGGCGACAGAGCCGAACTCTACCTTTACGAAAACTTTCGGCTCATCTTTTAGAGCTGCGCATAACGCAGGAAGGACGTTTATGAAGAACCACAGCCTTGGAACAAGATCGTCAAGAGCTTCTCTCTCGATATGTCTCATGCTTTCGCTGTCTACTATCCTGGCTACGGCTTCGGCCAAAGACAAGGACAAGAAAGATGCGCCGGCGAGAGATAGCATCTCGGTCGTTGGCCATCTTACCCTGTCTCAGACGAGCATCACGAACATACAAGGTCTGGAGGATTTCAGCCGGCATGTCGTCGAGCTAATGGACCATGCGAATCACACTCTCACGCTCGTGGATGTTGCAGACCCTGCTCACCCAAAAATTCTCAAGCAGTTGCAAATTCCAAAGCAAGTGGAGGAAGCCAGCCTCGCACTTCAGATCGGTAATGCAGCATTGTTCACGGAGGCTATACCGTCACAGCAGCCTGTTGCCCCAAAGTCAATCACTGTGATCAGCTTCGCGGATCCGGAGCGCCCCGCAACCGTGCGCCAATTCGACAATGTCACCGCTCTTTGGGTGGATCGCACACACGGCATGATTTATCTGGCCAATACGGAAGGTCTCTGGATTCTCCAAATGCACTCAGCCTCTGATCACGCATTTCAGGAAAAAGAATTCGAGCAGATGCTTGGTCCGTAACCCTCGTTTGGACCCCTCATTATTATCATTTTAATTCTTAATGTAGACCCAGCGCAGCGAGACAAGTAACAGGCTAACCATCCTTGCCGGGAGGTTGCGTGAACCAGAAACTCTAAGGAACAATAAACTGCTGATACAGACACTCAAGGAATGCGGCAATGTGAGAATACCGAGGGTCCAGTCTCCGGCAGAGCCTGTCCTGAGGTGTAGCCGAAGGAGGACGAAGGAGAGTAGCCCCGTCACTTACGAGACAGAGTGCGCGCAAGAGTCGCGCGCACTCTGTCTCGTAAGTGCGGGGTATAAAGAGAGGGCATAGCTTGTCCTCGATGTGAGCTTGCGAGCCGAAATGCTGTCCTGGAGGCGAACTTGTGAGTCAAAAAAAGTTTACTCGTGCCGTAAACCATTTCAACATCAATCGGGCTTTACAGGCCGCTGAAAAAAAACTGTTTTTCTGGATTTCCGCATTTTGACCTACGGAAATTCAACAACCTACAAGCTCATTTTATAAAAAGCGTCTTTTTTAGTGACCTGTTATAACCCCTGCACACTGTTTCAAACGAAATGGGCGTCAAGCCCCATTCCGTTCTCGCCCCATGCACGTGGTCGTCTTTTCAAACAGGGCCAGAAGCTCGCGTCTCCGGTTCACCTTTGCCTTGGAGAAGATATTTGACACATGAAACTTGACGGTCACTTCAGCGATGTCCAGGATATTCGCAATCTCCTTGTTACATAGCCGATGCCTGAGCAGGTCCAGTATTTCGATCTCACGGCGAGTCATCGCCGGCCACGCGAGCTCAGGTTCTATGCCGCCAAATAAACGATTCTTTGTCGAAATTGCACCCGTATAGAATCCGAGTGCAATTCTCCTGACCGCCGGAACGAGGTTCTTAGAAACATCGCTATAGGCGACAAAGCCGATGCATTCCTCAATAGCTAGTCCCGCCAATTCCCTTCCGAACTCAGGGCCGCCTACAAAAATAAATCCCGATCTTGGAAAGAGCCTTTTCAAGCCAGCCATATAGGCCGAAATTGGCCTGGATACCCCTTCTTCGCTGGCGATCAGAACACACGCTTGCTGTGCTAACGGTACTTGGGGCAACATGGATGTATTTCTGATTACTTTCAGCGATAGATCGGCATCTCTCGCCAGAATGCTATCCAAATATTCGGCAGCCAAGGGGTTCCCCTCAACTATATAAACCGAGGTAGACCGTCCCTTGGTTTTGAACACTCGATTGTTTTCGATCAGGGACTCCATATCCACTCCTAATTCACCGGAAGCTTGGGATTAAAAAGGGACATCCGTGGACTTGACCGCTGCCATCGTTCGTCTGAAAAACGCATGTCGCAATAACTGACCGAAGTCATAGCTCCACGAGCACCCGCTGCATCTCTAATTTTGAATTCGAGAAGTCGTAGCAATTTCGAAAGTCAGAGCATTGTTGGCAATCTTGCCAGGCAATTATGTCCGTGTGTAGCTGACGATCGCGATGACCGGGGCCCTGAGAAGCCACGGTAATCCGAAAAACTTTTCCGGCAAGCGGCTTTCCCAGCTCAAACTGCTGCAGGTCAGGATAAATGGTGCCAAAACAACTCTTCACACTCTTCCTCTTCCTCTCCAGGGCATACTCACACAAAGAGCTTCCAGGCGATCTTGCTACATGGCAAACTGGGGGCCGACGTGAACTATTTAAACTCTCTATAAGATCGTCAGAACGAATGGGGGGACATGCTCTGCCGAGATTCGTGGTTCCTTACGGTTTCTACTTTTCTCTACAACTGGTTCTCTATAACTGATTCTACGGGCTCCGTAAGCATAGGTAAAGACACTGGTTCCAATACTACATATAGGGAATATCTATCGTCAGAATTTGTTTTATCGTTGGCAGAAGAAAGGGTTTATGGAACTTCATCAGCTGCGTTATTTTTCCGCGATTGTCCGCGCCGGCAGTTTCACTCGCGCCGCGGAGCAACTTGGCATTGCTCAGCCGTCCTTATCGCAACAGATCCGGGTGCTCGAAAAACAAATTGGCTTTCCCTTGTTCGAGCGGCTGGGGCGCTCGGTGCGCCTGACCGAGTACGGAGAAGCCTTGAAAGCGCGTGCGGTAAATATTCTGCAGCAGGTTGCGGAAGCCGAGTCTTCATTGGCTAATCTGCAGGAAGGGGTCCGCGGGAGACTTCGGATTGGTGTGATTCCGACCATCATGCCTTACTTGATTGCGCCTCATATTAAAGGATTTCTGAAAGAGTTCCCCGATGTTGACTTGCAGTTCATGGAGGACACCACCCCTCAATTGATCGAACAGTTACAATCCGGCGATCTGGACATCGTCGTAGCCGGACTACCGATTCGTAATCCCGACATCATTTGCAGTGAGCTATTCCGGGAACCCCTATTCTTGGCCGTGGCACAAGGGCATCGATTGGCCCGGCAGCACGATGTTCATCTGCATCACATTCAGGACGAGCGGTTTCTTCTACTGAAAGAGGGACATTGCTTGCGCGACGACGTACTCACGGCTTGCACCAGAGCCAACGCCGAGCTCCACTCTGTCTTTGAAACCAACCAGCTGGAGAGCATTTTTCAGCTTGTCAGGGCCGACTTTGGGCTGACTCTAATACCGGCAATGGCGAAACATCACGCGACCGGCTGCACGCTTGTACAGCTGAATTCAAAGGCCTTCAGGCGCATCGGCTATCTCCGAGCCCGCCGGCATTGCGTCAGCAGGACGATGCGCGCTTTCGTCGATTGGCTGCGAATGCTCAAAGAAACTGCGGACTTACAAACATTGTGAGTTGTTCGCCTAACAGTGTCGTTGCATTCTGCCTATTTGCCGCTTTCTTACGTTCCTACAATGGCACTCTAGCGTAGTGTTTCAGCCGCTCTTATTCGCGTGAATTCGCGGCTGAACTTGATTTTTGCTCCACTACGTCAAAGCTGCAAGCGCTCTACACGCCTGAGAGCGCCCCAGATGGGGGCGCTCTCGGGTTGACTCAATTGCTTCTTGTTAAGACAGTGCGCAGCTTGCTACGGCAGTATGTAGCGCAGGCTCACATAGCCCATGACCAGATGCGCATTCTTGGGCGCGCCTGGCGCTACAAACCATGGCGCACGGGTAAGGTATGAGTATTGGTTGACAAGCAGCACGGCTCCATATTGACGGCTTCTCCAGAAAGTCTGGGTCAGACCAAGTGTCGCTTCCTGAATGGCCCGGTTGTCGGCGTTGGTTGAGTTGGGACCACCATAACCGACGAACGTATTCGGTTTTGCGCCGGCTGTGGTATCTAGGGCAAAATTGCGCTGGAAATAGAATCCGCCGTAATATCCGCTCAGCAAGGTCTTCTGAGTTACCTGAGCTTCGAATCCGGCCATACCGCCCCCCGAATGGACCATTGAGACATTCACATCCTTGCCCGTAGCGTTCGGCAGAACTACCGCCTGAGGCCCGGTCACAATAAGGTAGCGTCCGCCTCCGTCAGAATAAAAACCGTTGGTCAAGAGGCGGAAGCGCTTGAACAACTCATAATTTGCGGCCGCCTCCATGCCTCCGCCAACCTTCGAATGAGTGATGAATCCCGTTGAACCGGTCGGCACCACCGTTGCCTTGGCCGTGGTGAGCAGTCCTGCGGTTTCAAGATGCAGGTGCCTCCCTGAAAAGTCATTATCGTAGGCGACCTTGGAAATGATGTCGGGCATAAGACTTGGTACGCCGGCATTTCCATTGTCAAACTGCCCAACCAGGTTGCTTTGGCCGCCGGTGAAAGCAGTGGGAAATGTTACTGTTCCGGCGCCTACAAACTGGTCCTGGTTCTCAAGGGCAACGCCCATCGCCCAGTGGCTGTTGGGGTGATAAGCAACGCGGAACTGCGCAGCGCGAGTGTGGTGTACGCCCACGTGAATATTGGCGTCCTCGTTAGCGGTAATGGCAAGGTCGGACGGCACGGGCGACAATCCATTCTTATTGGGCGTTAGCCAGCCCCATGATTGTCCAGCCAGAAACTCCCATTTGCCGCGCTTGACGTCCAGCCAATACAGGCGCAGACGCAAGGTGTGCGGGTTGGTGGTTTGGAACACAGTAGCGGCATCGTTACCGTTAAAATCGGTTTCCACATAGCCAGTCACGTCGTTGGCGCCGAATTTCGAGGAGACGCCCAGACTGATGCGCGAGTACTGTCCTGTCGAACGGAACTCCGTAAGGTGCCCGGCGGCCGTATTGCTGAACGGAATTGCTCCAAAGGCGGTTGCAGCCGCATTGCCGGTATTTTCGCTGCGAAAGATATTTTCAAAATCCACGAAGCCACCGGGGGTAAATTCCGCTCCGCCAATCCGGAACGAAAGCGGTGATTCGCTCTTGCCGGTGTCCTGGGCGGGGCTATCGGAGATTCCCTTGGCGGCCGAGGTGGAGGTCGCGTTGGTTAGCGTTGCGTGAACCAAGCGGGGAGAGGTTTCCGCTGTCTTCGCGGAGACGGCTTGCGCTGTTGCGCCCGCCTGCTGTTTGAGTCTCTCTATCTCACGCTGCTGTGCGGAGATTTGATCTTGCTGTTGTGCCATGGCTTTCTGCTGCTCTTGTATGGCCTTTTGTTGCTCCGCCATCGCTTCGCGCAGGTTCTTCAATTCGTCCGCTACGCTCGACTGAGCAGGCGGGGTGGCCGGCGTGCTGTTCTGCCCTACAACCAGACTCGAAATGAGCACTACAAAACACAGTCTTTGTACCAATCTCATCAGGATATTGCTCCTCTCGGTGCTTCTCTTTATTTATGTTGTCTATTAAGAATTCAACTCTATGGTCAGAAATTCAACGGTCAACAGATTGCATTGTGATGGTCGAAGATCTTCGATCTCCTTCGCCGGTTACGCAGGTTGCTGAGGAGCAGAAAGCTTAGCAACGGCAGTACTGTGGATAGGACCGCGCCGGGAGTTCTACCCGGACCGTCTAACCGCATGAAAACAGATAATTCAATCCGATGTAGATCAGCCTGCATCGGTCCCAACGCCGCTCCCTCCCATCAGGTTCAGATTCGTTATCTGTTTGCTTTGACAAATCTCCTCATTGCATTAGCTATATATTCTTAAAGTGGGGAACTCACAAAACTCGACTTTTATTCCCGCGGAGATGAAAATAAATTTATTCCCAATTCAATCAAATAAATATTGGCCCGATTATCCAAGACCCCGGACAGCACGCCAGCTGGAATCAGTCTTAAAACTCCCACTGGAGACGCAGGTTGACGCTGCGGGGCGCGCGCAAGGCGGTTCCGGAAAAAAGACCGGCAAAGTTAAGCACGCTGAGCCGATCCGTCATATTGAGAAAGTCTGCCTGCAGACGCAGGGATTCCTTATCGCGCTTGCTGAGGACCACTCCAGCGGCGGAATCCAGGGAAAAATTTGGGCGGACACGCCCGACCGCAAAATTGACCCGGTTCAGGATCTGTTGAGAAGTATTCTGGTCGATGGCGTCCTGAAGGGAGCCCTGGAAAACAAAAGGCAGACCAGAGCCGTAAGCTCCACCCAGGGCCGCAAAGACTCGCCGGGTGATCTGATATTGAAAGCGGCCTGCAAGAGTGTTTCTCTGGTCTTGCGATACGGGGAAGCTGCCACTGGTGGAATTGATGGCGTTGGCCGCATCTCCTCCCAGAAACAATCCTCCGGTAATCGGAAATTTGCCGATCCCAATGGAATTGGCATAGCTGATCGAACCGGAGAGCGGCCCCCAATGAGGTATGGATATCTTGATTTCCTCGCCCCGAATAACGGCGCTCCGCAATGCGATAGGAAAGCTGATGCCGGTATTCAACAGCAAATCGTCGTCGGCATAGTTTCGCCAATCGCGGCGATAGATATTGGCGTCCAGTCGCAGTTTCTTCCAGAACCCCCTGGTAATGCCAAATTCATAGAAGTTTCCGGTAGCGGGCTTTACCGCCAGGTGCAGGACCTGACCACTCAGGCTTTCCACTGCGGTAGAGCTGGCTACAAGCAGATTCTCAAATGCGGGTGTCTGGAAAACGCGGTCATACGACGCATGGATCAACAAGTCCGCGCCCGGCCAGTACCACCCCGCGCCCAGGCGTGGACTCCATGCGCCCTGGCTCACCAGAAGGTTGTAGTGGTCATAGCGAAGGCCCATGCTGAAAGTAAAGTTCCGCAGATTCACCTGGTCCTGAACGAATGCGCTCTCTTCCCTGTCCGGCGCATGGCCGTGAAAATTGAACAAAACGGGAGTAGCCGGAGCAAATTGCGCTGGATCGGTGATCTGGGAGAATAGAGATTCATTGATAGAGGCGTAGTCGCTTTCCACTCCCGCCTTCCAGTTATTTGCTCGAACGTGGCCGGTGATTGCGGTCTTGATGTAGCCTTCAAGATAGCTCCGCTTCTGCTCCACAATCTGTGGTGTTGAGAAGGGATTCGAAGAGACAGCCGCGGAGATATTGCGGGCCGCGCCATCCACCTCTCCCAGTAGCTCGGTCGAGAAAATGTGGGTATAGGAAACCTGGCCGGAAGTTTCAACACTCTGGCGTTGTTGCAATTGACCGGCATCCTGCTGGAAAACCTGATTGGGAACCTGAAACTTTGCCTGCTCGCGGCGGAAAACGATACTGACGCGGTCTTTGTCCGTGAAGTCGCGCTCAAAGTGCGCCAGAGGACTGATGTTCGTCCCGTGATTGGTAAAGTTTTGGAGAGAAGGCGGGTCCAGATAGCGATCAGTAGTAGCCGCTCCCAGACTGAGGCTGAGAGCATTGCGTCCCCAGCCGTATTGGCCTTGAAAGAGTCCATTGGCAGTATTGAAGCTGCCTCCAGAGAGGACGGCCCTTCCGTGGAACCCCTCGCGCTTGTCGGGGGCCGTTACAATTTCCACGACGCCACCCAGCTTGCGTCCAAATTCAGCGGCGTAACCCCCAGTCATGACGCTCATCGACTGCACATCGCTTACGTCGAAATCCGGAACAAAAGCGGGAGAACGATTGTCGGTGATCGGAATTCCGTCCATGACATACTGCACCTGGTATTCGGATTCGCGGGGATGCAGAATCCCGTTGGCCTCCAGCAGCCACCCCGGCTCCGCATTCACAAGATCAAGAACGGAACGGCCCGGCGAAGAGGCCCGGCGGCCCTGGATCTCGTCATTGCCAATTCGGTTTACGCTGCTGGTGCGGTGCGGGTCTATCAGCGTTGCATCGACACTCACGGTCACGGTAGTCTCCACCGGCGCAACGCCCAGAACAATTTTTAATGCCTCAGGAAGCGCGGAGCGAATTTCTACGAGACTCGTATACGATGCAAAACCTCGGTATTGAACCTCCACCCGGTAAAACCCATAAGGCAAACGCTTGGCGACAATGTGTCCCTCCCCATCAGCGTCAAAACTCTGGCGATAGCCGTTCGCCTCGCTGACCAGCTTCACTACGCCTGGAATGCCAAGCCCGGCGGAGTCTGTGATCGCCAGTCGCAACTCCCCGGTCTCCGGCGTCTGCGCCCAAAGCGCCGCGCCAAAAAGTCCCAGCCACAACAAAATCCCGATGCCACAAGAAACTACAAGGTGCTTGGAAATCACGCTCTCTCTCGCAAATTTTCCTATCCTTTGCCCCACAAGATTTCTCCTCTGCTGCTCTTCTCTGCGAATTCCGCGGCCTCTGCGGTAGCGATTCTGACTTTGTTCTTCGCCGTGTCTCCGTGGTAGGTTTTGACTCTTCTTGGTTGCGGCTCGGCTACGTCGTCAACTCTGCGGTAGAGATTCGGAATAAATTAGCGGAAAAAGATATTGCCGCTTTCACTGCGTGCGCGAACAACACTACCGCCGCCGTTTACTTTCTGATGGCACTCGTGGACAGCGGTAACTCTGCACGCTTTCAGATCTTCATTTTCCGTCAGGAATTTTCCTGAACGCGTCGCCGCATCCACATCGAGCTTGACCTCTTCGCTGTGCTCGCCCGCACTGACTTCAATGCGAATGTTTCCGGAAGTGGACGCGAGACTCCAATCCCCATATGCCGCGCCTTTGGCGTCCAGCTCTCCGGCGTCGGTGGAGCCGGTGAAGCAGCCGCTCACGCCATCCATTTCAATTCTCCCCGTTCCTTTTTTCACGGTGGCGGAGCTGGAAGGGCCAATGTCCTTCATCCGGATGTTGCCCCCTCCGGTCTCAACTTTGGCGGATGTGCCCACGCGAATCACCTCTATATTTCCGCCACCCGTCCTGGCATCGAGCGTGGTCGTGATGTACATGGCCTTGATATCGCCGTGTCCGGTTACCAGCTTTACCGGACCGCGAACGCCGGCGATCATCTGGTTTCCGTCTTTTTCCACGTTCGAGTTGACCTCAATCCAGTCAGGCACGCCGATCTTGTAGGAAATTTTCACGGTTGGTTTTGCGTGCGTGGGGTTGGTCGCTGCCCGGATTTTGAGATGTTGTCCCTCTCGCTCAACCTTCAGTGAGGTATCAAAAAAATCGTTGGGCAGCTCTTTGCCGTCGGTTGTAGAAGCGATTGCCGTAATGGATATTTCGCCGGCGTGGCGATACTGAATGGACACGTCCCCTCGAGGCACGGTCACATCCAGAACAATATGGTCCGCCGGCGCAATGGCCACAGTCTTCTTGAATTCAACCTTGTTATTGTCCTTGTCTTCGCCGAAGACAAGGAGTCCATGCGCCATGCAGGCAAGAATCGTGAGACGAACAATAAGTTTAATCATTCGATTGTTATGTTTCCGCTTACGCTATGCGCCTGAATATGCTTGCCGCCGCCGTTCACTACTTGACGGAATTCATGAAGATTGCCTTCCGGCTGCTGCATCCCTTCGCGCTCAATGGAGATGCTGCCGGAAAGCGAGTTGGCGGCAATCTCAAAGTTGAATTTTGGCGGCAACTCGATCCGAATGTTGCCGGAGATGGAATTAAGCTGCCAATCGCCTTGTGGGATGGCCTTAATATGAAGAACGCCCTTGTCCGTGATTGCCTCCACCGGCCCTCGGGCGCCACCTACCTCAATTCGCCCCGGTCCTTTTTTCACAACCGCCTTGGAAGGCCCATTTTCCAGAAGAGAAATATTGCCTTCGCCGGTTTCGGCACTCACCTGTATTGTGCGCGTGCATGAGATCTTTCCCTTGCCGGTCTGGACTTCCACCGGCCCCAGCCGAACAAACGTCACATCAATATCGCCCTCGCCCGATTTCAGCCTGGCTGGTCCCGTGACGCCGATCAGCTTCTGGCTTCCGGCCCCGGCTACTACTGAATTGACCTGGGTTCGATAAGGCACATCGATCTCGATACCGACCGCTGAGTCTGGAACATTCGGCGCACTGCGGATGGTAACGTGGGTCTTGTCCTGCGTTATGACTAAGCCATTTTTGAAAAACTGTTCAGCCGCGCTCTTATCGGCTGAATTTTTCGCAAACCCGGAGATTGTGACTTGCCCCTCCCGGCTGTAACGGATGTTAACGTCGCCCTTGGAGAGCGTAATATCCAGGAGCAAAGGGTCCTTTATGTCCAGCGTCAGGACCCGCTGGAACATGGGCCCCTGCCCAAACGCCGCCGTCAGAACGCCCGGCGCGAACAGCGCTGCCAGTGTTGCCACGGTAATACATCTTGTAACCCGCATCATCAATTCAAAACCTTGTCGCCAAATGGCAAACTCTTGCATCTATAATTGTGAAAGAGCAGCCCCCTTCAGGGACTGCGCTTTCGGTGGTATTACAATGAACACAGAAAGTCTATAAGCTGCTGTTTTTTGTATGAAAGAGCAGTCCCCTGCCAGGGACTGCTCTTTTGTTTGGTATTAAAGTGAACGCAGGAAGTCTACAAGCTGCTGTTTTTCGGTTGTGGTCAGCCTTTTGAAGTTGTCAATGACGCCATTCGCCTCTGAAGCGGTAGCGCCGGATCCGGATTGATGAAGCAGGATAGCCTGGACCAGGTCATTGGTACGGCCATCGTGCAGGAAGAAAATACGCTGGCCGACGCCCCAGAGCGGAGTGGTGCGGAACTGGTCCGGACCGGCGGCGCCCTGAGTAATGCCATCGTTCAGCGCTGGTCCCATGTGATGTACCAGCAAATCAGAAAACAAGCTAACCGGTCGGTCTACCAGAACCGCGCTGTTGGCGGGACCGCCGACAGTACCACTGCTGGTGCCGCCGGTTTGCATGGTCGCCGTGTGGCAAAGGGTGCAGCCGACATTGTTAAACACCCTTTGGCCCGCTTGTGCGCTGGCGCTCGGACGAGGATCGGGCTGCGGCGCATCTGTGAACCGCATGGTGATCATGAACATCTGCCAGTCCGGCAACTCATGGAGAGGATTGTTAAAGGCATGGTTCTCGGCGTCGTTGTCATCAATACGGTTAATGTCGTTGGGCGCCGGCTTGTTGTTTGCGCAATTGTGATTTTCGTCACGCGCATTGGGGAAGACGTCGTTGCTGACGCCCATTTCCACGTTGTAAGCCTCACCCGCAAAAATGGCGAGGGACTTGTTCTGGGCCTTCCAGCCGAAGCGATTGATGGTGCCGTCGTTGCCGCTGCGGTTGGGTATGCCGCCAATGCCCAGGGCCTGGCGAGCGCTGGCCGTATTGTTGTGCTGATTCATGATTTCGGTGTCTTCAATGGACTCGATCAGTCCAAGTCCGAAAAGCTGCAGAGGAATGCGGAAAGAGAGATTGCCCTTGGCCAGCTCAGCGGCAAAATTTTCCTGGGCCGCATTGCAACCCTTGTTGAAAGGATCGCTGATGTCGCCGGTGGTGGTATACAGTGCGTGCACGCCGCCATCGGGGGTGCCATCGGGATTCCGCTTGAAACGTACTTCGCGGATCGGACCAAACTGCTCTTCAAAAGATGGAGCGACGTTCTGTCTTCCGAAGCGGTGCGGAATCAGGGAGAATGACGGGTTCTGGGCTACATCACCATCGTGAGCGGCGATGAAACCGCCTGAACCGCCGAGCGTCGGTTGCGCGTGGCACACCAGGCAGCTATCCGCGTTATGCCGCGTTCCAAGGCCGTTGGAGTTGGTGCGGGTTTGCGGGAAATCAGGATCGATCTCCGTTCCTGCCGGGGCGAATGGCGGACCTACCGGATTGCCGTCGCCAACGCCGAAAGGAGCCACCGAGCACTTATCGCAAGTGGATTCCAACTGGGCCATGCGCTTTACGCCTTCCAGAAACAGCGCCAGCTCATTGTCATCAACGACAAGATCAGGGTGATTGGGGTTCGGGCTGATCAGCGGAGTATGCGGAATTGGAATACCGCGCGACTGGAGTCCGCCTCCTGTGTTGTTGATGCCACCCCTTACGCCTGGGTCCGTTTGGGCTGCGCCCACAACGGAAAGCAAGCACAGCAAGGCAGCTATGGTTGTTATTCTTAGAAAAGTTCTAATCATTCAAAATACTCCCTTCGTTGTTTCTAGCCGCTGTTCCCAATCCATCCGCCTTGGGAGGAACAGTGGAGATAAGCAGAGTACTCGGAAAAGAATCTTAGGGAATATTTATGTCGTATAGGTGAGGGAATAAAATAGTCTAGCTTTCGACGGTATACTTCATATTTTTTTGACATTTCTATATTTTTTTCATTAGTTCTTAATCCGTCTATGCTGGCAGCTTCAAGAGATGTTGGAAATAAGTATAGCTTGTAGAAAAATTTAGTATAGTTGTGGAATAAATCACTTATCTATTATCATTCAATCTACTGTGCCTCCAAAGGACTCTTGAAGGACAGATGTTAGCCTCATTTGCACTAACTTTACAAATGCAGCTAATAATGAGAAAACACATTAAATAAGAGCATTCTAAAATCTTTTACGGGCAATAGGACATTATTAGTGCAGCCAAAATAGCTCCCGATAAACATATTTGCAAAGGGTTTCGTTTCACCAGACCCTCTACCCCTCTTGTCATTCTGAGGCCGTTTCTTTGGCCGAAAAATCCCCACACTCTCATGCGACGCCATGGACGAAAGGCCACGATGCCCTTTCGGGAATGCTGCTTCAAGGCCTTTTTGTTCAATGATGGAGCCGTTTCAACGGCGAGAACGCCGCCAAAACATTTAGGGATAAAATTTTCCTGCTCCCGCCTTAGTAATATCTATATAATCAAGTTGAGGCGTTAGGAGTCGTGCCTCTGCAACCCGTGTCATCCGCGAGGACATTAACTCTTGTGGTCTTTTTATCGCGTTTGGCCTTTGTGTGTCCTCTTGGCGGAAAACAGATCACGAAAGACAAGGCATGTATTGCTACATGCCTTGCCGCTTTTATGGTCTCTACAGCGAATTCAGGAATGTGAACAGGGCTTGCTTCTGCACAGGACTTAAATCGCGGAAACGCTCTCTCACCTCTTCTGCCTCGCCGCCGTGGCGCTGGATGGCGCTTTCCAGCGTCAGCGATTTCAGGTCATGCATGTGCCGGGGGTGCGTACGCAGTCCCCAGAGTGGCACAGTGCGCAATTTGTTGGCGGTGTCTTGTGGCGGGTTCTGGACGATACCATCACCAGTTTCAATGTCATGCAGTAAGAAATCGCTGTAGGGGTGAATGATCTTGTTGGCCAAAGCGTCCGGAACCCTGAAGGCCCCACCATTGATAGGCGTTCCCGCGGGAGCCGTGATGATGGTGCTGACATGGCAAATCGCACAGCCGATCTTTTCAAAGAGCTCTGCGCCAGTCTGGGAAGCCGCAGTAGCCGCCAGAGCCGAGTCGCGCGAAGGAACCTTTGTGCCACGGATAAACTGGGCGAAGTGGTCGATGTCTGCCAGGCCGAGATTATCAGGAGTATCTTCCGGGTCGGAGGTGATTTTGCCGACAGTCGTTACGTCTTTAGGTCGCAACCGGTTGGTCACTCCCATTTCATTTAGATAAGCATCGCCGATAAAGGACAACAGGCTGCTGTGCTGGTCCTTCCAGCCAAAGCGCCCGATGCGTACTTGCCCAGGCGCTTCCAGAACAGGAACTTCGATGGCTGCGCCATGAATTCTGCCTTCACTGACCTCGATCTGCCTCTGGGCGATGGCTTTTAAGGTGCTGTCGTCAATGGCTTCCACAAATCCGTCTCCCAAAGTGTTGAGAGCGGCGCGTAAAGCGCGAATGTTTTCGGTGTCGGGTATATGCTCCTGCGCCTGGGGAATCAGAGCGCGGTCGTTGATGATGGAGCGGTTGGCAATTATATTCGCTCCGCCATTGATCGGGACAGTTGCTGCAACGAAGTTTCCATTGGCGTCCTTGTGGCCGGCGCGGACTTCCGTAAACTGGCTCGCACCGCCACTGACAGGATTCTGATGGCAGTCCACGCAGGCCCTGGCGTTAAATACTGGTCCCAGTCCGGTGCTGGCATCATGGGCTTGTTCGAACCTGGTCTGGTCAAGAGCATAAGTATCGCCGTCAGGTTGCGCGATCCCGTTGCTCGTGCTTTGCGACCCGGAGTTCTGTGCAAGGGTGGGAGTATCAAAGCCGGCCGGCGCTTCGGTCGCAGTTTGCTGCGCAATTCCAGCAAGGCCGATGGCCATCACAGCCAATAGCAGGACAACTACATAAGTCCATTTACGTGTCATTATCTGAACTACCTCCAACAAATTTGAACGTTATCCAGAACGATTCACGATCCCCGACAGAGAGATCGAATAGGCCTGGCTGTACGTACAGACTTATGGAAGTAGCGTTTATTCCTGCATTGACGACTAAAAGACTGACTATTAAAAATGCGTTAAGAATTGAGCGGTCCGTATGGGCAGGATACCGAAATAGGAATACGAAAATTGGAATTAGTCGGAAGAATGTGGAGGATGCCGGGTCCCCGCCCTTCGCGCGTTCTTTTGCGCGAAAGGGTGGGAAACGAGTGTCTCAATTCCTTGACTATCCCCCAACGAATGGGCAAAGCGGGTATTCAATTCAGGGGTCTTACAAACTGGGTTCCAAGGTCTTTACAACACGGCTTAAGGTCTTACAAACCATGCTCAAGGTCTTACAAATGGCTTTCAAGATCTTACAAATCCGCCTAAGATATTACAAAAATATAGTTCGTCACCCATAACTTCCATGTTTTCAACGCATCGTTTAAATGTGCCGGGGTGGGGGTGCAATTTTCTGTAGTTTCTTTAAAAATCGAAGAAATGTAGCGGCGTAGCGGCCAAATATTAGCCCCCCGCGCTCTTCCCACATCACAAATAAAAACACCGTGGATGACTTGCATCCACGGTGTGCCACGTCGGTTATAGACACAGGCAAAGTTAAAAACGGTCTACCCCTTTACAGCGAGCGCAGAAAATTCACAATATCTTGTTTCTGGCTGGCGGAAAGCAGGTTGAAGTTATTGATGACCGTGTTCGCTTCCGAATTGTTGCTGGCATGATCGGCAATAGCAGTCAACAGATCATGGGCGCGGCCATCGTGGAGGAAGAAGGCACGCTGCCCCACGCCAAAGAGCGGCGCGGTGCGAAAGTGCTCGGTCCCTACAATGCCCTGGGTTACACCGTCAAACAACCCATCTCCCATCAAGTGGGTTTTGAAGTCGCTGAACGGATGATAAGTGACATTCCCCTGGTTGGTAAAAGACGCTTGCGGTACGGTCTTCTGGCTCTCCACATGGCAAAGAGCGCAACCGATCGAAACAAACAGGTTGTGTCCATTGGTGGTTGAAGCTGTAGCCGGCGCCGGAGTCGGCGGGGCTGTCAGACGCATGAATGCGGCGAAGTCCACCACGTCAGAGGAGAAGTCTGAGGCGGGGCTGGCTGTATTCCTGGTATTGACCAGATTAGTCGTATCTTCGGGCAACTGGTTGAACTGGCAAGTGGGGTTCTCGTCGCGCTCCTGGGGGAACATCTCGTTGGTTACGCCTTGCTCCACGTTGTAGGCTTCACCCGCGAAGATCAGCATCGATTTGTTTTGTGCCTTCCATCCAAACCGGGTAATGGTGCCGTCATTGCCGTTGCGATTGAATATGCCGGAGATGCCGAAGTTGGCATTGTTGGGATTGGTGGAGTTCTTGATCAACGTCGTGTCTGAAGTCAGCTCGACGAGGCCGTCGCCAAAGACGGAAATAGGAATACGCGCAATGGCGTTGCCAGCCAGATTCTGGCCTTGCAGATCTTCCTGGGCGGCATTGCAGCCAGGAGCATCCGTACGCCCTTTGATAGTGAACAGATCATGGACCCCGCCGTCGGGAGTGTTAGTGCCAGGAATGTTGATCAGGCGAATTTCACGAATGGCGCCGTTGTTGTGGATGAACGGATACACGGTATTCTGCGCTCCATCCAGGGTAGCCACGGCCACTTGTGGATTCACCACCGGCGGACTGCCGCCGCCAATGGCTGGCTGCACGTGGCACATCGCGCAGCTATTACCGTTAAAGCGGGGACCGAGACCTTGTCCCGCTTCGATGGTGCCGGAAACGGAGTCGACTTCCTGAAATCGTTCTTTGGTAGCGTTGAAGAAGTTGACTTCATCGGTATTCAGGCCAGGCAATGGTCCTCCTGCGCCCGGCGCTCCTCCGCGAATTCCCGGATCTGTTTGGGCAAACGCCATCCCGGCAAGGAAGGCGCTAGCCAAGGTGAAAACCGCAATTGACGCGAGCTTAGCTGTTTTCATCAAAAACTCTCCTTTGAAACCATTAGGTTCTACTCTTGACGCTCACAATAGACGCATTTTGCGGCAACCATTCCCTCAGCTTGCAGTCGTGAAATATCAGGGGAATACAATGCGCCCTTGTGCCACTATTTCTAATGTTCAAGAAAACATCTTCCGGCTATGGAAGCAATGGATATGTTTGTATCTACAAAGCAACCAGCCGTCCCTGATTCAGAAAGCTTTGCTTCTGAGAGGCAACGGCCCAGGTTGCTGATGGAAAGGGCCCGTTTAAAACGGGGGCAATATTAGCATCCACTAAGACAGCGTCAAGGCAGGGATAGCTATGTGAGATATTCGATATCTCTATGGAATAAATATTTCATCTGCAAACCGGCTATCCAATAGAGGAGCGGGGGGGGAAATACGAGGATGAGTTCTGAAGATTCCTCTCCTAGTTGCATGCTCTTCACATGGAAACAGATGATCATTATTCAACCCCGGAAAGGTTGAAGAAAAAAATCGCCCTCTACAATATCTACTGTATGATGGGGCAGGCATCGGAGGGGCAGAGCTTCAGGTGAAAATTCAATGTAAGAATCTTCCTGGCTAACCGCTAATTACTATTTGCTAACTCTACTTTCCAGCTACTCTTCCGCCATAATGTTTTTCTATTCCACATATCGACTCACCTGCATCTTCATATGACCTCGAATCAAGTACTCTAAAAGAACCGAAAGCAAAACTTAATAAGAGGATGAAGATGGAAAAGAAGCAACTCACTACTGCAGCAGGCCGCCCTGTAGGCGATAATCAGAATTCATTGACCGTGGGCCCGCGTGGACCGGTCGTTTTTGAAGATTTTCTGCTCTTTGAAAAGATGGCCCATTTTAACCGTGAAAGGATTCCCGAGCGCGTTGTACATGCCAAGGGCTCCGGTGCTTATGGTCATTTTGTTTGCACCAACGAGAACATGCCAAGCTACACCTCAGCCCGGCTTTTTTCTAAGCCTATCAAGCGCACGCCAATATTTCTTCGCTTCTCCACCGTTGGAGGTGAGAAGGGCTCTGCCGACACTGAGCGGGATCCTCGAGGTTTTGCCGTTAAGTTTTATACCGAAGAAGGCAACTGGGACATGGTAGGCAACAACACTCCTGTCTTCTTCATTCGCGATCCCCTCAAGTTCGGCGATTTCATCCACACGCAGAAGCGCGATCCGCAGACGAATCTGAAGTCGCCCACCATGATGTGGGATTTTTGGTCACTGTCACCCGAATCCCTCCACCAGGTTACCATTCTCTTTTCCGATCGTGGTACTCCAGACGGATACCGGCACATGGACGGCTTCAGCAGCCATACCTTCAGCCTCGTCAATGCCAGGAATGAGTTGTTCTACGTGAAATGGCACTTCAAGACCTGCCAAAACATCAAGAACTTCACTCGCGAGCAGGCTGACGAGATGAGAGGCACGGATCCGGACTATGCGCAACGCGATCTCTTCAATGCAATCCACAGAGGCGAGTTTCCCAAATGGCGCGTGTGTGCTCAGATCATGCCTGAAAAGGACGCGGAATATTATCGGATTAACCCTTTCGACCTGACGAAGGTCTGGCCGCATAGAGACTATCCACTCATTGAAGCCGGTGAACTGATACTGGATCGCAATCCCGAGAATTATTTTGCTGAAGTAGAACAGGCGGCATTCGAGCCGAAGAACGTCGTGCCCGGAATGGGCTACTCTCCCGATAAGATGCTGCAGGCACGGCTGATCTCCTATCCGGACGCGCATCGGTATCGCCTGGGAGTTAATTATGATGCTTTGCCGGTCAACCGGCCGCAGTGCCCCGTCCACACTTATCACCGCGATGGCGCGATGCGCTTCGACGGCAACGCCGGATTGCAACCGAACTATGAGCCCAATAGTTTTGACGGACCGGTCGAAAACTCCTTGTATCGCGAGCGGCCGAGAAAAATCGCCGGTTCAATTGACCGTCACAACCAGCAGGATGACGATTATTACACACAGCCGGGAAATCTCTTCCGCCTTATGAAAACGGAAGAGCGCGAGCGGCTCATCAGCAATATTGTTGCCAGCATGAAGAGCGTGCCTGCGCATATTCAGGAACGCCAGATCGAGCATTTCATGAAAGCGGATCCTGCTTACGGAACCGGCGTGGCTCAGGGACTCAGCCACGACCTGTATAACATCAGCTTGTCTAAGAACGGAAAACTTGCTTCCGTTTAATGGTTGAACGCTGAAGAACGCCCTCGGCATGCATACGAACCGGATTCATGAAACCGGATTATTCATGAAAAATGTGGGAGAAAAACTGATTCGTCATCCCGAAGATCTACTCGCGTACTGGCGCGGGTAGATCGGAGGGATCTCGTGTACGTCATGGTCCGCTAAGGATGGAATCCCTGCACCTGTTCGGGCCATTGCCCAAACCCCGGACGGGTATTTGTGGCTGGGAACTGAGGCTGGCCTCTATCGATTTAACGGCCTTCGTTTCGTTCTTTGGGCGCCGAGTTTGGAGAACAGTTCCTTAGCTCCGCCGTTTGGGCGCTCTGTGCGGCGCACGATGGCAGCCTCTGGATTGGATTTAGCTCAGGCGGAGTCATCCAGGTTAGTCATGGCCGGCTGAGAAACTACTCGGTGGCGGAGGGGCGACAAACTTTCTTCTATTCTGCTCGCAGGGTAGCCCAGCGGATCATGGCAATTCACACTTATGAAGATTTGCTAATAACGTATTTCGTCATAATAGAAATCGAAAAATCTTCTGCTGGACGGAATAAATAACCCCGTGCCCCGGTTATTCAGTGTGAAGACAGTTGGATCTACAAGTCAGCAGATATGAAAGGACCATACCATGAAAAAAACAATTTTAGCTTTAACCGGAGCAGCTTGCTTTACTTTGCTGCCTGCCGGTGCTTTGGCCCAGCAGGACTCCGCAGCGCGGACGGATACAGCACGGACGGAAGATGCCAAGAGCACCGCTCCTGAGCCTAAGACGACAGCAACGGCTGTTCAGAGCAGCGACAACGACGATCGCGGCAAATCCAAGAAGAACAAGAAGAAAAATTCCGCTAAGAAGGCCCCTGCCAAGGAGCCGACAGAAAACGAAAAAATCTTCGATGAGATGCTTCGCTCGGCCGCCTCCGGAGGTTTGTGATCGGCTGCAAGCCATTGTGATGCAGGAACGCCTAGTCAGAAGTACCGCAGAGAAACATTTGCGGCCTGACCACGGGATATATGAGGATCCTCTCCTGGACTTTACGCACGAGTATTACAGCAAGAAACTGAAAGGCAGCCAGGGGAGGCATCCGGAGGCACAGAATATTGTCAACATCCCCGCAGCTTGCCGGAGTCGGACAGTGTCATGCTGTTTGCTCAAATAGCTTTTTGTACACTGCAATGCTGAGGGAGACATTTAAGAGCGTGCCATAGATCGGAAAGCCGATTTCAGGAAAAGTATAAAATTGAATTACGGCAAATGAGGTCAGAATATTGAATAGTTGCGTTGTGTAAACGATACCGGATTCCGTCTCAGGGAATCGCCATGCTTTTTTAAGCGTGGGTAGGGCGGCCAGGGCGTCGCTCAGGATTGCAAAGATTACAGCGATTTCGGGTTTTCTCGTGAGAGCCCAGAGAAGGAGCGCGATCAATGAGAGGCCCCCGCATAAGTAGCTGAAAGGTGTAGGCTGCCAGATCGTGTTTCGTTTGATAAATGCGCTGACAACAACAAGGAGCGGGCCGAACCCGATCATGAAAGTCGGTAATACGGCCAAGCGAGCGCCTGTCGAAAATGCTGCCGCCGATGCGACGAGCGGTGCAATTGCCCAGAGCACCCATGTAACGAGATTCGGTCTCGTTTGTCCATGGAAAATATCGCGGATATAAAACGCAATCCCGTAAAGATTGACTGCCGCACCCAGAAAAACAAGATAATGCATCAAGATTATTCTTATACCATATGAATTACGCAGAGTAAGGCGTGATAAATCTCAATCTCCCGTCTTCCCTCCCTTGTGCCGTGCAGTATCAATTGGCGTTGTAATGTTTTAATTTTTAGCGCAGACCCAGCATAGGCGAGACGAGTGTCAGGGCAAAAGTTCACTCGTGCCAGACCCAAGATCACTCGTGTCATAAGAAATTGAAAAGAATCCACTTCCGCTCTGCCGAAGGCTGGCGCGCAGCTCCGGGTTTTGGAGTGAGGCGCTTTAAAACGGTTACACTAACTCCTAAACCGTTATAAGCCCAAGTCCTTCTAAAAGTATAGCGATACTATTTTATAAATTAGTATAAGTAGCGTCAGTTTTTTACTAGAATTTATCTCATAAATTCTATGACCGGCGGAAAATTCCGTATTATTGGCTGCTGGCTCTGCCGGTTATTAGCATTTATGAGATGGCTTCTAGATAAATCTTGGTATAACTCCACACGGCACAAAGTAACTCCATAGAATTATGCAATGCTAGATATAGGCATTCCCTTATTGAAACTAAATTTTAAGATGTTACCCTACGGGCGGTAAGCGACTAACTTTGTTCCGGGCAAAGTCAGTTGACCTGCTTGGGCAAATATCCTGTAAGACCAGCATAGTAAGTAAGAAGCACGGTCTGGGCCTTTTCGCACCGAGCAAGAAGCTTCCAAGAAAAGGATTCGTGGCTATGTCCCCGTTCGACACAGCAGTGGAGAAAACCCCAGTCAATCTGCCCTCATCGCTAAGTGAAGTTCCAGCCCGTGTAATGGATGTCATCAAAGCCGTGGAGAAGAATGATTCTTCACTGCTCAGCCAGGCGATGACCCGCCTGATTCGGGAAGCCGGCCAGCTTGGATTGCCCAAGCTGTTCTTGACCGATATCAAACATGGTTTGGAGACCGGAGACTGGTCCCGCTTTGCCGGGGGGCTCAAAACCTTCGAGTTTCTGGGCGCAAAAGCAGAATTCTTCCTTCTTGCTCCTTATACCACATCGCGCGGGGCCAAATCGGAAACGCGCCTCAGTGCGATCTATGGAACTCGGCTGGACCTTGGCGAAATTCCCGCAACCTATCCCATCCTGCTGGAGCTATTCGGGGTAGTGCATGAATCAGTCCCGCAAATCATTCCGATTCAGGGACACGCAGGCGCTGGCTGGTTTGCAGGGGAGTCTGGCGAGGCCTTCCTTGTACCGAACGGCTGGGCTGGACTGCCGGATGGGGACGGCCCGGTGCTGAACAATATGTCTGAACAACTCATCCGCGTGGGAAAAGGTGCTTTCGAAGCCATCCGGACAATCTTCGATGGGCCGTCTTCCACCCTGTTGCTACGCGCTTATACGCCACACGCGAAGTTGATGGCTACATTGAACACCGAGTACTCATTTCATGAAGCAGGTCATGCATCGGGGCTCGGGTTGAACCACAAGCTCGCTGCGGGAGTGCTTAACTCTCCGTTTTACGGGGCTATTGAAGAGTGGCGCTCGGATGGCGTAGCCTTCGAAGTCGCTCGCCGCTCGCTGCCTATTGAAACCGTAGGAATCCTGGTTGCCTCAAACCTGATTACCCGTTTCGGGATCGACGCGCACAGAAGAGGTTCTATTGATCTTGATACGGATGTAAATTCAGTACTCTTGTCGTTCCATTCGTTGATTGAGTCCGGCTTGCTAAGAGTTCATCCCGATAACCGGCTTGGTTTTGTCGACACTACGTGGTCCGGACTGGTACATGCAACCGATATGATGCGCGCCGCTGCGGTTTCCCTGACACGCAGGGAGATACAATTACGCGATCCCCGCGCCATCTGGACGCTTTACCCGAATGCGATTGGCGTGCCAGAGAGTGTGCGTCAATTATTTCAGCAAACCGTAATTACTCCCTGTCGGGGACTCTATAGGGAACTGCTTTAATCTATATGAAATTCACAACTCTGCCTGGACCGTTTGCGATTTGCAAGCTCGATCCGGCTGCAACAATCCCCGACTGGGCTGCAGCCGGCGTTCTTTCTTCCCTCACCCGAACCCCTAATGAGCTTTCCATCATTTGTGAACAGGCAAACGTGCCCCAGGATATAAAGGCAGAGCGGGACTTCAGCTGTATTCGGTTGGAGGGACCATTTGATTTTCAAGCGATTGGAATCCTGGAATCGTTCCTTGCCCCCCTGGCCAAGGCTGGTGTGCCCGTATTTGCGCTTTCGACCTATGACACGGACTGGATTCTGATTCAGGAAAAGTACTGGAAAAACGCGCTAGCGGTATTGATGAACACAGGACATGGAATGGTTTCCTGAAAATGGTTTTAGCCACTGCCGTCACACAGATTCACCACACTCGATGGAATCCCTGCACTGCTTCCGGCGGCAGCAACCATCCCATTGAGAGTCTCCGGCCAGCGGCGGTCAAGGCAGGCATTCTTTCATCGCACCGGGACAGCGAAGGCAGATTGGTAGACGATGACCCGCGGCGATTCGGCTTCCATAATCTCCGTCACAGCCTTGCATCGTTCCTCATCCAAATCAAGACTGATCCGGAAACGGTACAGACTTTGCTTCGCCACAGTGATATCAAGCCGAGACCCTTAACCGTTATGCCCACAGTGTCAGCGAGGAATCGCATGGCTGCCGAAGGGCCATGCTGATGGTGATTCTTAGCCATGCAGTGGAACATAGCGAGCTGCGAACGGACTAAGGGAGTTCGCTGGAAAATCAATTGAGTCTTTTGAAAATGACGATGGCAAGGACGGACAGTTCGCCGCCAACCTCTTCAAGTAGCTTCAAGAGCTTATAGGGTATATAAGGCTGCCCACTAGGAGGCGCGTGGAAGAGCAGGACGATCATGGGTGGACGCTTGAGTGATCTAACGTCCGGCTTGCCGAGTCGCGGCGGACGCCGCCGAGGACTACTGGTAGAGGTTTAGCCCGAATGTCTCACAGCGGAGGAGGGTAGCGACGAAAAGTAGCTCGAGCAGGCTTACGGAGGCAGGTCAAGATCCGAAAATTACGTGCGTACCTTCATGGGCGGTCTTGCTGGCCGTCCTCGCCCTGGGGATTGCGATTTTTGGTCAGGGAAAGACACACCATTCCCCCGACTCGCTGTGCAGCGCAACTGGTCTTGCTACTTCCTCCCTCTCAGCAGCGCAGAGCTGTAACTTGCAACTGCCGGTGCACCTGACGAAATAGTTCCAGGTAAGGATAGCCGCTCGACAGCGACACCCAGATTTTGCGTACCGTGATGCGAATCTGGGCTCCGATCTTGAGCAACTTTAAGCGCACCGTGTTGCATTGCGCTTTGGCCAGTTCCGTACCCGTCAACCCCAACCGCCGCAGAGCCTGCATCAGCAGGTAGGCCACGGTGGAGAAGTAGAGCCGGATTTGATTGCTCCGTAGCCAGGACGTGCTGGTGCGATCGGCAAACAACATCATCTGTTCCTTGATCCGGTTCTCCATATCGCCACGGGCGCAGTAAAACTCCTCATACAAGCTTTGCGCCCCCCAGCGGGAGGGGGCAGGAAAGATGGTTTCTTGCGAGCTCAGCGAGGTGACCACGAACCTTGGATTGGCACCTTTGTCCAAGTGTTCTGCTTTGGCGATCACCCGTCGGGCTCGCGACCAACTGTTTCTGGTTTGATAGTCGAACTCGGTGAAGACTCGCGCCGCTTTTCCGCTCTGCTGAAATTGGGCCGCCGCTTGTGCGCTGGCCGCCACGATCTCTTGTAGCAGGCGAGCATTTTGCGCCAAGCCCACCACATAGTCCACCCCATTTTCTTCGCACCAACTCAACAATTCGTCCCGACAAAAACCCGAATCGCCACGCAAGATGATCCGGACTTGCGGCCACGCTTGCCGGATCTGCGTCACAATGCGCTCCACCTCCGCCACGCTGCCTTTGGCTCCGTCGATATTGGACGGCCGCAAGCGTGCGCACAACACATGCTCGCCACAGACGATGTACAACGGCAGATAGCAATAATGCCCGTAGTAGCCGTGGAAGAACCGCTCTTCTTGCTCCCCGTGCAAAGCAATGTCCGTGTTATCCAAATCCAACACGATCTCTTTCGGGACTTCACCCTGCGCTTGCAGAAAAATATCCACCAGCGTCCGATCCACGGCAGCTTCGTCCAGGATGATCTTCTTGTACCGCTCCTTTTTCCCCAACTTCGCCGCCCCCAGTTCCATTCGGTTCAGCGTGCTCTTGCCCGCCAGGGCGGTGCCCTGATCGCGGACCCGCCGCCGATCTTTCCCCGTCAGATCCTCCTTCTCCACCAACACCGCCAACAGCGGGTCGCGCCGTAACTCCTCGTGATCATTCAAATCTTCGTAGCCCAAGGCCAGTCCGTAGATCCGCTGCGCCACCAACTCGGCCACCGCATGTTCCCTCAGTTCCGCATCCCGATAGTCGGTAAAGCAGCTCGCGAACTGGCCGATGATGTTCGTCCGCTTCTCCACCTCCCGCAATAGCAACCCCCCGGCGTCGCTGGTGATGGATCCGCCGTCAAATTGCCCGCGCACTTCTCGCTGATTTAAGGGATGAAATGGAAACGGTTCTTGGGTACACTCTGTTGTCATAGGGCTGTCTCCCTTCGTTGGCCTAACTACTACTCGCTATAGCTGTTATGCCACGAAACGACAGCCTTTTCTTTTTTTTGTTGAGAAATTAGGGCTAAACCTGAGACAATGCGCCCTACCAAATCGCCTTCTTCGAGGTTGGGGCCGTTAACGTAGTCGAAGACATAAACCCGATCTCCTTGTCGCTCTGAAGTGAAAACCCAAAACCGAACAATCGAAGTGCAATAACTCGACAAAACTTGCACAGACCCGCCTCTCTTCGTTTGAAGTCAGTACTACAAACGGAATGCTTCTGGCCATCGCAGTTCCAAGTTTAGGGATGCTCAGCTGCTACACGCTCAGTACCTCGGGCAGCATGGCTTCAAGCCGATATACGCCAATGTCACCGTCTCCACACGCTTAGCTGCGGAGAATTTCGAGGGAGGTTTGAGGGAGGATTTGTGCTTCCTCAACGTTACTTTTTCTGTTTCTGTGCTCTTGATCAGTCCGCGAAGTTATGTGTAAGTCTTTGAAATTACATGCCTTGGAGAACTCATAACCCAAAGGTCGGTGGTTCAAATCCACCCCCCGCAACCAACCTTAAGTAATTGATTCTGAAAGTCTTTCCTTCCCAGCATCAGCAATGTGTAAGAAATTTGTAGGAAAACTTTGCCTCTCTAGGCGCTTTTCGCCTTTCTGGCGGGCCTTTGCGCGGCTTTTGAAGCGATGCTAGATTGCGCAGAATTTTGGAAGGATTTTCAGAACATGCTTGAGATTGAGCACACCAAAGAGTTCGAAGACATTGCAGTCCAGACGGATACTGGCGCCGCGTTTGCCGGGCGCTCGGCGGAAACCGTCAAAGTGTACACGCGACACAAGCGCACTTGCCCAAAGCGAGACCGGCCGGATTGGGCCCGGTGCAATTGCGTAAAGTGGCTGTACGTTTACCGCAAGGGCAAGGACACGCTGACCAGCGCAAAGACGCGCAGTTGGGAAAAAGCTGAACAAAAAGCGCGTGAACTCCGAGACTCTTTCGATCCGACCAAGCAACTTCAACGCCAGCTCGAAGCAAAATTGAATGCACGCAACGGGCAGGTGGAAATCGCTCTCGCCGTCGATCAATTCCAGAAGGAAGTAGCGCGCCTGAGTCGCGCGGAGGCTACCTGCGCTAAGTACAACCTCACTCTAAGTCGCCTGTTGGCCTGGTGTGCTGCCCAGAAGCCTGCCGTATTGCTCTTGTCCCAACTCGATGTTCCAACGTTACGGTCGTGGATACATTCTTGGACGGGTGCT
>Ga0210400_10000930_pt1 | contig 30232 bp, 28 predicted proteins | sample IncBWH26MmetaG_FD_155456 | JGI IMG/M metagenome (GOLD analysis project Ga0210400, IMG submission 155456) | Forest soil microbial communities from Barre Woods Harvard Forest LTER site, Petersham, Massachusetts, United States - Inc-BW-H-26-M | ecosystem: Environmental > Terrestrial > Soil >... | reverse complement strand
AGTCTCAGTACAATCGGTCGCACTCGATACGGCAAGAACTCTCCGCCATCTGGCGGAAGAAATTGAAAAAACACCGGCAGCACCTCTGGAAGACCTGGAGCGCCGCCTGACCGTGCTCGAAGAAAAACTCTTCGCTGTGTTGCTGGCGTCCACCCCGGATGAAGAACTCGTCACCGTTCGCGCCGAAGCCGACCGCGATCTCGCCCCCTATCGCCGTAAAATGTCCGGACCTCAAATCGACCAACTGCAGAAGCAGTACGTACACAAGCGCCTGCTGGAAAAATTCCACCTGCCGCGGCTCAGTTTGTTTTACATGTAGGTGAGAAGCTGCTTTCGGTTCGGCTTTGCAAGGCGGCTTCAGCCGCGTCGTTGTTCGGGAAGGGCACGACTTCAGTCGTGCCGTAAGCCGCCGACATCCTCGCGGCTTTAGCCGCTGCGGTAAGCTGTTCCAAACGTGACCCATTCATTCGACGCACTGATTCTCGGAGGTGGCGCAGCCGGCCTGATGTGCGCCATCGAAGCCGGCAAGCGCGGACGCCGCGTTGCCGTTCTCGATCACGCGGACCGCCTGGGCAAGAAAATTCTCATCTCCGGCGGCGGCCGCTGCAATTTCACCAACCTCCACTGCGAGCCCGAGAATTTCCTCTCGTCCAACCCTCACTTTGCCAAGTCGGCGCTAGCCCGCTACACCCCCGCCGATTTCATCGCGCTCGTCGAAAAGCATCGCATTCCGTATCACGAAAAAACGCTGGGACAATTATTCTGCGACCGCTCGTCGCGCGACATCCTGGGGATGCTCGAAGAAGAATGCCGCGCCGTCAGCGTAAACATTGTTCTAAACGCCAAAATTCAGGGAGTGAGCCGAACCACGGATTTTGTTGTCCACACATCCAATGCGGAATTCCATGCGCCCGCCTTAGTCGTCGCGACCGGGGGCTTGTCCATTCCGAAGATCGGCGCCACTTCTTTTGGCTATGAACTCGCCCGCCAGTTCGGTCTCAAGATCCGCGATCCCTGGCCGGGTCTCGTGCCCCTGGTGCTCGAAGCCGGAGATCGTTCTCGCTATTGCGACCTCACCGGCGTCTCCGCCGAAGTGATTGTCTCGTGCAAGGGGCAGCAGTTCCGCGAAAAAATGCTGATCACTCATCGCGGCCTCAGCGGCCCCGCGATCCTGCAGATTTCTTCCTACTGGAAGAAGCCGCAGGAAATCAGGATTGACCTCGCTCCAGGAAACGAAGTGATCGCGATATTCCGCGACCCCAAAACGCCACGGACTCTGGCCTCGCTGCGATCTGAGTTCCGCAAGACCCTGCCAGCGCGCCTGGCCGAGCGATGGCTCGAACTGCACCCGCCCCCCGCGTGGACCAACACCGCTCTAACGGATTTCGAGCAGCAGGCGCATGCGTGGACGATCACACCGGCGGATACGGAGGGCTACGAGAAAGCCGAAGTCACCGCCGGCGGCGTCGACACCGACGAGCTTTCCGCCAAGACGATGGAGAGCCGCAAGGTCCCGGGTTTATTTTTCATCGGCGAAGTCGTGGACGTGACCGGCCATCTCGGTGGCTTCAACTTCCAATGGGCCTGGGCCTCAGGCGCGGCAGCGGGCCGAGCGTTGTAAACTAACTGCCCAGCATCCGGGAGGAGAGCCATGAACACGGAAAGAGTTTCTCGACGGAAATTGTTTTGCCTGATTGTCGTTGCATTCCTCGCAAGTGCGGCGCTTGCTCAGACATCTTCGACTACTCTGCTGGCGCTGTCCAAGAACGACAAAACCGTCGCCATCGTTGACCCCGCCACGCTGAAGGTTCTCGCCCGGGTTGCGTCCGGCCCGGATCCCCACGAGATCATCGCGTCCGACGACGGCAAACTCGCCTTCATCTCCAACTACGGCGGCTCTGACAGTTCTCTCAATACGATTTCAGTCGTCGATCTGGTTGCTCGCAAGGCGCTGCCGCCCATCGATCTCGGCGCGCTGCGTTCTACACACGGCCTGGCATTCGCGGGCGGCAAACTCTATTTCACCGCGGAGACGAATAAAGTCATCGGCCGCTACGACCCCGCCACCCAGCGCGTGGATTGGATTCTCGGTACCGGCCAGGATCGCACTCACATGGTTGACGTTTCGAAAAATCTCGACCGAATCATTACTTCCAACGTCAACTCCGCCACCATCAGCATCATCGAACAAGTCACGCAGCCCAATGGAGGCTTCGGTCCTCCGCCGGGTGCACCCGGACCTCCTCCTGGTGTGCCGCCTCAAGGCCCCGGTGGCCCTCCTGGTGCGCGACAGACTTGGGAAGTCACGAACATCCCCGCAGGCCGCGGCGTCGAAGGCTTTGATGTCTCGCCCGACGGCAAGGAAATCTGGGCGGCCAACGCCCGCGACGCAACTGTCACCATCATTGATGTCGCCACTAAAAAAGCCGTTGAGACTCTTCCGATCCCGGTGAAGGGTGCGAACCGCCTGAAGTTCACGCCCGACGGCAAACTGGTCCTGATCTCCGCTCTGGGTGCGCGTGCCGGGGACACAAGCCTGGTTGTGATCGATGCCGTCACTCACAAAGAAATGAAGCAGCTGAATCTGGGCGGCGGCGCAGCCGGAATCCTCATCGCTCCCGACGGCTCCCACGCCTACGTAGCCGTCAGCACAGCCGACAAGATCGCAGTCATCGACCTGAGGACCCTGGAAGTGACCGGACAAATCGAAGCCGGAAAACAGCCAGACGGGTTGGCGTGGGCGGTGCGTAAGTAACGTAGGCTCCAAGGCTGTAACTTATATGTTACAATGGAGAAAGCAATTGAGCTTCGACGCTACGTCACCCGCGAAGGGAACGATGTTTTCGGAGAGTGGCTAGCGAAGCTAAAGGATGCACGCGCCAAGGCAAAGATCGTGATTCGCCTCGACCGCGTAGCGCTTGGCAATTTCGCGGATTGCAAGCCGCTTCAAGGCGGCCTGTGCGAACTGAGGATCGATTGGGGACCCGGCTACCGGGTGTACTACGCGATGTTAGGCAAGGCCTGCGTGTTACTTCTCGGGGGCGGCGACAAACGCAAACAGTCCGCGGACATCGAAAGGGCGCTTGCGCGCCTCGCGGACTACAAAGAAAGGGCCAGGGCCGTATGAAACGCAAAACCAGCATTTCGCACGACGAGGCTGTGATTCGCGAACTGCGCGACAACCCCCGTTTTGCCGTCGAGTATCTGAAAGCAGCCCTCGAAGAAGACAGCGAGCCCCGCGTCCTGCTGATCGCCCTGCGCCGGGTGGTGCAGGCCCGCGGCATTGCCAAAATTGCAAAGACCGCTGGAGTCGAACGCGAGAGTCTCTACCGCGCTCTATCGAAGCATGGCAACCCCCGGCTGTCTACGCTGGCAGCGGTGACCAAGGCGGTGGGGCTAAGACTCACGGTTGAGGCTGCGGGATAAAGGATGTTACGGAGAGTCAGTGTCGGTATTTGCACAACGAGATCGTCATGACTTATGCCATGCGCATGCCCGCGCTTGCTCTTATCCTCTTTCTCGGCGGAACATCAGGCCTAGCGATAGCCCAAGGCCGGGTCGTCGTCGAGATCGATAAGGTCCAGGTAGTGCATGCCATATCAGGCATCGTCCGCGATCCGAGTGGGACGCCGGTTTCGGGTGCAACGGTTTCCGAGATTTCACCGGACAGGAAGACGGTCATTCAGAGCACGACCACCGACCAAAGAGGTAGCTTTGTCATTGTTCCAACCGCTAAGAAGAAGGTTTACGATTTAAGGATTTCATTCGACAAATCCCCAGGCTTCAATCCACTGATTGTTCACGTGAGAGTTAGTAAGTGGACGAAGAAGTTGTTAGACCTCAAGCTCTACATCAGTACCTGATTTTGTTCACGGAGAATCTTGCTCCTCACAATCGAAAAGCTGATCTACGGCGGCGACGGCCTGGCCCGTCTGCCCGCCGCTCCTGATTCCGCTCCTCACACCGATGAAGCCCGTGGACGCGGCAAAGCCGTGTTCGTTCCCTTCGTTCTAGCTGCAGAAAAAGTTGAGGCGTCGCTCACCGAGCAGAAGCCGGGATTCGCGCGCGCGCGCGCCGATTCAATCATCGAGCCCTCTCCACACCGCGTGCCGCCACCCTGCCCGCACTTCACCCGCTGTGGCGGATGCCACTACCAGCACGCCAGCTACGAGCACCAACTTGCGATCAAGAAAGAAATCCTGCGCGAGAGCCTGCTTCGAACCGCCAAGCTCGACTTACCCTTCGACATCGAAGTTCATCCATCGCCACCGTGGAATTATCGCAACCGCTCGCGTCTGCAAGTGCAGGTCAGTCCGGCATTCGCTGCCGGATACTTCAAGCTGGCCTCCCACGAACTGCTGGCGGTCGAAGAGTGTCCCATCAGTTCGCCGCTGATCAATCGTGGCATCGCCGCACTCTGGCAGAGCGGGCGCGCCGGCAAAGTTCCTCAGGGAGTGCGCGAAGTCGAATTCTTCGCCAACTCTGCCGAAACGCAGTTGCTGTTGGAGGTCAACTGCGCTCGTGAGGCCCGTCGCGCCGCGGTGCGCGAGTGGGCGGAAGACTTCCGCGCAGCTATGTCCGAGATTTCAGGAGTGGTCGCGTTTCGCGAACCCAATCCCGGCGACCGCAAGGCCGGGGCACAGGAAATTCTCGTCACGGTCGGCGCTGCGTTCCTGACCTACCAGACCGGGCGGGCGGCCTACCGCGTCAGCGCGGGAGGCTTCTTTCAAACCAATCGTCATTTGATCGACGAACTGATCAACATTGTCACCGCAGGACAGTCTGGCAAGCTCGCCGTCGACCTCTACGCCGGCGCCGGGCTGTTTTCCACAGCCCTGACCCGTGATTTTGATCACGTCGTTTCTGTCGAGTCGTCACAGACATCCACAGGCGATCTTGCCTACAATCAGCCATCGAATGGAGAAACGGTCCAGGCCACCGCGGAGCGGTACTTGGTCGGCGCTGAGAACACGGGGCGCGCCGGGAAGGGCGCAGCAACCGTCCGTAGTGCTACTCCGCCCGACCTGGTAGTGGTGGATCCGCCCCGCAGTGGCCTGGGAGAAGGCGTAGCGCGAACCTTGGCGGCTTTGGGCGCGCCCCGCATGGTCTATGTGTCGTGCGATCCGGCGACCCTGGCGCGCGATCTAGTGCCCCTGCTGGCCGCCGGCTACCGTGTCGACCAAGTGCACCTGGTCGATCTGTTTCCCCAGACCTACCACCTGGAAAGTGTTGTGCACCTGGTTCGATAACGCATCCAGTTCGATGAAGTTGAGCGTGCTTGGATTAGACCCGTGTAGCGCCGGCGTCCCGCCGGCTGTCCCGGGGGCGTCCCGCCCGCGTCGCGTCGGTCTTTGCCTATGAACGGAATCCCTACTCCGACGCACGCCAGCCCTCCCTCTTTCCACTTCAAGGCGTCGCGTCAGCCCATGCTCTGGGCGGTCATCGCCTACGCTGCGGGCATCGTCGCCGGAGTCTACCTGTGGCGGCCCGCACTGTGGTGGGTGTTCGCCGGGGCCGCGTTTGTGGCAGCCGCAATGTATTTCGCTCGGCGCCGGAGCCTCCTCGGATGGGCGCTCGCCTTGGGAGCGTTCTTCCTCGCAGGCGCGCTGCACGTTCAACTGCGCGCCGCCGGGCCGCACCTCGACACCGCCATTCAATCCTACGCAGACCGCCAGGAAATCCAAATCACGGCGCACGCCACACACGACGGCCGATTGCAGGAAGGTGGCTTCAACGAAATCAAACAGACGGTTGACCTCGAGACCGAACAAATTCAGACCGAGTCAGGCCAGATTGAAGCCATCCACTCCGGCATCCGCCTGAGCATTTATAGCCCGCGCCCGAACGATGCGGCTCCAGAAGAAAACTCCGAGACGACTACCACAAGTTCCGCCGCCGCAATGCCCGTCCTCCACTACGGCGACCGCATCCGCTTTTCCGCCAAGCTTAGGCTGCCGCGTAATTTCCGCAATCCCGGCGCCTTCGACTATCGGGGATACCTCGCCGACCGCGGCATCGCCGCACTGGGCTCAACGAAAATTCAAAACGTCGAACGCATCCCCGGATTCGCCGGCAGCCGGATCGGCGCCTGGCGCAGCCGCCTGCACCGCGGAGTCGTCGCCAAAGTTCACGAACTCTGGCCTCCACGCGAGGCCGCCCTCATCGACGCCATGGTCATCGGCGAAGAAGCTTTCATCGACCGCGACACCCGCGTCGATTTCCAGCGCTCGGGCACCTACCACGTCCTCGTCGTCTCCGGTATGAACGTCAGCATCCTGGCCTTCGTCGTCTTCTGGACTCTGCGCCGCCTGCGGGTGGGCGATATCCCTACGACGTTGCTCACGGTAGCTTTCTGCGCCGCCTACGCCTTCACCACTGAAGTCGGCGCTCCGGTCTGGCGCGCCACGCTCATGTGCGCTATCTATTTAGGAACGCGTCTGCTATACCGCGATCGCGCCATGGTCAACGCTCTGGGAGCTGCGGCGCTTGCACTCCTGATCCTCGACCCGCGCCAGCTTTTCACTGCCAGCTTCCAGATGACCTTTGTCTGCGTGCTGATTGTCGCCGCCATTGCGATCCCCATTCTGCAGCGCACCTCGCAGCTGCAGAAACAGGCGCTCGCCAACTGGGATTCAAACACCTACGCCGCGCAGCTTTCCCCGCGGGTAGCCCAGTTCCGCGTGGACCTGCAGTTCATCGCCGCCCGGGTTGCGCTGTTCGTAGGAAAAAAGTGGTCGCGCCGCCTGGTCCGGGGCACTACGGCATTCTTTCTGCGTGCGTGGGAATTGCTGTTCGTCTCCGCCGTCATGCAGATGGGACTCGCCCTGCCCATGGCGTATTACTTTCATCGCGCCACCACCATCGGATTGCCCTCCAACCTGATCGTCGTCCCGTTAACCCAGTTGATGATGCCCGCCGCCGCAGCTGCTCTGGCCCTGGGCTGCATCTCTCCGTGGCTGGCAAAAGTCCCCGTATTCCTGACGACGCTGGCCCTCAACGGCATCACCGGAACCGTGCACGGCCTGGGTTCCCTGCGATTCGGCGCGCTTCATCTGGCCGACCTGCGAGTTCCCATGCCGTCCGTGGTCATGATCACGCTGGCCGCAGCCGCACTGCTGCTGGCAATGTGGTCGGCGCGACGGCGCCCGCTCGTCGCAACCGCCGGTCTCGCGGCGACTCTAATCGCCTCCTTCGTTCTCGCATTCATTCCAGCCGCACCACGCACGCGCCCTGCAGTATTAGAGGTGACTTCGATCGACGTGGGCGAAGGTGACTCCACTCTTCTGGTAACTCCGCAAGGCCGCACCTTGCTCATCGATGCCGGAGGTCCCATCGGCCCCGGCGGCTCACAACTCGACTTCGGCGAAGATGTCGTCTCTCCCTACCTGTGGACGCGCGGCATCTCGCGGCTCGACGTGGTCGCGATTACGCACGGCCATTCCGACCACATCGGCGGCATGATCGCAGTGTTGAAAAATTTTCATCCCAAGGAATTGTGGGTCGGCCTCCTGCCGCCCAGTCAGGCTCTTGAGAAAGTGATCACCACGGCGGAGTCGCTCGGCGTCAAAGTCGTGCGCCATTGGGAGGGCGATGAGTTCGACCTTGGCGGAGCGAAAATCCAGGTGCTGTTCCCGCCGCGCGACTGGCCCGCCGGCCCTAAGCCCCAAAATAAAGATTCGATGGTGATGCGCGTGAGTTACGGCAATTCGTCAGTCTTACTCGAGGGCGACGCGGAAAAGGAGGAGGAGCGGCACGTAGCCTCGCTTCGTCATCCCACCGCGAACTTGATCAAAATCGGCCACCATGGCAGTGCGAACGCGACTACTCCGGAACTGCTCGCCGCAGCCAAGCCGCAGTTCGCCATCATTTCAGTAGGATCAGGAAATTCCTTCGGCCTGCCGCGCAGCGAAATTCTCGGCCGCCTGGCCAACGCGGGAGCCCGCGTCTACCGCACCGATCTCGACGGAGCCGTCACCTTCTACCTCGACGGCCACTCGGTCACGCCTTCGGTGGCGGCTCTTCAATAATCGCAATCTCGGCCGTCGTGTCATCGTCTTCTGCCGACGACTGCATCGAAGAGGATCGCTGCTGCTCCGCAATCAACTGCCGCGCCGCTTCCGCATCCTCCTCGCGCACCAGGATCAGCATCCCGCCCAGCCCCGGAAACGCATCCTGCACCAGAGATGCAGAAGTCAGATCGCTGTCAATGCCCTCCGAATCAAGCAACCCCTTCACCACCAGCGCCTCCGATTCCTGCTCCGAATCAAACACCTTCACCAGCTTCTCGTTCGGGTTAGGGGACCGCGCGTCAGCGGTCGAATTGCCAGGTTGTGCCATGACCTCTCCAATTTTGGAACCGCCCCGAAGAGGGCCGAGTCCGTGTAGACAGTGATTTTACTCTCACTCCCTCATGTGGGGACAGCCGCCCCAGGCTGTCCGCGGAGCGAACCTCCGCCGCAGTCCGCTGGTTGCCCCACCCTTCTCGCGTTCTTTGCGAGAGAGCCTGCCCTGAGCTTGCCGAAGGGGTGGGGATTTTGATGCTTCAGCCGGGTACCCATTTCTTGCGTTTTGCGAGAAGTGGGGATTTTCGTCCAGTAGTCACGTACGCTTCAGCGGATCAAGAACGGCACCTTCGGGCAATTGCATTCTTCCCCGTCTGCGAGACAATGCCCCTAACCTTGTCGCTACGCTAGGCCGCGTTGCATGATCCAAGTTGTAGGTCAGAAAAGGGGAATAGAAAAGGGGTCCCATGAACACTCACCAGCAGGCCGGGAACCGACCGAGCTTTCCCATCGCCGAGCGGCAGTCTCTCCGCGAGCGCGAAGAAGAATCCCGAAAAATCCGCCGCCTGCAACTGGTGATCAGCATGGTCATGTCCGTCATCTGCCAGGACCCCAACCTCACCGTCGAAGAAGCCTCCGAACTGGCCGCCGGAGCCAAGCGCGCCGCCCTCGCCATGTTCCCCGACAAAGAGTTGGCCTACGATCTGCTCTACAAACCGCGCCTGCAACGCCTGATGAAGGAACGCTTCCGCCTGCAGTAGGGGAACTCATGATCGCGATTCTTGATTGTTCATGTCATTGAACTCGACGTTGCAGCCCTGGGCAGAGGCTCCGCCATTCGGCGTCGACCGCTCCGCGCGGGCGCTACAATGCGGTGTTCGGAAGTCGGGGGGGGACATGCGATGGCGACCACAGAAGACATCATTGAAAGTATTGCGCGACGGTTGAGCGAGGGTGGCTACAAGGTCTCTCGTGAAGTGACCCTCCCGAACGGACCCACAGCCAAGATTGCAGCATCGAAAACATATTTCTCATGGAAGGGGCTTGTAATTTTGTCTCAACATATTGTCGTTCAGCAACTGGACAATGCAAAGACACAGGATATTCAAGCGCTCTTTGAATCCGGCTTTCGATTTGGCAAACATGCCAACTGGATACCGTTGTTGAGAGGCATGCAGTTTGGTTACATGATCATTCCGGTAATCGTCGGCGCTAACCCTGATGGTGCGTTGGTGCAGTACGTCTCATCATCGCCTCGGAAGCACTGGTCGCTGTTTGAGTACCCCGTCTTTGTGGACTCACACAACTCCGAGACATTCAGCTTTCAAGGCACAGCGGTCTGGGGCGCTTTTTTCTTTTCCGATTTGCGGAAAGTCATCGAGAAGTACATCACGAGTTTGCCCACCAAGGCATCCGACCGCTAGCCGAACCGACTTGGAGTGTTTGGTGGAGCGAGCCGGACGAGCCTTTATTCGTCCACCACCGAATTCGTCAACGTTCCTACACCCGCCACAGTGACCTCGACCACATCCCCCGCCACCAGCGGCCCCACGCCCGCAGGCGTCCCCGTAGGAATCAAGTCCCCCGGAAATAAAGTCATGGCCTGCGAGATATGTCGAATCACCAAGTCGAGCGCAAAAAGAAAATCCCGCGTGTTGCCGTCTTGCTTGACCTGGCCATTCACGCGCGTCTGCACACCCACTCCGGCCCACGGATCGATTTCGTCCGTCACCACCGGCCCCACCGGACAAAACGTGTCAAAGCCCTTGGCCCGCGACCACTGCCCATCTTTATTCTGCAAATCGCGCGCCGTCACATCATTCACACACGTGTACCCCAAAATGTATTGCCGGATATCCGCGTCCGCCGCCGGCTGGAAACAAGTCCTCCCGATCACCACGCCCAACTCGCCCTCAAGATCCACCCGCTGCGAAATCTTCGGACGCCTCACCACCCCTCCCGGCGCCAGCAGCGCCGATGTGGCTTTCAAAAAGATCAGCGGCTCCGTGGGCACATCGTGCCCCAACTCCGCCGCGTGCTCGCGATAGTTCCTCCCCACGCACACAATTTTCGACGGACGCACCGGAGGCAGCAGCGCCGCCTCCTCCAGCGGAATCGCCTCAATCCGCCGCGTGCGCAAACTTTCCATATCCCCGTCGGCTTCTTCGGGTGGGGTAACCAGCACGCGCACAATCGCGTCCCGCCCCGCAACGGACTCAACCAGCCCGTACTCGGCCTGGCCATTGAATTGAAATCGGCAATATCTCATAGCGATCTATCTAACCATATCTGCTGAAATTGAGGCGAAACAGAAAGAAAATATTTTCAGGCGGGAGCGAAAATAAACCTTCCTCGTCACCGTGGAAGATCTGCCCTTTAGGGCCGCGTAAAGCACCAGACAATAATCGTGGGCTTCAGCCCCCATAGCGAATCACGGCACCGTTTCCCCCGCCTCCTCCGACCGCGCACTCTCATTCCCACGCACGTCAACGGCAGTTATCGAATACGTATAACTTTTCCCCGAAGCGACGGAAACGTCCCGGTATGCCGGCGTCTTCAGCAGTTCTGCGTTCACCTTCACCCCAGCCATTCCATTTTCGCGACGATAAACGTTGTATCCGTCGAGATCGACATCAGTCACCGGCGCCCATACCAGATCGATAAACGCCTTCTGTCCCGGACCGGAAGCCACCGCTTGCAACCCCGAAGGAACCGCTGGCGGAAAAACATCGTCGGCAAATACTCTGATCTCAGGCGTGTCATCGCCCTCGACCTGCACCTCAGGTTTGTTTTCCTGCGCCATCACCGTTACCGTGTCCGCGTGATATTCGTAGGTCTTCTCCCACTCGATGTTCGCATCGGTAAGAGTCAGATTACGTTCGCTTCCCGCTGGAATCTCGGCGGCTAGAACCTCTTCCCTGCTCCCTTCCACACGCCGGTAAACACGATAGACGTAGCGCAAGGCCTTCGTGGAACCCGCGGGCGGAACTTCGTTCGTCCAGTTCAGCACGACTCCCTGACTCGTGACTCGCGCGGCAAAATCCTGTGGCGGCGGCATAGTGCGAACCAGCGAGACCCGCACCTGATTCGAAAGTCCGGCTGCGCGGCCCTCGCTGTTGAGTACCTCGATGGCATAAGTAATCGATGCCGTGGGATCGTCGCTCGTAATCTGACTCGCGAGCGCATCCGTGTACGACGCTGCCACCTTCTGCTTGGAAGATTTCGCGAAGACCGGACTGGGCCGCGATGGAACCGGCTGCGCAACAACTGGCTGCGCTGGAGCCTCCCCCACCGGCGTTCCGCACTGCGTCAACACCGCCGTCAGACTTCTACAGATTCGCGTCGGCCCCAGATTGCGAACCGTCTGACGATCCGTCGTAGCGCTAGGAATCGTCCAGGTGAGCATGACTCGATCACCCTTGCGCGCGGCCCGCAGGTCCGTAGGCGGCTTCGGCAGTTCCAGCGACGGAGGCCGCGGCGGCCCAATCGTCGCGCACGCCGTGATCAGCCACGGCGCACAAAGAGCCAGCGACAACCTCAGCGTGCAGCGTCTCATGCGGAAGAAAACAGACTATCAGATTACAAGCGCCAGTCCGGCGACTAACCACTGACCACTAACCACTGATTTCCTTCACCGCCTCCCGAAACACTTTCGTGTGCCGGTCCACAGCTTCCGCTTCCGTCTGCGGCGACATCAACGCCATGTTGTGAAACGGCGTCAGCAGAATTCCACGATTCATGGCGTAGAGATGCATGAACCGTTCCAGTTCGAAGTTCATCGCATCATGCGCCTGCGAACCATTTTTCGGCTCCTCGGCGCCGAAAAGATACTCCGCTCGGCATCCCAGGCGAGTCACGTGCCAGGGAAGTTCCGCGTCTTTAATCGCCTTGGCCACGCCCGCCGTCCATCGCTCGGCCATCGGAATCATGTGGTCGAAAGCTTCCTTCGTAAGCACTTTCGTCAGCGTGGCCCGCATCGCGGCCAGAGACAATGCATTCCCAGCAAGCGTGCCCCCAATCCCGCCTACGTCGCAGTTCTCGAGTTCCTGCTTCGCCACAATGCGCTCGGCCACTTCCTGCGAGAAACCGTAGGCCGCGCCCGGAATGCCTCCGCCAATCGCCTTGCCGAAAACCAGAATGTCCGGCTCAAGATTTTCCGCGCGCGTGTACCCTCCTGGCCCGGCGCAGATCGTATGCGTTTCATCAATGATGAGCAGCGTCCCGTGCTCGCGCGTCAGTTCGCGCAGCGCTTTGTGATATCCACCTTGCGGATGCACGATGCCGACATTCGTCATGGCGGGCTCGGCCAGCACGCAAGCCACATCGTCGGAATGGAGCGCCGCTTCCAGCGCATCGACATCGTTGAACTCAACTACCTTGGTCGTCACCGCCGGATTCACCGGAGGTCCAACGTTCCCCGGCCGCGGTCCCGCCACTCCGTTGGCCCCCAGACTGATAAACGTCTCATCCACGGTGCCGTGGTAGCACCAGTTGAAAACCAGAATCTTCGGCCGTCCCGTGATCTGCCGCGCCAGCCGGATCGAAAACCGGTTCGCGTCGGTCGCCGTCAGCGCGAACTGCCAGTAGGGCAACTGAAACCGCTTCTGCAATTCCTCGGCAACAAAAATCGAATCTTCCCCCGGCAGCATCAGCGTAATGCCGCGCCGCAACTGCTCTTCTACCGCCTTCACGGTTGAAGACGGCGAATGCCCCGTCATCGCTCCCGTATCGCCCAGGCAAAAGTCAACGTAACGATGCCCGTCCACGTCGAAGAACTCCGCCCCCTGCGCTTCCCGCACAAACGGCGGAAACGCTCCCGCCCACTTCACCATCCAGTTCATGGGCACGCCCGCCAGCAGCGACTTCCGCGCCCGCTCGAACAGCGCCTTCGACTTCGGACGCTCATCCACAAACTTCTTCTGCTCGCGAGCCATCAGGGACTGCAGGCGCGACCGGTCAACAATTCTCATAATCAAGAAGATAAACCACAGAGCACACAGAGAACCACAAAGGAAATCTGGCAGTTCCTCTGTGTTTCTCTGTGTCCTCTGTGGTTAAAGATTTTCCTACAGAATGTAGCGCGACAAGTCCTGGTCCTTCACAATGTCGGTCAGCATCTTGCGGACATAGTCGGCGTCGATGGTCACGTGGTCGCCCTTCTTTTCCGGCGCATCAAAGCTCAACTCGTCCAAAACCCGCTCCATGATGGTATGCAGCCGCCGCGCCCCGATGTTCTCCGTGCTCTCGTTGACGCGGAAGGCGAAGTGTGCAATCTCGTCCAGCGCTTCCTTCGTGAACTCCAGCTTCACGCCCTCGGTTTCGAGCAGAGCCGTGTACTGTTTCACCAGCGACGATTTCGGCTCGGTCAGAATCCGCACGAAATCTTCCATGGTCAGCGACTGCAGCTCCACGCGAATCGGAAACCGCCCCTGCAGTTCCGGAATCAAGTCGCTCGGCTTAGAAACGTGAAATGCACCCGCGGCAATGAATAAAATATGATCGGTGCGCACCATGCCGTAGCGCGTATTCACAGTCGTGCCTTCGACGATGGGAAGAATGTCGCGCTGCACGCCCTCCCGCGAAACGTCCGGCCCATGCCCGCCTTCGCGTCCGGCAATTTTGTCGATCTCATCGAGAAACACGATTCCGGAATTCTCGACGCGGTCAATCGCCATCCGCGTGACTTGATCCATATCAATGAGCCGCTGCTCTTCTTCCTGAATCAGGTATTCGAAAGCCTCGTTCACCTTCATCTTCCGCTTCTTGGTGCGCTGTCCGAAAAGGTTCGGCAACATATCTTTGATGTTGACGTCCATCTCCTCCACACCCTGATTCGTCAGAATTTCAAACGACGGGAAGTTGCGCTCACGCACATCGATTTCGACCATGCGGTCGTCCAGCTTTCCTTCACGCAGTTGCTGGCGCAGTTTTTCGCGCGTCCGGTTCGAAGATTCAGTCAGCGCCGTGCTGCCATCAATCACCACGCCGCCCGCCGTCGAAGCTGCTTCAGGCCGCGGCGCCGGCGAAGGCGGCAGCAGAATATCCAGCAGCCGTTCTTCCGCATTCAACTCCGCCTTGTCGGCCACGTCTTCCAGCTTTTCTTCGCGGACATTGTCGATCGCAATCTCGACCAGATCGCGCACCATCGATTCCACATCGCGACCCACGTAGCCGACCTCGGTAAACTTCGAGGCTTCCACTTTCAAGAACGGAGAATTCGCCAGCTTCGCCAGCCGCCGCGCAATCTCCGTCTTGCCCACGCCCGTGGGCCCGATCATGATGATGTTCTTGGGAATAATTTCTTCGGCGAGTTCCGGCGTGAGTTTCTGTCGCCGCATGCGATTGCGCAGCGCAATGGCCACCGCGCGCTTGGCATCCTTCTGCCCGATCACGTGTTTATCGAGTTCAACTACGATCTCGCGCGGAGTCAGTTCATCCAGCGCAAGCTGTTCTTCTTCGGCAGTGGAGGGAAGGTATATAGCCATAGTCAGTTCTCAGTTCTCGGTTCTCAGCTCTCAGTTAGCGCAGCGAGATTGTGCTGAGAACTGAGAACCGAGAACTGAGAACTAGAGTTCTTCAATCGTTACCTTGTCATTGGTATAGATGCACATCTTGCCCGCAATCTTCATCGCCTCTTCGGCGATCTGGTGGGCCGAGAGCTCCGTATGCTCCGCCAGCGCCTGCGCCGCGGCCTGCGCGTAAGGCCCGCCGCTGCCGATCGCCGCCACCGCGCCGTCGGGCTCAATCACATCGCCCTGCCCGCTCAACAGAAACGTCTGCTCCTTATCGCACACCAGCAGCAACGCTTCCAGATGCCGCAGGAATTTGTCAGTGCGCCAGTCGCGCGCCAGTTCCACTGCCGCCCGGCCCAGGTTTCCGTGATACTGCTCCAGCTTGGCCTCAAAGCGGCTGAAGAGAGTAAACGCGTCCGCCGTCGACCCCGCAAATCCCGCCACAATCTTGTCGTTATAGAGCCGCCGGATCTTCTTAGCCGAGTGCTTGATCACAGACTCGCCCAGCGTGACCTGGCCGTCGCCGGCCAGAACCACCTTGCCGTTGCGGCGAACCGATAAAACTGTCGTGGATCGAATCAGTCGCTTCGTAGTCATGAGCGCAATTTTTGATTATAACAGTCGGGGAAAGAGGCGCACGGCGCTTTGGGTGCTGATCTAAGTTGTGTGTTGCCGCGGTGCCAAAGGTCTCCTCCGTTTTTTCTTGACTGGAATTCTCGAATTGCGATCTTTAACTCCTCGATCCGCAACTTCGCCTCTTGGATGGCAGAATCTCAAGAATCTACCTTCAGGGTCATCTTTCCGGTTGACAATCGACTTAGACATGATAAGTTATTATCGAGGTTGCCATGATAAGCGATTCCGAGAAGAAAGTGATTGAAAAATACTTTTCTGACCTGCGCGATTTGAGTCATGCTCGGATTTTGATCGACTACAAAATGAATCGCGTCGAAACAGGAATTCGCGCTATTCTCGCGCTGTCTAATGATGAAGAAGTCATGCCCTACCTCGAACGTCTGGACGATATTGTTAGACCCGAGGGATTCACAGACGCGGTTCGCAGATTGTTGCGGTCTAGCAATGAAGCTCTTACGCCTGTAGAACTTAGAGCAAAGTTGCCTGACGCCGGATTTTCCTTGACAGATTATTCTAATCCGCTCGCGTCCATCCACACGATTCTCAAGCGCCTTGTAAAGACGGGAGAGGCAAGAATCGTTCTGAAAGGCGATAAAACGGCCTATCTGCGAACGGTCGGCCTCCCAGCTCCGATTGGCCCGAACCATCCTTTGCATAAGCTGAGAGTAAATCCGCGAGGTCGTACTGTTCCTCCGCCGCCGGAGGTAGACGCATTGGCTGACATTCCCAACCGATTCGGAACGAGTTTGGGCGAGATGCTGAAACGGCCGGAAAAAAAGAAATGACTTTAGGTGTTCAATCTGCGCGCAAGGAGAGTCGCTATGACGGTCAGAGGGCCGACACGACGTAGGAAGTGGGCAGAGGGCATTCGAGGAACCATCCGGACGATGCGGGTTTATTAGCAACACAAATTTAGGTCAGTGCCCGATATTGGGTAAGAGTTTCCCTGCAACATGAGCAAATGGACCAAAACCCGCCGCGATCCTGGCCGCACTTATCAGCATGAGCAGGAAGCGAAGCAGTTGCGTGATGACCTGAAGCGAGTAAAGGAGCTGATCGCGGAGGCCGCAGAAGGAAACGATGAAGCCGAATCCACCTACGTCGGGATTATCAATCGGCTTGAACCAACGATGGGAAAAGAGAAGCGGAAGGATCTGATCAGGCAGTTTCGCGACGCCGTTGCCGGCCACCAGCAACAACGCGGTCAATCGAATCGTTGATCTCCTTGCGGGTTTTGCGCAAATCTTCCGTGCTCATGTTCTTGGCCGCAGAATCGGCCAGCTCATTCATACTGTCCATCAAGGTCTCAATCGAAGACTTGTTTTTCTTTTGCGCGGCAGGCACTCGACCCTCTCTCTTCTGGTTTCCGGTTGGCATTTAAGTTTACTCTACAAGTTTACCAGTCACAGCAAACGTGACCAAAGTCTTGCGCGCCTAGTTCCGGAGCAAGGGTGGTTTAGGTTCACGGTCCTGGCGTCTAACCTCAGCTTTTTCTCACATTTACAGTGCCCTTCAGTAACCATTCCGCCGATTACCGCTGTGACATTTACCCGCCTCGCCCGAGCCCGTACTTTGGAACTCATGGGCCACTCTGCTGCGGTCTTGTGCAACGACAAACGGTCACTCCAAACCCTGGAAGCCACGCTCGAAGAGCTCGAAATCGAGCTGGAGAAATGTCCCTCCGGGCAGAAGGCGCTCGAACTGGTCATGACTGGCCAATGTTCCACGCTGATCGTTGACTTTGATTTGCCCGGTGCGGAAGAGGTCATCCGCATGGCGGCTTTGTTGCCGCCCGCCCAAAAGCCCGACCTGCTGGCCGTCGCCAGCCGCGCCTGGCCCGGCACCGGACAAGCGTTCCAGTCCGGCGCCAGCCGCATCCTGTACCGGCCGCTCGAAAGCGAGCAGGTTAAAGAAGCCTTAAAAGCGGACGCGAAATCCAGGAAAACCAACCGCCGCAAAGCTGCTCGCTACGATGTGAAGACTTTGGTCTACCTTGATCTCGAAAACGGAACGCTTCCCGGCGTCAGCATTGACATCGGCGAACACGGCCTCGCGATTCAAGCCACCGAACCCGTGCCCATGAGTTCGAACCTGGCTTTTCGCTGCGTGCTTCCCGGCACGGATATTACCCTGCAAGGACACGCCGACGTCATGTGGGCCAGCGATCAAGGACGCGCCGGACTCTTCTTCTCCAAGCTCAGCCCCGTCGCCCGCAAACATCTCAAGCACTGGCTCAACCAGCGCAGCGCCCAAAGCAAAGGTAAAAATAAAGATAAAGACCACAAACACGACCTGCGCGACTTGCTGCCGCCCGAAGACGCCCACGTCTCCTTCGCCGCCTCTGAATAGGCGCGGAGAGGTGACGCACCAAGAGATCCGCGGCTGCCTAGCAACTTGGGCAATCCCAATAAACCAGCCCGGCCCTGATCAGGCCGGGCTTTTGAGTTGCCCCTGCAAGCGGGCACGGAACCCTTCATAGGCGCTAACTTAAGCAAGACCGAGCTAGAAGTTGACCTACCGGCCGGCTTCCGGGCGTGACTTCCGGTAGCCGACAACCCGGGAGTAATCCTTCCTTCCACCCGAAGGTGGCCGCACTGCAAAGGTTCTTGGTCGACAAGCTCTGGTGAGTCGTCGTTCGTTGACTCGCGAATGCCCCATTCGTAAGATGAAGGGGCCTGAAGGCCACGCAGCTTCGAATGATCGGCCAAACCATCTCGCACTACCGCATCGTCGAGAAACTCGGCGGCGGCGGGATGGGTGTGGTGTACAAAGCTGAAGACATCCGCCTTCATCGTTTTGTCGCCCTAAAGTTTCTCCCTTCCGATCTTGCGCGCGATCCGCAGTCCCTAGCCCGCTTTCGACGCGAGGCCCAAGCAGCATCAGCGCTGAATCATCCGAACATCTGCACTATCTACGACATTGGTGGGGAGCAGGAGCAGGCGTTTATCGCCGTGGAATTTCTGGAGGGCATAACGCTCAAGCATCTTGTGGTTGGACGACCGCTCGAACCTGATCGCCTGCTCTCACTCGCCACCGAGATCACTGATGCTCTAGATGCCGCACACGCAGCGGGTATTATTCACCGTGACATGAAGCCCGCAAACATCTTTGTCACCGTCCGTGGGCACGCGAAGATTCTCGATTTTGGCCTTGCCAAGGTTGCCGATCATTTCGGCATCGGCGCCGGTGCCTCAGTCCAAGCGACCCTTGACGACCCTCAATTAACCAGCCCCGGTACAGCGCTCGGGACCGTGGCGTACATGTCACCTGAGCAGGCCCTGGGCAAATCGCTGGATGCACGAACAGATCTGTTTTCCCTCGGCCTAACGCTTTACGAGATGGCGACGGGAAAACAGGCCTTCTCGGGGAGCACCTCTGCCGCGATCTTCGACTCTATTCTGCATCGCACCCCAGCACCAGCCGGACGGCTCAACCCTTTAGTTCCCGCTGAACTGGATCACATTATAGGCAAGCTGCTAGAAAAAGAACCGGACCTCCGATACCAGACCGCGGCCGACTTGCGGGCTGATCTCAAACGCCTTCACCGAGACACCAGTTCGGCACACACAGCCGCGCACACTCTGGTGGTATCCGCTGCGGTAAACAAGAAAAGAATTCCTCTTTGGATATGGGTCTCGATTGCTCTTTTTGTGCTCGGTCTGAGTGTCGTCACCGGTTGGCTCTATTTCTCTGCTCCTGCGAAATATTCTGGCGCACCCCCGCGGGTCGTTCCCTTCACCAGTTCTGCGGGGGACAAGGATTTTCCTGCAATGTCGCCTGATGGCAATGAACTCGCATTCTCCTGGCAAGGAGAAAAGAACACAGAACCCAATCTCTACAACATTTACGTGCAGCTTGTGGGCGCGGGCTCGCCGCTTCGGATTACCAGTGCACGGGCTTCTGACCTCTCCCCCGTTTGGTCTCCAGATAGCCGTTTCATTGCCTTCGAGCGTGAGGCGGGACAGTCGCATGCTTACTTCATAGTCCCAGCCCTTGGCGGTCCGGAGCGCAAATTGGCCGATGCTTATCCAGAGGTATTTGGCGGCGGCATTAGCTGGTCGCCAGATGGCAAATACTTAGCAGTCGCCGAGCGAGGTTCGCCCAACGGTACCCGGGCTGGCATATTTTTCGTTTCGGTCGAAAGCGGCGAAATGCGGGATTCGGGTATTGAATCGCCCGCCCCATACATCGTCGGTCCGGCCTTCTCTCCGGATGGGAAGTACCTGGCGTTTGTCAGCGGGTCAGGATTTTTGTCGGACGATATTTACGTTGCAACGGTATCCGGCGGCAAGCCACGGCCGCTGACCTTATTACATGCCGATATCAAGAGCCCGGCGTGGACGTCCAATGGCAAGGAAATAGTCTTTTCTTCAAATCACCAGGGACTCAAGACTCTGTGGAGAGTGGCGCTAAGCGGCGGCGACCCAGAGCCGCTCTCGATTGCTGCGGATGATGCTTGGCTGGTCACTACCTCTGCGCGAGGAAACCGGCTGGCATTTCTCCGCCGCAAAGTGGACACCAATATATGGGAAGCGCCGGTTTTCGCGGCAGTACGCCGTCAACCTTTGAAGTTGATAGCTTCAACGCGCGAGGATGCGTCGCCGGCGTTCTCGCCCGATGGACAACGCATCGCTTTCGCGTCGAACCGTTCAGGCGGGTTCGAGATTTACGTCTGCGGCGGCGATGGATCCAATCCTGTGCAACTCACGTCGATGAAGGCTCCCGATACAGGCACGCCGGCCTGGTCTCCCGATGGAAAGCAGATCGCGTTTGACTCTCGCCTTGAAGGGCATTCCGACATCTTCGTGATCAACGCCGAAGGTGGCTCACCGCACCGTCTCACGACCGAACCTTATGACAACGAGTTGCCTAGCTGGTCGAGAGACGGTCACTGGATCTACTTCACTTCAGAGCGCCCCGGGGGCAATCAAATCTTGAAAGTCCAGGCCGAAGGAGGCGCCGCTGTTCAGGTCACAAAGACTGGTGGCTGGGGCGGATTCGAGGGACCTGATGGCAAATCTCTCTACTACTATCGCGATCGGGCAATCTGGAAGAGCACTTTGACTGGCGATGGTGAAGCCCGCTTCGCTGCTAACTCTGAATCGCAAGACTTTCGCCTGCGCGGCAATTCGCTCTGGCTTCTGGATAGCTCCACTATCCAGGCCCAATTCGACGTTTTGGACTTATCCACGCATAAGCAGACCCACCTCGGTGCGTTGGCCATCGGCCCTCGCGCTAGAGCCGCATCCGGCTTTGATGTCTCGCGGGATGGACGACAAATTATCTACGCCCGGGTTGACGCCCTCGAAAGCGACATCATGCTGGTCGAAAATTTCCACTGAAACCTGAAAATATAGGCTGTGCATTACGCCCGAGTCACGGGCTGACCGGAAGGATCCCTCTTGAGTTAGCGCTTATGGGACGGGACCCCAGAATCGTCCCAGTCGAGTTATTCTGATTGCAGTCTTTCTGGTTGAAATATTCTGATCGCTTAGATTCCCTTGACACAGAGGAGGACACACTGCCCACATCTTCCCCAACCACCCTCGCTTTCAACGGCCACTCCATGGTCGGACCACTCCAGCGCGTGCTGGTCTGCTCGCCCCAAACCGCAGGATGGAACCAGCCGGACCGCATCGCGCGCTGGCGCGAACTCGGCTTTCATCATGCCCCCCACTTCGCCACCGCACAGGCGCAACACGAAAAGCTCTGCCACGAACTCGCAGCGGCCGGCGCTGAAATTATCGAACTCGCACCCACGCCGGAACTTTCTCTCGACGCCGTCTACACCCACGACGCTTCCCTCGCCACCGACTTCGGTCTGATCCTCATGCGCCCCGGCAAACCGAATCGCGTGGCCGAAGCCCGGCATCACGGTGCCTCGTGCGAAGCGCAGGGCGTCCCCACCTTCGGCGCCATTACCGCTCCCGGCACCACCGAAGCGGGCGACATCCTCTGGCTTGATCCGAAGACCCTGCTGGTCGGTCACGGCTACCGCACGAATGCCTCCGGCATCGCGCAGTTGCGTACCCTGCTCGCTCCCAAAGGAGTCCAGGTTCTCTCCGCGCCACTCCCCTACGGTCCCGGACCATCGGCCTGCCTGCACCTGATGTCGCTGATCAGCCTGCTCGACGAGCACACGGCCCTCGTCGATCTCCCTTGGCTAGCAGTCGAGACGGTCGAATTGCTCAAGTCGCGGGGATACAGGTTCCTCGAGATCGACGATTCCGAACGCGAAACCCTGGCCTGCAATGTACTAGCGCTAGGCGGGAAGCGCCTGCTAGCGATCGAAGAAAACACCAAAACCAACGCGCGCCTCCGCCAGGCCGGATTCGACGTCCGCATCTTCCCCGGCAGCGAAATCTGCATCAACGGCAGCGGCGGCCCCACCTGCCTGACCCGCCCGTTACTGCGAGCCTAAGAAGATCGCCCTCGCCTGCCGCACTCGTCTCATCGGGAGAGCCCGACTCACGTCGGGACGGGCGGCTTCGCAAGCCTGCCCTGAGCGCAGCCGAAGGGTCCAGCCAAGCGCAGCGAGGTGCCCCCGACCACGGCTCAGATGTCCCCCGAGTGGAACACAGCCGTCGCTGTTTCCGTCGCCAGGCAAATCCCTGCGCAGCGGAATCAGAGCTCGCAGCCCAGGTGCGCGCCCAGACGATCCAGGGTCTGTATCCAACCAGCCTCCATGCCCTTCAGATATTGCGGCGCCAGCGCCGTTGCTCTGATCACGCGTGCCTGCAACGTCAACTTCGTTTTGTCGCCCTGCTCGGCAAAGAGTACGGTGTTCAGCACGTCGAACATCGAGTTGCCCTTCTCGTCCAGCGCACTGCTGACAAACACCAGTCGCTCGGGCTCGACGATTTCTTCAAACACGCCCGTCATCGGATACACCACCCCGTTAGGCGCGCGCATGTGAATGCGGATCGCGCCTCCAGCCCGCACATCCAACTCGCATACCGGATTGGTGAACCCCTTGGGTCCCCACCACTGCGTCACTTGTTTCGTCTCGGTCCAGGCTTTGAACACCAAGTTTCTGGGCGCGTCGAACACCCGCGTCATCACCAGATCCCATTCCGAAGATTCCATCGGGTTCACCTTTGCCGCGTTAACCTTTGCGTTTTGTGCGGACATGCGTCTTCTCCTTCTTCTTTTTTTTGGAATCCTTGTGTTTGAGTTCCCGTAGATACACATCCAGCCGATCGAAACTCTCCTCCCAGAACCGCCGGTAGTGTTCCACCCACCCGGCCACATCCTGCAAAGGACCGGCCCGCAGCCGGCACGGCCGCCACTGCGCCTCGCGTCCGCGAGCGATCAATCCGGCTCGCTCCAGCACCTTCAAATGCTTGGAGATCGCCGGCATGCTCATTTCAAACGGCGACGCCAATTCCGTCACCGAAGCCTCGCCCGCCGCCAGCCGCGCCAGAATCGCGCGCCGCGTGGGATCCGCCAAGGCTCCAAAGGTTTCGCTGAGTCGGTCGGCCATCGTCGTAATAAACCAAACAGTTAAATAACTATTAGGTTACACGACCGACCGCAAAATCTTGTCAATTGTTTTGGTGCGGGCAGCACAGTTGATCGTCAGGCGCCCAGCTTCATCTTCGCCGAGCCTCGCCCGCCCTTCAGGTTCTTTTCATCTTGATTGGTTAATATCGGCTGCAGTAATTGTGAACCCAGTCAACCGATGCAGGTTCCCGCATCGCAACAGTGAAGGGAGAGCTTATGGAATCGACATTTTGCAATCGCATCACGATCGGCGCCGCGATGCTCATCGTGACATTGCTCGCGATGACGGCCTTCGCCGCAACCCCGCTCGACTACCACCTGGCGAACACCTATAAATTCGGCGCTGCGCCGGGAGATCGCGAGTATTTCGATTACATCACCTTCGATCCCGGCTCGCGCCGCCTGTACCTGTCGCACGGGACCGAAGTGCTGGTCGTGAATGCGGACACGGGAGCAGAAGAGGGCAAGATTTCCGGACTGAAGCTGAGCCACGGTGTCGCCGTGGTGCCCGAACTGGGGCGTGGCTTCATCAGTGACGGCGCCCAGGGCAAGGCGATCATCTTCGATCTCAAGACGCTGAAGGTTGTTGGAGAGGCAAATGCCGCGCCCGACGCCGACTGCATCATTTACGATCCCGCGTCCAAGCATGTCTTCACCTTTAACGGTGACAGCAAGAACGCAACTGCAATCGATCCATCGACGGGCAACGTCGTCGGCACGGTTGACCTGGGTGGCGGACCGGAATTTGCCGTCGCCGACGGGCAGGGGACCATCTACAACAATCTCGAAAATAAGAGCGAAGTGTTGGCGATTGATTCCCGCAGCTTGAAAGTGAAAGCGCATTGGCCGATCGCGCCCGCCGGAGCGCCAGCGCCGATCGCGATGGACCGCGACCATCGACGGCTCTTTGTTGCCGGCCGGGAACCCGCAATGCTGGTTGTGATGAATGCCGACGACGGCAAGGTGATTCAGTCATTCCCCATCAGCTCCGGTGCCGATGCGGATGCGTACGACTCGAAAACGGGGCTGATCTTCGTGTCCACTCGCGAGGGCTGGGTGCACATTTTTCACGAGGACTCGCCCGACCATTACAGCGAGGCTGGCAAGGTAAAGACGGAATTAGGTGCCAAGACCATGGCGTACGATTCGAAGACCGGCCGCATCTTCGTGGACACCGCCGAGTTCGGCAAAACGCCGGAACCCACCAAAGAACGCCCGCATCCGCGGCCCGCGCCGATCCCGGGCACGTTTCACGTTCTGGTGTACGCGCCCTGACAGTAACCCGATCCTGACCGTACCACCGAAGTGAACGCCCCACCCTTCTCGCGTTGTTTGCGAAGGGGTGGGGACTTTGACATTGAATTCCACGTCGCACTTCGAAAACCCGCCCAGCCCGCTCCTGTTAAAATTAAGAAGCATGCTTCTTCCCTTCGTCCGCGAACTCTTCGCGGACGTAGAAATGCTTCCCGCCTTCGTGCGTGTAGCCTCCCACCTCCGGGAGGGCACGGGGCGCATTCGTGTCTCCGGACTTTCCCCCACGGCAAAAGCCCTGCTGCTCGTGCTTTTGCGCCGAAATGCCGACCGCCCTCTCATCCTCGTGGTCAACGACAACCGCGCCGTCGAGGATTTCGTCCCCATCCTGCAAGGTTTCTGTGAACTCACCGCCGCTGCCGATCCCGAAGCCATAGTCGCCCTCCCAGCCCGCGACGTGCTTCCATTCCAGAATCTTTCCCCTCATCCCGAACTGCAGGAAGAACGCGCCACTGCGCTCTGGAAAATCGCCACGGGTAAAGCCTCGATCGTGGTCACCCCCGTAGCGGCAACGGCAATCCTCCAGCGCACTGCCGACTACTACACCGATCTGGCCCGCATCCTTCGCCGCGGCGAATCCTTTGACGTCGAAAACCTTCTCGCTCATCTGAACACCGTCGGCTACACCGCTGCCGATGTAGTCGAGATGCCCGGCGAATACGCCCTGCGCGGCGGCATCCTCGATGTGTATTCTCCCGAGGCCGAGCGCCCCGTCCGCATCGAATTTTTCGGCGACGAAGTCGAATCCATCCGCCGATTCGACCCGGCCTCGCAGCGCTCCTCGAACCCGATGGACGAAGCGCTGTTGTTGCCGCTAACCGAAACGCCAGTCAGCGATCATCTTCTCGGCGCAATCCACACGCGCTTGTCGGGCAAGAGAATTACAGGCTCGGAAGAAATCGTAGAAGCCGCCGTCCGTTCCGGCGGCGTCACCGTTTTCCCCGGCTGGGAGTTTTACGCTCCCGTTGCCGGTGCCGACCGCACCGTCTTCGATCTGCTTCCCCAGGCCGCCGTCTTACTCGACGAGCCCGACCTGCTCCGCACCGAATTCGACCGCTTCTGGACCCGCGTCGAAGAAGCCCACGAACGCAGCGGCGTCGGCAACCTGGTCCGCCCGGTAGATTTGTATCTTCCTCCCGACGATTGGTGGAAGAAAGTCGAGTCCCTCACCGGAGCCGACGTCGAGCATCTCGGCATCACGCGTGGCACGAACGAAGATGAGTCGACCACGGTCACTTTCCTGACCCAGCCCACTCCCCGCTTCCACGGCGCGGTTCCAGCCATGCTGGAAGAAGTCCAGAAGCTTACCGGCGCAGGCAATCAGGTTCTGTTCTCCGTCCCCAACACCGGCGAAGTCGAACGCCTGGCCGACATCTTCACCGAGTACAACGTGAGCTTCCGCCTGGGCAGCCGCACCCGCGGCGGCGAAAGCTACGCCGATGAAACCAGTTACTTCGCTGGCGAAGTTCTGACCACCACGCTCGCGAAAGCCTACGTCCCTGACGGAGTAATGTTTCCCGACGCCCACCTCGCCATCTTCGGCGCGCGCGACCTGTTCGACGAATCCGACACCGTCGCCTCGCGCCCGCAGCGCCAGAAATCGAAAGTCTCCGCATTCCTCTCCGACTTCCGCGATCTGCAGGTCGGCGACTACGTCGTCCACGTCGAACACGGGATCGGCCAATATCTGGGCCTGAAAGAAATCAATCAGGGCGACGGCAACGCCGAGTTCATGCTGCTCGAATACGCCGAAGGCGCGCGTCTCTATGTCCCGCTAACGCGCCTCGACCTGATTCAGAAATACCGATCGTCTGAAGGCGCCAAGCCAGCCTTGAGTCACCTTGGCACGCAGTCGTGGGCCAAGACCAAAGCCCGCGTAAAAAAGGCCATGAAAGATATGGCCGACGAACTCCTCAAACTTTATGCCGAACGAAAAATGGCCGTAGGCCATTCCTTCCCCGGCGGCAATGAGTTCGTCCGCGAGTTCGAAGACGCCTTCGAATTCAACGAAACCGAAGACCAGGCGCAAGCTATCGCCGACGTCACCCGCGACATGGAATCGACGCAGCCCATGGACCGCCTGCTCTGTGGCGACGTCGGCTATGGCAAGACGGAAGTCGCCATGCGCGCCGCTTTCAAGGCCGTTGGCGACAACAAACAAGTTGCCGTGCTCGCTCCCACCACAGTCCTCGCGTTCCAGCACTACGAAACTTTCAAACAGCGTTTCGGACCGTTCCCCGTCACGATCGAAATGATCAGCCGCTTCCGCAATCCCAAGCAGCAAAAAGAAATTCTGCAAAAAGCGGAGACCGGCAAGATCGACATCCTCATCGGCACTCACCGCATCCTCTCGAAAGATTTGAAATTCGCCGACCTCGGCCTGCTCATCGTCGACGAGGAACAACGCTTCGGCGTCCGCCACAAAGAACGCATCAAGCAGATGCGCAAACAAGTCGACGTGCTCACCATGTCTGCCACGCCCATCCCGCGCACCCTGCACATGTCCCTGGTCGGCCTGCGCGACATGAGCGTGATCGAAACCCCGCCCAAAGATCGCATGGCGATTCAAACCGTAGTCGCCAGCTGGGACGACAAACTCATCCAATCGTCCATCGAGCAGGAACTCGAACGCGGCGGCCAGGTCTACTTCGTCCACAACCGCGTCGACAGCATCTGGGAAATCGCCGCCAAGCTGCAGGACCTGATTCCGAAAGCCAAGATCATCGTCGGCCACGGCCAGATGGGCGAAACCGAACTCGAAAAGGTAATGCTCAGCTTCATGCATCACGAAGCCGACATTCTCGTCGCCACCACGATCATCGAGAACGGCCTCGACATCCCACTCTGCAACACAATCCTGATCAACCGCGCCGACCGCCTCGGCTTGTCGGAGCTTTATCAACTCCGCGGACGCGTCGGCCGCTCCAACCGCCGCGCCTACGCCTATCTGCTCATCCCGAAGGAAGTCGAGCTCACGCCGATCGCGCGCCGTCGCCTGGCGGCACTAAAAGAATTCTCCGACCTCGGCGCCGGATTCAAAATCGCCGCGCTCGACCTGGAGTTGCGCGGCGCTGGCAACTTACTCGGCGGCGAGCAAAGCGGACACATCGAAGCCATCGGCTTCGAACTCTACACCCAAATGCTCGAACGCGCCGTCCGCGAAATGAAGGGCGAAGCCGCCCCCGACGAAGCCGAAACCCAGCTCAATCTCGGCCTCAACATCCGCATCAACTCGGACTACATCCCCGAAGAAAATCAGCGCCTGCAAATGTACAAGCGCGTAGCCCGCGTAGAAACCGAATCGCAACTCGGCGACGTTGCCGCCGAACTCCAAGACCGCTACGGCCCACCACCGCCCCCGGTCCGCAACCTGCTCGACTATGCGAGCCTCAAGTTGCTCTGCATGCGCGTCGGCGTGAACGCCATCGAACGCAAACGCGATTTCGTCACCTTCAAATTCCGCCAAAACGCCGCCGTTGATCCCGAACAGCTGGCCCGATTCGTCTCCGCCCAAAAAGGCGCGCAGTTCACCCCCGATGGAATGTTGAAGTTCGCCCTGAAAGCCACAGCCGCGGACGAAGTCCTCCGCGCCCTCCGCACAGTTCTAGAGCAACTGGCGACCATCGACGTGACATCTTTACTAGACTCAAGTATGAGCGGGAGCAAGCCTCAGTGATGGGGCCGAATGCCAAGGGCCTCAATGCAAGCTCCCGCAAGGTACAATTGTTTGTCGCTCGCGTCGAAAAGCTAACGACGAACGAATTAACACCCGCCCCATGCCCATGAAAGTCCGCAAAGCCGTATTCCCCGCCGCCGGCCTCGGTACCCGCTTCCTGCCCGCCACCAAAGCCCAGCCCAAGGAAATGCTCCCCATCGTCGACAAGCCCATCATCCAATACGGCGTCGAAGAGGCCATGGCCAGCGGCTGCGATCAAATCGTCATCATCACCGGCCGCGGCAAGCAGGCCATCGAAGACCACTTCGACGTCAGCTACGAACTCGAAAAAATGCTCGAGGAGCGCCGCAAGACCGACCTGCTCAAAATCGTCCGCAACATTTCCGACATGATGCACGTCGCCTACGTCCGCCAGAAAGAAGCGCTCGGCCTCGGCCACGCCGTCCTCATGGCGCGCGAGTTGGTCGGCAACGAGCCTTTCGCCGTGCTCCTGGCCGACGACGTCATCGATGCCACCGTCCCCGCGCTCAAGCAGATGGCAAACGTGTTCGACCAGAAACAATGTTCAGTAATCGCCGCGCAGGTCGTCGACGGCAAAATGATTTCCTCTTATGGCGTCTTCGATGCCCAGCCCGCAGAAGGATTCAACGGCCGACTCTTCGAAATCCGCAACATGGTGGAGAAACCGAAGCCCGAGGAAGCCCCGTCAAACCTCGCCATCATCGGCCGCTACATTCTGACTCCGGCAATTTTTGATTGCCTGGCCAAAACCCCGACCGGCGCCGGCGGCGAACTCCAACTCACCGACGGCATGCGCATCCTGCTCAAGCAGGAAAAAATGTACGCGTACGTTTATGAGGGAAAACGCTACGACACCGGCGACAAGCTGGGATTCCTGAAGGCAACAGTAGAATTCGCGTTAAAGCGCAGTGACCTCGGCGGCCCCTTCCGCGACTACCTCAAAGATCTGAAACTCTAAATCAGACTTGTCATTCTGAGCGCCGGGCGAGCGCAGGCGAGCCCAAGTCGAAGAATCCCTTTCGTCGACGGAGTTAGCTGTGGCCGGAGAGGGAATTTCCAAGGGTGCCCCATGTCTCGCGTCCTTTGCGAGACGTGGGACTTTCGACACTATTCTCCCCGCACCTTCCGCGACTTCTCCTCCACCCCCCGCGCCAGCTTCTCCTTGTGCGCCACCAACTTCTTCGCAATCGCGGCATCCGCCAGCCCAATCATCTGCGCCGCCAGAATCCCCGCGTTGGTCGCCCCCGGCTTCCCAATCGCAACTGTAGCAACGGGAATCCCCGCCGGCATCTGCACCGTAGCCAGCAGCGAATCCATCCCCTGCAGCGAAGTTGAAGGAATCGGCACCCCAATCACCGGCAAGGTCGTATGCGCCGCGATCACGCCCGCCAGATGCGCCGCCCCGCCCGCTCCCGCAATAATCACCTGAATTCCGCGCCCCGCCGCCTTCCGCGCGAAGTCCGCCGTCCGATCCGGCGACCGGTGCGCCGAAGTCACGTCCATCTCATATGCGATCCCAAACTCGTCCAGCGCCTTCCCCGCCTCGCGCATAATCTCCAGATCCGAATCACTGCCCATCACAATCGAAACCAGAATCTTGCTCATTCATTCTCCTCTTGAAAATACCCTCGTGAAAACACTTCAGTAAGAATGTCATCCTGAGCGAAGAAAGCGATTCACGAAGTGAATCGCTTTCGCAGTCGAAGGATCCCTATAGCACCGCCACGGTGAGTGTCCCCGAAGGCAAAGTCGGTCGCGCTTACTTCCTCAACGCCCGCCCCGCAATGTCCTTCCGATAATGCGCCCCGTCAAAACCAATCTTCGCGCAAGCCCCATAAGCCCGCGCGACGGCAGCTTGCAATGAAGCAGCCCGCGCCGTCACTCCCAACACCCGTCCACCCGCAGTGTAATAAACCCCATCGCGCTTCGAAGTCCCCGCGTGAAACACCTTCACCCCCTCAACCGCGCCCGCCTCTTCAAGTCCATCAATCCGCTTCCCCACCTCGTACGTCCCCGGATATCCCCCCGACGCCATCACCACGCACACCGAAGCGTCCGCCGACCACTTGAAATCCCCATCGCTCACGCGCCCTTCAATCGAAGCCTCCAACGCCTCGACCAGATCGCTCTCCAGCCGCATCAGAATCGGCTGCGTTTCCGGATCGCCAAACCGGCAGTTGAACTCCAGCACCATCGGCCCGCGCGCCGTCATCATCAGCCCGCAATACAGCACGCCCTTAAACTCCGCGCCCTCGGCCTTCATCCCCGTCACCACCGGCTGCGCGATGTGA